>X301_European_Hare__coassemble_1239_pt1 | contig 15050 bp, 7 predicted proteins | sample X301_European_Hare__metabat2_high_PE_011 | metagenome-assembled genome bin X301_European_Hare
GTGTAAAGTCAATAGCTTATGAGTCGGACATTTCAAAGAATGAACAGTTCATTGATTTTGACAAAGCACTTGACGGTGTGTCTGAGCTTGGAGCTTGGCTTAAGACAGAGGTCAACGCGAAGAAAGCTGTTGACGATAACGGTAAATGGACTGGAAGATTTGAGCCGGATGACAAGAATGACAGTGTTTATGTTTTTGACATCGATGGAAAGGACCTTCAAACACTAGAACAGCTTCAGGGCTGGGAATTCAATCAGATTATTCCTGACGGAAAGACTGTTATAATAAATGTAAATAATATTGAAGGAGACACCTTTGATATTTATACAAAGATTCAGGGTGACTGGAATTCGGTCAATAAAGCTAATTATGTTCTGTGGAATTTCGGAGATTACAGCGGAACAATAGCTACAAAAGGAAGCTTTGCGGGTACTATAATGGCGCCAAAGGCAAATGTTTCTCTTGATGCTTCTAATATGAATGGTTCTGTTATCTCAAAATCACTTAAGCAAGGTCCGGAGATGCACTTTATGATCTTTAAGGGTAAGCTCCCGAAAGTACCTGAGCCATCGACCGAGCCTTCAACCACAACTTCAACTTCAAAATCAACCACTACAACTACTACGACAACAACAACAACTACTACAACTACAACTACCACCACGGAGGCAACAACCACTCCTACGACAACCACAACAACCACTACTGAGGCTACAACAACTACCCCCAAGACAACTACAACAACTACTACCGATGCGACAACAACTACTCAGGAGACAACTACTACAACTACTACTGAGGAAACAACAACCCCGGAAGTTACTACAACAACTACATCAGAGGCGACCACTACTACCCCGGAGACAACAACTACGACCGAAGCTACTACACAGGTAACAACTGTCCCTGAGATAACCACTACAACAGAGGAAACTACAACAACTACTCCTGAAGTGACGGTTACAACCACAACTACCAACCCTAGAGTTGAGCTTGAGAGGTATGTCGAGGAGGAGCTTGACGAGAGACAATACGATCCCGAGCTTTGGGCGGTTTATCAAGAAGTACTAGAAAGAGCTAAGATGGTCTTGGGCGCCGGTGATGAAATTGAAATCAAAAAGGTGCTTGAGGAACTCATAGCAGCAAGAAATATGCTCGTTTTAGGTGCAAGCGATAGTGTAAATACAGGAGCTATGACCGAGGTTTCTGTTTCGGCATTCGCAGTGTTGACGATCGCAGGTGCGGTTGCGTTAATTAGGCGAAGAAAAGGAGACTAATAAGTTAATCTGAAATCCCGGCAATATTGTCGGGATTTTTTGTTTGTACAAAGCTTGCATACTATGTAAAGTAAATTATCTTTACAATGGGTGCGGTAAAAATTTTAACATTAAAACGCATTGGTTTTCATTTTATACAGTTTAATCAATGAACGATAAATCCAGATTTGAAAAATTATACAAAAACAGAGTGAGCGATTTGGGTAAATCGTAGAAATTAAATATTTTCTTATCCTACTATTGAAAAATATTTTAATGAGTGGTATCATTTAATTAGGAATTGTGCGATTCGTGTTTGAGCACACTGTAAGAAGTATGTAACTTTTTGAAGGAGGATTTAGTTATGAAAAAGGGTTTGTTCAGAAGAGCTGCCGCAGTTTTGTTGGCGTGTGCAGTTTCTGCTACTACGGCTTTGTCTTCATTTGCGACAACTGTGTTTGCGGAAGACGGAGGCTCTGATCTCACACCGTTTATTAAGCATGTCACGGTTTACCAGAACGATGCTTCCGGTAATCCGACGGATAAGCCGTATGATGAGGGAGACGTGTCCGTAAGAGCGGGTGGAAAGTATAAATTTAAAGTAGAATTTGGCGAAGGAAATCCAACTCCCCAGTTTCCGGATGACGGAGTGCTTACATATAAGCTTCCGGAATTATTGAAGCTTCAGAACCCTGAAACCGGTGAGATCAAAGACGGCGACAGAGTAGCAGCTACTTATGAAATTGATACTAACGGAAATCTTACTATCAAATTTAAAGATGATTACTTGAAGGAAAATGCAATAATCAACGCTGATTTCTTCTTTAATGCAGAATTCAGCAAGGATTCGTCAGCATCGAGCGGAGAATTGAAGTTCAGTGACGATGTTAAATTTGATGTTACATTTGATAACAGCGCTGAGCTTAATGTCGATAAGAAAGTCACCGATTATGATAAAAACACTCACGAGCTTTCTTATGAAATTACAGTAGAAGCTAAATATGGTGATGTTGCTAATGTTGTTTTAACAGATGAAATGGAGAAATATCTTGCATTAGTTGATGAAAACGGCGGAGATATTTTTGACGCTTTTACAATTACCGATAAAGAAGGTAATGTTGTAAGTGATCGTAGCCGTTTCTCTATTTATTCTGATGGAAATAGCGGTGATAGCTCTAAATATGTCATCCAGATAAATGAGATGTCCGAGGGCGATAAATATACTATAAAATATAAGGCTAAGGTAACAGACGAGGGCTTTTACAATGCTAACGGATCTGTTCAGTATGTTTCAAATAAGTTATATGGACACTTCCAGGATAAGGGCAATAACAATCAGGAGGTTCAGGTAGATCAGAAGAACGCTTATCCTGACTGGAATCATCATGTAGAATATAATTGGCTGTCAAAAAGCGGAAGCTATGATAAGGACAGCAGCACCGTTACATGGAAGGTAAAAATAAACGGTGACGGTTATTATGATGTAAAAGGAAAGACCTTTACAGATACGCTAAAGTCGGATGCGCTTACTTATGACAAGAATACACCGATCAAACTGTATAAGCTTGACGAAAGCGGAAATAGAATTGAACCGCCGCAGACGATTGAATGGACGGATGAAAACCTTAAGATGGAAACAGACGGCAGATCGTTCACTTATACATTCCCTGCAGATGCTGAAAAGGCAGCCTATGAGTTTGAATACAAAACAAGCGTAGATACCTCTAAGGTAGGATCTGATGGAAGAGTTACAAATGACGCTGACTATGATGGACATAAGGGAAGCGGAAACGCCGGAGGAATTGTAGGTCAGCAGATTGAAACTTCACTTAGCAAGGAGAATACTGTTGTTGGTGACAGTTGGAACGATTTCGGCTGGAAAATAACCGCTACGGTAAATAACCCCGGCGAATTGGATAATATTCCTTATTATTTAGAAGATGCGCTTGAGGCATTTTCCATCAACGGTAAGCAGTATACCGATAAGCTTATCAGTGACTCTTTAAATGTTAGTGTTACGGCAACTCAAAAGGTTGAACCTACAAGTGAAAACGGTTGGAAAAATACAGAAGATAAGGTAATAGAGGTACCGTACACCATAAAAGAAGAAAATGGAAAGTTTTATGTATACTTTAATGGTGATAATGCGGAAGCGTCAACGCTTAACGGCAAGTATACAAAGTATGTTATAACCGTTGAGTATAAGACACAGATCCCTCAGGAAGTAAGGGATTATGTTGAGTCCGGCAATACGGCTCAGGCTGTTAACAATGTTTACTCTCATCAGGGCGAAAAGGTTGATCAGGCTAGTGCTGACGGTATAGTAAAAAAACATGAGAAAGTAGATATATCAGTAGAAAAGAAAATAGCTGATAATTACGATTCAAGTCTTTGTGATAAGGATTCAGGTATAGAAGAAAGATATGCTATAAGGATAAATAACAATCAAGCCAGATTAGGCACAGATCCCTTTGTAATAACCGATTTGTTTGATACTGAAAAATTCGAGCTTGTCAAAGATACGGTTCAATTAGTTTGGACTTCTAACGCATATTATATATGGGAAAGTGCCGATGAAAATCCGAATCAATGCAAAGTAACTGATATTGAAGAAGTCAAGGATGACAGCGGAAAGCTTATAGGTTATAAGATGACAACGCCTCAAATAGCTCCTGAAAATGTTCAAATGGTTTTTGAACTTAGATATACTTTAAGACTCAAAAAAGAGTATATAAAAGACGGAAATGTATCTCTCCCGAATAAGGCTACAGTTTCTCAGGGAAGTAAAGAGCTTGGAAGCGGTGAGGTCACTCACGAATTTGAGCCGAAGCTGCTCAGCAAGGATTTGTTGGGTAATAAAACCGGTGATTGGGATAAAAATCCTTCGGAGAAAAACGGATATAAGGGTACTTACAAGATTGAGGTAAATACGGTTGGTGCCGATTTGTCGGATAACGACGAAATAGTCGTTAAGGATCAGCTTATGCCGGGTATGTCTTTGGATTTGGAATCTATAAAGGTTTATGCTAAAGGCGACAGCGCAAAAACAGACATTTCTATTAAAAAGAAATATGACACTGACAAGAAGCTACTTTCTGTAACCGTTCCCGATTCAACTACAGTAATAATAGAATATGATGTTGTTTTCCGAGGTAAAAACGGAGAAACAGTGTCTTTCAAAAATGTTGCTTGGATTGAGGGCTATGATAGCTCCAAAAAGGAGACCGATGACAGTGTTCAGTTCCAGACAAGTGGCGGAAGTGCAAGCGGAGTTACTCCTGAATTCATAATACTTAAATATGATGAAGAAGACATTGAAAATGTACTTTCTGGAGCTACATTTGATGTATATAAAGTTGACGGTGATGTCGAAACTAAAGTTACAACGGTAACTACCGATCAGACAGGTAAGGCTAAAGTAACACAAAGCGGGGATATTTATTTAACTGACGGAATTTATTACATTGTGGAGACAAAAGCTCCTCAAGGATATGTACTTGATACCACTAAGCATTACTTCTCGTTTAATTCGGACAGCGATGAATATACAAAGGTTTTGTATGGTGATATTGTAAGCATTGAAAACAGCAAGATAAGGTTTAGTGTAAACAAGGTCGACGAAAACGGAAAACCTGTGTCAGGTGCAAAGTTGCAAATCAAGGATGCCGGTGGTAATGTTGTTCTTGAAACTGTTACAAACGGTCAGCCTTGGAGCGTAAATCTTGAGGATGGCAAGTACACTCTTGTAGAAGCGGAGACTCCTGATGGATATGAAACCGCTGAGGAAATACCGTTTGAAGTCAAGAACGGTGAGCTTGTTGCCGATGAGAGTATAAATACTGTCGAAGCGACAATCACAATGGTTGACAAGCAAAAGCAAACCTACAACCCATCGCTCAAGAAGGTCGTAGATGGAAAAGAGACGGATAAAGAGTTTAGCTTTGTAATAGCGGAAGCTTCAAACAAGCTTGAGGCAGTTGCAACACTTACACTTAAAGGCGGTCAGACTAAGGAGATAACAGGTCTTACCGATGGAGTGAAGTATGTAATCTATGAAACAGGCGCGGAAGGATACGATGTAGCGTTTGACGATGGCAAGAGCGAGTATGAGTTTACATATGACAGGTATGCAAAGGATATACTGTTCACAGCCACGAATACTGAATACGAGGGAATCAAACTCACAAAGAAGGTCATAAAGGACGGAATTGAACAGACAGCTGATCCTGATATAGAATTTGAGTTTGAGATCACCGATAACAAAGGAAGTGTTATCGACAGAGTAACAGTAGCACAGGGAAGCGAGATAACACTTGACGGAAAGAAATATAAAGACGGTGAGACATATAAGCTTGTTGAGAAGGACGCAAAGGGTTACAAGCTGACAGTAGAGGTAAACGGAAAAGCATCGGCAGACGGAAGCTTTACCTATACAAAGGACATGGCAGTCGAGATAGCTGCAAAGAACAGCGTAACGAATGTAACGATCGACAAGTGGGATGTAACCAACAGCGAAGAGGTAGAGAACGCAGAGCTTACGGTATACGACAAGGACGGAAACGAGGTTGACAAGTGGATCTCAAAGAAGGGAGAAAAGCACACAATAGAGGGCATAATCCCTGGAGAGAAGTACACCTTAAAGGAAACGATAACACCTGATGGATACGAAACAGCGACAGAAACTGAATTCACAGTTGACGAAGAAGGAAAGGTAACAGTAGTAAGAGGAGATGACGCAAGCGTAGACGAGAACAATGTACTCATCATAGACGATAAGCTTATACCGACTACGACTGAGGCAACAACTGAAGCCACGACTGAAGCAACAACTGAGGCCACAACCGAGGTAACAACTGAGGCAACAACTGAAGCAACTACTGAGGCTACGACTGAAGCAACTACTGAGGCAACTACTGAGGCAACAACTGAGGCCACGACTGAAGCAACTACTGAGGCAACAACTGAGGCAACTACTGAACCAACGGAAGAACCGACTACTGAACCAACCTACAACCCATCACTTAAGAAGGTCGTAGATGGAAAAGAGACGGATAAAGAGTTTAGCTTTGTAATAGCGGAAGCTTCAAACAAGCTTGAGGCAGTTGCAACACTTACACTTAAAGGCGGTCAGACTAAGGAGATAACAGGTCTTACCGATGGAGTGAAGTATGTAATCTATGAAACAGGCGCGGAAGGATACGATGTAGCGTTTGACGATGGCAAGAGCGAGTATGAGTTTACATATGACAGGTATGCAAAGGATATACTGTTCACAGCCACGAATACTGAATACGAGGGAATCAAACTCACAAAGAAGGTCATAAAGGACGGAATTGAACAGACAGCTGATCCTGATATAGAATTTGAGTTTGAGATCACCGATAACAAAGGAAGTGTTATCGACAGAGTAACAGTAGCACAGGGAAGCGAGATAACACTTGACGGAAAGAAATATAAAGACGGTGAGACATATAAGCTTGTTGAGAAGGACGCAAAGGGTTACAAGCTGACAGTAGAGGTAAACGGAAAAGCATCGGCAGACGGAAGCTTTACCTATACAAAGGACATGGCAGTCGAGATAGCTGCAAAGAACAGCGTAACGAATGTAACGATCGACAAGTGGGATGTAACCAACAGCGAAGAGGTAGAGAACGCAGAGCTTACGGTATACGACAAGGACGGAAACGAGGTTGACAAGTGGATCTCAAAGAAGGGAGAAAAGCACACAATAGAGGGCATAATCCCTGGAGAGAAGTACACCTTAAAGGAAACGATAACACCTGATGGATACGAAACAGCGACAGAAACTGAATTCACAGTTGACGAAGAAGGAAAGGTAACAGTAGTAAGAGGAGATGACGCAAGCGTAGACGAGAACAATGTACTCATCATAGACGATAAGCTTATACCGACTACGACTGAGGCAACGACCGAAGCCACGACTGAAGCAACAACTGAAGCCACAACAGAGGTAACAACTGAGGCTACAACCGAAGCCACGACTGAAGCAACTACTGAGGCAACAACTGAGGCTACAACCGAAGCAACTACTGAGGCTACAACTGAGGCCACAACCGAAGCAACTACTGAGGCTACAACTGAGGCCACAACCGAAGCTACAACAGAAGCTACAACCGAAGCTACAACCGAGGCTACAACCGAAGCTACAACCGAGGCTACAACCGATGCTACAACTGAAACAACCACCAGAGCTACAACTGAGGCTACGACCGAAGTTACAACAGAAGCTACAACAACTACGACAACCACTACAACAGTTCCACAGACGACCACACCGGTGGTAACAACGAATCCGAGAGATGAGCTTGTAAGGTATGTGTCTGAGGAACTCAATGAAAGCGACTATACTCCGGAGAGTTGGGCTGCTTACATAGAAGTCCTTGAAAGAGCAAAGAGAGTTCTTGCAGCTGGTGACGAAAACGAGATAAAGGCTGTTTTGGAGGAGCTTATTGAAGCACGAAGAAGGTTAGTGCTCGGAGCAAGTGTAAATACCGGCGCGATGACCGAGGTTTCGCTTTCAATGTTTGCACTAATATCAACGATCGGCGCAGTAGCTATTTTAAAGAGAAAAAGAAAAGACGATAAGTAAAAGCCTGTAACGATTGTTGTTAGCGACACAAAAAAGTAATGATACTGTCCCGATGATTTCGGGGCAGTATTTTTGTGTTTACAATGCTTTGATTATATGGTATAATAATTTACAAAGTGTTTTTCGGAGGCAATAATGCAGATAATAAACCATTTTTTGACTATAACACGCCACAGACATCAGGTGATTAAAAATTGCTTTAAAGCGGGGATACCGTTAAGGGGGCTTTTGCACGACCTTTCAAAATACACTCCCACAGAGTTTATCGCAGGAGCAAGATTTTATCAGGGCAGCAGAAGCCCTAATGAAGGCGAGCGTGAGGCATATGGCTATTCAAAGGCTTGGATCCACCATAAGGGAATAAACAAGCATCATTTTGAGCATTGGACCGACTATAATCCGAAAACCAGAAAAATCGAAGGCGCTCCGATGCCAACAAAATATGTAATAGAAATGTTTTGTGACAGAGTTGCCGCAAGTAAAATATATATGGGCGATAAATATGATAATTCAAGTGCGCTTAAGTATTTTGAAAAAAGCAGAAAAACAAGAATGATACACAAGAGAACAAGCGATATGCTTGAGTATCTTCTTTTAATGTTGAAATATAAGGGTGAGGATTTTACTTTTAGTTATATAAGGCGATTGGATAAATCTGCACCGCCGGAGAGCTATAATTATATGTCAGATCTTATTGACAAACTTCACTCGAAATGTTAAAATGTAATTGTAAGCGGAAAAAAGCTTTTGACCGCAAGCAAAGTTTTAAATTTTTGCTGCCGACAGAAAGGCTTAGTGCCGATCTAAAGGGGATAATACATATTTTTAAAATATATGGTTTTGTTAAACCGTATTTTGCCGAGTATTACTATGTCCCCTTTTTAATTAAAGCGGGGCATTTTTTCTTTCTAAAGGAGGGTATGTATTTGGAGACAAGAGTTGCTGTGATTGCTCTGATAGTTGAAGATCCTTCACAGGCTGATTCAATAAACAAGATTTTGCATGAGTATTCTCAGTATATAATTGCACGGATGGGAGTTCCGTATAAGCATAAGAATATAAGCATCATAAGTATTGCAGTCGATGCGGATGCGGATATTATCGGAGCACTGTCAGGAAAGCTCGGAATGATAAAAGGAGTAAGTGCAAAAACAGTATATTCAAAGCATTGAACATAATAAAACCAAGGAGGAAAATTATGAAGTACGATAAGAGATCACTTAAGGCTGAAGAATTTATAAACCACAAGGAAATACTTGACACCATTGAATATGCCAAACAGCATAAGGATGACAAGGATATGTGTATGGAGCTTGCAAAGAGAGCTAAGGACTGCAAGGGGCTTACTCACCGTGAGGCAGCGGTACTGCTTGAATGTGATATTCCCGAGGTAGAGGAAGAGATAAGAAAAAGCGCAATTTATGTAAAAGAGCGTCTTTACGGTGACAGGATAGTTATGTTTGCGCCGCTTTATCTTTCAAACTACTGTGTAAACGGATGTACATATTGTCCGTATCACCACTGCAACAAAACTATAACGAGAAAAAAACTTACACAGGATGAGATAAAGGCTGAGGTCATTGCTCTTCAGGATATGGGACACAAAAGACTAGCGATAGAATCGGGAGAGGACCCTGTAAATAATCCGATAGAATATATTCTTGAAAGCATTAAGACTATTTACAGTATCAAGCATAAAAACGGTGCTATAAGGCGTGTGAACGTAAACATTGCCGCCACTACTGTTGAAAATTATCGCAAGCTCAAGGAGGCCGGTATAGGCACATATATACTGTTTCAGGAAACATACCACAAAGAGGATTATGAGAAGCTTCACCCAACAGGACCAAAGCACAATTATGCTTATCACACCGAGGCAATGGACAGAGCTATGGAGGGCGGTATTGACGATGTCGGTATAGGCGTTTTGTTCGGGCTTGAAAGATACCGTTATGATTTTGTAGGTCTTTTGATGCACGCAGAGCACCTTGAGGCAGCTCACGGCGTAGGTCCTCACACAATATCCGTACCTAGAATATGTCCGGCTGATGACATAAAAAAAGAGGATTTTGAGAATGCGATCTCAGACGAGATATTTGAGAAGATAGTCGCTGTTATACGGCTTGCCGTACCGTATACCGGAATGATAATATCTACAAGGGAATCCCAAAAGACAAGAGAAAGAGTTTTAAAGCTTGGTATTTCACAAATTTCCGGCGGCTCAAGGACCAGTGTCGGAGGATATGTTGAGGAAGAGCCTGAAGAGGAGAACTCGGCACAGTTTGACATTTCAGACAGACGAACATTAGACGAGGTCGTAAACTGGCTTTTGAAGATGGGATATATTCCGTCGTTTTGTACTGCTTGTTACCGAGAGGGAAGAACCGGAGACAGGTTTATGTCACTTTGTAAGAGCGGTCAGATAGCAAATTGCTGTCAGCCTAACGCTCTTATGACACTCAAAGAGTATCTTATGGATTACGCCAGTGATGATACAAAAAAAGCAGGCGAGGCACTAATAAAAGAGCAGCTTTTAAAAATTCCTAATGAGAAAACAAGGCGTATAGCAACTGAAAATATAGAAAAGATTCAAAACGGGGAGCGCGATTTTAGGTTTTAATTTCTTAAGGAGGTATTTTGCTTATGGCTAAACTCAATGAGACACCAAGAGCAAACAGAATCCATATAGGCTTTTTTGGAAAGAGAAACAGCGGAAAATCAAGTCTTATAAACGCTTTTACTAAACAGGAAATCTCAATAGTGTCGGATACTCCCGGAACGACCACTGACCCTGTATATAAGTCTATGGAGATACTTCCTCTGGGGGCTTGTGTTCTTATAGATACCGCCGGTTTTGACGACATAGGCGAGCTTGGGGAAATAAGAGTAGAAAAAACCAAAATTGCGGCGGAAAAAACGGATATAGCCGTTATCCTTATAAGCGGAAACGATTTTGAATATGAGACCAAGTGGTATAAGTATTTTACTGAAAGAAAAACCCCTGTGATGCTTTGTGCATCAAAAGCAGATGAGATTGAAGACATTAGCGCTTATGTACAAAGGATAAAGGGAATTTTTAATAAAACACCGATAGTATTAAGCTCAAGTACAGGAGAGGGCATAGACCGATTTAAGGAGACTCTTGTAAGACTTTTGCCGGAGGACTATAACAGCGGAAGTATTACAGGTTCTCTTTGCGGCGAAGGAGATACGGTACTTCTCGTTATGCCGCAGGATATTCAAGCGCCAAAGGGCAGACTTATTCTTCCGCAGGTACAAACCTTAAGGGAACTGCTTGATAAAAAGTGTATAGTTTCTTGCTGTACGACAGATAAGCTGGACGATGCGCTTTTAGCTGCTTCACAGCCGCCTAAGCTTATAATTACTGATTCTCAGGTCTTTAAAACTGTTTATGAAAAAAAGCCTGAAAAGAGCATGCTGACATCTTTTTCTACGCTTTTCGCAGGCTACAAGGGAGACCTAAGCTACTATATTGAGGGTGCAAGGGCTATTGACAGCCTTAATGAAAACTCAAGAATTTTAATTGCGGAATGCTGTACTCATGCACCGCTAAGTGAGGATATAGGAAGAGAAAAGCTTCCGAGGCTTTTAAGAAAAAGGCTCGGAGACAGTCTTAAGATTGACTTCGTTTCCGGGTCTGACTTTCCCGATGACTTAAGCGGTTACGATCTTGTCATCCAGTGCGGAGCGTGTATGTTTAACAGAAAATATGTAATGTCACGAATTGACAGGGCAAAGGAACAGGGTGTAAAAATGTCTAATTACGGAGTGGTCATCGCAGCTTTAAGTGGGATTTTAGACAAAATAAATTACTAAAGCCAAATAACAAAAGCAGACAGTTAAAATAAACTGCCTGCTTTTTGTTTAATCAAGGATGTCGTCAACGGCATCTCTTGCACCATCTACTCCGTCCTTTACGCCGTCCGCAATATCATCGCCTATGTCTGCTGCATCAGATGAAAGCTCGTCCTCATCGTCTTTCGCATCGTCTTTATCTGTGTTTCCGTCATTGTTATATTCTCCTCTGTAATCGCTGTCGGAATCTGTATCACTTGAGTCATCCTGCTTTGTTGTCGTTGTAGTAGTTGTTGTAGTTGTAGTTGAGGTTGTACTTGAAGAGGAGTCGTTGTCCTGTTTACTGTTGCCATCGTTGTTTTTGCAGCCTGCAAGCAAAAGGATACAAGCTACTGACGAAAGCATAATAGCCAATAGTTTTTTCATATCAATATCACCTTTCTGAAAAGCTTTTACATACGAAGCGACAGCCTCGTTTTGTTTAATGTACTGCAAGAGCATATGCCCGATAAGACTTCTTGTTGCTTTAAGCAAAGTCTGATATGCAGTAAATAAAAACTCTTTTCATCAGATATATTTTGCGTCAGAAGATAAAATATACATTTTGATTATTGAAAAAAGCAATATAATGTGATAAAATTAAAATTGGAAAATAATAAATATTTTACTTGTCAGCATAAAAGGGGATACTTAATTATGAAAAGAATTAATATAACGGAAAACAACATTAACCTTGTATTTGAGATAACTGATAAGCAGCAGCTTTTACTTTTGCATTTTTCCTGTCTTGAGTTTGATGAAAAAACCTTGGGAAAACCCGAACACAGAAAAGCTTTTCAGTTTTTAGAGCTTAATGCAGCCGGACTTGACCGTCCCTATGAACGCCATGGAAATAAGTATATTGTAACTGCTCCCGGATACAGAATGAAATATTGTGGAATGGACGATACAAGAAACGAAAAGGGCAGAGTTTTAAAAATATATCTATGTGACGAAAAAACCGGACTTGAAACTGCTACAAGCATTCAGTTTTATGACGGTATCAGCGTTGCGAGATTTGTTACCGAGATAACAAATAACGGTAATGAATCTCAGACAATAGACTATATTTCGTCCTTTAACCTTTCCGGAATAGAAAAAGAGGGAGAGAAGTCTCAGGACGAAAAAATGGAGATCTATATCCCTCACAACTCTTGGTATCGTGAAATGCAATGGAGAAAGTATTCTCTTTCGGATCTTGGTATAGATGAGTGTATGGAAGCGCTTGAACAGCATTCTTCAAAGCCGATAAGGGTTTCAAATGTCGGAAACTGGTCGACAAAGGAATTTCTCCCTATGGCTGTTATAAAAAATAACGAAACCGACTCAAATCTTTTCTTTCAGATAGAAAATAACGGTTCTTGGCATTGGGAAATTGCCGACAGCGAGGGACATCTTTATCTTAATACATCAGGACCAAATGAGATTTATTCTCACTGGTCTAAAAAGCTTAAGCCCGGCGAAAGCTTCATAAGCGTACCGTGCGCGGTCGGCTCGTGTATGGGAAAAATAGACAATGCTTTTGCAGAGCTTACTAAATATAGAAGGAAAATAAGGCGAAAAAATAACGATAATGAGTTTCTCGGAGTTGTTTTTAACGACTATATGAACTGCCTTTGGGCATGGCCTACCGAAGAGGCGGAATATCCGTTGATAGACGCAGCCGCTGAAGTTGGCTGTGAGTATTTCTGTATAGATGCGGGTTGGTATGCTGATGGATATTGGTGGGATAGCGTAGGTGAGTGGAAGGAATCAAGGCAGCGTTTTCCTAACGGACTTAAAAAGATAACCGACTATATAAGGTCAAAAGGACTTATTCCTGGTATATGGATAGAGCTTGAGGTTATGGGAATAAACTGTCCTATTGCAAAAAAGGTGCCTGATGACTGGTTCTTTATAAGACACGGAAAACGCGTTTACGACAGAAGCAGATATCAGCTTGATTTCAGAAACCCTGAAGTCATAAAGTTTGCTGACGAGACTATTGAGAGACTAATAACAGATTACGGAGTAGGTTATTTAAAGATCGACTATAATATAGAGCCGGGAATAGGAACGGAAAAATATGCCGATTCTTACGGAGACGGACTTTTAGGTCACCAGAGGGCATATATTTCTTGGCTTGACAAAACCTTTAAAAAGTATCCGGAGCTTATAATAGAAAACTGTTCATCAGGCGGAATGAGAATAGATTATGCGATGCTATCACGCTGTTCTATTCAGTCTACATCTGATCAGGCAGATTATAAGCTTAACTGTACGATAGCGGCAAATTCTCCTTCCGCCGTAGCGCCGGAACAGGCAGCCGTATGGAGTTATCCGATGAACAGCAAAGACAAAGAAGAGGTCGTATTTAATATGGTAAGCGCAATGCTTTTGCGTATACATCAGTCGGGTCATCTTGCAAAGATCTCACCAGAGCTAAGGACATTAGTAAAAGAGGGTATCTCCGTTTATAAATCAATAAGACAGGATATTAAAAATTCCGTTCCGTTCTGGAGTCTCGGCTTTTCTACATTTAAGGATGATTTTCTTTCACTAGGACTTGATTGCGGAGATAAAGCATATCTTGCGGTATGGAGAAGAGAAGGACAGGATGACAGGGTAATGCTTCCTTTAGATTTTAACGCAAAAAGTGTTAAAAAATTGTATCCGCAGTATTGCGATTGGAATTATGAGCTTAAGGGAAACGCATTAGAAGTCGAGCTTAAAAAGCCTTATTCTGCTCGTTTGTTTGAAATCAAAAAAGGCGATATATAAAAACAGCGCAGCTACTATTATTATCCATATATTTCCTAGAACGGTGTAGGGCGTTTTATTTGAAAGCTTAACGATCTGTGCATTTATTGTTCCGCTTTCGCCCTCGGGAAGCTCTGCTATTTTTTTGCCGAGCGGCGATATTATAGCCGATACTCCAGAGTTTGCAGATCTTACAAGATAGCGGGAATTTTCAACGCTTCTTAAGACTGAGTGCCTTAGGTGGAGCCTTTGCAGGTGTGTGTTTTCAAACCACGAGTCGTTTGTCGCAACAGCGATTATTTCTCCGCCCTGTGCCACCTGTCGCCGTATGATCTTAGGATAAATGCTTTCAATACAGATCGCTGTTGCTACGGTTGCATTTTTACCATAAAGCGCTGAGATGTTTTTTGCGGATGAAAGGCTGTCAGTGCCATCGAAAAGCTTGTTACCGAAAAATGTAAATTCGCCGAACGGTACCAGTATATTTTTTAAATAAACAGCTGTTTTGTCTTTTGTAAAGGCGCAGTAAGCATTGTAGGTTTTTCCGTTTTCACTGTAAAAAATCCCGCTAAGTATTTCTGCGTCGGTGC
>X301_European_Hare__coassemble_1261_pt1 | contig 14617 bp, 14 predicted proteins | sample X301_European_Hare__metabat2_high_PE_011 | metagenome-assembled genome bin X301_European_Hare
CTTTAATGCTTTTCACTTTTGTTGTCTTTCGTTCTTTATCTTATTTATTAAGGGCTTACAAAGTTTTCCGGGTTAAGCGCTGTTCCGTTAAGTCTTACTTCAAAGTGACAGTGATTTCCCGTTGAATGTCCGGTTGACCCAACATATCCTATGGTTTCGCCCTGTTCGACCTCCTGACCCACAGTGACGATACAATTTGTCATATGTCCGTAAAGGGTCATATACCCGTTTCCGTGGTCTATTATCGCATATCTTCCGTAACCGCCGCCGCATCCGCAGCTGTAATTTTTACCGTAATCGTGCGGACAGGTGTTCTCCGCGACAACTACCGTTCCCGCATCTGAGGCTATTATCTGCGATCCGCCGATGCTGGCGTCATAAATGTCTATTCCCGCGTGATAAGCGCCCCATCTCCAGCCAACGCCGTATGAGATTATGTAGTGACCGGGAACAGGCCATATAAAGTCTCCCGATGTTCCGGTAGTATAATCGGTGTCGTTAGAGGGATCATAGTTGTTATTTTGCTGAGCCGCAAGTGCTTCAAGCCTTCTTCTTTCCTCCTCAGCAGCTTTCCTTCTGGCTTCCGCTTCCTCATAAAGCTTGTTCCACATCTCCTGAGCCTCTTGCTCACGCTCAGCATATGCTTCCTTCTGTGCCTCATGAGCTGCCTTTTCAGCCTCTAAAGCCTCCTGATGAGCCTTGCTCTCTGCCACAAGGGTGCTAAGCTTATCCATCTGTGTCTGCTGCTGAGCCTTTTTTGACTTATATGTCTTCTGCTGTTTTTCAAGCTCCGCCTTTTGCTTTTCGACTTCCGACTTCTGATTCTCAAGGGTTTTCTTTGCGGCTTCAAGCTGATTTTTCTTCTCAACAAGCTCGTCGATCATCTTGTCGTCGTGATCGGCGACCCTCTTTACAAGCTCAGCCTTCATAAGTGCGTCATAAAAATCCTTTGAGCCTAAAAGTATTGAAGTATACGAGCTGTCTCCGGCAATATACATCGCTCTTAACCGTGTCTTAAAGTCTGCAATACCAGATTCGATCTCCGCCTGTTTTTTCTCTATTGTCTTTTGTGTTTCGTCTATCTTTTTGTTCAGTGCGTCTATGTTCGCCTGAACCTTATCAAGGCTTTCTCTTATATCGGCAATCATCTTGCTGTATTCATATATCGTAGCCTGAACTGTTTGGATCTGAGCCTCGATCGCCGCCTGATTTTCCTGCTCTTTTGCAATATTTCCATCAGTTTCCGAGATTTTTTCATCGTATTCGTCCTGCTTTTGCTGATACTCCTCTATCTGTTTTTCATAATCCTCCATCGTGTTTTCAGCAGAGGTCAGTATAGGCTTTTCAGCAGTATTGGAAAGCGTCGTGCTTATTCCGGTAGCGATCGCAGCTACAACGGTAATACTCAGTATGCTTTTTAAAACACTTCGCACTTTAAAATTCATATATGTATTTCCCTTGCCTTTCCGTATAAAAGAACCTGTTGATACTTATGAGCTTTACAAACATAATACGCAATGTCAAGGCAATATTTTTACACCTTGACATACTTTCTTGTACTTATGATCGTTCCTAAAGCGCCTATAACTCCGCCGACCACAACATATCCTCCGAGGACATACCACATAATGTCTTTGAAGTTATAAAGCGACCTTACGCCTAAAATATTTAAGATCTGAGGATTTTCCGTGAGTATTTCGGCGATGCCGTTATATACGAACATAGTTAAGAAAAATGCCGCGACAGCAGCTAATATTCCGACAAGCATTCCCTCAATAAAGAACGGGATATTGATAAACCTGTTGGTAGCTCCGACATACTTCATAATGTTTATTTCTTTTCGCCTTGCATAAACGCTTGTTCGGGTTGTATTGGAAATAATAACAAGAGATACTACCGCAAGTGCGATAATAAGCGCAATCGCAACTATTGAGAAGATGTTTCTTATGCTAAGAAGTATTTCCGCAAATTCCGTAGGCGCAAGAACCTTCTCAACATTTTCAATATCGGTAAGCTGGTTTGTCGAGTCAGCAAGCTTTTCAATATCAGCTACGGTTACACGGTATGTATCGGGAAGGGGATTATCGTCCTCAGCATACTTAAATACCTCCTGCTGCTCAGGAGTCATATCTGCGACCATATCCTTCCAGGCGTCATCCTTTGAATAAAATCTTACACTTGAAATGTTTGAAAGCTTTTCTATATTGCTTCCGACAGCTTTTGTTCCTTCTTCGTCTGTGCCGTCAAGAACAATTACAACTACTTCGTTTTTTCCTTCGATTCCGCTAATTACCTTATTGAGATTTATAGCGGCAAGTATACAAAGTCCGACCAGAAGAAGCGAAACTAGCATTATGCAAAACGAAGCAAAGGTCATCATTTTATTTTTCCATACACTTTTTATACCCTGACCTGTGAGGTATTTTACACTACTGAACTTCATTTGCCCCTCCAATCACCTCATCAAAAACAATACTTCCGGCATTTATATTTATTATTCTTCCGCCGAAATGACGCACTATATCGTGCTCATGCGTTACCATAAGTACTGTTGTTCCACATTCGTTGATGCCCTTTAAAAGCTCAACGATCTCGTATGAAAGAGCAGGGTCAATATTTCCCGTAGGCTCGTCCGCAATAATAAGCTGCGGATCGTTTACCAATGCCCTGGCAAGAGCAACTCTCTGCTGCTCTCCGCCTGAGAGTTCATCCGGATAGCTCTTTGCTTTATGTGCAAGTCCCACAAGACTTATAACATAAGGCACTCTTGAAGAAATGTATTTTAACGGAGCGTCTATAACTCTGAGTACAAACGCAACATTTTCATAAACCGTCATAGTCGGAATAAGTCTGAAGTCCTGAAAAACTATGCCTAGGGTCCTTCTTAGATTTGGTATCTTTCTTCTCTTGAGTTTTTTTAGATTAAAGCCGTTTACCAGAACTGTTCCCTCGGTTGCATCTATTTCCTTTAGGATAAGCTTAATAAGCGTTGATTTTCCAGCTCCGGAGGAACCTACGACAAAGGCAAAATCCCCGTCGTTTATCTTAAGGTTTACATTATGCAAAGCGTCAACTCCGCTTGAATATGTAACCGATACGTCCTTAAATTCTATCAAATCTACACCTTCTTTAATAATTTGTTCTACCCATTATCTCCTTTTTTCCGCTTAGAATTTAACGGGATTGGCTGACAGATATTTCTTTACCATAAGCGCGATCTTAAAAACTATCGCGTGATCAAACTCTCTTAAATCAAGCCCCGTCAGCTTCTTTATCTTTTCAAGCCTGTAAACGAGAGTATTCCTGTGAACAAAAAGCTTTCTCGATGTCTCGGAAACATTCAGGCTGTTTTCAAAAAATTTATGAATCGTAAACAGCGTCTCCTGATCGAGTGCCTCGATAGAACCCTTTTTGAACACCTCTTTTAAAAATGTTTCACAAAGCGTTGTCGGGAGGTGATATATAAGACGCGCAATACCTAGGTTGTCATATGAAACTATCACCTTATCGGTATCAAACACCTTTCCTACCTCAAGGGCTATCTGTGCACCTTTAAATGATGTAGCAAGATCCTTTATTCCCTCAACGACCGTACCTATTCCGACATTTACTCTTGTGTAAAACTCAGAGCTTAGCGTATCGGATATACTTCTTGCAAGCTTTTTAAGGTCGTTGGTATCGGTGCTTGACTTGACCTCCTTTACAAGAACTATGTCGCTTTCGGTGATATTAAACACAAAGTCCTTGTTCTTGTCCGGGAAAAGATTCTGAATGACATCAAGTGCCGAAACCTCATTCTGCGAGATTATTCTTATGAGGAAAACCACCCTTGAAATATCTGAATTAAAATGAAGCTCCCTCGCTTTTACATGAATATCGCCCGGTAAAACATTGTCAAGCACAACATTTTTAATGAAGTTGTTCCTGTCATATTTCTCGTCATAATACTGCTTGATGCTTGTAAGGCACACTCCGAGAATGTTTGCATATTTTGCAGCCATCTCATCTGTTCCCTCGACGAAAACAGCATAATCCGCTCTCATCTGTGAACCAAACGGCTTATAGGTGTAACCGTCTCTTATAAACATATCGCCCGTATCGTTCATATCGATCGATACATACTCGTTCATCGTTCCTACTCTTGAAAGATCCGAACAAGCCACGACTGTTGCGGTATCATCAATAACTCCAAAAACACAGTCTATTGAATCATGCATCTGATGTATAACGCCCTGAAACAGTCTATTAGACATTTTTACATACCTCTTTTCTTCTTAAAAGCTTAAATCAGTCTGCGCTGCCAAAAATTATAAAAACCGTAAGCGCATACTTCGATATATTACAAATTGTAACACATTTTAAAAGCTTTTGTGTTAATAAAATATGAATAACTCGTATTTTTGCTCTGTTTTTAAGCATTTTTCACAAAAACATCACAAAAATTCGTGTTACCAAATTGTAATAACTGATATTTGAGGTAATTTTTTCCAAGTTTTAAAAAAAATAAAAGCCGAGGATATTCACCTCAGCTTTTTCCAGCAAAAAGTTTACGACACAAATCAGTTAGCGTCGCCAAATCCGCTTTCGACGAGATCAACAAGACTGCTGACAGCATCCTGTTCATCTGCTCCGTCAGCAATAATCCTGATAGAGGTACCGCCAACGATGCCAAGGGACAAAATGCCAAGAAGGCTCTTTGCGTTTACTCGTCTTTCCTCCTTTTCTATCCAGATAGATGACTTAAACTCGTTAGCTTTCTGAATGAAAAATGTCGCCGGACGCGCATGCAGTCCTACTTGATTTTGAACTACTACATCTTTTACAAACATACCTAATCTCTCCTACTCGATAACTAAAACTGATAAATGATTACAAGATAATTATACTCGTTTATTTTTCAAAGTCAACTAAATTTGTGCTTTAAAAATAAAATTCTGCTAAATGATTATCAAGCAAGCAGTCAGACGGCTTGGTTTTGTACATTTTCACTAAAAAATCAGTCTCTGTCTTTACACATCAGACAAAAATTTTTAACAAATATTAAAAGCAAATGCCCAAAACTAAATTTTTCATCAATATTTTACATATTTTTACACATCAAAATCAGGCAAAACCTTCCTTATTATCGCTATATCTTCTTCATTTAAATTTTCCTTTTTAAGCATATCCGGTCGCTTTTGTGCGGTTTTGATAATGGACTGCTCGTGCCGCCATTTTTCAATGTTTTGATGGTGTCCCGACAAAAGTATCTCGGGAACTCTTTTATTATGCCATATCTCAGGTCGCGTATACTGCGGATACTCCAAAAGTCCCGAATAATGGCTCTCGTCCATATAACAATCCGGGCGTGAAAGCACACCGTCAAGCATTCTTACCACCGCATCGGTTATACAGAGCGCAGGAAGCTCGCCGCCGGTAAGCACAAAATCTCCTAATGATATTTCTTCGTCCGCTATCTCCTCAATAACACGCTCGTCTACTCCCTCATAGTGTCCGCAGATGATTATTATATCCTTTCCCTTTGAAAGCTCTACGGCTCTTTTCTGTGTAAAAGGCTTTCCCGCAGGAGTTACAAAAACCGTATGAACATCTCGTGAACCCTTTACCGCCTGATGGCATCTGAATATCGGCTCCGCCTGCATAAGCATACCCTGCCGCTCGCTGTAAGGGGTATCATCGACACGGCGATGCTTATCCTCAGTATAATCTCTGATATTGTGACTTATAGCCTCAAAGATACCTTTTTCTCTTGCTCTCCCGACTATACTCTCACTGAGATAGCTTTCGACAAGCTCCGAAAAAAGCGTTAAAATGTCAATCCTCATCAAAAAGCCCCCTGAGCGGCGTTATTTTCATAATCCCCGACTCTATATCTGTTTGTTTAACGACATCGGCGATTGCAGGAATATAATACACCTTACCGTCATCTGCCTTTATGTGATAAACATCATTTGCTCCAGTTTGTGTAACGGAAACTATCTCACCGTAAAGCTTATCGCTTTCAAGGTCCATAACCTTCATGCCGATAAGGTCGGCAACAAAATATGTGTCTTTGGGAAGCTTTATACTGTCTCTGTCCGCATAAAGTATTTTTCCCCTAAGCTTTTGAGCCTCTTCGACGGTGTTTACTCCGTCAAGCTTTAAGATTGCCATGTTTTTCTGCGCTCTCGCACTTATTACCTTGAGCTCCTTTTCACCCTTAGAAAAATAAAGTTTTTTATGCCTGCACAGATCCTTTGGACTGTCACACCAAGGCTCAGCCTTTACCTCGCCCTTGAGTCCGTGTACGCTTACGATTTTACCGATCTCCAAAAATTTTTCCATATTATTTTACCTTTTGAGGTCAGAAAAACAGCTTTTAAACTTTATTCCCTGAAAGCTGTTTCGCCTCAGCATTTCCTTATCTATATCGTTTATGACACAAAACTTTTTTAAGCTCCACATAGGAGATATGATTTCATCTTTTTTACCGTCTCCTGTCAATCTGGCAATAACAATATCACTCGGCAGTATCTCAAGCTGATCACACACGGTTTTTATATAATCATCCCGACTTATCTCTTGAAATTCGCCGTTTAAAAACTGCTCGCTTAGGCGTGTACCCTTTAAAATGTGTAAAAGGTGTAGCTTTACGCTGTGCGGCTTAAGACACGCCACAGCTCTTGCCGTATTCATCATATCCTCATATGTTTCTCCAGGAAGTCCGTTTATTATGTGGAGACAGATGTTAATGCTGCGGCGTCTAAGCCTGTTATAGCCCTCCAAAAACTCTTCATAGGTGTGGCATCGGTTTATTCTGAGAGCGGTTTTATCCGACACCGTCTGAAGTCCAAGCTCGACCTCAAGGTCTGTTTTCTCCGAAAGCTCAGCAAGCATATCGGCGCATTCTTCGCTTATACAATCCGCCCGGGTAGCAATATTTACCCCGACAGCGTTTTCAAGCTCCGCCGCTTCAAAGAAAGCCTTCCTTAAAAAACCTATGTCCGAATATGTGTTGCTTCCCGCCTGAAAATAAGGGATATACAAAGCGTCCGGCCACTTTTTGTGGAGCTTTTCCCTGACGCTGTCAAACTGCTGCCTGATGCTGAAGGAAGGATCTCCAGCAAACTCTCCGCTTAACATTCCCGAACAGAATGTACAGCCGCCTACTCCCTTTGTCCCGTCGCGGTTAGGACAGGTCAGCCCAAGATTTACAGGGACCTTAAACACCTTTTTTCCATATGTCATTCTAAGATAGTAATTATAGGTATAATACCTCTTATTGTCGTTTGAATACTTAAATCCGCTTATCATTATTCCTCAGCCTGAGCCTGTTCTTCCGGAAGCTCTCCGACCTCGCTTCCGTCCTTGCTTATATATCCAAGTCCGTAGCTTAGCTTGACATTTACCGAATCCCCGTTCTTTATCTCCGAGTTAGCTCTTGGGATAAACCTTATGGCTATCTTGATGTTGCCCTCGATATTGCTCACATCAAACTCTGTTTTTGAATCAGTAGGATTTACATTTTTTCCGATATTTCTGCCGTTATATTCAATATACGGCCGAATGAAATAGCTTCTGGTCTCTCCGAAAAACCTGTATGACAACAAAAGCTTATCTATGTCGGTGACATCAAATTCCGGCTCTATCACAAACTCGCTCAACAACGATCCGTTTTCGTTTTCCTCAAACACAATATCCTCTAGGTCGATCTTAACGGTTGTGGTCGTCTGAGTTTCCTCCGGCTCGGTAGTGGTTGTCGTCGTCTCCTCGGTTGTAGGCTCGGTGGTAGGTTCAGTAGTTTTTTCGGTAGTCTTTTTTGTTGTAGTTGTGGTTATAATGTTGGACTGCGGTCCTATATAAATATCATCCTTATTTATTTTTATCGTTGTGTTTGTAGTCTTGCCCGTAAAAATAGTTGTTGTGGTAGTGGTCGTAGTAACTGCTGTAAGGGTGTTTATAACATTTCCGTTCTCATCTACCGGGGGTATAAAGTTCTGATGCGTATTAAGGCTTTTTGCGCCGTAAATGTGTGAAAAAAGCCCGTTTATCCTTGCAAGAAGCGACTTTCCCGGCAAAGCATTTTCATAGCTCTTTGAAAGGTAAGAGGTATAGCTGCCGTCATATATGCCCATAATCGTGGGCTTTACCGTTTCCTCATCTGGATCCGAGTTGTTTCTCAAAAGCGCAAAGCTCACCCCTAGGATCAACACAAACATAAGGATAACAGCGACATTTATAAAATTAAACTGTCCTCTTCTTGCGTCTGCTGCCATACTTCTGAGGGTGCTGTCGGCATTGTCAATTTGCTTTTCCTCACCGCTTTGCGTGTAAACAGAAGCGTTTTTTATAAGCTCTTCATACGAAGCGTTGAGCTTACTTTTCTTGTCGTTTGACATATAACTTCTCCTTTTGATCAGTATACTACACTTGATGCGGTGCTCATCAACAGCACAGCCACAAGCGCCGCTGTGGTCAATATCCTGACACAGCCATAGGCTTTTTCACTCTTCGCCGAAGCCTCTCGTATCGCCTTTTTAAGCTTATCCTTAAACGGAGTAACCATAAATACCGCAAACACCAACAGCGCACAGTATGCCAGTATCTCATTGACGAGTGGCTGCGATATGATTTTCCCGCTGTCGAACATAAGCCCCGAAAGCCATATCCTGTAATCGTGAATGTTTGAAAAATACACTATGCTCCACCCTAAAAATATCAAAGTTAGGGTATATATCCCACAGATCACAGCAGGAAGCTTTTTTAAAAGCCTTCTTAAAAAAAGCGTTTCTAAAATTATTATTATACCGAAATACAGACCGAACAGCACAAACTGCTTTGAAAATCCGTACCAAAGTCCCACAAGCGCCGAACAGCCAAGCGTTGCGACACAGGCGGAAAAGGGAGACCTTGAGAGCGGACTTATCAGACAGTCGTTTACAAGCTTTATCAAGGTGTGATTAAACCCGAAAACAGCTCCCGTAACTCCGTTTTTCACCCTGAGCGGGAGAAAGCTCTCCGAATAAGAAAAGCCGTTTAAAAGCCCTAGTCCTATCGCCATATCGGTATACCCTGAAAACAGATAGTAGACCTGCATAACAAAAGCCGCCATTCCTAAAAATGCGCCAAAAAATGTCATATCGGTGACATCGAGCCCAATGCTTTTAACATAACCGAGCGCCGCCGCCAGTATAGAAGCCTTTCCAAGTCCGACGATAAAGCGTGTTATGCCGTCATTTATTTTTTGTCCGGTTATTATCCTGAACCGTATCTGATTCCTTACCTCGCCGTACCTTACAAAAGGACCGACAAGCAAAAGCGTATAGTTTATCATAAAGGTCAGAAAACAGAATAAGTTTTTTTCACATTTGGTTTTTCCAAGTGCAACATCAAAAACATAGCTTGCCGAACGAACGGTGTAAAACGCAATTCCCACAGGGAGAATTGAAGCTTCTATGCTTAAAGCGGTATCTGAAAAAAGGAAATTATAGTTTATAACAACAAAGATCGACGCATTCATCACCGACGACAGCAAAACTCCAAAAAACCTTATGTTTCTTGAGCGAGAGCCTGCCAAAAGTCCGAATACCCAGTCAAATACGGCAGAAAGAAACACCAGACAAATATACATTGGTTTTCCCCAGGTAAAAAAAACAATAGAGGACAACACAAGGATAAGGTTTTTGTACTCGGTGCTTCTGTCGCACATAGTTATCAAAACCGTTATCGGTAAAAAAGCATATATAAAAATCAAATCTGTATAAACCAATTTATGTTACTCCTTAAAACAGTCATATTCGCTTGACCTGCCTGTGTATTTTATGATACCACATCTTATTGATTTTCGCAAGGGGAGAGGCACTTTTAAAAATGCACCTTTTAGTTTTTCAACAGAGCATTAAAAGGAAAAGAATTCGTTTTGTAGATCAGTTATTAAACAAGGTGATTTTGTCCCGAAAGCACAGACGAGCGATCATCAATAAAAAAGCTATAAGTATGAATAAACTATGAATATTGTAAACATTTTGTTACAAAGTATGATTTATTTTATGAAGAATGTACGTTTGCGTACATCTTTTCGTGATTTTGCACTATTAGTAGAGGGGGATTAAACCGAAAAAAATCCCCGGTAGCTTCCGGGGATAAAAAGCTTAAAGATAAGACAAAGCTACTTTGAAGCGTATCTTGAGAGCCAAGCGTTAGCGATGTCGAGCGCTTCATAAAGACTTTCCTTTTCAGCGGTTTTGTTTATTCTCTCGTTCGGCGGGAGTGTTTCGTCCGTTGCCATTCTAAAGAGTCTGATTTTGTTTGCAATATCAAGATCTCCCTGTTTTTGTGTTGAGATAATCTGCATCATCACAACATAATCATCTGTCATATTGCCGTAATATATTTCTCTTCCCTTTCTGACTAGTGGAAGTCCCTTGTAGGTAAAACATCCTCCTGTTTTTTCCATAATTATGTTTCCTCCCTTTATTCTTATTTACCTGTTAAAAGGCAGTTGATTTTCTTTAAAATTCGGCGGTGCAAATTTAATTATAAACAGGCGCTTTTAAAAAATGTGTCAGAATCAGTATGCGTCGGCATTTATTTCCTCGCCGTCTCTTACCTTCTGTATTCCGTTTATTATAGCATCGACCCAACCGCTTTCGATCCTGAAAGAGGTCTTTCCGTTAAGCTTTACGATATACCTTCTGTCGGTTTCCTTAAAGAGCTGCATTGTGTCGGTAACGCCGTCAAGCCGCATTATATCGACAGTCACAGCCGGAGTTTTTTCCTTAGGCTCGGTAAAGTATATTTCGTTTGTAGGACACTGAATAAGAAGCTGATACCAGCCCTTCCAAACCTCCGGATCAAGCTTTGTCTTTTCGTTTTCTGTGACACTTAAAACCTCTTTGTTTCCGTTTTCATTTTCCTCAGAGATCTCAAGCGCATAGCTCACATCTATATCCTTTGTGCTGAATCGTACTCCCTTAAGATCCATTACATTGTTGGTAGTCATAAGTCCTGATATAACATCCGACGGACCGAATGACGCCCAGGGAAGGTCATCCGCAGCGCAATAAAAGATAACATCCTTACCGTCCACTCCGGAAATATATGCGTAATAGCCGTCGATAGTCTCCGTGTTATCGCCATCACTGTCCTTGACATATTCCGGGTTTCCGATAGTCAGTGTGTACTCACCGTCTATACATTTAAGCTTTGCTGTCGCGGTAGGATCAGACAAACCGTACCTTTTCATTTCCTTCTCGCCGGGATGCACCGCAATCGCTCTTTGTGCGCTTAGCCCCCACATTCCGTGAGTGACCAACGACGAATTTGTGACATCAAGATAGCTGAATATAGGCGAGGTCATAACCTGTGACGAAACCATAGAGCTGTTTTCTTCATCGTCATTTTCAAAGACAATATCATAATCCCTTGCCTTCTGTTTAACAACAAGAGAAGTAAAATACTTTTCATCGGCGTCGCTCGGAAGAGCGCTAAGCATAGACAGGCTCACAAAATCCTCATTGGTGTAGAAAAAGTATGAAAGCGAGCTTGAATAAACTGTATACACCGTTTTCTTTCCGGATTCACAGAGGTAAAAATAGCTGTCCTCCGGGCTTTCATCACCTATCAAAAATGTTTTTTCCTTTGTCTGTCCGTCTATATTAAACCTTGCCGTAAAGGTAGCCTGGGGAGATGTAAGACCGTATTTGTCCATATTTTCAGCGTTTTCCTCTACTAAGTCCTTTGCCTTAAGCCCACATACAGTATCCGCTACTGCCGTATAGATAGTCTCGGTCTGAGTGATGCCGTCGAGGGCGCTTATCTTAAAGCTTTCCTCACCTTGTTTTTCCTGTTCGATCTTTACCTTGCCGTTTTTGCTTTCAAACTCAATAGTTAAAACCATACTGCTGTCAAGCTTATCTGATACATCTGACAAAAGAGATATGTCCCCGTGTCCCTCGGATGACTGTGATACAGGCTCATCAGATGACGAATCAGTCTTTTTTTCAGGCAGCAGCTTAAGCACCAGCAACATTGCGCCAAGACAAAGCAATACCACAAGACATATGATTATTCCCTTAACCTTTGAACTCATCTTATTTCTCCGTTTCCTTATGCCTTATAAAGACAACTATCTGTTCTTTCTCCTGAGCCATACGACAATTCCTATTATAAGGACTATCGCCGGGATAACAAGGTTGAACACCCACTTGAATATGCTTATCTGTGCGGCTGTAAGATCAAACAATGTTCCGCCGATCTTAGACGGCTCAACAGTTATACCTGTCGTTGTCTTTCCTGTTATGTGGTTTGTTACGCTTAATATCCACTGGCTGTTGACATACTGCGTTCCCTGCATAATAGAGTCATACAGGATATGATCCGAGCCCAAGGCGAGAACCTGGCTGTAGCTTGTAGTGTTGTCGTCATTGAACACTGCCTTATAGCCTACCGCTGCAGCGATCTGTTCTCCGCTTGACACCTTCTCACCCGTTTCAAGATCCGCCTTAAAGCCTGTGTCGGCAGTCTTTAAAAGCGCTTTAGTCTCCTTCATATTTTCTTCTTCAAAAAGGAGCTTTATAGGCTTTGTATATATCGTTGTAAACATAGCAAGAGAATCGTCTTTTATATACGAATCATAATCCTCGCCGGTTAGATTCAACTTAAGATAAATGTTGCTGACATTATCCTCGTTTGAATCGTATATATTGTAGTCCTCATACTGAATTCCGTACTCCTCCAAAAGCTCGTCGATATTCGGCGTATCAGGCTGATTCATACTCTCTACATACATAATGTTCTTACCGAGCTTACCGTCATTGTTCAAAAAGTCAGAGACCTTCTTTATTTCCTCGTCGGTATAATCGACCGTCGGAGCGGAAATAACCGCTAAATTTGTATCAGACGGTATCTCATCGGTGGTTATATCTATGCTGTCCACCATATATCCGTTAGCCTTCATAAGCGTCTTATAATAATTTAAAGGCGCAGCCTCCGATCTTCCTGTAAGGAAGGTTATCTTTGTCGGATTTGAGTCGGTCACTATCATAAGAGCCGATGTGAATGCCTGCTCGGCGTTTGAGGAATCTATATAGCTTTTCTTTTCCCCCTGAGAGTCCGTATAGGTAGGCGACTGTACAGAATAGGTATACAAAAAGTTCATTTCGTTTCCCGCAGCGACAGTATCTATCGTTACTCCCGACTGTGCAAGGCTCGCAACAACATCAGACGAAAAGTTTACAAGGTCAAGAGGCGATACAACGCTGGTCCTCTTATATTCCTTTCCGTCATCACCCTTTGCCAATGTTTCAAAAACTATATCATATGCGATAAGGTCATCGTCATATTTGCTCGCGACATCGGGGTTCGTAAGTATATCTACATACTCTATCGTTATTTTGGAATTGTACTGAGAATACTTCTGAAGTATCTCGTCCGCCTGAAGTGTATATGCGTTAGCCGCATCAAAATCCTCCTTTTCGGCGAATACAGTTACCTTTACATCGGTCTTTATACCCTTTACATATTCTATCGTCTCGTCGGACACTGAATATGACGACGAAGAGGTCATATCAAAAGAAAGCGGAAAGCGCTCAAATATCTGAGTCGCAACAATATTTATAAGAACCAGTACCGCAACAAACACCACTGTAAATATAGCCGCAACAGAACCGTGCTTTAGCTTTTTATGGTTCTTTTTGACCTTATCTTTGGGCTTGTTTTCTTTTTTTACCTTTTGATCAGCCTCTTTCGGCAATTCGTTTTCTGTATTTTTATCCTTTTCCTCCATTACCTCATCGGTCTTTTCCGTATCTTCTGAGTTATCAAAGAGGACCTTATTATCATTATTCACAGTTTTAAGCCTCCTTTACTTAGCTCCAGCGGCGTTTTTCCAGCACCCTTACAGTGAAGAATAAAAATGCCGCTGTAACGCTCACAAAGAACAGAATGTTTGATAGATCAAACGAGCCGTAGGTAAAGCCGTTGTATCGGTCTAAAAACGAAAGGCTCGTAAATATTCCCGCAATAAAATCTACCGGAATAATGCTCGCGATAGCTGAAAACAAATACAGTATAACCATTATCGCAAACGACAGGACAGCTGATACCACCTGGTTTTCAGTGAGGGAGGAAACAAATACTCCGACCGAAATAAAAGCGCTTCCCAAAAGGATAAGGCCGAGTATGTTTCCGAATACCAAAAGCCAGTCGGGAGTTGAGATAGCCGCAACTACTACCGCAAACACGAGTGTTATCAATACACCCATAGCATACACCAAAAACGCTGCCAAAAACTTTCCGAAGACTATTGCGCCAAGAGTTACGGGCGCTGTTAAAAGGCATTGTTCGGTCTTGTTCTTTTTCTCCTCTGAAAAGGTCCTCATAGTAAGGATAGGTATCAAAACTATAAGCACAAACATCATCATCGAAAATACAGTGTTAAGCTCTGTCGTGCCCTGCTGAATTGATGACAGCGTAAAGAAAAATCCCGCCGCACAGTAAAATATAGCTAAAAACACATAGCCTATCGGGGAGATAAAATAAGATACAAATTCTCGTCTGAATATAGCCGTCATTGTCTTTTTCCCCCTTTTAGCTCTATTTTTTCGCCCATAGTAAGGCGAAGGAATATGTCCTCAAG
>X301_European_Hare__coassemble_1274_pt1 | contig 14350 bp, 14 predicted proteins | sample X301_European_Hare__metabat2_high_PE_011 | metagenome-assembled genome bin X301_European_Hare
CAATAACCCTTTACAGTTCATTTACTATCTTTTTAAAGTGATTTCCTCTTTCCTCAAACATCCTGTACATATCAAAGCTTGCACAGGCCGGAGAAAGTGAAACAATATCGCCGCTTTTTGCATTTTCCTTAGCTATCCTGACAGCTTCTTCCATTCCCGAAGCTTTTTTTATAACTATCTCACTTTCTGAAAATCCGTCTTGCTCTACTACTGATTTTCTGATAGCGTCAGCCGTTTCTCCCATAACTATCAAGAGCTTTACTTTTTCTAAAATGAGCGGCGCCATAGGCTTAAAGGAAATACCCTTGTCGCTTCCGCCCATAATTACTATCATTTTACGGTCAAATGAATTAAGTCCCGCCATTACTCTTGTGGGGCTTGATGCAATAGAATCGTTGTAATATCTTACCCCGTCAAGCTCTCTTACAAATTCGATTCTGTGCTCAACGCCTCCGAACTCCTTAGCGGTATCAACAATACTTTCTAAAGTAACATCTCCCCATGTAAGCGCAATAGCTGTCAGAAAATTTTCGACATTGTGAATACCCGGGATTTTTATGTCGTTTTTATGAACGACCTTTGTGACGCAGCCTCTGTCGTTATAACAAAGCCAGCCGTTTTCGTCAAGGAAGCTTCCGCATTCGGGAATTACCCGTCTTGAAAAATAGCTAAGCCGACCTCTCACTATATCTGCAAGATTTCTTGTGTTTTCATTATCGAGGTTAAGCACGGCTCTTGAAAAAGCAGTCTGATGCCTTAAAATATTGCACTTTGCATCAATATACTCCTCCATAGTGCCGTGAACATTCAAATGGTTCGGTGTAATATTCGTTATAGCTGCGGCATATGGAGATTCTCTCATAGAAATAAGCTGGAAAGACGAAAGCTCTACTACCGCAACATCATCTTCGTTTATCTGTTCAATTCTGCAAAGAAGCGGTTTTCCTATATTACCTCCGAAAAACACCCTTTTTCCGTCTCTTTTAAAGAACTCCTTTACAAGCGTTGTGGTCGTGCTTTTTCCATCGCTTCCGGTTATAGCATATATCCTACACGGACACAGGTCAAAGAAAAGCTCCATCTCACTGGTTACAATAATTCCATTGTCCCTCGCAGCCTTTATATCCGGGTGGTTAAAGTACATTCCGGGAGTGCGGAAGACAATGTCAGCCTGCATTATACCGTCTATGTATTTATTTTCACCCAAGAAAAACCTTGCTCCTTTTTCCGAAAACTCATCATAAAGCTTTTTTGGAAATCTGTCCTTTTGAGCCATTGTGTCGTCGCCGAGAGTTTTAGCGTCACAAACAGATACATCAAGTCCCTTATCAAGAAAAAGCCTTATAAGGTCATTGTGACTGACTCCTACGCCTATAAAGGAAATCTTTTTATCTTTTAAGTATTTAAAAAAGTCAGTGATCCTGCTCATTTTAAATCTCCTCGTGAATTTATTCATTATTTACCTATTTTATTATATACCAGATTCACAAAAATAGCAATATTATTTTACCGCTTTTTTCAGATCGTTTTGCCAAATTGTGTATCACGGCTTTGTATTCAAAATAATAGACATATATAAGTTATCAACAATAATAGTAAACAGCCGAAGTATCCTTATTATCAAATGTATTCAAAGATCAACAAACTTTAAGCTATTGCTTGACAAATCTCATTTAATTTATTATGATATTATTGACGGACAACTATACTGATATAATAAATACAGTCAAATTCATCGGAAGCGAGGTACTACAATGGAAAACACATCATTGTTTGACAGACAGACTCAGGTTGCACCTCTGGGGATAATAGCTATGGACTCTTCAAAGGAGTTAGGCGGTAAAATAAGCGTATATCTTACTCAATGGGCAAAGGAATCGGGACTTGGTGAAAACGACTATATGATAGATGTTTCGTGCCCAAGATTTGCCTCAGGCGACGGTAAGGGAATTATCCGTCAAACAGTGAGAGGAAAGGATCTGTTTATACTCATTGATGTTGGAAATTACAGCTGTAAGTACAAGCTTTTTGACAATATAAATTCTATGTCGCCGGACGATCACTTTGAGGATCTCAAAAGGATAATTCAGGCGGCAAGCGGCAAGGCACATAGAATAAATGTGATAATGCCTATACTTTACGGTGGAAGACAGCATAAAAGAAGCTATCGGGAATCACTGGACTGTGCGGTAGCTCTTCAGGAGCTTGAGGCAATGGGAGTTTCAAATATACTTACATTCGACGCTCACGATCCAAGGGTTATGAACGCCATACCGCTGATGGGATTTGACAATGTAATACCATCCTATCAGGTATTAAAGTCTATGTTCAGAAATATTAAGGATCTTAATATAGACAAAGAACATTTTATGGTAGTTTCCCCCGATGAAGGCGCTATAAACCGAAATATGTATTACGCATCCGTTCTTGAGGTAAACCTCGGGATGTTCTACAAAAGGCGTGATTATTCTATAATAGTAAACGGTCGAAATCCGATCGTCGCTCACGAATATATGGGTAACGATGTTTCAGGAAAGGATATATTTATTGCCGACGATATAATATCCTCAGGTGAATCTGTTCTTGATATTGCGCACGAGCTTAAAAAGAGAAATGCGAGAAAGATCTACGCATACGCAACCTATGCAATTTTCACAAACGGTCTCGACACCTTTGACAAGGCATATAACGAAGGTATTTTAGACGGTGTATTCGGAACTAACCTCACATATCGCACTCCACAGCTTCTTGAAAGGGAGTGGTTTTACGAGGTCGATGTTTCAAAATACATAGCTTACTTCATCGCCGCTCTGAATCACGATATGTCTATTGAAAAAGTTATTGACCCTGCAAAGAAAATACACGCACTTCTTAACAGATACAAATAAACCAAAAATAAACATTTCTAATAAGCTTAAGCCCAATTACGGTTATGCGGATATTAGAAAAACTCCCCTATGGATATATAAAGAAAATACCATAGGAGATATTTTTTTTAAGCTTTACGCCGCACTCTTTACAATGCTGTTAATTATTCCAACATCAAAGGACACACCGTTTAAGGACTTTAAAAACAGAAGATTAAACCTTACACTTCGGCTTATTTCAATTTTGTGGCTTATGTTTCAAAAAACGCTTATTCCAGCAACAACCGCTATCGGCACAATACCGATTTCGTCAGATAATCCACCGACAGAGCTGACAAAAATAATCTTCCTACATTTTGTAGTTCACAGTGGAAGCATAGCGTCCATTACCATAGGCGCTAAAGCCAGTTTTTATGTATGTAATTTCAAGATTTCCGCTGTCGATCCTCCAAATCCTGAAGCCGAATAACGGGCTGGAATCAACGATCAGTTCGGCATTAGCTATGCCAAGCTTCCACGGCTCCCAACCGGGAGAAATAATTATATTTTCACTGAACATATCAGCGGACAAACCCATAATGTTTAGGCAAATATCTTTATCTGCCGCTCCGAAAGACCGCATGCTTGATATAAAATCGTTATAATTCATAGGTAACTCCCGATTATTTATAGTATATTGATTATATCATATATCATATAAAATCACAATACCGCTCTAGACTTTTGCCTAGGGCGGTAATTACTCTCTTGCAGCTTATTACGAAATATATCGGATAGGCATTTTCGGAAGATATTTTTTGATCATATCAAGAAGAATTTTTCCCGCTTCTTTCTGTAAGTGCTCACGGTAACGGTACTTTCCCCTTCCGCGTCCGACCATCTGATCCGGTTGATATAAAGGAGGTAATAAAGGAAAAGCTTCACTGTTAATGGCGTTTTGCACAAAACTGTAAGTCATAAAAATCAACTCTAAGAAACCGCTATGCTTGACATCATCGCTCAGTTTATCCGAAAGCGTTATAAGTAGCTCCTCGTACAAGTCCTCCCAACCGGGCACAAGTATAATTGGAGCTATAAGTAAGCCGACGGGGTACCCTGCATCACACATAGCATTTACAGCCTTAATACGAGCCGGTAAGGGTGAGGTTCCTATCTCAATTTTACGGATAAGCTCCTGAGGATTGACACTCATACGGAAGATGATCTTTTGACAATGATCCAAGCCTAACAAGGGTTCTACCATATCAAACTTTGTTGGAAATGTAAGCTTTCCGTCGGCGCGGCGGGCAAATTCCTCAACAGTCCAAGGAAGATTATTCGTAACGGTGTTTTCAAGAACCAAATCACTGTTGCTGCCGATTTCAAACACATGACGCCACGGGTCCGCATTGGCTTTATTGACAAGCTTATTCATCATCTCCTCGCGATTTACAAAGACCCGAAGATACGCACATTTGTTGTAGTTGCAGACCAGATAACAGTATAAACACATAGCTGAACAGCCGGATGAAGTATATGGCACCAGAAAATCAGAAACCTTATGGTTTTCCGTATAATTATGTGTCTTACGCACACCGATGATAAGGTGTCGCTTAAGCCGCACAAAATCCCTGTTAGAAGAAGAACGAAGCTGCGGAATATTGTTGTGATTCTGTATTTCTATCCACGGTAGAGAAGCATATTTTTCCTTTAGATAACGACCAAGCGGATATTCAAGCGCGGCAGGCTCAAAATAAACACTGTCAAATGAAGGCTTCATAAGGAACACACTCTTTTCCTATTATGATATAATAGGATTATATTTCCCGATTTGGCGATAATAATCACACTGTATATCAAAGCATAAATGCCGATATACAGAAGCTATATGTAGTGCACATTCAGCTTTTTGAGCTGAGTCCCCTATCTTTAAAGATAAAAAAGTTAGATGACAAAATTTCAAAAAAGGTTGTCAGTAAGTATACGAAGCAAGCGTGACCTTTTTTGGAAAGTAAAGCAAAAGCGTGAGTGAAATATGATATTACAAAAAAATCGTCGCAAACGATACAAAGTCTGCGACGATATGGTGCAGCTGGCGGGACTTGAACCCGCACGAGATTGCTCCCACTAGCCCCTCAAGCTAGCGCGTCTGCCGATTCCGCCACAGCTGCAAATATAATGTGCTTAATTTTTACACGGTAAACACAAAACCGAGACGGACTTTTAATTAAGCTTATCCGTAAAACAACACTCAAATTCAGAGTGCTTTACTATTATAGCACAATTTCAGAATTTGTCAAGTACTTTTTTTAAAATACTTTTTATGTGTTGTGTAGGTTTGTCAATGATGTGTTACACATTTTTAAGAAAAATAATTTCTCCGGTTTTTAAGAAGTAATCTAAAAACTCACGAGGACGCCTGTCCATTATTTGTAATATTTTGTATTGACAAGCATATGCTTATATGCTATTATATAAAATGTCGCCGGGAATTACCGGCAACCTTATCACGAGCGGTGGAGGAATCAGGTCCTTTGAAGCCCGGCAACCTATTCATTTTAAGGTGCTAAATCCTGCGGAATTTTCCGAAAGATGAGGTCGTATACTGAAACTTTTCGGCATTTCTCTTTGCGGGATATGCCGATTTTTGTTGTTTTTGTAAAAAGGAGGATGTAAAAATGTCAAAATATATTTTCACATCAGAGTCAGTAACAGAGGGACACCCGGATAAAATTTGTGATGCGGTCTCAGATGCGGTGCTCGATGAGCTGTTAAAGCAGGACCCCTATTCACGGGTTGCCTGTGAAACTGTCGCTACTACCGGGATGATAATGTGTATGGGCGAAATTTCAACGAAAGCACAGGTAGATATCCCCTCTGTTATTCGCAAAACGGTTTCTGAGATAGGATATACTGATGACAGCTTCGGCTTTAATGCAAAGACCTGTGCGGTTTTTGCTACGATAGATAAACAATCTCCCGATATAGCGATGGGTGTTGACAACTCATACGAGGGACGAGATGAAAATTTAAACGATATAGGCGCCGGAGATCAGGGTATGATGTTCGGTTTCGCTTGTGATGAAACTCCTGAGCTTATGCCGCTTCCTATAAGCCTCGCTCACAAGCTTGCAAAGCGTCTTACAGAAGTCAGAAAGACAGGTGTCTTACCGTATCTTCGCCCTGACGGAAAAAGTCAGGTAAGTGTCGAATACGATGAAAATGACAGACCTATCCGTGTAGATACTGTCGTAATATCCTCACAGCATTCCGAAGATATTTCACTTGAAAAAATCAGAGAGGATATTATAGAGTATGTTATAAAAGAGGTAATACCGTCCGATTTATTGGACGATAAAACAAAATATTTTGTAAACCCTACCGGAAGATTCGTTGTCGGCGGACCTATGGGCGACTCAGGTCTTACGGGACGAAAGATAATAGTTGACACCTACGGAGGAATGGGGCGTCACGGAGGGGGAGCATTCTCCGGAAAAGACCCTACAAAGGTGGACCGCTCAGCAGCTTATATGGCAAGATATGTCGCAAAGAATATAGTTGCCGCATCTCTTGCAAAAAAATGCGAGGTACAGCTTGCTTACGCTATCGGTGTTGCATCTCCCGTTTCTGTAATGGTAGACATAAACACATTCGGAACTTCGTCGGTTGACAGACAAAAATTATCGGCTGCAGTAAGGAAGGTTTTTGATCTTCGCCCATCTGCGATTATAAAAACACTTGATTTAAGAAAGCCTCAGTACAGACCTCTTGCAGCATACGGACATATGGGAAGAGAGGACCTTGGCGTTAAGTGGGAAAAGACAGATAAAGCGGACGAGCTTATAGAGGCTGTAAAGAATATGTAAAAAAACCGAAGCTTAACCTTCGGTTTTTTATATATCTACCCTTTTACTACTTCAAACTGGCCGTCGAGAAGCGTTAATAGCACGGCAACTGATGCGGCTGCGATACAAATTGCAGCGACTAGTCCTATGGCAGTACGCTTGTTAAATGTAAAACCGCTCCCGCTTTTTGGCAGTACATTTATCGTCTTAAGCGCCTGTGATATGGGCTTGTATAACACAAAGGTCAATGATGCGTTAAGTATGCTCTTTATCAGATTAAACGGCAAAAGAAGCGGCAGTATCATATCTATGATCGTAGCTACCGGCGCTTTGGTATAAATCGGAGTAATAATAAGATTCATAACTATCATAACCGCTGTCATTGAGAATACTGCCGATATAAGTCCTATGACCGCACCTAAGAAGGTTTTGTTGTACTTATAGATCACCGATGCGGTAACAGCAAAAGCGGCACTTCCCGCAAAATTCATTATAGCTCCCCAGAAGCCCGTATCTGATACAGTGATAAGCTCTAAAAGCGCCTCGACAAGAGCAATACAAAGCGCTGAAATAGGTCCGTAAACAAAGCCTGCAAGAGTTATAAAAACATCCTTGAAATCAAGTGTGAGAAATGATACCTTTATGCGGAAAACAAAAAGGCATATGTATGCAAGCGCAATAAACAGCGCAAGCACAGTAAGCTTCTTAACATTTGTTTTTTGACTTGTCATAATAATTCCTCCATAAATTAAAATAAATATATAATATAAGGAAAAAACAAATCCCCCTGAAAACATCTAAGCTTTCAGGGGGTCAATTTCGCATATTTTAAACTGCTAAAAGTGTAAACCACCTAAGCAGATATACAAAAAACTGTTTCTCCCATCCGGACTGTACCGTCGGTCTTGGAATTTCACCAAATCGGCAAAGGCTTATCACCCCGCTCGTGGACTATAACCACCGGTGTGGAATCTCACCACCCCCTGAAACAATCAAATATTAAGCTGTGTAAAATTGAGCGTCTTACGCTCTTTCCATATACTCGCCTGTTCTCGTGTCGATCCTGATGCGATCTCCCTCTTCAATAAAGAGAGGAACCTTTATCTCAGCACCTGTCTCCAAAACGGCAGGCTTCGTAGCGTTTGTTGCAGTATCGCCTTTAAAGCCCGGATCGGTCTGAGTAACTTCAAGCTCAACAAAGTTCGGAGGCTCAACGCCAAAAACCTTACCCTTGTACGAAAGCACCTTACATATCATCTGCTCTTTAACAAACTTAAAGTTGTCGTCGAGCTCAGAAGGGCTTATCGGGACCTGTTCATACGTCTCCGGGTCCATAAAGTAGTAAAGATCTCCGTCAGTATAAGAATACTCCATATCCTTTCTCTCAACATACGCTGTCGGGAACTTAGCGGACGGGTTATATGTCTTTTCAACAACAGAGCCTGAAATTACATTTCTTACCTTTGCTCTGACAAAAGCAGCGCCCTTTCCCGGCTTAACATGCTGAAACTCAATTATCTGCATTACATTTCCGTCTTCTTCAAATGTCATACCGTTTCTGAAATCTCCGGCAGTTACCATAAGTATATACCTCCAAAAAATTTAAATGTCTGTGTAATAATTCATACCTTTTCTATTTTACTATAAATCAATGAATATTTCAAGTGCTTTTCAAAAAATTATTTGATTATTGTCAAATTTTTATCTGCTTTAGTAAAATTCTCAAAGCTGTTATCTGTCACAATACCAAAATCCTCTATACGGATACCGAACTCGTCTTCAAAATAAACTCCCGGTTCTGCGGTTATTACCATACCGCTTTTAAGGCGTGTTTCGTTGTTAGGCGATACATTTGGAGACTCGTGTATTTCAAGCCCTACTCCGTGTCCAAAGGAGTGACCGAAGCGCCCTTCAAAGCCTGCGGAATCAATAATATCTCTCGCCGCCTTGTCAATATCTAAGCACCTAACTCCGCTCATAATTTTATCAATAGCCGCTTCTTGTGCCGACAAAACGGTGCTGTAAGCAAACGCTTTTTTGTCATCTATCTCACCGACTGCAAGCGTTCTCGTCATATCGCTGTGATAGCCGTCATAAACCGCGCCGAAATCGAGAAGCAAAAGGTCGCCCTTCTGAAGCTTATACTCGCTGGGCGTTCCGTGAGGAACAGAAGTGTTTTTTCCGCCAAGTGCAATAGTCTCAAACGATATGTCCTCCGCACCGAAACTAAACATAAGCCTGTTAAGCTCAAGGGCGATCTCCCTTTCGCTTTTTCCGATACTTATGAAATTTAAAAGCTCATTATATGCTCTTTCAGCTATCCTCTGAGCTCTGATGATTTTTTCTTTTTCGTCCTCACGCTTTACCTCTCGGAGCGCACAGACCGTCTTGAAAAGACCGCTTTTTTGCACAACTGACGCCTTCAGATTATCCTTAAGTGAAAAAAACTCCGAGAGAGTTACCGAATTCTCGTCAACAACTACTCTTCCCACACCGTGCTTCTTGATTAGCTCATTGACTTGATGATAAAGCCTGTTTTGCTCTATGACCTCACAGTCAGTCACCTGTTTTTTTGCCTTTTCGTAATACCTGAAATCTATTATGAGATATGCCGCCTGCTTAAAGATCAAAACTGCTCCTGCGGACGACTTCATCTTTGTAAAATACCGCCTATTTACCTCATCTGTAAACAGAGCGCACTCGTCATCTTTAAGCGACTCCTGAAGCCTTATTATACCATTCAATTCTTTCTCTCCTCATATTCTATAAGTGCGTCAAGCCCCATAAAATAGCTGTTCTTTCCATATCCCGAGATTTGAGCAATACAGACATCCTTGATTACGCTTACTGCACGAAAGCCCTCACGAGCGTAAATATCACTTAGATGGACCTCCACAACGGGGATCTTAATTGCAGCAATGGCATCTCTTATGGCGTAGCTGTAATGAGTATATGCTCCGGCATTTAAAACGATACCGTCAAAGCATTTTCTTGCTTCGTGCAGCTTGTCTATTATCGCACCCTCGTGGTTAGACTGAAAAATCTCGCATTTTAAAAAGCCCTTATGTTTAGCTTGGCTGACAATCTCTTTGTTTATACTATCAAAGTCGTCATTTCCGTAAATTCCCGGTTCCCGTTCGCCCAAAAGATTTAAGTTCGGACCGTGTATAACAAGTACATTTTCCATAAATAGCTCCTGTTTCTAATCAAAAATTTTAATTTACGTAAGAAAGATAACACTGTTTCATTTTCAGTGCGTCCTCAGCCTGAGTCCCGGCGCTCTCGCAGATAAACACAGGTGAAAGGTTCTTTTTATAAACAAGCTCCATAAGCGGCTCATAGTCGGGACCAAAGCCCTGAGCGTCATCAAATGTAAGGTGCTTTTTCTCACCGCCCGGAACGGTATACATTATCTTTGAAAAGTGGCTGTGAAATATTTTAAGCCGGTCTGCTCCGAGCTTATTTTCTATTCTGTTTAAAATGTCCTCATACTCTTCCTTACCTTTTATAGCGCCGAAATCTCTTGCATTAAGATGCCCGAAATCAACACACGGCAAAAACGAGTCGTCGAGACTGCAAAGCTTAAGTACCTCGTCTAGTGTACCAAGCTGATTTACCTTTCCCATTGTTTCAATGCAAAACACTATATTTTCAAAACCGTTTTCAATCGCCGTCTGCCTTGCTCTTAAAATGGTGTCCTCGGCAAGCTTTAGCGCTTCCTGTCTTGAGATTTTTGCACACGAGCCGGAGTGTATTACTATCCTCTGAGCGCCGATTCTCTTTGCCGCGTCACAGCTTTGAAGAATATAATTTATGCTGTTGTCCCGTTTATCAGCCTCAACACTTGAAAGAGATATAAAATACGGTGCGTGTAACGAAAGCGAAATGCCGCATTTTTTGGCGTTTTCCAAAAGCGTCTGAGCAGTTTTATCAGTCACCTTAACTCCCCTGCCGCACTGATATTCATACGAGTCAAGCCCCATTTCCTTTAAATACATAGGCGCATCGGTAGATGACTTATATTTTTGAAAAAAGCTCTCGCTGTTACCGGCTGGTCCGAATTTTGCGGGCATATTTACTCTCCCCTTTCCTTTTTCTTGCGTCTGAATTCAAGATAGCTTTCAAGTATTATCGTTGCCGCAACTGTATCTACGACCTTCTTGCGCTTTTCACCTCTGACATTCGTCTCATTTAAAATACCATTAGCCGAAACTGTCGTTGAACGCTCGTCCCACATATTTACGGGAATATCAGTTGCCTCATTGAGAGCATCGGCAAATTCCTTACAGACCTGAGCTCTCGGCCCGAAGCTTCCGTTCATATTCAAAGGAAGCCCTACAACTATCTCACCGACCTCATATTCTGCGGCCATATGCGCCACTTTAAGAACAAGCGTCTCAAAGTGTCTTTCCTCTATCGTCCCGACAGGCGAGGCTAAAAACTCCGTCCTGTCACAGACAGCTATACCTGTTCTCGCGTCACCGTAATCCACAGCCATTATTTTCATATATCGTCCTCTCGATCAAGATGAATTTTTGACAATACCTCGCCGATTTTCTCTCTTATGATAAGATCACAGTTCAGATCCATCTGAGTCTGGTCTTTGTTTATAAGAACAAGGTACTTTCCCTTAAAATAAGTAACAAGACCCGCCGCCGGATAGACCGCAAGACTTGTTCCGCCTATAATGAGCATATCCGCCTGCGCTATTGCGGTTACCGCACCCGTTACAGTCTTATTGTCAAGGCCCTCTTCATAGAGTACAACATCGGGCTTTACCACGCCTCCGCATCTTTTACATTTCGGCACACCGGCGCTGTTTTTGACATACTCCATCGTATGCGGCTCTTTACACACCTCACAGTAATTCCTGTAAACCGAGCCGTGAAGCTCAAAAACATTTTTGCTTCCGGCCTTCTGATGCAGCCCGTCTATGTTCTGGGTTATAACAGCGGTCAGCTTACCCGCCTGTTCAAGCTCAGCAAGCTTATAGTGTGCGGCGTTAGGCTTTACATCGTCAATGAGCATCTTATCCTTATAAAACCTGAAAAACTCCTCAGGATGTCTTACAAAAAAAGTGTGTGAGAGCATTGTTTCAGGCGAATAGTCGTACTTTTGATTATATAGTCCGTCAGCGCTTCTGAAGTCCGGAACGCCGCTCTCGGTTGATACGCCTGCGCCGCCGAAAAAAACTATCCGCTGAGATTCGTTTATCATTTCATTAAGTCTTTGTATATCGGTCATAATACCACCCCATAGTATATTTTACCACGCTTTAACATTATTTTCAAGAGTAAATACCGACAATGAAAAAGAGGAACCGTCAACTTCTGTTCCTCCTAAAATCCTATTCGTTTATCTTCTTATCTATAAACTCCGTCTTGGTCTTTGAATACACTATCTTCTGTGAGTTGTAAAGTCCCCTGTACCCCGAAAGCATATAAGAAACCGCACACACAATAGCGTAAAGGACGATTCCCTCAATACCGAATAGTTCAACGCTCATTAACAAAGATGCGAGCGGACAGTTTGTAACACCGCAAAATACACCTATAAGACCAATCGACGCACCAAAAGAATAATCAAGTCCCAGCACGGGAGAGATCATATTTCCGAAAGCCGCCCCGACGAAAAAAGCCGGAACTATCTCTCCGCCCTTAAAGCCGCAGCCGAGAGTTATCGCAGTAAACAGCAGTTTCAATAAAAATACCTGCCAGCCCACCTGTACGGAAAATGTGCGGTCTATGATTTCCATACCTGCGCCGTTATAGGTCTGGTCGCCCACAATAAGCGTAAGTGCGATAATCACAGCCGAGCCGATAATTATCCTTATAAACTTATTTTGAGCTACTCGCTGAAAAATGTGATGAAACGCCTTTAAGGTTATAACAAAGACCTCGGCGATTACAGCGCACAATGCCGCAAGTAAAACAACCCTTAGTATATTAAAAATATCAGTGTCGGGTATGCCTGATACAGAAAAGCCCTTTGAGTCAACACCGTAAAACGATGTAAGACTGTTTGCGACCACAGCGGAAAGGACACTCGGAACAAGAGCCGAATAGTGCATTATACCGACGCTTGTCACCTCCATAGAAAAAACTGCGCTTGTGACAGGCGTTCCGAAAATTGAGGAGAATCCTGCGCTCATACCGCACATAGTGATTATCCTCATATCCTTTTCGTCAAGCCTTAATACCCGTCCGAGCGAATCTCCGAAAGCGCCGCCCATCTGAAGTGCGGCTCCCTCCCTTCCGGCAGAACCGCCGAAAAGATGAGTGAGAATAGTGCTCGAAAAGATAAGTAAAAGTGTCTTCATCGTCATCTTTTCGTTGTTTCTCACAGCAAGCAAAACAAGATTAGTTCCCTTATCGTGATAAAATCCGAGAGCCTTGTAGCAAAAAACGATAAAAAAACCGGCAACGGGAAGAAAATAAATGACAAAGCTGTGATTAGAGCGAAAATCGGTCACCGAGCTGAGCATTATATGAAACAGAAATCCGATAACGCTCATACAGGCGCCGACAAATACACTGATTATTATCCATTTTAAAAACCGAAGCAAAAGTATGCTTCGGTAGTTAAAAGTCTTTTTAAGATGTATGGTAAACTTATTTATCATAATTCTCGCTCAGCATCATTATCTGAGCCTTCGCCTCATTTACAACAGATTTAGGTGCTATTACCTTGGCGTCCTGTCCGAAACCAAAAAGCCATCCCCAGAAAGTAGGACTTATGTTGACTGTAAGCTTAACATTATAACAGCCGTTTATTGACGGGGTAAAATGAACTCCCTTTCCGAATTTATCTATAATAGCGTTAAATACATTCGGCTTTACACATAGGGTTATCTCCTCCTCTGTTCCCCCGTACATAGAAAAAGTCGCTCTAAGGCTCTTTGCAAACTGTATCTCATCACCGGAAAGACTGTCGACCGCATCATCCAGAACCCTTACATCCTTCATTCTGTCAACACGGTATGTCTTTATGATGCTCTCATCATCCTCGGTGCTGTGAGCGATAAAGTAGTAGTTGTCATTTTCCCAAACGAGATGAAGCGGCGAAACGATATAGTTGCCCGCTCCGTGTTTAAAGACCTCCTTACAGCGCTCATTGTAAGTAAAGTATTTAAAGCTTATCTTTTTCTTTTCGTTCATCGCCTTGTGAATGTTATTTATGTTATAGTAAACCGTTTCGTTTGAGCTACGCGGTCTGTTTTCTATGTAGATACTTCTCTTAAGCCCTTCGGAAAGATATTTTGAGGTGAGCTTTTTGATCTTGTTGATAAGCTCGTTTGATTTCTTTATAGTGAGAAATCTACAGGACGACACCGCATCCACCAAAACGCACAGCTCCTCTAGTTCAAAATCTCTTGAGATTATGGAGTAAGCGTTGGAATGACCGTCCTTCTGACAGCATATATCAACACCAAAATCCTGAAGTGTCGCAATATCATCATACACAGTTTTTCTTTCAGCCTTAAGCCCCATACTTTCAAGTCTGCTGATTATCTGTGCAACAGTAAGTGAATGATTATCGTCCGTCTCGTTTTCAAGAAGCTCCTTGAGTATCAAAAGCTTCTGCTTCTGTTTAGACATTCCTGCCATAATAAAAACCTAACCTTTCATAAAGCATCGCTTTGTTAAGATTAGGCAATGT
>X301_European_Hare__coassemble_1292_pt1 | contig 14087 bp, 12 predicted proteins | sample X301_European_Hare__metabat2_high_PE_011 | metagenome-assembled genome bin X301_European_Hare
GTTGTAATAGGCGCTGCTTTTAAAGCTATTGTTGACTCTTTTGTAGCAGATCTTTTGACTCCTATCATCGGCATTTTACTTAAGGCTGTCGGCATCTCGGAGGATTTTGCATCATGGAAGATCTACGGATTTGGTATAGGTAACTTTATCAATACCGTAATAAGCTTCTTCATAATTGCTGCAGGCGTATTTATTATGGTCAAAGCTATAAATGCAATGCGCAACCTGTCAAAGAAAAAAGAGGAAGAAGTCGAGGAAGCTGTTATTGAAACGGATCTTTCAGTTTTGCAGGAAATCAGAGATATGCTTAAGGAGCAAAACGACAAATAATTTATTATGCTGGCTATGTTTAGCTTAGGACTTTGACAATATTCCGATTGTCAAAGTCCTAATTTTATCACAATAAATCAAAGTATATATTATACGAATTTTAGCAATAGCCATGCAAAATAATTTACAGTTTAATAATATAATTCATCTGATTCTTTTATTTTAAAGATACAACTATGATTTTTTGTTAATATTGTTAAGATTCTATTTTTATACCATTTATAGTTGATTTTATTCTTTTAGCTTTCTTATGCAGGATCTTCAAATTTTTTTACTAATATTTTGATGTAAAAATATACGGTTTTTTTGTAAAATTCTAAAAAAAAGGATTGACTTTTAAAATAAAATATGTTAATATAGTTCTTGAATAGATTATAACACTTCTATAACTATTTTGTGTAGAAGATAGTTTGTAGTTTATAGTTATATGTAGCAATATCGGAGGTATAATTCAATGGCAGAAAATAAAGCTGTACAAAATGGAAATTCATATTATGTTTATCCGGTAATCAATGATGAACCGGGTCATGAGGGTGCTCTTCCAATCTATGTTTATGGAATAGGTTATAGCGAATCTGAGCGCCATGTAATACGCAACAAGGGTTATTCACATCCGCAGATTATTTATACTGTAAAAGGTGAAGGAACCTTGATCGTTGATGGAGTTACTTATACAGTAGCGCCTAATACCGGTTTTTACATTCCCGCTAATGTTCCTCACGAGTATTACGGAAACAGTGATGAGGACTGGTCAACAAAATGGGTCGTTTTAGCAGGTTTTGCAGTTGAGGAAACTCTTACCAACCTTGGGCTGACTAAAGCTTGTGTTGTTTCCTTAGGTAATATTTCCCGTATTGATAAGCTTGCAACAGAGATGTACTATTTGATTATAAGAGATAATTTTTATGGTTCTATGACTGCTGCCGGTGTTCTTTATTCGTTTTTGCTTGAATTCTTCAAATGTACAAGTAATAAAGGAAAAATTGAAAATCTTTCTGCTAAGTCCCCTCTTAACAAGGTTTTAGCTTACATAGATCTGCACTTTGCAGATAACCTCACACTTGACGGTATGTGTTCTGTTGCTGATGTCTCACCTCAGCATCTTTGCAGACTTTTCAGAAGAAAGCTCAGTATCAGACCAATGGAATATATAGCTAAGAAGAGAATACAAGAGGCAAAAGCTCTTCTGCTGAATTCTCCGAGAAATATTGCTGAAATTTCAAGAATCGTTGGCTACAATAACTGCAACTACTTCTGTATAACATTTAAAAAGTATGAAGGAGTTTCACCTACAGAATACAGAAAGACAATGGGTTAAAATTTGATAGCGTTGATAAATCCCTGCAAATCAAAAGGTTTGTAGGGATTTTTATAATCTCTCATTCATATGTAACAACAAAAATATATATTATTTAAAGTTCATATATTGCTGACAGATATTTTGCAATCCCATCATTATCATTTGTATCTATTACCTCATCAGCTATTTTCTTTACCTCTTTTATTGCGTTGCCCACCGCAACACCCTTTCCACATACACTCAACATTTTAATATCTATATAATCATCACCGAAAGCTATAATGTCTTGGGTTTGGATTCCAGTAACTTTTGATAACTCTGTGACAGCATTTTCTTTTGTAGCGGACTTCCTGCAAAACTGAAACCAACCTCCGTCTAAAAACTTGAAGCAAGAGCAATCTTTAACACTTTCGGATATTTGTTTTGCTACTTTTTCATCATTTAGCCCGACACATATCTTCAAGGCTGCTTCAGCAAACCGGTTGTAATCTGTATATGTAGTCTCTCCCCAGCTTGAATCCAAATCCAGTGGAAAAACCTTATAATTCCAGTAGTGTTTATCAACTGTATCTACTGTTATCTCGCAATTATCACCGCAAACTTTCCTTGCAGTATCAATAACAGTTTTAGTATCCTCTTTTGAAAACTCACAACGGTAAATGGTTTTTCCATTCAAGCTCACCCGTGCACCATTACTTGATATTACTATATCGGGTTCTATACTAGAAAAGAATTTTTGTGCATTCATTTCGCTTCTAGCAGTTGCAACACCTAATAGCAAACCTCTTTCTCTGCTTTTTTTCATAATATCTACTGTATAAGGCGATATTGTTTTATCACTTCTTAGAAGTGTTCCGTCTAGATCAAACAAAAGCAACCTTTCCAATTTAAAACAACATCCTTCCGTATGATTTTCCTTTTTATGCCTATTACAATATTTAATATATCATACAAACACAATTAAATCAACCACTTGAAAGCTAAATGTTTTTATGCTATACTTGTTTTAGAATCAGGAAAGGAATGGTCATTTATATGACAAACAAGGAAAGATTCATAGAAATCTATAATAAAAGTATAAAGCGCGATGGATCTAAAAGACTCCTTGATTATCTTCAAAGCCCTTCGTGTGATTTTTTTACAGCTCCCGCCTCTACAAGGTACCACGGCGCTTATGAAGGCGGACTCTTAGATCATAGTTTAAATGTTTATGATTGTCTTACAAGTTATCTTGAAAGACCGGAAGCTAAAGAAAAATTTTCTCTTGATTATTCTGATGAAAGCGTTGCCATTGTAGCTCTTTTACACGATATTTGCAAAACAAATGTATACAAAAAAGATTTTAGAAATGTTAAGGACGAAACAGGTACATGGATAAAAGTACCGACTTTTAAATTTGACGATACCCTGCCCTACGGTCACGGAGAAAAAAGTGTTTACATAATTTCTGGATTTATGCGTCTTACAAGAGATGAGGCTTTTGCTATCCGATATCATATGGGTTTCTCAGGTGAAGAAAATAAAACCACAGTAGGAAATGCCCTTGATATGTTTCCGCTTGCACTAGCGCTTAACATTGCCGATATGGAAGCTACCTTTTTTCTTGAGGACAGAAACGGATAAATTAGATTAACGGTGAAAGGATCTTTATATGAAAACGGCATATTTAAAATTTGACGCAAGTAAGACATTAAGTCACATAAACAAAGAGATATACGGCCATTTTTCGGAGCACCTCGGAAGATGTATTTACGGCGGGATTTTTGTAGGTAAGAACTCCCCTATTCCGAATACTAACGGTGTGAGAAATGATGTCATTGACGCTTTAAAGGAAATAGGAATTCCTGTTTTAAGATGGCCAGGCGGATGCTTTGCGGACGAGTATCATTGGCACGACGGTGTCGGCAAAAACCGCAAGAAAATACTGAATACGAACTGGGGCGGTATTGTCGAAGATAATTCCTTCGGGACTAATGAATTTTTTGAGCTTTGCGAAGAGCTCGGCTGTGAACCGTATCTTGCAGGTAATCTTGGAAGCGGGACTGTAAGAGAGCTTTCCAGCTGGCTTGAATATATAACACACGACGGTGATTCCCCTATGGCTAATGAGCGCAGAGCTAATGGCAGAGAAAAGCCCTGGAAGCTTAAGTATCTTGGAATAGGAAATGAGAATTGGGGATGTGGCGGTAATATGCGAGCACAGGCATATGCCGACGAGTACAGAAAGTATGAGACTTTTGCAAAAAACTACCTTAATCCCGATATGATGAAGATAGCCTGCGGTCCGAATGCCGATGATTATTCGTGGACCGAGGAGATAATGCAAAATCTAAAGCCCTGGCATACCGGTGCAATAACACTTCACTACTACACCCTTCCGACCGGGGATTGGTCTAAAAAGGGTTCCGCTCTGTCCTTTGACGATTATGAATATTACGAAACTATCTCTAAAACTCTTTATATGGATGAGATTATTGAAAAACACGGTCTTATTATGGACAAGTACGACCCCGAACGAAAAATAAAGCTCATTGTTGACGAATGGGGATGCTGGTATGATGTTGAGGAAGGAACAAATCCCGGATTCCTATATCAGCAGAACACAATGCGTGACGCTATCGTCGCCGCAGCAAATCTCAATATTTTCAACAACCGATCTGACCGTGTTATTATGGCAAATCTTGCTCAGGTTATGAATGTTTTACAATCCGTACTTTTAAGCGAGGGAAACCGACTTGTAAAAACCCCTACCTATCAGATATTTAAAATGTATAAACCGCATCACGATGCAGAGCTCGTAAAAACAAGCCTTGCTGCCCCTGAGCTTGAAAAGTCCGGAAAGACGATACCTATGCTTACATACTCTCTTTCAAAGAAAAACGACGATCTCTTTCTCACAGTTTCAAACTGTTCACTTGACGAAGACTGCGAAATGCTTATGGACCCTGAGCAGGGAGAAATAAAAGAAGTCTCAGCACAGATCGTTACATCTGATATTCACGCATATAATGACTTTGACGGAAACACCCCCGTAAAGCTGTCTGACTATGATGGCTTTGAAATCAGCGGAAGAAAACTTATTGCGACTATTCCCGCTCATTCCGTTACGGCTTTTAAATTTAAGGTATGACAGAAAAACCGTTTTGCAGAAAGTGTTTAATTGACAGTATTGATGAGGATGTATTTATCCGCTCGTTAAAGAACTATATCTCTGATTATCCAAAGGACAAACGCTGCTGTGAGTTAGAATATAAAAAGCGTATTGAGGTATGCAAAAGCTGCGAACATCTATCCTTGGGAATGTGCAGCTTATGCGGCTGTTATGTTGAACTCAGAGCTCTTAAAATAAACACCTTCTGCCCTGATATAACCGACAAGTGGAATGAATGATTCATAATTGATTTTAAATTAAAACAGCTAAGCCCTATGAGTTTAGCTGTTTTCTATACATAGACAAGAAAATAGATCTACTCTATTTACAATCAGTCGATATGGCATTGACTTTTATTGTAAGTTAGTGTATTATATTTTTATAAAATTACGGAGATGATTATTTTGAACCAAGCTTTTTTACCTGCAAACATTTTACTTCCAAAAAATGTCGACTATGAAAAGTGGGCTGTTATTGCCTGTGACCAGTACACTAGCGAACCCGAGTACTGGCATAATACCGAAGAAATCGTTGGTGAAGCGCCGTCAACATTAAAGCTTATCCTACCTGAGATTTATTTATCTGATAAAAATGTTTCTGACAAAATAAACGGCATAAACTCCACTATGGCCCAGTACCTTAATGACGGCATATTTGAAGAGTACAAAAATTCGTATTTTTATATTGAGAGAATACAATCAGACGGAAAGCTGAGACAAGGCATAGTCGGAATGATAGACCTTGAACAATACGACTATTCGCAGGGCAGCAGTTCACCTGTGCGCACTACCGAAGCAACTGTTCTTGAACGCATACCGCCCCGAGTAAAGGTGAGAGAAAACGCCTGCGTAGAGCTTGCACATATAATGGTTCTTATAGACGATGATCAACATAGCGTTATTGAACCGTTAGCATACAATAAGGAATATATGACACTTCTTTATGATACAAAGCTAATGCAGGGCGGCGGGTCTGTCAAAGGTTATCTTGTTGATGAGAAACAAACGAACAGAATAATGGGTGCACTTTCCCTGCTTGGAGACAAAGAAAATTTTGAAAGAAAATACGGTATTAAAGGAGTAAGCCCTCTTGTATTTGCAATGGGCGACGGCAATCATTCCCTTGCCACTGCAAAAGCATTTTACGAAAGCCTTAAGGCGAAGAATCCCGATAAAGATTTAAGCGGACATCCAGCGCGCTATGCCCTTGCTGAAATAGTCAATCTTCACAGTGATGCCTTACAGTTTGAAGCTATACATAGGATAATCACAAATACAGATACAGAGGATCTTATAACAAAAATGACAGAAGCTCTTGGTCTTATTGAAAGTCCCACAGATGATAATATGCAAAGCTTCAAGTGTGTAAAGGACGATAATGAAAAGACTTACTTCATAAGCTCACCCACATCAAATCTAACCGTCGGAAGCCTTCAAACATTTTTTGACAGCTATCTTAAAAACAGTAACGCTAAGATAGATTATATTCACGGAGCAGACACCGTAAGGCGTCTTGCAAAGGGAAATGGAAACATTGGTTTCATTCTTCCGGATATGTCAAAATCAGAGCTTTTCCCAACTGTTATAAAAGACGGGGTTTTACCACGGAAGACATTTTCTATGGGTCATGCAGCAGATAAGCGATACTATATAGAATGCAGAAAAATAAAGTGAAAATCGTTTTGAATTTATTTCTGTAATATTTATTAAAATACAACCCCCCTTCTCGGACTTTCTTACATAGTCAAAGAAGGGGGGGTAATTATTGTTTAAATTACCATATACTCTTAATGTTTTTAGCGTGAGAGTTTATCATTCCGACATCAACTGTCGAGATTTTTTTGTCACCCGAAGTTTCGGCTACATCAAGCTGATAACCTTCAAGCGTGCTTATTCCCTTAACATAAGAATTAACTATACCAACATCGACAGTGGATATTTTACCGTCCCCGTTTACATCTCCATACGGACAAAGCTCTGCTGTAAGTGAAAGATTTTCATCTGTTATGGTTACATCGTAAGTTCGTGGTGTGTATTTACCTCCGCTTATTGTAAACTTATAAGTTCCTGCCATTAAATTTTCAATAACACAATTTCCGCCATTATAGACTGTCGATTCCGCAACATTATTTCCATCGGCATCGATTACTGTTACTTTTAGAGGGGTATCAGTGTCTCTGTCAGATAAAGATGCCGTTACAGTAACGCTTTTACCTGTATCTATGGCGCCAACCTTAGCAAGAGCTTCCTCCAGCCTACTTACATAGTCTTTCTGCTGAGTGTATGAAGATCCAGTCGTAGTGGCACTTCTGTAAAGTCTGTTATATATGTTGTTTATGCTGCTGAGAAGATCCTCATCAATAGACGATTTATCAAGTCTATCGTAAATCTGGAAAAGATCAAGCGTCTTTAGCATAATCTCATAATAATCCTGTCTTGCCGGAAGCGAGCCATTTCCTAAGAAAAAGTCGTTCATCCATCCAATGCACTCATCGGCGCTATACATACTTGAGTATGATGGGAAACGGTCAAAGTATTTTTCAAGGTTATTATAATACTTACTTTTGTATTCCTCTAATACGGTTTTATATATTTCCTTATCATAGTGTTGTGCTACTTCTGCCATAGATTCATTAAATATCTTTTTAAACTCAGGATTCTGAAGAGCTTTATAAAGTATCACCGCAACCGGGTCGTTTCCTCTCTTTCCTGCCTCATAAATCTGGATAAGCTTGTTGTTCTGTGGACTTTCTCCGGGATTTGACCAAAGATAAGCTCCCATCTCAGTATCATAAAGCATAAATCTCCATTTACAGTCTGAGTAATCGGGATTTGTCTCCTCCAAGTCTCTTGCGCGCCATACTGTCCAGTTCTTTCCGCTCCAGTCCTCATTTGTGATATAGGTCTCTACCGCAAAATAGTCAGCTAAGCTCTCAACATCAAACATTGTTTTAAATGTTTCGTACTGTGCTTCATCTGTCAGATCGCACGAATTCATCCAATTTACAGTATTATTCCAAAGTTCTATATCAATCTCCTCTCCCTCGTCAACCTTCGGAATATTGTTGTTAAGAGAATCAGGCTTAATTATAACTACATTTTTCTTTGTAACATCATAATGGGATTTTACATAATCGTCAGTATAATCCTCCTGAAGCGTATAAAGACCCCAGTACTCACCGTTTATGAAAGCAATGCAAGGTCTTCCCGACTGTGTGGAAATATCCATATCAGAAACCATAGACTGAAGCATACTGTCCTTAAATTTTACATAGTTTGTGTCATTACCGCCGTTTCTTAGAACAAACTTCTCAAAGCTTACGATTTCTCTTCCTTCGCCGTCTCTTGAGGTGACTCCGCTTATTATAGGATAGTTAAAATCTCCGTCGCCGTACTCGCTGCGAGCATAAAATCTAAGGCTCTTTTGATACTCGCCTCTTGAATATCCTCCCTGTATTCTCATTCCACAGTCCTGAGACAGCGTAGAATTATTGTCCTCAATAAAATCTATATGTACAGGCCTTTCCCACGCCTTTCCTTTATTATTTACATTATCCTTCATATAAATTCCAGTCTGAGGGTCAAAAAGATTGTCGTAGTCGGTAACTATTGAAATTATAGCGACATCATCGTATGTCTCGTTAGTAATCCCAACAAAGTATGACTGTGTCGCCGTTTTGCTGACAATACCGTTTTTTATTGCAACAGCTCTTATAACTGTCGCTTTATCAACATTTACCTCCGGCTTTATTGGTCCGCCGCTTCTATCATTATCAGTAAACAGCCTTTTATCCATATCCGCAAGGACATTTGGCTCGCTTGTGCGATCCTTTACTAAAATTGCTCCTGTATACTCAGTCGATTGAGCAGTAGGTGTACTTCCGTCTGTTGTATAATATATCTTAGCTCCATCCTCAGCAGAAAGAGTGAGCTCAAACTGATCTGTAAATGCTCCGCTGTTTTTAGAAAAGCTTGGCATCTGTGGGGCACGCAAAACACTCTCCTCAGTGTTTTCTGCGTTCGGCGTAGGATTACAGAGCTTCAGCGTATCGCTTCCCGACGGAACTCTTGCATAGGAAATATCCTTTTCAAGTGCGCCTACTGTAAACTCATCAACAGTATTTGTACCATCAGAAAGTATGAGAGTTTCGCCGTCACCGGAAAGACCAAACTTTGCTGCGGCAATATTTGGATAATCCACTTGTTTGATATTCTTACTGCAGTAGATTATGTAATGACCCTTTGGTGCAATTTGCGCTCCGTCCGGCAGCTTAGCTTGTGTAAGGTCGGTAGCGTCATCAGTAATGTACAGTCCCGTTAAGTCAGCCGTAGTATCAGACGGATTGTAAAGCTCGATCCAGTCACAATACTCACCCTTTGAATCGACTACATCAGTGAGATTTCCATTCTTACCATTGTTTCCCGTACAGACCTCATTGATAAGAACACCCGACTCAGCGTTATACGCAAATGTTGGCATAACGCTCAGCATTGACAGTGCATAGCAAGATGCAACGAATGCCGCTATTTTTTTTGTGTGTCTCATATTTTTCCTCCTTGTTATATAAAAAACGATTGATGTACCCTCATTATACATCAATCGTTTATATTTCGTCAACAGTTTTAAAAAATTGGTTATATCTTACTTGTTAGTGTTAATAATTTAACCGTATCTACTGCTCCATTCCAAGCCTTACGGCATTCATATTTACCTCTATAAGATTTTTCTTTTTTGGTGGAATTGCCTTATCAAAAGCCGATTCCAAAGTGTTGAGAGAAATTATTTTTGTTTCCTTAATAAATTTTCCGAGTAGAATGATATTAGCCATTCCTGTCATACCGTTTTCATCAGCCAGTGAAGATGCGGGCAGATAGTAAACAGAAATATCATCCCTATTACATTTCTTGTCAACCATCGAAGAATCAACTATGACCGTTCCGCCCGGTTTAACATTGTCAATAAATTTATCAAAGCTTGGCTCATTCATAACTATAAGCATATCAGGGTCAACAACAAGAGGAGAACCTATCGGGTCATCGGAAATACATACAGAACAGTTAGCCGTTCCTCCCCTCATCTCCGGACCGTAAGATGGAAGCCATGATATTTCCTTGTTGTCCATAAGCCCCGCATAAGCTAAAATTTTACCGGCAAACAGAATTCCCTGTCCGCCAAAACCTGCAAGTACTATTTCATTAAGCATCCTATTTACCCTCCTCTCTTACATTTACATCCTTGTACACACCGAGAGGATAATAAGGTATCATTTCGTTTCTAAGTCTGTCAAGTGCCTCGACCGGTGAAAGTCCCCAGTTCGTCGGACAGGTTGAAAGTACTTCAACAATAGAAAAGCCTCTTTTTTCCTTTTGATTTTCAAACGCCTTTCTGATAGCTTTTTTTGCCTCATTTATATGCGGAACGCTGTCTACTGCAACACGCTGCGCAAGTGCGGTTCCCGAAAGGGTTGAAAGCATCTCACAAACTTTAACAGGGAATCCCTGAACTGATGTATCTCTTCCAAAAGGAGTTGTCTGAGTTACCTGTCCCGGAAGAGTGGTCGGCGCCATTTGACCTCCGGTCATTCCGTAAGTAGTGTTGTTTATAAATATAACTACAATGTTTTCTCCTCTTGTTGCTGCGTGAACAGTTTCACAGGTTCCTATTGCAGCAAGGTCTCCGTCGCCCTGATATGTAAACACATAACTGTCTGGCTTTGCCCTTTTTACACCCGTAGCCACAGCCGGCGCTCTTCCGTGGGGAGCTTCTATCATATCACAGTTAAAATAATCATATGCCATTACCGAACAGCCCACCGGACATATACCTATGGTATCGCCCTCAATACCCATCTCGTCAATTACCTCGCTCAAAATCCTATGAACTATTCCGTGTGTACAGCCCGGACAATAATGCGTGGGAACATCGCAGTAAGCGTGCGGTCTTTTATATACAACAGCCATTATATATCACCTCCGAGATCGACGATCTTATCAAGAATTTCCATAGGCTTCGGGATAACTCCGCCTGTTCTTCCGAAGAAGGATACAGGTATCTTACACTCCGTAGCAAGCTTTATATCGTCTATCATCTGTCCCATATTCATCTCAACACTGAGTATTTTCTCTGCCGTTTTGACAGCATCCTTAAGCTCATTCACCGGGAATGGCCAAAGCGTTTTTGGTCTGAACAATCCCGCCTTGATTTCTTTGCCACGAGCGAGGTTCACAGCACTTTTTGCCACTCTTGCAGTAGCTCCGAATGCACAAACCACTATATCAGCGTCATTACAAAGATAAATCTCTGCATCTGTTTCGGTTTCCTCAATTTTTCTGTATCTTTCAAATCTTTCAATTACAGAGTTTTCAAGGACCTCAGGCGTTAGGAAAAGAGAATTTATAATATTGTGCTCCCTTTTATTTTTATGTCCGCTTGCAGCCCAACTTTTATCATACTCCATAGGCTTTATCTCAGGAAATGTAACAGGCTCCATCATCTGACCCAACAATCCGTCTGCCAGTATCATAGCGGGCATCCGGTACTGATCCGCCTTATCAAAAGCATTCACTGCCATATCGACCATCTCCTGAACAGACGCAGGAGCATATACAAGAATGTGAAAATCCCCGTGTCCTAAGCCCTTAGTAGCCTGCCAGTAGTCTGCCTGAGATGGCTGAATTCCACCAAGACCCGGTCCGCCCCTCTGAACATTTATTATAACACACGGAAGATCTGAGGCAGCTATGTAAGAAATTCCCTCACTTTTAAGTGATATTCCAGGAGATGAGGATGATGTCATACACCTCGTTCCTGTGCTTGCTGCACCTAAAACCATATTTATCGCAGCAATTTCACTTTCCGCCTGCAAAAACAATCCTCCGCTCGCAGACATTTTTTTCGCAAGATACGCAGATATTTCTGTCTGCGGTGTTATCGGATAACCAAAAAAGCACTTACAGCCAGCTCTCATAGCCGCTTCAGCCAACGCCTCATTACCCTTCATCAAGCTTCTTTCAGACATAAAGAGTACCTCCCTATCTCTCAACGGTTATTGCACAGTCAGGACACATAGTATAACACATACCGCATCCTATACAAAGACTTTCATCTGTGCATATAGCTGTGTAATATCCCTTTGAATTTCTTTTTTCCTTCTGCATTGCCACTATTTTTTTAGGACATGCCGTTGTGCAAAGAGCACAGCCCTTGCACCTTTCAAAATTGACGGTTATCTTCGCCACTCTGATCGTCCTCCCTCATATAAATAATTAAATATCGTTTTACTCCCAAAGCGCCTTTACATATCGCTTAACAGGAAATTCGCCATTTATACCAAGCGTTTTACCCTCCGGCACACAGGTGAATTTTATTGAAAGTCCGGTAAGCTTTGATACTTTATCCGCATAATCTAAAGAATCTGAGACAGTTTTTAAAGTAGTCTCTGTTCCTAAGTTTGAATTATTAACAAGTGCTGTGCACTTCAACCTCGATACCGTCTCAATCTCACGCATCAGACTCACACAATCCTTAGGGTCCTTTAACAAATATCTGTATGAGTTTATGACATACAGCATTTGGATCTTGTCATCTCCTAAGGTCTTAAATATCTCTCTGTATCTTCCAAGAGCAACAGCCCCCGCTTCATCTCCGCCAACATCTATTATCAGGTAGCCGTCTTCTCTTGCGAGCCGCTCAATATCAAAGGTTATTGCAGGAATATCAAGATTTGTATTTGCGTAAACTGATGCGGCTAATTGAATATTGTTTCTGTTAAAAAGCTCCTTAAAATCGGCTGAACGAAAGTACGGATTTACAATGTCGAGGTCCACAACGCTGACCTTTTTAGCCTCATCGGATAGCCTAAGCGCAAGATTTACTGCAAAATTAGTTTTTCCACAGCCGTAATGTCCTGTTATTATATTTATTTTTTTGATCTCACTTAAATCCATCATAACTCCAACAATTTTACTACAACAAACAGTATACCACTTTCGACATAAAATATCAAGTGTTAACTACAATTAAAAGACGCCGGTCAACACGGCTTCTTTTTTATCACTCTTCTGTATTATCCTCACGATTGTTGTCAAGATTTGAAATATCAACATCCTTATCTGCCGAAAGTGTTCCGTTCATAAGCTCCTCAAACTGCTCTCCGTCGATTTTCTCATTCATAAACAGATATTTTGCAACTGTGTGAAGCTTATCAATATGCTCTTTCAATATTTCTTCAGCATCATCAAAACAGCTCTCTATAAGGCTTCTTATCTCAGAATCAATCTCTGCTGCAACAGATTCGGAGTATCGGTTTCCGCCCGCATAATCTCTACCCAAGAACACCTGAGACTCATCGTGTCCGTAAACAACAGGTCCGAGCTTTTCAGAGAATCCATACCTTGTTACCATATTTCTGGCAGTAGATGTAGCCCTTTCAAGGTCGTTCGATGCACCTGTTGATATGTCGTCTAATACAATCTTTTCCGCAACTCTTCCTCCGAGAAGCACCACTATATTCTCACGCATCTCTTTCTTTGACACATAAGATTTGTCCTTTTCAGGAAGTGACAATGTGTATCCTCCCGCCATTCCTCTCGGAATAATAGAAACCTGATGTACCTTATCCTGTGTTGAACAATAATAGGTACATATTGCGTGACCTGCCTCATGATAAGCGGTAAGCTTTTTCTCATTTTCAGTCACAACCCGTGACTTCTTCTCAGGTCCGGCAATGACCTTTATAGAAGCTTCCTCCATATCTTCCTTTGTAATAGCCCTTCGGTTTTTTCTTGCAGCAAGAAGGCTTGCTTCATTTATAAGGTTCTCAAGATCAGCACCTGTAAACCCGACAGTAGTCTTTGCGATAGTCTTAAGGTCAACATCAGGAGCTAACGGCTTGTTCTTAGCATGGACCTTGAGTATTTCCTCTCTGCCCTTTATATCCGGGTAAGAAACGAGTATCTGCCTGTCAAATCTTCCGGGACGAAGAAGCGCAGGGTCGAGTATATCACGCCTGTTTGTCGCAGCCATAACGATAATTCCCTCATTACCAATGAATCCATCCATTTCAACCAAAAGCTGGTTCAATGTCTGCTCACGCTCATCGTGACCTCCGCCTAAACCGGCTCCTCTCTGTCGTCCTACGGCGTCGATCTCATCAATAAATATAATCGCCGGAGCGTTTTTCTTCGCCTCACCAAACAGGTCTCTTACTCGTGACGCACCAACGCCGACGAACATTTCAACGAAATCAGAGCCTGAAATTGAGAAAAACGGAACGCCTGCTTCACCCGCAACCGCTCTCGCCAAGAG
>X301_European_Hare__coassemble_1306_pt1 | contig 13851 bp, 11 predicted proteins | sample X301_European_Hare__metabat2_high_PE_011 | metagenome-assembled genome bin X301_European_Hare
AGCAAGGTTTACCAGTCTGCCCTCTGAAATAACATAAACTATGCTGCCGTTTTTAAGCTCATAGCCAATTATGTTCTTTCTGGCAGGCTTTTTATTTACAGCGATTTTTTTCAGAGTGGCAACATCGACCTCACAGTCAAAATGCCCCGCATTACACATTATCGCACCGTTTTTCATATTCATAAAAGAGTTTTCTGTTATTACATCCTTACAGCCTGTCACAGTAATGAAGAAATCACCTACTTTTGCGGCGTCTTCCATCTTCATAACCTTAAATCCGTCCATAACCGCTTCCATTGCCTTTATCGGATCAATCTCAGTTACTATTACCGATGCCCCGAGTCCTTTTGCTCTTATAGCGACTCCTTTTCCGCACCAACCGTATCCGGCAACAACAACATTCTTTCCGGCGACGATAAGGTTTGTAGTTCGGTTTATTCCGTCCCAAACCGACTGACCTGTACCGTATCGGTTGTCAAAAAGGTGCTTACAGTCTGCATTATTAACAAGCACCATAGGAAATTTTAGAGCGCCCTGTTTATTCATATTTATAAGCCGTATTATTCCTGTAGTTGTTTCTTCACATCCGCCTATAACATTTTTTATAAGCTCAGGATATTCGTTGTGTATAAGATTAACAAGGTCTCCGCCATCGTCTATTATGATGTTAGGTCCAGACTTTATGACGCTTTCAATGTGCCTGTGATACTCCTCGTCGGTCGCATCATACCACGCAAAAACATTAAGCCCCGAATGTACAAGTGCGGCAGCGACATCATCCTGGGTAGAAAGCGGATTTGACCCTGTAACATACATATGTGCTCCGCCCGCAGAAAGCACTCTGCAAAGATATGCGGTTTTCGCCTCAAGGTGTACAGACAGTGCGATTTTAATGTTACGAAACGGTTTTTCTCTAATAAACTCATCCTCGATGGACCGCAGAATAGGCATATTAGCCTTTACCCATTCTATTTTAAGTTCTCCGCTTTGCCAAAGGCTTTCATCCCTTATCTCACTCATCTTCATACCAGTCCTTTCTACCCACAGCATCCTTAAAAATCTGGTATATCTGTGGGTAATCGTTTTTTGTCCGCAACGGTCTCATATTCTTTGACACAAAGCAATGTGTGCTTTCCCCATCGGCAGAAAGCTTTCCCGTCGTAAGGTTGTAAAGCTTGTAGTTGACCTTAAATCTCACACCTGAAAACTCGCTTATCATCATACACACCTTAAACTCATCATTAAATCTCACAGGTGAATGATAGTTTAAGGACACCGATAAAACGGGTATCATAACACCCATTTCCTCCATCTTATCATAACCGAAGCCTATCTCGTCAAGCCACCATATTCTAGCTTCTTCAAGCCATCTTATATAGTTTGAGTGATGTACTATACCCATACCGTCTGTTTCATAATAAAACGCTTTGCGTGTATAGCTATTTGCTTTCATAAACACTCTTCCTCTCATTTATATAAGTTATCCATATATAGATATTATATAATTCAACACCTTTTATGTCAAGAATAAACATCAGCGAGAACAAAAGGTATACTGTTATTTATATTTATTATAGCTATAACTTACATAAATACTATAAAATATTTGTCGTATCAATTGTGAACAAATTATAAACATTCTGAAAACCTCTTGCTTTTATGAGAAAAATCTGCTAAAATAATGTAGTTGCCACGAAAATCAAAGGAGGTGCAGCGTTATGGCAAAATGCAGTATTTGCGGAAAGGGTGTAACTTTCGGTATAAAGCTTTCACACTCTCACAGAAGAACCAACAGATCTTGGAAGCCTAATGTAAAGAGGGTAAAGGCTATTGTTAACGGCACTCCTTGTCATATTTACGCATGCTCAAGGTGCTTGCGTTCTGGAAAAGTTGAAAGAGCGTAATCGTTAATAAAAAAATTTTACAGTCGGATATTTTCCGGCTGTATTTTTTATAATAAAACGGTGAGAGCCTTTTAAGGACTTCTCACCGTTTTTCTTATGAAGCCGCCTTCTCCGTTGCGCCTTCGCTTATTATCTCATCAGTTTCCGAGGTATTCTCCTTTGATGTATCATCTGTTGTATCCTGATCGGAAGCAGTATTTACCCTTATCATATCGTGAAAAACGATAGAATCCGAAACATTCATACGCTGTTCAACATACGCTATTCTTTCGCTTATATATTCATCTTCCACAGTTCCGTCGTTATACCTCTGTGAAATTTCCGCTCCGGAATAATCATCTCTTAAAGTATTCTCTTTTTCCCCTGTTGTCTCTTCCGTTTCTTCCTCGGTATCGTCCTCAGCCGAAGGAATGTATTTAGGAAGTCCTTTTGAAAAATCTGTTTGCTGATTTATGGGGACTGTCGTCATTACATTTTTATAGTCAATAAGGTCGAAATACTCTTCATTTGCGGCTGAATAATAAATACTGTCGGTAATAAAGTTTGAATTCGGCAGGATAACTATGTTTTCGTTATCATTAACATCCTCATCCAAAAGGTTGTGCCCGAGTGCATATTTATTCTCATATCCGAAAAGATGACCTAGTGTCGGCTGGCAGTCGTACATTCCGCCGATCTTATCTATTTTCACAGGCTCATACTCAGAGTGATCCTTTGTCCAGATTATAAACGGTACCTTTCTGTTTAAGTTATAGCAATACTCATCAACGGGGACATAGCCCTCGTCGCCTTCCTCTAAGACACTGTCAGTATACGGGTCATAATTTAAGTATCGCTCATACTCAGATTCTTTAACCTTTGCATCGTGATCGCCGTATATAACCAAAACCGTATTCTCCAAAAGCCCCTCATTGTCAAGATCCTCAACAAGCTCACCTATTGCCTGATCCGCATAGTTTACGCTTTTAAAATAATTGCCGAGCTTGGTATTCTCCATAAACGGAGCTGATACAGTTTCATATACTCCGGTTTCCTCATTAAATCTGTCATACTTAAAATCCACCTCATATCCGCTCGCTTTAGCGGCATCGGTAAACGGAGTGTGATTAGAAAGCATTATCAGCGTTCCCATCCAATGCTCATTTTCCTTTGAAATAGTTTTAATCTTATCGACCGACTGTGAGAAGAATTCCTTATCGTTAAGACCCATTCCTACTATCTGTTCGGGATCGTTCAAGTCGATGTCATAATCATCTGTATAATTAAAGAACCTGTCATATCCCAAAGCCTCGTGAAGCTCTAATCTGTTCCAGAAAGAGCCGTTATTTGCGTGCATACTGAAGGTATAATAACCCTTTTCCTTTAAAAGCTTCTGAGTTGTTATATACATTCTGTTTGCATAATTCACAGCAACAGTACCGCTTGATGCCGGTAAAAGCGACGAAGAAAATGTAAATTCGCTGTCAGAGCTTGTTCCGACGCTCTCCTGAGCATAAAAGTTGCTGAAATATATTCCTTCCCTTGCCAATTTGTTGAGGTTAGGCGTTACCTCGACTCCGTTAAACGAGGTGTCCATAGCAAACTGCTGGATACTCTCCGCATGGATAACAAGGAGGTTTTTCCCTTCAAAAATATTCTTGTACTTATCCTTGTCTTCCTTATCCTCTTTGTTTTTATTATTTTCCGAGCTGCTCTCATAAAAGCTGTTGAATGTCTCCTTGCTCTTTTCCACGCCAAACACCGTATTAAGTGAGCTTTTAACCGAAAGCACAAGGTCCGAAACAGTATAGGTATATTCTCCGAACTCAGTCATTACCGAAACTCTGTTCCAGCTGTTGTATAGCCTCGACCAGTTAGTCGGCGTAACCATAGTACAGAAGATAAGGAACACAGCTATTGAGGAAATAAAAGTCGTAAGCGCAGTTTTGTGCGTCTTTTTCTTGTCGTAGTCGTTAGAAAAATACCCCTCGCACTTTCTTAGTCTCAGATACAGAATTATATATAGAGGTATCGGAAGCAATAATACAAAATCCTTAGCTTCAAGTATATTTTCGGTAACCGCATCCATAACTCCGTTAAGCTGTGCCGCAGTGGCGATTTGAGACGCTGAAACAAATGACTTGAAATTAGTATAATAAATGCTGTTTCCGAAGCTCAGGAGTGAAAACGCCGAAACGAGAACTATATAAAATATAAATCTCCTTGACGGTCTGATAAAATATCCTATCGTGCCGATAGCCATCAACACCGCAATATCCGAAAGCATAGGCTTTATGTAAAACCAATCGCCCAGCGTAAAGCCTCTTAACACCGTTGACGCTAAAAGGCAGCAAACAACAAATCCGACAAAAAGCAGATTTTTTCTTATACATATAATAGCATTTTTAGGTAGTCGCTTGACAGACGCACTTACCCTGCTAAAAAGATTTTTTGAATTTCCCATACATCCTCCTTAAAAGGAAATAAAAAAGCAATAGCTTAATTATATCAAAAACAAAGGACATAGTCAACGGCTTACACCAAATTTTCACAAATCTCACGGTCAAAGCTAATAATATTTGCAAAAAACACTTGAAAATAAATATTTGATGTGTTATACTAATATGTGTTTAAAATGTGGTTGATTTTCGATCCGGGATACAGGTGCGCAGGTCCTGTGCAACGAAACGCTGTGAACCATGTCAGGCGGGGAACCGAGCAGCATTAAGCAGTTTGTCTTGTGTGACACAGCTCCGCCTGCGTGCCTATATGTCGGATCGAAGCATTTTTAAGAGAAGGGAGTTTATTATGTACTGCGCTTTATACAGAAAGTGGCGACCATTAAGCTTTGACGATGTCGTGTCTCAGAGCCATATAACTACTACCCTTAAAAATCAGATAATTGCAAATAAAACCGCACACGCTTATCTTTTTACAGGCTCAAGAGGAACGGGAAAAACCACCTGTGCGAGAATTTTTGCTAAGACTATAAACTGTCTTAATATGACTGACGGAGAGCCTTGTCTTGAGTGTGAGATATGCAAACAGGCGGACAACCAGTCGCTTACCGACATAATCGAGATAGACGCCGCATCAAATACAGGAGTTGATGATGTTCGCTCGCTAAAGGAAGCTGCACTGTATATGCCTGAACAGACAAGATACAAGGTCTTTATAATCGATGAGGTGCATATGCTTTCAAACAACGCATTCAATGCGCTTTTAAAGCTGCTTGAAGAACCTCCCGAGCATGTCAAATTCATACTTGCAACTACCGAGGTACACAAGATACCACCTACGATCCTTTCAAGATGTCAGCGATTTGACTTTTCAAGGATAAAGGCTGAAGATATTAAAAACCGGCTTATGTTTATCGCGTCTGAGGAAGGCTTTAAGCTCAATGAGGATGCGGCATCGCTTATCGCAAAGCTTTCTGACGGCGGGATGAGAGATGCCTTATCAATGCTTGATCAGTGTACCGCTTACTCAGATGAGGTGTCGGTTGAAACTGTATCCTCCGCCGTGGGAATAAGCGGACGGGAGTATGTGTTTGACATTTTAAATGCTGTCTTTGACTCGGACGCATCAAAAGCAATAAATAAAGTAAACGAGCTATATTCAATGTCAAAGGATCTTCAAAGGTTGTGCGAGGAGCTTTTATCACAAGTCAGAAATGTAATGCTCATAAAAACTGCCGGAAATGCTCAGGAGCTTATCGCCTCAACACCCGAGGAATATGATCTTTTATCCGAGCTTTCAAGGAAGAATTCGCTTGAAAATATAATATCAAAGCTTGAGCTTTTTGAGGATTTAAACGAGCGCCTTTTAAAGGCGACAAATAAAAAGATACAGTTTGAAATGGGTATTATAAAGCTCTGTTCGGCTGCAAAAAAACAAGGCGCATCTTCAAATGCCGAAGCAGCAGACTTAAAGCCGTTATTAAACAGGATCTACGAGCTTGAACAGAAGCTTAATGCCGTGAGGTCTGCTTCCGATACACCGTCAAAGCCTAAAAAGTACGATCCGATAATACCGGAAAATCAGACAAGTCCCGAACCGCCGTCTGCCGACCTTTCAAAGGTAAAGACCGAGGACTTAAAGCCGCTTAAAAGCTGGAAAGACATACTTTCAAGACTTGTGGAAAAGAGCCCCTCGACCTCTGCTTTTATGAATGATTCAAGCGCGTATGTTTATCAGAACACAATACTTATTGTGGTGAAAAACAGACTTTTAATAAAGCTTTTAAAGGATCATGTAAAAGTGCTTGACAAAACAGTTGAGGAGGTTCTTGGAAAAAGGTATGCGATAAGGGTAAGGGCTATTTCAAACGAGGAGCTCAAAGACGAAGACAGCCCGATAAATAAGCTGATTAACAAGGCAAAGGAACTTAATATAGAAGTTAAAGTCAATAAATAAGGAGGACAAAATATATGAAAGCAAGATTACCGGCAGGAATGGGCGGAGGTCCGCAGAATATGAACCAGATGCTGAAGCAAGCTCAGAAAATGCAGGATGAGATCACAAGAGTTCAGTCGGAGCTTGAGGAAAGGGAGTTTGAGACATCTGTCGGAGGCGGAGCTGTTGAGATAAAGATGTCGGGAGCAAAGAAGCTTTTATCTGTAAAGATAAAACCAGAGGTCGTTGACCCTGATGATGTCGAGATGCTTGAGGATCTTATTACAAGTGCGTTCAACGACGCCGTTGAAAAGATAGAAAAAACAAGCGAAGAAGAAATGTCTAAAGTAACCGGCGGCGTTTCGTTCCCGGGACTGGTTTAAGCTATGGCTAATTCAAGCGCATTACCGCTTGTCGAGCTTGCGGAACAGTTTGCAAAGCTTCCCGGTATCGGTATGAAAACTGCGCAAAGACTTTCTTTCTTTGTTATGAGTATGACCGATGTCGAAGCAAAGGAGTTTGCCGACGCTATAATAAAGGCACACTCTACCGTTCATTGTTGTGCGGTCTGTCAAAATCTCACCGACCGTGAGGTCTGTCCTATATGTGATGATCTGAGCCGTGACCGCTCTTTGATCTGTGTTGTCGAAAGTCCTAAAGATGTTACCGCATTTGAGCGTACTAATGAATACAAGGGTATGTACCATGTTCTTCACGGTCTTATCTCGCCTATTGACAATATAACTCCCGACAAGCTTAAAATAAAGGAGCTTTTGTCAAGGATTTCTGACGGGACCGTAAAAGAAGTAATTATGGCGACAAACCCGACTGTCGAGGGCGAGGCAACGGCAATGTACATTTCAAAGCTTCTTAAGCCTCTTGGGGTAAAGGTCACAAGACTTGCCTTCGGACTGCCTGTCGGCGCAATACTTGAGTATGCCGACGAGGTAACTTTGTTTAAAGCCCTGGAGAACAGAAATGAGATGTAACTATCAACAAATAGTATATTAAAACAGCCTCCGAAAAATCGGCGGCTGTTTTATGTCTTACCCTACCATATCATATCCTTGATTTTTTCATACTGCTCTGAGTCGGGTGTAAATACAATACCTTTTTTCTGAAGCTCTTCAAACTCTTCCCGATCGACCCATTTGTAATCCTCGGTTTCCTCATTCTGAAGCTTTATCTCGTCTTTTTTTACATCCGTTTTTAACAGATAACAGTCTGTAAAGCTTGACTCCATTTTAATAGTTTTAATAAGCTTAAAATTTTCCTTTTTCCTTTTTATTCCCGTTTCCTCCATAAGCTCACGGCAAGCGCCCGAAATGCTCGTTTCGCCTGCCACAACGGAGCCTGTTGTACATTCCCAGTATCCCGGGCAGTTGTTTTTTAAACGGGAACGCTTTGTGATAAGTATTCTGTTGTCGCTGTTTTTGGTCACAACGACAATCACCGTGTGAAATGTACCCTCCTTCAAAGGTACTCCCCTGATATGAGTACAGGACAGCGGATTTCTTTTTTCGTCATATAGGTCCCAAAGCTCAGGCTTGACCCGTTTTTTGTCCCTTTTGGTTTTAAAAAAGCCCGAAAGAATATCCTTACATTCAGCCTCACAAACTCCGCCCTTTATCTGTGGAGTAAAGGTTTTACTAAGTGAAAACAAATCAAAAGCCGAGCCGCAGGCCCCTGCTCTTTCGTCATAAGCTCCAAAGACTACTCTTGACAGTCTTGAATTTATAATAGCGCCCGTGCACATTGCACACGGCTCTAAGGTGACATACAATGTACAATTAAAAAGCCGCCAGCTCTTAAGCTCTTTTGAAGCTGATTCTATTGCAATCATTTCGGCGTGCAAAAGCGGAGAATAAGACTTTTCGCATTCGTTTTTTCCCTCTCCCAATATCTCGCCGGTAGAGTTATCAGCAACCACCGCTCCTACCGGGGTATCTCCGTTTTCGGCGGCAACAGCAGCAAGAGCCAGAGCTTTTTTCATATACTCGTTGTCATTCATAATTTACCCTCACAAAAAATCCGAGCATAAAGCCCGGATAAATCTAATTTAGTCCTTAAGATATTGTTCTATAATATACTTCGGACGCTTTTTTGTCTCGAGATATACCTTTCCGATATACTCACCTATTATGCCTATCGCCAAAAGCTGAAGTCCGCCTATTGCCCAGACCGACACCGCTATTGATGTCCAGCCCGGAATAGTCTGACCCATAATATGGCGGACTAGGAAATATATAAGCATACCTATACTTACGACAAAAATAAACAGCCCTAAAAATGTTATAAATCTTATAGGTCTTATAGAAAGCGATGTAACTCCCTCTGTTGCAAGAGCAAGCATTTTCTTTAACGGATACTTTGATTCTCCCGCAAGCCTCTCGCCTCGTTTATAATATACCTCCGCCGACTTATAGCCTATCATCGGTACTATCCCGCGCAAAAACAGATTCACCTCGCCGAAGCTTTCAAGTCCATCTATCGCTCTTTTGCTCATAAGACGGTAGTCGGAGTGATTATACTTAACATCGGCTCCCATAAATCTAAGCAACTTGTAAAAGCCCTGAGCGGTAACGCGCTTAAACGCAGTATCCGTTTCACGGTTGTTTCTTATTCCGTAAACTATATCACAGCCATCATAATATTTATCAAGCATTTCGTCCATTGCATTTATATCGTCCTGAAGGTCTGCGTCAAGTGATATTGTTATATCACAATCATCTTTAACGGTAAGGAGTCCTCCCAAAAGCGCATTTTGATGTCCTCTGTTACGGGAAAGCTTAACGCCCATAAATATCTCATCGCTTTTATGGAGTTCACATATAATATCCCAGGTTTTATCCTTAGAACCGTCATCAACAAAAACTATCCTGCTTAAATATGAGATCTTCTCCTTTTCCATAAGAGAGATCATTTTTTTCTTTAGCTTTGATGCCGAATCCATAAGAACTTCCTGCTCATTATAGCATGGAATAACCAAATAAAGCTTTGCCGCCTTCATTTTAACACTCCCACTTAAACTGCTTAAGATATTTATTATAACATCAGCAGAAAATATTGTCAACGAAGTATAATATTATACTAAAAACTTTTATATTTACCTAACAAGTCTTATCTAAAATCCTTGTGTTCCCTGTGCCTTTGCTCTTTTGATACGCTGCTCATCCATTAGCTTTACGCAGCCGGCTACATCAACATCCTTCTTTAGCATTTTGTTGACCGCCTCCATCATATCGTCACCGCTGTAACCGATAACTCTTGATGCAACGGTAGAAACGCGCTCATTTTCGGCTATTGATGCGCTTGCATCTGTTACCATATGTGACTGAATATTTGTTTTCTGTCCCTTAAAGCAGCTTACTGTGGAGATTCCGTCAAAAGCGATATTATAGTTTTCTTCCGAGGCGCAGAAGGACAAAAACTCAAGCGCCGTATCCAGCTTATTGCTGTTTTTGTTTACCATCATCATATTGAGGTTGCCGCCCTCATATGTCCCGCTGTCAACCGTGTTCATAAATACTGGCATAAGAGCAAAGTCGTCAAGTGAATATTTATTTCCCTTTTCAAAGTCTGTGTAAAACCATGTGTCCCAGATAAATGTCATTACCGCGTCACCTGATCCGAGATCTTCGCTTATATCAGACCAGCCGTTCTTTAAGTATGTCGAACCGAACCACCCTTTGTCAGCGGCGTCCTTTATCCACTTAACCATATTGGTTACCTCGGTAATATCCGAATAGGTTACCTCATTTTTATTGATCTTCTCAAGAAGCGACGGATCATCCGCAAATATGGGATCCAGTCCGAACTGAAACATCCATGTACAGCCGTCAGCCGGCCAGCATATTGGTGTGTAACCGATCTCGGTAAGCACCTGACACAAGACATCAAACTCAGCCTGAGTTGTAGCAGGCTTTAGTCCGAGGCTATCTAGAAGAGTTTTATTGTAATAACACCCGGAAACAGAGCTTTCCCAGAACGGAAGCCCCAAAAGATTTCCGCTGCTGTCAAGACAGTAAGCCTTTGAGCTGTTTGTCAGATCCGAGACCCAGCTTTCATCATTCATATAATAGAAATTGTCCGAAACATCAAAGCGCTTTAAATCAGAATTATTAAAGTGCATAAACACATCGGGGATATTACCTTCCTCTATGCTCGATCATGCCCCCGTATAAAATTCTGCATCTTCAATGGCGATTACATCGAGCTTTACCCCTTTTTCTTTTTCGTAAAGATCAAAAATACTTGTCATATAGCTTTTTTCCATATCGCTTTTTCTGCCCATTATCGTAAGGACAGTTTCATCAGACGGTTCAAAGTTTCTTTTTATCCCGTCGCAGGATGTCATAAAAACCGTTGCGGCGATAACAAGCATTATTATAAAAGACCTTTTCTTCATCTGAAACCCCTCCTATTGTGATGTTTGCTCCGTGTTACTGTTACTGTGATTAACGAGCTTATCCACCAATTCTCTTACTGCATTCATATCAATAGGCTTTGCAAGATGTCCGTCCATTCCGGCGTCCAGCGAATTGCGAACATCTTCAGCGAAGGTGTTTGCCGTCATAGCCGCAATAGGTATCGTTTTAGCCTCCGGGTGAGCGGAAGCCCGTATCTGTCTTGTCGCCTCATAACCGTTCATTACCGGCATCTGTACATCCATAAATATCATATCGTAGTGACCAGGCTCTGAATTTACAAACATATCCACAGCCTCCTGACCGTTTACCGCAATCTCACAGCTCGCGCCTTCAAGCTTAAGCATTTCGGTGAGTATCTCTGAATTTAACTCGTTGTCCTCCGCGACAAGAAACAAAAGTCCGTTCATAACGCTTAGCTCAATATTGTCGCTGCTTTCCGCCCTTACGGTTTGTTCAGAGAACAGCGGCTTTATTGTCTGCCAGAAGGTCGATACAAAAAACGGCTTTGACATAAACGCATTTATACCTGCCTGACGGGCTTCAGTCTCAATATCGCTCCAATCGTGAGAGGTCAGAACAAGAATAGGAGTGTCTGTTGCAATCCGCTCACGGATAATGCGCGCGGTATCTACACCGTTGAGTCCCGGCATCTTCCAGTCAAGCAGAATAACATCAAAGTCCTCTCCTCTCAGGTGTGCCTGGACCGCCGCCTCAACAGCTGAGGAACCGTCTGTTACAAACGATACATCTACACCGGTATCACGCATCAGCTCCTTTATATCAATACATATATCCTCTTCATCGTCGGCAACAAGTATATTAGTTACCTTCTGACGGAACCAAAGCTCAGTCTCCTCCGGCTCTGGAAGCGCAAAGGACAACTCAACTGTAAATTTACTTCCCTTTCCGGGCTCACTTTCAACACGAATAATCCCGCCCATAAGGTCCACAAGATTTTTTGTTATTGCCATTCCCAGGCCTGTCCCCTGTATCGTATTGGTTACAGAGCTGATTTCTCTGCTGAACGGAGAAAATATGATTTTTTGAAATTCCTTGCTCATTCCTATACCGTTGTCCTGTACGATAAATCTGAGCTTAACATACTGTTGTGTATCCTGTGGCACCTCACAAACATAAAAATCTATATTCCCGTCGTTTGGCGTATATTTGATAGCATTTGACAAAAGATTGATAAGTATCTGATTAAGACGGAGCTTATCCCCGACTATATGTTCCGGCGGAGCTCCCTGAACGTAAATTTTAAATATCTGATTTTTTGCTTTGGCCTGCGGTCTTAAAATTATACTCAGCTCGTCCATAAGCTCCGGCAGGCTGAAATTATCAACATTTAAAGATGTTTTTCCGCTCTCTATTTTACTCATATCAAGCACATCGTTTATCAGACTTAAAAGATGGTGGCTTGACGCTGTTATTTTCCTTGTATACTCACGTACCTTGTCAGCTTTATCGGCATCCTTTTCAAGCAGCATTGAAAATCCTACGATAGCATTCATAGGCGTTCTTATATCGTGGGACATATTTGAGAGAAAATTGCTCTTCGCCTCGTTTGCACTTCTGGCTGCTGTCAATGCTTCCTGAAGCTTCTGGTTCATCTGTTGATCCTGAGTGCGGTCTGACAAAACCACAATGTATTTTTTAACATCCTGAATGCTCATATTGTACACTGTCATTCTGTACCAGCGGCGCTCGCCTGTGTTCTGATGCATAAATTCACATTCAAAGTAAATATTTCCATTAAGAGGTATCTTATCAAGTTCTTCCTTATGGATAACAAAATCAAAATTTACCGCGCACTTTTTCATCACTCTTATATCCTTACGAACGTCCTGAACGTCAATACCCAGAAGTCTCTCGATATTAGGGCTTATATAATCAACCGTTTGATCCTCGTGATCAAGCATAATAAAAATATCGTCTACGCTGTTTGACAGCACATCAAACATAAGCTCCCTGTACTGAAGCTTGATCTTACTTTTTCTTGACTGTTTATAGCTTCTAACAACTATAAGTGCTATTACCGCTGTTCCTACCAGCAGGAATATTATCAACAGCACATTGGTCGTAGTCTTTTGAACCGACAGAAAACCGGCGCTCACAACATTTTGCGGCACAACGCTCAGCAAAATATAATCCTGATAACCGACAGGCTGATACAAAATACACTGGCTTACATCGCCTATTTCACATTGCAGCAGACCCGAAGTACCGCTTTCCCAATCTTCCTTTATCTTCTTAAGCCGTTTTTCTCCAATATCGGATGCGGCCTTTAAATAAACAAGATAATTGTCAAACACACTTCCGCCTGTTTGTGTGGAAAGCAACACGCTTCCGTCATTGTGGATCACACAGCATTTTGCCTGTCCCGAAAAAGCATCTACATTGAGAGAGCTCGCTATATCCGCATTTGTATAGCTTATTGCGATAGCTTCAAAACCAAAGCCTTTATATTCCCCGTGATTTACGGGAACGGCGAAAACTATCACATCCTGTTTATCATTAAGCGTTCCCCCTGCCATTACAGGCTCTTTTTTCTCTAACAGGCTGTCCCAGCCTTCATCCAGTTCCAGACCGTTTTTAGTACCGCTTAAAGGCTTACAGGTCTTATTCTTTGAAAGAAAATAAAACTCCGAAAATCCCCAATATTTCTGTTCCTTTGAAATAAATTTGGAAATATCACTTTTTTTATCGTCCTTTGACACAGTCATATATTCGTTCCAGTTGTTTAAGAGTCCCCAGTTTTTTTCAACAAACGCACCGAACGAGCGGTTTACCTGTCCGTATATCTCTCCAAGATGGTCTGTGCTATCTTCATATATACTGCGGGAAATATATTTGAAATAAAAAACCCCTATCAAAACTACAGCAACGCATACTATCAAAATCAAAAATGACATCAGTATTTTTCCAAACCATTTTTTCATAAATATGTCTGTGCTCCTTATATCTTAACGGTTTAACTCAAAAAATTTATACATTATTATATTATCACATATCATTGCGAAAGTCAAATTTGTATGCGTTTAAATATCAGATAACTTTTGATTTTAAATCCATTTTTTTGCTTCCTTCTACTAACAGCGCAAAATCAGGAAAAAATGTACGCAAACGTACATTTTTCATAA
>X301_European_Hare__coassemble_1307_pt1 | contig 13828 bp, 10 predicted proteins | sample X301_European_Hare__metabat2_high_PE_011 | metagenome-assembled genome bin X301_European_Hare
GGGGACAGCTTCTGCGAACCGACAGAACGCTTCGGAGACAATCGCTTTGAAGCAAGAGCTGAACCCGGGAAAGCCCATAATTTATGGATAGCCCTCCGGCACAGCGGACTTTTCAGACTTAAGTTTTCAGGTAACAAGGTGATCTCAAAAAAAGTCTCGGGCGCTGACGACAGGATATGCGGAGTGGGCTTCGGCAAAAGCGCAGAGGGAAGCAATTACCCCACTGTTTTCACCACCGGCGTAATAAACGGCGAATACGGTTTCTGGCGCTCAACAGACTATGCCGAGCGCTTTGAGAGAATAAACACCGACGACCAGTGCTTCGGGACTATTTCAAGTATTTCTGGCGACCCGAGAGAATTCGGAAGAGTTTATATAGCGACCGGCTCAAAAGGAATAATAACCGGAAAACCGGTGTGATAAAATTTAAAAGGCCGCAGCTTAAAAAGCTGCAGCCCGGTACTGTATGAAATAGCCTATTTAATATCGTCGTCGTTAAAAGGGTCTCCGCACTGCGGACAGAACTTAGGAGGATTTTTAGGATCCTCGGGCTCCCAGCCGCACTTGTCACACTTATAAAGCGGCTCTCCGGCGGGCTTTGGCTTTCCGCACTCCGTACAGAACTTACCCTTATTCGTAGCTCCGCACTCACATACCCAGCCATCGGCAGGCTTCTGAGCACCGCATTCAGCGCAAAACTTTCCGGTGTTTCCCGTCTTGCCGCAGGAGCAGGTCCAGCCGTCATCAGCAGAAGGAGCAGGAGCTGACGCAGCGGCATTCTGTGCGTTCTGAACAGCCGCCATAGAGCCCTGTGGGTTCAGCGTGCCATCGGGTGCGTTCATAGGCTGACTCATCATTCCTCCTGCCATACCCATTCCCATAAAGCCAGCCATAGCGCCGCCTTCGTTACCTGCGGCGGTCTCTCTCGCCTTGTTTATGCTCATTCTGTCCATAGCATATAAAAGTCCGTTGTTCTGTGCGGCTGCCGCCTCTTGGAACTTAGATATCTTATCCTTGCTCTCGTCATCGACATTAAGCTCAATAGCAAGAGAGGTCAAAACGATTCCTCTCTTTGTAAGCCAAGCCTCCTCGAGCTGTTTGTTCATCTCAGCCGCAAGCTCATCAGGATATGCGCCTATCTGATCATACGGTATCATTTTTGCTGAGATCTGTGTAAGAGCTATCTGGAATTTCGGCTTCATCTCGTTTTTCATCATCGAGATTATCTTTGAGCCGTCATCGCTCGTTCTTGTAAGTGCGACATCGGGATTCATCAGAACATTTTCATAAAATGCGATAGGATTTTTTATCTGAAACTCAAACGCTCCATGTCCTTGAGCATTTATAGTTATTCTCGTTTCGCCGTCACGGAAAGGAATATTTCCGAATCCGACCGGGTTATCGGTAAGCGGTTTAATGTTTATATAAACAAGCCTCATAGTGTTTGTGGACTGTCCGCCAGCTGTAAAACGGTGACCGATATTCTTAATTGATGGTATAAAATCCTTAAAACCGCCGCCCAAGAGCGAAGGCTCTACCGAGGAATCATATTTATACTGACCTGTGGTCTGTTCGGTGTCGGCTATAACAAAATCGTGTACCCTTCCGTTTTCGACAAGCACAGCCGCCTGTCCTACCGCGACATCAAAAACTGAGCCGTTTGTAATGACCTTATCGCTCGCGTTATTAACAGCCGAGCCTCTTACGATCTTTGTTGCAGGCATAGCCATATGATCCTGTGTCATACCGTCACAGCGAAAATAGTCTACAACCTGATCTCTTAGATTTGAGCCAAGCGCTCCAATTGCCATTTTAATAAGTCCCATAACAATTACCTCTTTTCATAAAATATACAAAGGAGCTTCTTACTCCTTATTTTACATCTGACTAAGCCATACACAAAACATCGGCTATCTTCCAGGTTCGCTCTATCGAAGCTTCTATCGCCTCGCCGCAGGCAGGACATACCTTTTCACCGACGCTTGAGATAGGCGCTCCGCAGTTTTTACATTTCAAGCTTTCGTTTTCACCATTAGAACCGTACTGCAAAAAATACACATAAGACACCTTGTATTTATGCTGTGAAAGCCTTCCGCCCTTTCTGTATTCTACCGCCGCTTCAAAGTCGATAAGCGCTTCCTCGTTAGTCCTTTTGTACCCTGATATTACTACCCTGTGGACCTTAACATTGCTGTACTCTTCAAGTCTTGTTTTTTCTGTCTTTTTCATATCAAGAGCCGACTGAACAGAGTCGGCAAGCTGTGAAGTACAGTTATCTCTTATACCAAAAGCAACACCGGAGGACAGCGCATTAAAATACTCAGGCAAAAATCCCTTTATGTAGCTTCTCGCAAGCTCTATCCCAAATTCCGGGAAGTCCCTTAAAATCATATCCCGATAAACAGACTCTGTGCCGGACAGGCTCTTTGGCGTATTCATCTGATCTTCGTCCGCCTGTTTTACAGCGCTCAATATGCTGCTTATGCCGCTGTTTTTAAATGACCTTTTAATGAAAAGCACAGAAAGTATCACCAAAATTAAAACAAACAGCAGAACTCCGGCAAAAACCAAAAGTATTATCTTCATAACACCGACCTACATAAACATAAAGTATCCGGCAATTCCCGCAAGAAAGCCTCCGAAAGCTCCCAGCGCTGTAAATAATGTAAGCTTTATTTTATCTATCGGAAGATTTCCTATAAACTTTCCCGTCTGTCCGTTCATAGCAAACAGGTAGTTTTTATCCTGATATTTCGTATAAAGGAGCCATGCCGGAAGCAATGCATAATCCTTGCTCTTGACCTTGACATCGGCATCAAAGCTCTTTACTGTAACCGATTCATAATCCGTTGTTCTCTTAAGCTCTTCCTCAAGAGTGTTCTTTATCCTTAGCTCTGCTCTTTCATAGCATTCATCCGCATTTAAATCATATCTTTCCGCAAGAAAGCCTGCAAGATAAGACGGCGAAAACTCGGTGATCTCCCTGTAATCATACGGCTCAATCGAATCCATCGCATCATTCTCTATCTTTTTAGAGGCATCAACCGGCACCTGATCTACCGTTACAGAGCCTCTTCTCAAAAAGCTGTAATATGATGTTTCGCTGTACTCATTATTTCCGTTTCTGTAACGCCTCTGAGTTGTACCCTCGCCGGAGAGCATACCGCTTGCATCCGCCGAATAAAGCCAGAACGGTACATAAACTCCCTGCATCTTTTCAACAACATTGTTAGTGTCAAAGTCCTTCGGGGTAAGCGGCTTTTTTGCAAAGCTCTTAAACGCATCCATCACCTTTGACTTATCAACCTTAAACGGTATCACATATTTTGGCGAAAAATCACCGATGACCTGTTCCGACATAACTACGGGGTTCTGACAGAACACGCATATTGTAGCCGCGGTAGTTCTGTTTGTTATTATCTCCGCTCCGCAGTGTGAACAGGTGTATGCAACAAGATCGCTGTTCTCCGTTCCATCGGTCGAGCGGTACTGTGACTTATCACCCTCAAGCTCTCTGTGCTTTTCCGCCTTTTCCTCATCTATATTATTCTCCCCTAGCGCTTCAAGCTGTGCATTTGTAAACTCGTCCTCGCAATATTTACACTTAAAGCTGCCCGTGCTTGCATTCCACGCTAAATCTCCTCCGCAGGTCGGACATTTATATGTAATGTTTTTTGACATCTGTACTCCTCCTCTACTTATTTGAGATCATATGAGTATCCTTTCGCAAGAACTTATCCGACTTATCCGAAAGGGTCACTTCAGACGAAACATAGTGATCCGCCTGAGTTGATTTTGTCTTTGTGCGGCTCATTGATACAAGCACCGTTGCAGTTATCAGCCCCACAATCAGAGCACCAACAAGTCCGAACAGTACTGCGGATACCGGCGAACCGCCATTGTCCGCAAACGCTCCTATACTCAGCAGCGAAAAAAACATTAGAAATATTCCCGTCTGTAAAACTATCCGTTTCCCGGTCGTCATATGAAAGCCTCCTTTTAATGCTTAACTGTTTAATAAAAATCATCTGATATTTAATATAAATAAAAGTCTTATATGTCAATTATACCAAAGTTTTTGACAAATTGCAATACGATTCGTTTATTTTATACAAATTATGAGCATAAAAATCCTTAGCCGTTTACATTAAAGTTATATGACTAAAAACGGTATAAAATTATTTCGCACTAAAAAAGCCGCCTGATTTGACAGACGGCTATGTGTTACTGCTCAATTTTATACAAAATAAAAGCTTTTTATATCGGAGCGAGGAGTTTTTCTGTTTTCTTATTTCTATAAACGGAATCCGCTATCGCAGCAATATTTCAAGCTCTTTTCGTAAGGTTTGTTTCATTATCTCAAGTTCTTCGTTATTCGGTCTGTTATCATCTGAATACATTTTTTCTCTCTGATACCACCAGACCGGCCCTCTGCCTTTGTTCCCAAAGCTACCAAGGTCGCCGTTTACTCTAGGGAATAAATGCCAGTGAAGATGTGCGTCACCATTACCCAAGCATTCATAATTTATCTTTTCCGCACCAAAGGCTTTTGCAACAGCTTCTGCCACTATCGTCATTTCATCTAGAAATTTTGATTTTATGTCATCTTCCAATTCAAAAAGTTCCGTCGAATGCTCTTTCAGCAGGAATAAAGTATAACCCTTGAAGTGTTGATTATCGCCAATAACAACATAACCTGTATCAAGTTCTTTTACAAAATACGGGTTTGTTCCAGATTTTATCATCTGTATTCTGTCACACACGATGCACATAAGATTCTCCTCCTGTAAATCCCGATTTGAAGGACAGATGCGATTATCTTCTCAAAAACTTTCTGTATGCCCAGCTTGTAAATCTTTCGGGCATAATAAACATAACAAGCTGTGCGATAGTGGGTATTATAAAATCAAAGAAAGAGGAAAATCCTGCCTTATATAGCCCTCGCCTGACCTTAATAAAGCTCTTTGTGTTTGCCCAGTTTTTTCTTCTCTTATAGTTATCCTTGGTGACACGGTATCTCACCAGCACCTCCGGCATATTTTCTCCTATTGCTCCTGCCATGAGCATCTTTGTTATAAACTCATAATCCTCGCATCGCTTTATATCAGTGTATCCGCCGACCTTCTGTGCAAAAGATTTTCTGTAAATAAGCGTCTGATTGTTAAAGGGACTGCGCCTGCGCGCGTATTTTAAAATCTCCTCATATGAAATAGGAGTTTTCTTTATTGCAATAGGCTCTTTTGTAGCGTCATCAAATTCCTCAATGTATCCACCTACCATATCAAGCTTTGGATTTTTCAAAAACATCATAAGCTGACGCTGAAATCTGTCGGGAACACATATATCGTCCGAATCCATCTTAGCGATAAGCTCATTCTGACACGCCTTTATACCTTCGTTCGCTGCCATTCCAGTTCCGACATTTTCAAGAAGGCGCACTGACCTGAAAATCTTCTGATACTCACTTTCAAAAGCTTTTATTATGACATTAAGCTCGTCCGTAAGCTTTCCGTCACAAACTAAAACAAGCTCGTCCGGTGGAACTGTCTGAGACAGAATACTCTCAAGACTCTCTGAGAGATTCTGTGGCTTTTCCTTTTCATAAACCGACATCAGAACGCTGTATGGCGGCAGGTTTTTTCTTATAAAATCAATATCCATAAAATATTACCCGATAATAATATATTAAACTCTCTGATTATACCTAAACTTAAAAAGCATCGCACTTCTCACACCACAGGCATTAAATTTATATCATTAGTATTTTACTATATAACGACTGTTTTGTCAATGTGATATTGCGCTATAAATTTGTAATAAACTGCAAAATACGACTTGAAAAACCACGATACTTGTGGTATACTTAATTTGTGTATCTATGTGTATAACCACAATGATCCGATACTTCGGATCTGATCGAAATTAAGCACTATGACTGTTAGAAAATCGACCGAAAGGCGGGATTTTTTAAAGTGAAGGACAAAGAACAGTTTAAGCGGATGATAATGTTTTTGTTCGCTATGGTAATAGTTGTGATAATGGGTACCGCATTTTACACGGTTTGGCAGAGTTATTACAACTATTCTCCCGAGCTTCAGACAGATACCTTCTGGCGAAGAGGTAATGTTCTTCTTGCGCTCATATATACGCTTATATATATTATCTTTTCAAGACTTGTCAACGCCTATAAGGTAGGTTCTTTAAAAATTTCAGGACTTATACTTTCACAGGTGTTGGCTGTCCTAATGTCAAACTTTATGGCATATTTTCTAATAAGCCTTATTCGCCGAGGTTTCTTATCTCTTATGCCGCTTATCGGGCTTACGGTATTTGATATCGCCGCCGCGATAATATGGAGCATAGCTTCAAAAAAATTCTATGCCCATATATATCCGCCAAAGCGAATGATAATAGTCTACGGAAGCGAAGCTGCCAGAGACCTGGTCCAGAAAATAAGCCTCAGGGTCGATAAATACCTTATATGCTCCTCGGTCAGCATAAGTGAGCCGCTTGAATCCATAAAGGAAAGGATACTCGGTTTCGATGGAGTCATAATATGTGACCTTCCCGCAGAGATAAGAAACAAGCTTTTAAAGTACACCTATGAGAAATCTTTGAGAACATATATAAGTCCTAAGATCTCGGATGTAATACTAAAGGGATGTGATGAGATCCACATCTTTGACACTCCGCTGTACCTTTCAAGAAATATTGGCTTTACATTCGAGGAAAGAATAATAAAACGCACTGTGGATATTATCTTAAGCCTTATCTGTGTTATCGTTACAAGTCCTGTTACACTTATATTTGCGCTCCTTATAAAGCTTTATGACCACGGACCTGTACTCTATAAACAGGTGCGCCTCACAAGAGACGGAAAACAGTTTTATGTTTATAAGTTCCGCAGTATGATAGAAAACGCCGAAAGCGACGGAAAAGCCCGTCTTGCTTCTGAGGACGATGATCGCATTACTCCTGTCGGACGGGTTATGAGAAAATTCAGAATAGATGAGCTCCCACAATTTTTTAATGTGTTAAAAGGCGATATGTCGTTTGTTGGTCCAAGACCTGAACGGCCCGAAATAGCTTCGCAGTACGAACACGATATGCCTGAATTTAAATTCAGATTAAAGGTAAAAGCCGGACTTACGGGATATGCGCAAATATTAGGAAAATATAATACGACACCTTATGATAAACTAAAGCTTGACCTTATGTATATTGAACAATACTCGCCGCTGCTTGACCTTAGAATACTTCTTCAGACGATAAAAACGCTGTTCACTCCGGAAAGCACGGAGGGAATTTCCCCGGATCAGTTTACGCCAACTGCAAAGGCTCCGGAAAAAATAAAGGAATCTGAAGAAAATCAATAAATGCAGATTGCGCTATAAGCGTTTTCATATTACAGTAACTTAAGAAAGGACAAATATAAAATGAAAAACTTACTCGCAAAGCTTCAAAAGCACGAAAGATCAATCGCCGCTATTGTATTTCTCATCGGAATACTTATGATCTTCTTTTATGTTTATGCTGCAGTACAGTATATCGACTCCGAAACAGCAGAGCTTGAGCAAAAGCTTTCTGCCGCTTCATATGTCGGAACAGGTGAGACATACATCGCAGACTACACCCTTGACATAAGAGTAGACGATAAGACAAAAGAAGAATATCTGGCATCTTTTGATCTTGACCTCGCTACAAGGGTTGAGTACAAGGACGGAAAGTACACAATCTATACCAGCACTGACGATATAGTAGAGCAGTATGATTTTATCGACGATGAAGGTAACAGGATTACTGCAAAAACAACAGGCGGTAAGTTGAGCTTTACAAACGCTGCCGGTCAAGATGTGACCGAATTCACGGTGAATACTCATATTGCAACGCTTAAGGACAACAAGCTTTCGGTAGACGGCTATATTCTTCATATTCCCGAGGGGGCTAAGGCTTCATCAACCGCTAAGACCACTACCACAAAAAAGCCTACCGAAGCTAAGAAATCTACCACAACGACCAAAAAGCCTGTTACTTCAAGCACACAACCTCAACAAACACAGCAGACACAGCCTAAGCAGACTCAACAACCTCAGACTCAGCCTCCTCAGACACAACCAATACAAACTCAGCCGCCTGTAACAACTACAACAACCACAAAGGCTACTTATGCGACATATACTCCTACCGGAGATACGGCTGAAGTATTAAGACTTGTAAACCAGGAGAGAGCAAAGTATGGATTAAAAGCGCTTAAGGCTATAGTTACGCTGGATCAGGCTTGCCTTGCACGCGCAAATGAAGCAACCAGAGTATTTGCTCACAACCGTCCTGACGGAAGCTATTTCTCAACTGTTTTTGCCAGCTACGGACTTTCATACTCAACAGTAGGTGAGAATCTGGCGGCGGGACAACAGACTCCTAAAGAGGTCGTTGAAGCTTGGATGAATTCCCCAGATCACAGAAAGAATATTTTAAAGGCAGATTACGAATATATGGGAGTTGCCCGTGTATATGTAGAGAACGACCCTAATAACTGCTTTGACTACTGGGCACAGCTCTTTTTCACTCCGCTTTGATAATAGCTTATTAAATCAAATACGACATACTCGCCGCTTAAGGCGAGTTTTGTTTAACTATCCGAATAATGGAGGCGATAATATATGACTAAGCTTAAAAGGGGAGAAGCTGTTGTGGCTGCGATTCTTATTCTTGTGATCGCCGCCGCAGCTCTGGTTTTTGTTTTTCGCTCGGATAAAAAAAGTACGGGAAATGATATGTCCCAAAAGCAAATTTCAGCTGTTTCAATAAGCGGAAACGAAGAGTTTCCTAAACCTAAGCCGGATAAAACAGTTACTGTCAGCGAGAACAAGAAATATGTTTTAAGCTTTATGCTTGATGCCGCTACCTTTTTAGAATTTGACGACGCCGGTAAGTACTTTCTTACAAACACATTAGGTGAACGCATCGACAGATCCGAATTTTTAGACGACCTTGGCAATCGCTTAAGCGTTTACATCAAAGACGGTACCCCGCATTTTATGACCGATATGGGCGAGGTAAAAACCTTTCTCGTAAACGGCAAGACCGTTGAGATTCTGGACAACACAGTATATATAAGCCTGATAGCTATGAAAAAGCTAACTGATGAAAAGCCGGAGGTAACAACAAAAGCAAGCACCGAAGCAAAAAAAACAGAAACAAAAAAGATCGATTCTAAATCAAAAAAAGAATCCGATAACAAGGAAACAGCTCAGGCGCTGGTTTTAAACGATGAGGCGCAAATCATCTTACTCGCAGATGAAAACAACGAGAAAAAGGGAACAAAGGCTGATGACAAAAAGGAATCCGCAAAGACAAAAAAGACAGCTAAAACAACAACCACCAAGAAAAAAACCACTACGACTAAGACAACAACTTCACCTAGAACCCTTCCCACAACGACCACCACACTGCCTAAATACAGTCCGATAGACAGCTATGCGGCAGAGCTTTTAAGACTTGTGAATGTCGAGCGCACAAACAGGGGACTGAGTGAGCTTGTTGCTAAAAACTCCCTCGATCAGGCAGCCCTTTCAAGAGCTAAAGAAACAGCTCTGAGCTTTTCTCACACACGACCTGACAACAGAGAATTAAAAACAATAATGAGTGATTACGGACTCTCCTTTAAAGCGTTTGGAGAAAATATCGCGGCGGGTCAAAAAAGCGCTATTGATGTTGTATCCGACTGGATGAGCAGCGATGCTTCAAGGAAGAACATTTTAAATCCTTCATATAAGTATTTTGGCAGCTCGCATTATTATGCCGACAATGATGAAAATTATCGCTTTGATTACTGGACCGCCTGCTTTTACACTCCGCTTTCGGAGGAAACTACCGAAGAGCGTGAAAGACCTGTGCCGAACGATTCTAAGCAAACTACCGCTCCGGCTAAAGTAAAAGAAAGCAAGGAAACTGTGTCTAAACAAGAAAAGAAAGCACAAAATACAGTTAAAGAAACTGAAAAAGCTTAAAAAAATTAGCTCCGCTAAATTTGGCGGAGCTTTTTGTGTCAAAGTAAATCCCTCCCGCAATTATACGAGAGGGATTTTTATTTTCTATAAGACTTATTACTTATCGGAATCGTTATAAAGCTTTGCGAGACGCTTCAGATAGTCGTATCTGTCAGCCGCATTCTTTACAGCGTTCGAGAAGAGTCTTTCTGCTCTTTCAGGATTCTGACGAGCAAGGGCGTTATATCTAACCTCGCCCATAATGAATTCCTTGTAGTCCTTTGTAGGAGCCTTGGAATCAAGAATGAACGGATCCTTGCCCTCTGCCTTAAGACGAGGATCAAATCTGTACAGATGCCAGTAGCCTGACTCAACAGCCTTCTTTTCCTCAGTCTGTGCTATCGACATACCGCCCTTGATACCGTGGTTGATACACGGAGCATAAGCAATAATCAGTGACGGACCATTGTAGGATTCAGCCTCGGTGATAGCCTTTATACACTGGTTGTAATCAGCACCCATAGCGATGTGTGCAACATATACATATCCGTATGTCATAGCTATACCTGCGAGGTCCTTCTTCTTGACCTCCTTACCCGCAGCAGCAAACTGTGCGATAGCTCCGGTCGGAGTGGATTTTGATGACTGTCCTCCGGTATTTGAGTAAACCTCTGTATCAAATACAAAGATGTTTACATCTTCACCCTGTGCTATAACATGGTCAAGTCCTGAGAAGCCGATGTCGTATGCCCATCCGTCTCCTCCGAATACCCACATAGACTTCTTTCTTAAGAAATCAGCATCCTTGAGTATCTCTTCCGCTGCCTTGGTCTTGCTCTTCTTAAGAGCCTCTATAAGCTCATCAGTTGCCTTAGAGTTCTTTGCTCCGTCATCAATAGTTGAGAGATAACCCTCGATAGCCTTCTTAAGAGAAGCTGTCTTGGTCGACTTCTGAAGCTCAAGAACCTTTGCAACAGTTCTCTGTCTGATGGTATTCTGTGCAAGGAACATTCCGTAGCCGTACTCTGCGTTATCCTCAAACAACGAGTTTGCCCAAGCTGGACCCTTTCCGTCCTTGTTTACCGTATAAGGAGTTGTCGGTGCGCTTCCGCCCCAGATTGACGAACAGCCTGTTGCGTTTGCAATATACATTCTGTCACCGAAGAGCTGTGTAATCAGCTTAGCGTAAGGAGTTTCTCCGCATCCTGCGCACGCACCCGAGAATTCGAGAAGCGGCTGCTTAAACTGTGAACCCTTAACGGTTGTCTCTTTAAACTTCTCCAAAACATCATTCTTTTCAGGAAGAGTAAGAGCGTAATTAAATACCTCCTGCTCAGCTATCTGAGACTCAAGCGGCATCATACTCAGCGCCTTGTTGCCCTTCTTACCGGGGCAAACATTTACACAAGAGCCGCAGCCTGTACAGTCAAGAGCTGACATTGTCATAACAAAGTTGTATCCCGGCATACCTGTCATCGGAACTGCCTTTTCCTGTGCAAGCTTCGGTGCAGCTTTAAGCTCCTCATCTGTCATTACCGCTGGTCTTATAACCGCGTGAGGACAAACATATGAGCAGAAATTACACTGAATACAATTTGCACTGTTCCAGCACGGAACATCAACGGCGATACCTCTCTTTTCAAATGCGGCAGAACCCTGTGGGAATGTTCCGTCTGCCATATCCTTGAATGTGGAAACAGGAAGCTTATCTCCCTCCTGAGCGTTGCAAGGAATTAGGATGTCATTGACAAACTTCTGAAGCTTCTTGTCGGCAAGCTTAACAGCCTTCTGACCCATCTTTGTATCCTTAGCATTTTTCCAAGCCTCAGGGACCTTGACCTCAACGACCTGCTCACAGCCTGCGTCAATAGCGTCGTGGTTCATCTTGACGATAGCCTCACCCTTCTTTGAATAAGAAGCGGTAGCCGCATCCTTCATATACTTTATAGCATCCTTAAGCGGAATGATGTTTGCAAGCTTGAAAAATGCCGATTGTAAAACGGTGTTGATCCTGTTTCCAAGACCTATTTCCTTACCGATCTTTACGCCGTTTATTATATAGAACTTGATATTGTTCTCTGCGATATATCTCTTTACCTGTCCGGGAAGGTGCTTTTCAAGAGCCTTTTCATCCCACTGTGTATTGAGAAGGAATGTTCCGCCCGGCTTGATGTCAGTCACGATATTATACTTTGTGATATAAGATTCATTGTGACAGGCAACAAAATCAGCCTGATTGATAAGATAGGTAGATTTGATAGGTGTCTTACCGAATCTTAAGTGAGATACCGTTACACCGCCCGACTTTTTGGAGTCATATGCAAAATATGCCTGAGCATAAAGATCTGTGTGATCTCCGATGATCTTAATGGAGTTTTTGTTAGCTCCGACCGTACCGTCAGCGCCAAGTCCCCAGAACTTACACGAAGTAGTTCCTGCGGGAGCAGTATCAAGCTTATCTTCGCAGTCAAGAGAAAGGTTTGTAACATCGTCCTCGATACCGATTGTGAATCTCGGCTTGAATGTATCCTTCCAGTCTGCATTCCAAAATACTGCCTTTATCTGTGCAGGAGTTGTGTCCTTTGAACCGAGTCCGTATCTTCCGCTTGCAACCGTTACATCGTGGAACTGTGTTCCCTTAAGAGCTGCAACAACATCAAGATAAAGCGGTTCACCAAGTGAGCCCGGCTCCTTTGTTCTGTCGAGAACTGAGATCTGAGTAACGCTGTCAGGGATAACCTCAACAAGCTTTGAAGCAACAAACGGTCTGTACAGTCTTACCTTTACAAGACCAAGCTCAGCTCCCTGAGCGTTCAGGTAGTCGATAGTCTCTTCAATAGTGTCACAAACAGAGCCCATAGCTATTATGATATGCTTAGCCTGCGGGTGTCCATAGTAGTTAAACAGCTTGTAATCAGTTCCTATCTTCTTGTTCACCTTATCCATGTATTCCTCAACAACTGCGGGAATCTCATCATAATACTTGTTGCAAGCCTCTCTCGCCTGGAAGAAGATATCAGGGTTCTGAGCTGTACCGCGGAGCGAAGGATGCTCAGGGTTGATAGCTCTACTTCTGAACTCCTCAATTGCCTTCTTATCAACAAGCTCTTCAACATCAGCCTTGTCCCATGTCTCGATCTTCTGGATCTCGTGAGAGGTTCTGAAACCATCGAAGAAGTGAAGGAACGGAACTCTTCCCTTGATAGTTGACAAGTGTGCGATCGTACCAAGGTCCATAACCTCCTGAGGGTTAGTGGAGCAAAGCATTGCAAATCCTGTCTGACGACAAGCGTAAACATCAGAGTGATCTCCGAAAATGTTAAGTGCGTGTGAAGCTACACATCTTGCTGATACATGAATCACGCAGGGGAGAAGCTCTCCGGCAATCTTATACATATTCGGGATCATCAGTAAAAGTCCCTGTGATGCTGTATAAGTAGTTGTGAGCGCACCTGCTGCCAGCGATCCGTGAACAGTTCCCGAAGCTCCCGCTTCAGACTGCATCTCTGCAACCTTTACAGGTGTTCCGAAAATATTTGTCTGTCCCTTTGCAGACCACTGGTCAGTAACCTCCGCCATTACCGATGACGGTGTGATAGGATAGATAGCTGCTACTTCCGTAAACGGATATGACGCCCAAGCAGCGGCATTGTTTCCATCCATAGTTTTCATTTTTCTAGCCATTTTTATCCTCCTCTAAAGATAGAATTTAAACTGCATAAAAATAAGGCTTAACCTTTTTTTGACAGGGCATTGCCCCAATTATGTCTAATATTTATTTTAACATAAGTTATTTGATTTGTAAAGCGCAAATGTGATTTTTTCATTCTATTTTACAA
>X301_European_Hare__coassemble_1328_pt1 | contig 13501 bp, 14 predicted proteins | sample X301_European_Hare__metabat2_high_PE_011 | metagenome-assembled genome bin X301_European_Hare
TTGCCTCGGGCACAGGCCCTGTTTCATCCGCAAATGAACAGACCGCCGACGACGACGCTATTACAACTGCACAAAGAAATGATAAAATATATTTTTTCATATTCTAACCTCTCTTTTCTATGTCTCTTGGTGCGCGGGATTTTTTCTCTAAATTCTTTTTGATTTTCTTTTCTGACGCTTCAGCTTCACTTGAATTTTCGCTTACATTTTGTTTTTTATGTCTTTTTCTTGTGAGTATAACCGCAGCAGTAATGAAGCCTACCCCTAACAGCAGTAATATAACAACAAGTATCCATACTATTCTTACTCCGAGTATGTCGGCACTGAGCAGGTTAAACAAAAACGGCATTCTTTTGCTCATTATGCTTTCGCTGTTGTTATTGTTTTGATTCGACTGAGTGTTTATCGTTACCGTTTCGGTTGGACTTTCAGTTGTTGCCGTCTCGACATCTTCTATAATAAAATCCGACACCTTGCCTTTTCCGGGTATGTAACAGCCTTTATCTGCGGCTTTTATCTCTCCGTCCTTTTTAAGTGTTTTTCCGTTTTTATCAAGGTAAGCAACGCCGTTTATCTTAGCGGTTCCCTGCCAAAGATTAAGCTTTATATTTGTCATTTCTCCGAGCTCTGACACATCGAACTTGATATTGTAAACTCCCTCTCCGGAAGGTTCGATAGGGTTATTTACAACACCGTATCCCGTATCTATCATCGCCCAGCTGTTTGTCGCCAGCGTCAAAAAGTAGTAGTCATTTGAGTCTGTCATATCGTTTACTACCATCTTAAGCGCAAAACCCTGTTCATCGTTATACTTTTCAAGCTCAAAGCTTATAACGACCGATGCTATATCAAGAGAAAAATCATAGCTTAGATCTTCATTGTAAATTACCGCAGGCTCAGAATCAAATCCCGTATAACTTGTGTTAAGTGACGGGAGATCCTCGGCATTTGAATATATCGGCACTGATGACAAGATCAGCATTGACAGCAAAACAGATATGGCTCTTTTTAAAGTCATTTAAACTTCCTCCGTAAATAATATAAACTGATTTTATCACATAAAAGCTTTAATTTCAACTATTTTTCTAAAATACCATTTTATCAGAGAGAGAATCTGATGCGTTCTTTGAATACAGCTTCATAAGACCTTCGACCGTCAAACTTTTTCTCTCCTCTCCCTTAATATCCATTAGCATTTGTCCCTGTGATAAAACAATAGTTTTATTACCGTATTTCAATGCGCCTTCTATATTATGAGTTATCATAAGAGTTGTTATTTTATCCTTTTTAACTATCTCATCGGTTATCTCCATAACCTTTTTTGCCGTGACCGGGTCAAGCGCCGCAGTATGCTCATCTAAAAGCAGGAGCTTAGGTGTCACGATGGTTGCCATCAAAAGGGTAAGCGCCTGTCTCTGTCCCCCGGAAAGAAGTCCTACGGGAGTTTTCATTCTATCCTCAAGCCCGAGACCGAGCGCCTTGAGTTTTTCTCTAAAAAGCTCAATGTCCCTCTTACTTATCCCGATATTGAGAGTACGCTTTTTGCCCCTTGAATAAGCAAGACCGAGATTTTCCTCAATAGTCATATTCGGCGCGGTTCCCTTTAAGGGGTCCTGAAAAAGCCTTCCGATAAACCTGGCTCTTTTATGCTCCTTAAACCTTGTTATATCCTTTCCGTCCAGCAGAATTTTTCCTTCGTTGAGCATCAAACTTCCCGAGATCGCATTCATAAGAGTGGATTTTCCAGCACCGTTTGAACCTATAACAGTGATAAAGTCGCCGTCAGCTATCTCACAGCTGAAATCATTAAGGGCTATTTTTTCATTGACAGTTTTTGCATTAAAGACAACGCTTGCGTGTTCTATTTTAAGCAATACTACTCGCCCCTTTCCTTTATCCGCTTAAGAAAGCCGGAAATACTCTTTTTTACAATCGGAAGAGCGATCGCTATAACAACTATTACTGCTGACAAAAGCTTTGTGTATTTCGTGTCGATACCTAGACTCATAGCGAACGCCAGTATAAATCTATACGAGATCGCTCCGAAAACCGCTGCCGCAAGACCGGAAAATATAGTGTGTCTCGAAAAGAAAATTTCGCCTATTATTATGGAAGCAAGACCCACAACGAGCATTCCGGTTCCGGAGTTTGTGTCGCCCGTCTTGGATATTTGCGCATTCATCGCACCCGCAAGTGATACCAAAGCGTTTGCAATCATAAAACCCACTATCTTCATAGTGTCAGAATTTATTGAAGATGCTCTTACCATAAATTCATTGTCACCCGTCGCTCTAAGGCTCATTCCGACCTGTGTTTTTAAAAACCAGAACATAATCAAAAACACGGCAAGCATTACGGCTCCGGAGAGAATAATATCGGTATAATCCTTAAACACATTTTCAAGCAGTGTAAATATCGTGCTGTTTTTCCATAGAGAGCGGCTCGGTGCACCCAAAATCAGAAGATTTATCGAAAGAAGCGCTGTCATCGTAATTATTCCGCCAAGAATCGGCTGTACCTTGAATTTCGTTATCAGAACCCCGGTAACGCCGCCGGCTATCGCTCCCGACAGTATAGATGCAAAAATAGCAAGAACGGGATGACCGTTATATGTAAGCAGCGCCGAAACTGACGCTCCTAAAGCAAAGGTCCCGTCCACCGAAAGGTCGGGTATGTCAAGTATCCTAAAGGAAATAAATATACCCATCGCCAAAAGCGAAAAGACAAATCCCACCTCAAGAGTGTCTATTATCTGACTTTGATAAAGCTGCGTATTTATTAAAAATAAAGCCGCCGCCAGCACCAACACTTTAGGTATCCAAGAAATAATTTTTTTATTGTTTGTTTTCATAATTTTCTCCGTGATTTTCTTGTAAAATAAATATCAGAGTGAAAATAAACATCCACTCTGATATTATACATCATTTAATACTATTTTGCAACATTTATTCAACTATAATAGTTTTTTCGCCGTTTAATATCTCATCAGGAACCTTTACTCCGATAGCGTCAGCCGTAGACTTGTTGATATAGGTGCTGAGGTCCTCGTTGAACACTTTTACCGCAATATCGCCTGCCTTTTCACCCTTTAATATCCTGTCTACCATATTAGCGGTTTCTTTTCCGAGATCGGTATACTCAATTCCAACTGTTGCAAATCCGCCGTCCTTTACCATTGAATCCGCTCCGACATACATCGGCTTTTTAGCATCAATAGCAATTTTTGCGACAGTTCCCATTGAGCCTGCAACAGTGTTGTCGTTCGGTGAAAATACAGCATCACACTTTGAGAAAAGTGTTGTTGCCGCTTCGGACAGCTCAGTCGCAGTAGTAGCGGAAGCTTCAACGACCTCAATATCCTTACCCTCGCAATATGTCTTTACTTCTTTAAGACAAGCCACAGAGTTCTGTTCTCCTGTATTGTAAAGATAACCGAGCTTCTTTATATCTGGCGTTATCTTCAAAGCTGTGTCAAGTATACGGGTTATATCAAGCTTATCGGATGTTCCTGTAAGATTTTCGTCTCCTGAATTATCCCAGTCCTTTACAAGTCCCGTTGATACAGGGTCTGTAACCGCAGAGAAAACGACCGGTATCTCGTCAGAATATGCGGCAGCCGCAGTTGCACAAGGAGTGGTTATAGCCACGATAACATCAACTCCGTCAGCCTTAAACTTATCCAGTATCTGGGTCACCATAGAAGTGTCATTATTAGCCTGTTGAAGGTCGATAGTGCAGTTGTCCCCGTCCTTATAGCCAAGCTCTTCAAGCTGCTTTACTACTGCATCTCTGATAGTGTTTAAAGACATATGCTCCATAATCTGAACAACGCCGATCTTATAATCCTTAGCCGCCTCACCTGTTGATTTGTTGCTATCCGACGATTCTCCTGTCTTTCCGCAGCCAGCCATAATACCCACCGCTAATGCACAGGCGGATACAGCCGCAAGAATCCTTTTTAGCTTCATTTAATATCCATCCTTTCGTGAAAACAATAAATTTGCACTAAAAGTATAGCACATAAGTAAAAATCTGTCAAATCAAATTAACAGCGTTCTTACATCGTATATCAAAACACAGCATTAACAACAAAGCCCGCAGCTACCGCAGTGATGTACAGTATTCCCATGACAGCAAAATTCTGTTTCATATGGCGCTTATTTGTCTTAAACAACACTATAAGTCCCATTCCCGCACCCGTACACAGTCCCGCAACGCACGAGCCGAACGAAAGAACTCCGTTAAGATGAAGCTCAGTTAAAATAACACTGGCTGCACAGTTGGGAATAAATCCGACGAGAGCTGCGACAAGCGGCTGGAATACTGAGTCGGAAATTAAAATGCTTTTAAGAAAGTCCTCTCCTAAGAGTTCTATTACTGATCCGAGAACTATGTTTATTATTAGTACAAACAGAAAAATACTGACAGTGTGCTTTATAGCCGGAATAAGAACCGAGTGGCTGTGTCCGTCATCATCGCGGTCGTGACAGCCGCAGTTTTCACAAAGCTCTTCAAACGGCTTTTCTCCTGTACTTCTTGAAGTCAGTCTTAAAACTATATCAACTGTGATTCCAGCTAAAACCGCCGTTATGAGCTTTACAAGAATAAGTCTCCACAAAACTCCTATCTTATCCGGGTTTGCAATAATTATCGGGATCGCTTCATCGCTTGTCGCAATGTACACAGCGACAATAGTCCCGAGCGTTATGACACGACCTGAGAACAGGTTCGTAGCAGCGACAGAAATTCCACACTGAGGAACTGTCCCAAGCAACGCTCCGCCCACAGGTCCGAAAAATCCTAACCGCTTAAAAAATCCCTCAAAGCCTTTTGAATTCCGATGCTCCATATATTCTATAAGAAGATATACCCCGAACAAAAACGGGAGCATTTTTAAAGCGTCCAGAAAAGCGTCAGATAAAACGCCGATTATTTTTTCCAATCTATTATCTATCCTTTCAGATCATTACCCTTATACGGATTTACATGAACCATACAATGCTTTACTTCGGGAAGATTTTTCTCGATCTTATCGTGTACTGCCTGTGCAACCATATGTGCCGACGACAGAGGAACACTTCCGTTCACAGAGATTTCCACATCAACATATATCTTTGTGCCAAAAAGTCGTGTTTTCAGCTCATCGATATTTTTTACTCCTTCGCACCCTATTATAAGCTTTCTTATCCGCTGGGTCGTTTCCTTATCTGCTGCTCTGTCAGTAAGCTTTGAAACCGCATCCTTATAAATGTCAAACGCAGCTTTTAAAATGAGCAGGCATATAACCAATGACGCTATCGGGTCAAGTATCCTTACCCCCAATATTGCACCGAGTATTCCTGCAAAGCTTCCGACCGATGACAACGCATCGCTTCGGTGATGCCACGCATCAGCCATAAGCGCGTCGCTGTTTATTTTCTTTGCATACTTTCTTGTGTACCAGAACATCCATTCCTTTATGGCTATCGACAAAGCCGCCGCGAACAAAGCAAGCTTACCCGGAATCATAAGGCTTTGATAATCGCCCTTTAATACCACCGACACTCCGCTTACTCCTATGCCGAGACCCGTTACCGCAAGAACAGATGCCAATATCAGAGCCGCTATGCTCTCAAGTCGCTCGTGTCCGTATTGATGATCCTCATCGTTTGCCTTTGCAGATAGCTTTACCCCTATGATAACTATAAAAGTTGAAAACACATCGCTCGCAGAATGGACTGCGTCTGAGATAAGCGCTGCGCTATGTGAAAAGACACCTACAAAAAGCTTTGTCAACGACAGAAAAATGTTTACCAGTATGCTTATAACGGACACCCTATAAGCAGTTTTTGAAAATTCGTTATCTCCCCTCATAATAAACCCCAAAAAACTAATCTTTTTTCTTAAATACAAAAACCTTGCTTATAATATAATTTAAAATCAATACAACTACATTAGCTATTATCTTTACCGCCCAGTAGTTAAGCTTTAAAAGTCCGTTTCCTATCCACATCATAAGCGTTTCTACAATAAGAGTAAATACTCTTCCGCCGTAAAATGAAACGCCTTCTTTTAAAATATCCTTACCTTTTTTATCCGAGCCAAAGACCCAGACGCGATTTGTTGCAAAAGCAAAGGCTACCGCACATATCCAAGAAAACACGGTGCTTATAACAGACACATACTCTCTGTTAAGACCAAAGCTTTCTAAAATAACCTTTGCTATACCGGCTGTGACAAAGCTCACCGCTGTTGTCAGCACCCCGAAAAAAAGATACAAAAGCACCGATTTGTTTTTCTTATAAAATCCTTCAAAAACATTTAAACCGGGAAGCGACATTATCTTATCAAATATATCCTTCTTACAGTCCGGCGCTTTATCTGTTTTTTTCTCTTCTATCATTCTATGCACCGTAAATATTTCTGTACTCAATCATTTTATTAAGATACTCTTTTCCCTCGACAATTCCCGACTCGATTGCCGCTATTATGTCGTTTATCGTAACGATTGAATAAACCTTTATTCCGAACTCCTCATACGCATTATCAACTGCGCTCTTTTCGCTGTCAAGTCCCTTTTCCATTCTGTCAACGGTAATGACCATTCCCGTGATATTGACATCAGCAGCTCCCTTTAGTTTCGGAAGACTTTCTCTCAACGCCTTTCCGCTTGTCATAACATCCTCGATTATAACGACCTTCTCGCCGTCGGTGAGGCTTTTTCCTACAAACATTCCGCCCTCGCCGTGATCCTTTACTTCCTTTCTGTCAAAGGTGTAGTTAACTTCAATTCCGAACTTGTTATACAAAGCGACCGATGCCGATACAGCCAAGGGAATACCTTTATACGCCGGACCGTAAAGAGTGTCGGCTTCGATCCCGTTTTCCCTTATACACTGAGCATAAAATTCTCCGAGCCTTGCAAGCTGTGCGCCGGTCTTATAATTTCCCGTATTTATGAAGTACGGCGCTTTTCTTCCGCTTTTCAGTGTGAACTCACCGAATGTGAGCACTCCGCAGTCTACCATAAATTTGATGAATTCTTCCTTGTAGGTCATTTTTGATTCCTCCGTTTAAGTGTTTATTAGCTTATATTCCGAGAAGCTTTTCGGCGTTTTTATGAAAAATCTTTTCCTTATCCTCTTTGCTTATCATTAGCCGGTTTATCATATCAGTCTCAGCCTTTCCCGAACACCATGGACAGTCGGTCGCAAACAAAATCCTGTCAGCTCCGTGCTTAAGTATTATTTCTTCTATCATACTGTCGGGACAGCGGTCTGCAACAAAGCTCGTGTCAAAGTATATGCTTCCCTCAGCTCCCGCAAGGTACTTTAACACATCCTCAGCCAGCTCGTTTCCTCCCATATGAGCCAGAACCATCTTAAGCTCCGGCACCGCCTCGTGCGCTTTTCTTGATGCTTCCGGTCTTGCGTGAATGTAGTCGGGAGAAACACAGTCCCATCCCGCGTGAAACATAACTATCAGGTCAAGATCTGCACATTTTTTATATATCGGAAACATTTTTTTATCGTCGATCTCAAAGCCCTGATAATCAGGGTGAAGCTTTACACCTTTAAGTCCAAGCTCTTTGATGCGCTCAAGCTCCGATTCCCAATCCTCAGCCATAAAATGTACAGAACCAAACGGTATTATTCTGTCGCTTTTAATTGAAGCAGCCCAGTTGTTAATAACCGTCTGCTGTGTAGGCTTTGTAGCTATCGTAAGCATCACGCCTTTGTCTATTTCCCATTCGTCAAACCGCGATATGAGCGATCTTACAGTGCCGTCCGTCAGAGCCTTTTGATTCGCAAGTCCCTCAAGCTTTGTTATTGCCCTATTAGCAATACTGTCTGTAAATCCGTGTGTATGAAAATCTATCTTCATATCAGTCATCTGTCCTTTTCGTGCGGATGTTTTAAATGAAAAAAACTAACCGCACCTAAAATTATTATAAAAGCTACTGAAAATCCCATAAGAAGCCATCGAAAATGCACCATATCCAGAAAATCAAAATAGCTTTCTATTGTTTCTCCTATCTGTTTACTCACAAAGCTTTCGTTTCCAGAGCCATATGCGTACACGGTATATACCCACTTAACATTCAAAAGCAGGAATATACATGATACAGTCAACATAAGCGTGCTTACCATTAAATTTGCCGCACCTGTCCTTCTCATTGACACCCAACAAAGCAACAGTGTGATAAACGCCATTATCAGCAGCGCAAAGAAAACGCTTGAAAGGATCGCCGCAGCGTGTTTCACCGCCGTTTCATTCCCTACGACCGACCTCGCAGTTATCAAGCTGATAACTATAAGTACCGAAAAGCCCACCGACAAGAACATTATAAACAGGCGATAGCTAAGTTCTACCGCGCTCATTTTTTCTTTTACTTTTACATCCGTCATCTTCATCCCTGACCGTTGTCAAAATACCTGTCCCTACATTTTTCTGTAAAGTCTTCAGTCGCTTTTTGTATTTTTCAGTTCCACGGTTATTCTCTCTATCCACTGGTCTTCGATTTTAGTTGCTGTGAATTTCATATTTTTGTATTCCACCGTATCGTTGATCTGTACGACCCTATTTAGCAGATCCATAAAAAGTCCGCCGAGTGAATTACAGTCTGTTTCAAACTCATCCTCGTCTTTTCCTATTTTCTCCGCAAAGTCACTAATAGAAAGACTTGCTGAAACATCAAACCTTGTGTCTGACAACTTAACAAATGATGTATCCTCGTCATCGCTCTCGTCATATATCTCTCCGACAAGCTCCTCTATTATATCCTCAAGAGTGACTATTCCGCTGGTTCCGCCATATTCATCAACAACTATTGCCATATGCACCTTTCTTCTCTGTATCGCCTTTAGCGTTTCGGATATTTTCTGATGCTCAGATACAAACAACGGTTTTTTTATGAGCCTTAAAATATTCTTTTCGCCGTTTAGATACATATTAAAAAAGTCATTCTGATGAAGCGTTCCGATAATGTTGTCTATCGTTTCGTCGTATACCGGGAACCGTGAGTACGGACTGTTTAAAAAGCAGTCCTTGATATTTTCCATATCGTCATTTTTATCAATCGCCGTCACATTTACTCTTGGTATAAGTATTTCCTCAACGGTCGTTTCATCAAACTCAAGAGCGCTTCTTACAAGGTCGGATTCCTGTTCCTCTAAAACTCCCTCTCCTTCGATCTCTTCGATCATATGAATAAGCTCCTCCTCTGTGACGGTCGGAGACTTTTTCTTTGAACCAAGAAGCTTTACCAAAACTCCTTTTAATTTTGTAAAAAACCATACAAACGGAGTCAATACAGTCATAAGCGCATTTAAAGGATATGCCATAACAAGACATACCCGCTCCGCATAATCCTTTGCAAAACTCTTAGGCAGAATCTCTCCGAATATCAGCACCACTACAGTCATAACAAGTGTTGATGCAGCAACACTTTGTGCGCCGAATTTTGCCGTAAACACAACTGTTGCCAAAGATGCTGAGAAAATATTGACCACATTGTTTCCGATAAGTATTGCTGTCAGCGCATTGTCGTACTTGTCTATTATCTTAACCGCTACCTTTGCGGACTTTTTTCCGCCGTAGGCAAGATTTTTAAGCCTTATCCTGCTGGCGCTCGAATAGGCGGTTTCCGTTCCCGAGAATACTGCCGATAAAATCACCAGAACTACAATTATACCGATCTTCATATATTAAAGCATACCACCTCAAAGCTTTCTTAACAACTACCACAAATCTAATTTTATAGTATACCACAATATATTAAAAATGTAAATGCCTAATTTTAATATACGGTAGGATAGGACAATTCACTTATCATCCGCGTTTTACATTTTTTATTAAAAACTCTTGTCAAAAATAACAATATGATGTATAATATAAGCGTATGAAAATACTACTATTTTTGAGAGGAGTTATCTAACTTATGATTTATTCACACGAAGTTGAAACAATGTGTCCGGTAGCTCAGGGCGTGGCGCATGGCGCAGCTCCGATACCGGAAGAAGCTAAGTGGGTTAAAGCAAAGGAAATCAAAGATATTTCAGGCTTTACTCATGGCATCGGCTGGTGTGCTCCGCAACAGGGCACCTGTAAGCTTACACTTAATGTAAAAGAGGGCGTTATTCAAGAAGCTTTGGTAGAAACCATCGGCTGTTCGGGTATGACTCATTCGGCTGCTATGGCTTCCGAGATACTTCCGGGAAGAACTATCCTTGAAGCTCTTAACACAGACCTTGTTTGCGATGCTATCAATACGGCTATGAGAGAGCTTTTCCTTCAGATAGTTTACGGAAGAACTCAAAGTGCTTTCTCTGAGGACGGTCTTGCGATCGGCGCAGGTCTTGAGGACCTCGGAAAGGGTCTTCGTTCTCAGGTCGGAACAATGTACGGCACATTAAAGAAGGGTCCTCGCTACCTTGAAATGACAGACGGTTATGTTACAGGAATCGCTCTTAATGAAGACAATGAAATTATCGGTTACAAATATGTTAATTTCGGTAAGATGATGGACTTTATAAAGTCCGGCGATGACGCAAATACCGCTTTTGAAAAGGCTCAGGGTCAGTACGGCAGAGTCGGCGACGCTGTTAAGATCGTCGATCCGAGAAAGGAATAGGGAGGATTTTATAATGGCTTTATTTGAATCATATGAAAGAAGAGAAAAACAAATCCTTGCTGTTTTAGAGCAGTATGGTATCAAGTCTATCGAAGAGTGTGCTGAGATAACAAAAGAAAAAGGACTTGACATCTACAAGCAGGTTGAGAGCATTCAACCGATTTGCTTTGAAAATGCTAAGTGGGCTTATACTGTCGGCTGTGCGATCGCTATCAAAAAGGGCTGCACAAGAGCTGCCGATGCTGCCGCTGCAATCGGAGAGGGACTTCAGGCATTTTGCATCCCCGGTTCTGTTGCAGATCAGAGAAAGGTAGGTCTCGGTCACGGTAATCTCGGAAAGATGCTTCTCGAAGAGGACACAAAGTGCTTTGCGTTCCTTGCCGGTCACGAGTCGTTTGCTGCCGCTGAGGGCGCTATCGGTATCGCGGAAAAAGCTAACAAGGTCAGAAAAGAACCTCTTAGAGTTATTCTTAATGGTCTCGGAAAAGACGCTGCTCAGATAATCGCCCGAATAAATGGATTTACATATGTTGAAACCGAAATGGATTACTATACAGGAGAAGTAAAAGAGGTGTTCCGAAAGGCATACTCTGACGGACTTCGCGCCAAGGTAAACTGCTACGGCGCAAACGATGTAACGGAAGGCGTTGCGATAATGCACAAGGAGGGCGTTGATGTTTCAATCACAGGAAACTCCACAAACCCGACCCGTTTCCAGCATCCGGTTGCAGGTACATACAAAAAGGAATGCACCGAGATGGGCAAGAAGTACTTCTCTGTTGCTTCAGGCGGTGGAACCGGAAGAACTCTTCATCCGGATAATATGGCGGCAGGTCCTGCTTCTTACGGTATGACAGATACAATGGGAAGAATGCACTCTGACGCTCAGTTTGCCGGCTCCTCATCTGTTCCGGCTCATGTTGAAATGATGGGACTTATCGGAATGGGCAACAACCCGATGGTAGGCGCTACCGTTGCGTGCGCAGTTGCTGTTGAAGAGGCTATGAAAAAGTAGTAAAATTAGAAAGCCTATTTAAAAACAAACCTCGAATTTGCGCTTCTTACGCATTTTCGGGGTTTTATATTTTCTCAAAGTATTGTTTACCAATGTAAAACTAAAAAACTTTTCGGAATCCTTTATTTTTCACATAATGTTCATAAATTTGTGATAATATTATTTATAGAGATAAATTTCTGAACGATCAGAAAGGAAAGATGCAATATGAACATCGTTTCACTTTTAAAGCCAAAATCAACTGTGTCGTATGTCTACGACTCCAGCACTGTAAGACAGGGACTAGAACAGATGAAAGCCCACAGCTTTACCGCTACACCCGTTATAACAAAAGATGGAAAGTATGCAGGAGTCGTCTCAGAAGGTGACTTTTTATGGTATCTGATAAAAAACTCCAAAAGCTCAGATATTAAACTTTTGGAGTCAACATACATAAAAGACATAATCGACAAAAATAAGTTTAAGCCGGTAAGGATAAGTGCAACTATAAACGATCTGCTGCTTATGGTGATGAACCAGAATTTTGTTTCGGTTATTGATGACAGAGACTGCTTTATAGGGATAATCACAAGAAAATCCGTTCTTGAGTACTTTTACAAAAAAGAAGTTGAACCAGAAACAGACAATAAATGAAATAAATTTTAACTATATTATTAAGTTACGCCGCTCATCTTGTACCGGCACAAAAATCCGACTGCAAATATTTGCCGTCGGATTTTTCTATACTTTTATCGAAAGAAATTCATATCTGCATAACCGTTATCGTCTGTATCGTACTCGCTGTAACCACTTTCTTCATTATAGGCTGAAACTGTTTCTTCGGTCGTGTCTTCTGTTCCAACAGTTGCGATACTACTCATATTTGTATATCCGTAAACAGTCTCCTGAAACAGCTTTATATTCTGAACAATGTCAACAACAAGCACATCTTGAGTTCTAATCGTCTCATTTGTAAACAATCCGTCGGCAGGTATTCTTATCTGATTTATATCATAAGCCAAAAGATCTGCCGAATTATACAATAGATATGCTATCTCTCCGTCGGTGAGATTAGTCTCAAGCTGTCTTAAAACCTTATCCAAAAGATCTGAAAGCTCAACAAGGCTCATATCCTTTGCCTTCTCGGCAATTTTTGTGACTACCCTTCTTTGTCTTGCGGTCCTCTCAAAATCTGCGTTTCCTACATACCGAAGCCTTGCATACGCAAGTGCCTGATTACCGTTCATATGATAGGTCCCGCCCTCTTTAAGATAGTCAGTCCCCTTTTTGTTTCCCAGACAATCATTCTGCTCTGCCATTGGCGCCTGCATACCGAGAGCCTCTTCATCAGATATTCTTATGTCAAGTCCACCGCAGGTATCAACAATATCAATGAATGAATAGAAATTAAACAATACATACTTGTCTACATCAATTCCGAAGTTATTTTTTAGTGTCTGCATCGTGAGCTCCGCACCGCCGGCACTGTACGCTGAATTGAGCTTTGCATATGTTCCGCCCGACTGAGCTATTTCTACATACATATCCCTCATAAATGATGTAAGCGTAACTTCTTTTGTCTCATCGTTAATAGAGCATAGCATCATTACATCTGTGTTTCCCTTTGTGTTATCGGCAGTATCACGAATATCCTCGCCGATTATAAGGATATTTGTGACATTGTCGCTTGAGATAAAGCCCTGTTGTGCCGCAGCGAGCTGATCTCTTAGCTGTTTTTCGCGCTCAAGATCATCCGCCGAAGCAGAATTCAGGGTAAGTCCACCGACACCTCCACTTTGAGAAAATGGTCTTTGTAAAAGCCCCGTAAAATAACCGAAAACAGAAACTCCTACGCTAAGAAGTATAAACAAAACGCCTAGAATGTAGCATAAAAC
>X301_European_Hare__coassemble_1340_pt1 | contig 13317 bp, 11 predicted proteins | sample X301_European_Hare__metabat2_high_PE_011 | metagenome-assembled genome bin X301_European_Hare
TCCGACCATACAAATTTTTTGATTGATTCTTTTTATAACCGTACAAATATATGTATATAACTAATTAAACCCCGACACGACTTACACCTCCCGTCTGCATTTTTGTGTTACTTCTTTAATACAGATTAGCATAATTTTTATTACTTGTCAAGTGTTTTAGACAAAAACTTACAAAGCGGCTGTAAAACCAGACCAAATAAAAAGAGCTGCAAGGAATCCAAAAGGATAGCCTTGCAGCTTTTTGTAAATGATTATGTTGTAAAAAAATATATCACTAAAGAATTTTCTCAATGCGCATATTGAGAATTATTAAAGCGCTCTTACTCTAATAACATCGTCAACAGCCTTGATAGCTTCTACATCGACGCTTCCTGTAATATCGATCATTGAATACGCATACTCGCCCTTTGATTTATGAACAAAGTTTTCTATGTTAGCTCCTCCTTTTCCGATAACGGAAGTTATTTTTGAAATAAACTCAGGAACATTTTTGTGCATAATACAGATCATTACATCTCCGGTCTTTTTAAGCTCAACATTCGGGTAGTTTACGCTGTTTACGATATTTCCGTTTTCGATGTAGTCGATGATCTCCTTAGCCGCCATTATAGCACAGTTGTCCTCGCTCTCAGGAGTTGACGCTCCAAGATGAGGAATAGCCACAACGCCCGGAAGTCCGATAACATCGTCATTCGGGAAATCTGTAACATAAGCTGCTACCTTGCCGCTTTCAAGAGCCGAGATAAGTGATGCTGTATCAACAAGCTCTCCTCTTGCAAAGTTTAAAAGTCTTGCGCCGTCCTTCATCTGCTCAAAAACCTCTGCGTTTACAGAGCCTTTTGTTTCAGCGTTAAACGGAAGGTGAAGAGAAATATAATCGGAATTCTTGTAAACCTCAGAAACATCACTTACGACCTCGACCTGCGGCTTTAGGTGAAGTGCTGCCGTTACCGACAAAAACGGGTCGTAGCCGATAACATTCATACCTAGAGAAACCGCAATGTTTGCAAGCTTACCGCCGATTGCGCCAAGACCTACAAGACCGAGAGTTTTTCCAAGAATCTCAGGACCGGCAAACTGGCTCTTTCCTTTTTCGACAAGCTTTCCTACCTCGTCGCCCTTGCCCTTAAGTCCTTTTGCCCAGTCGATAGCCTCTGACACCTTTCTTGATGCGAGCAAAAGTCCCAAAACCGCAAGCTCCTTTACGGCGTTTGCGTTAGCGCCCGGAGTATTGAAAACACAAATTCCTTTCTCGGCACAGTCTGCAACAGGAATATTGTTTACTCCCGCACCTGCTCTTGCTATCGCGAGAAGGTTGTCCTTAAACTCCATATCGTGCATAGAAGCCGAGCGTACAAGCACAGCATCAGGCGCTTCAATATCATCAGCTACCGAATATTTTGACCTGTCAAAAAGGTCTGTTCCACAGGCAGCTATTTTGTTAAGCGTTTTAATATTATACATTATCCCATATCCTTTCATATAACCGCAACTTTGTCCCGCTCTTTTAAAACGGGTCCTAAGTCGCTTTCAGAATAACGGGGCGATCCCCCTTAACTATACTTGGCTTAGATGTTTTTCGCTTCAAAATCCTTCATAAACTCAACAAGCTTTTTTACTCCCTCAATAGGCATAGCGTTGTAGATAGAAGCTCTCATACCGCCCACCGTTCTATGACCTTTAAGGTTTTCAAAGCCTGCTTCCTTAGCTTCCTTGATAAACTTAGCGTCAAGCTCGTCGTTTCCTGTTACAAACGGGACATTCATAAGTGAACGGCTTTCTTTTTCCACCGTACCCTTAAAGAGCTTGCTCTCATCAAGATAGTCATAAAGTATCTTTGCCTTTTCCTCATTTATCTTCTTTCTTTCCTCAAGACCGCCAGTCTTCAACAGCCATTTGAACACCTTTCCGCAGATATAAATTCCGTAGCAAGGAGGCGTATTGTAAAGCGAATCGGCATCAGCCTGAGTTTTCCATTTTACCATAGTCGGAGTCCCCTCAAGAACATCGTCGGTTATAAGGTCATCTCTTACTATAGCCACGACAACTCCCGCAGGACCAACATTTTTCTGAACTCCCGCATAAATAACTCCGTACTTTGTAACATCTACCGGCTCGGATAAAAAGCATGACGACTGATCTGCGACCAAAAGCTTGCCTTTTGTATTCGGAAGCTCTTTAAATTTTGTTCCGTAAATGGTGTTGTTCTCGCAGATATAAACATAATCCATATCATCTGTTATCGGCAGATCGCTGCAGTCGGGAATATAAGAAAATGTCTTGTCGGCACTTGATGCAAGCTCCACCGCTTCTCCGAAAATCTTAGCCTCAGCGAAGGCTTTTTTTGACCACTGACCGGTAAGTATGTAACCTGCCTTTCGGTTTTTCATAAGATTCATCGGTACTGCCGCAAACTGAAGCGAAGCTCCTCCCTGTAAAAACATTACCTTATAATTATCAGGAATTTTCATAAGCTTGCGAAGATCAGCCTCCGCTTCCTTAATAATAGTATCAAAAACCTTTGAACGATGGCTCATCTCCATTACGCTCATTCCGCAACCCCTGTAATCGAGCATTTCGTCAGCGGCTTCTTTTAATACCTCTTCCGGCAAAACCGCTGGGCCTGCCGAAAAATTATAAACCCTTGCCATAAAAGCATCCTCCTTATAAATAATAACATAAAATAATTTTATCATTTAATTATGCCAAAGTCAAGAATTATTGTAAATATTCGTTAGAAATTGGATTGTTAATAAAGGAATAAAGTTAAACAAGTCAGAAACAAGGTGTGACTGATTTTTTATTTTAAAACCGCATTATTTTTCTATAAGTCTCAACTTCTAAACATTAAATGCAGATATTTATTACTCCTGCACACTTTTTTAGCAAGTCCTGCTCAAATAAAAGATAATTATTATATGCTCTTACAATTCGAATCACTTTTCTATCGTTATGGTATATTATTATTGGACGTGAACGCATTTCAAGATTATTGATACGTACTTCCGAGATTTCCGAATATTTTATATACTTTTTCTTCCATAATTTTTGGACAATAAGCTTATCATCATAAACCAATATTTTGGTTTTAAAATAAAAAGCAAATATAAGAAATGCATAAAGAAAAAACACCGGCATCAAATATATGAAATATACCTTCCGAAATGTATCATTATTTTCAATAAACATCAAAATCCCAAATAGTAATATAGTGATTACTGAACCTAACCCAAGAATAAAATATACTTTCCCCGGTCTTACTATGTAATTTCCATTTTTAGAAACAGTCAACTTGCTTTCTCCCTAATTACTTCTTCTTTTTTCTCGGCATTGATAATTTAACATACATGGCGCAAAACAGACCTGTCATAAATTCTTTGTTATAAAACTCATCTACCAACAGTATCTATTCTGCTTACTCGTAAGGCAATTCATAAGAAACATCCGACATATAAGAAAACCGTTAATTTTACCGGCTTTACGTGCAATCTGCCATAATAGTTATCACCCACAAGCTTACATCGATAATAAATGATATATTCTCCAATCATCTCGCAATAAGTAATCTCTTCGAATATAGACAAATGCCCTAAAATGAATTGCAGATGCTTTTTACTTAATGCCATAATCAAATCAGGACGTTGTCAAACGGCTTTTCACCCCATCGACACACAACATTGTTTAAGCATTCTTTGATTTTATATATTCGTCCATAGCCTTGGCGGCGGTCTTTCCTGCACCCATTGCGAGAATTACTGTCGCGGCTCCCGTTACAGCATCGCCTCCGGCAAAAACGCCCTCTCTTGAGGTCTGACCGTTCTCATCCGCGATGATCCCTCCCCACTTCTGGGTATCAAGACCCTCGGTGGTGTTCCTTATGAGCGGATTCGGAGATGTTCCGATCGACATTATAACACAGTCAACATCAAGAACGAACTCGCTTCCCTCTTTTACGACAGGGCGGCGTCTTCCTGACTCGTCCGGCTCGCCGAGCTCCATCTCAACACACCTCATACCCTTTACGCACTTATGCTCGTCGCCGAGTATCTCGACAGGGTTATTAAGAGTCTTGAAGATTATTTCCTCTTCCTCTGCGTGCTCTATCTCCTCATTTCTCGCCGGCATTTCCTCCTTGCCCCTGCGGTAAACTATGTATACATTTTCTGCGCCAAGTCTTTTCGCACACCTTGCTGCGTCCATAGCAACATTTCCGCCGCCAACTACCGCAACATTTTTTGCACTCATTATCGGTGTGTCACTGTCCGGGAGATACGCCTTCATTAGATTTGTTCTTGTGAGATATTCGTTTGCGGAATAAACTCCCTTAAGATTTTCTCCCGGAATATTCATAAACCTCGGAAGCCCTGCTCCCGAACCGATAAATATTGCCTCATAACCCTTTTCAAAAAGCTCGTCAATCGTTATCGTTCTTCCTATTACCGAGTTAGTATTTATCTCTACTCCGAGTGCTTTGATATTTTCTATTTCCTTTTGTACGATAGCCTTTGGCAGACGAAATTCAGGAATTCCGTACACTAAAACTCCCCCGGCGAGATGCAAAGCCTCAAACACCGTTACCTTATAGCCCATTCTAGCAAGGTCTCCGGCACAGGTAAGCCCAGAGGGTCCCGCACCGATAACAGCCGCTTTATGTCCGTTTTGCTTGGGCTTCTGAGGCATTCCATTAAAGTTTGCCATATGCCAGTCGGCGACAAATCTCTCAAGCCTTCCTATTGCAACAGGCTCGCCCTTTATACCTCTTACGCACTTGCTCTCGCACTGTGTTTCCTGAGGACACACCCTTCCGCATACCGCAGGAAGTGATGATGACCTTGATATTATCTGATATGCGCCTTCAAAATCGCCCTCCTTTACCTTTGCGATAAAATCGGGAATATCTATCGCCACAGGACATCCGCCGATACAAGGATGGTTTTTACAGCCAAGGCACCTGTTTGCCTCATCTATCGCCTGTTCCTCGGTATATCCTAAAGCGACCTCTTTAAAGTTTTTGTTTCTCACAAGGGGTTCCTGAACGGGCATAGGATTTTTTACAAGACTCATATTCGCCATTTTCAGTTTACCTCCTTTTTAAAAAGATTGCATTCTTCTTCGTATCTTTTTCTTTCAAATTCCTTATACATATTCGACCTCTCCATAGCTTCGTCAAAATCGACAAGATGACCGTCAAAATCAGGTCCGTCAACACAGGCAAACTTTGTTTCGCCGCCTACGCTAAGACGACAGCCGCCGCACATTCCTGTTCCGTCGATCATTATCGGATTCATCGAAACCACTGTTTTGATGCCGTATTCTTTTGTCAGCGCACAGACGAATTTCATCATTATAAGCGGCCCTATCGCAATAACCTCATCGTATTTCTCGCCGGAATCTATAAGCTTCTTTAAGGCGTCTGTGACAAGTCCCTTTTCTCCGCAGCTTCCGTCATCCGTCATTAGACAAAGCTTATCAGATACCTTGTCAAACTCGCTTTCAAGAATAACAAGGTCCTTATTTCTGAAGCCCACAACAGAATGTACCTCGCAGCCGTTGTTGTGCAGCTTCTTAGCTATCGGATACGCTATAGCACATCCCACTCCTCCGCCGACAACGGCAACCTTATTAAGTCCCTCTGTATGTGACGCGACACCGAGCGGACCGACAAAATCACATATGTATTCTCCCTCTTCCTTACAGTCGAGCTTTTTGGTAGTTGCGCCGACTATCTGAAAGATTATTGTAACAGTTCCTTTATCCCTGTCAAAATCGGCAACTGTAAGCGGTATCCTCTCTCCCTTTTCATCGACACGCAAAATTATAAACTGTCCCGGCTCTGCTTTTTCAGCGACTGCCGAAGCTTCTATCTCCATCAATGTAACAGTCGGATTAAGCCTCTCTTTTTTAATGATTTTATACATAAAAGATTCTCCTCTCTTGATATTTCATAATTTAATAACCCTCTATTCTTTAGTTTCTGCAAACTTAAGCTTTGAAATAACATCATTTAAAACCGAAATAAATTTATTGTCATACCTTGTAAGCGCATAGTCCTTTCTATATATCAGAACATCCTTTACCCTTCTTTTTAGATCCGAGCAGCAGACCTCTTTTATCCCTGTTTTTTTTAGTATCTCCTCGGGTATCCTTGACGCCCACATATATGTGTCGGGTACATTTGTTAAAATTTCAAAACGGCTTTCTCTGTCCCGAGCAGAGATCTGTCTCAGCGAACGCCTTCCAGACAAGCCAAAGGACAATGGGGGATTATGTGCCACCCCGGCATCTGAGCAAACGACCTCGGTCAAGCCGGAAAGCTGTGCATTAGTCACCGTTTCCTTTTCTCTTAGTCTGTTTTTATCCGAAAGAAGAACGCTTAACTCATATTCCCATAATATCTCGCTTTTTAAGTTCTTTTCACTTAAAAGCGACATATAAAACTGATCATAATTATTTTCTACCCTGATTATACCGAGATTATATTCACCTATCGTTATTGAGTTTATTACCTCATCGGTATTATCTTCCTTTAAGCTAACATTAAGACCGTTTTCAGTATTAAGATCTTTCAAAAACTCAGCTGAGGCATACGAAATATATGCCGATTCAGAAAATAAAAGACTAAAGTTTATACTTCCCCTTCGTCTTTCCGTATATATTGACTCTATCTTATTTATCTGTACAAGTATACTTTTTGCATACTGCAAAAACTCAAGACCCTTATCGGTCGGTGTAACCCCTTTTGAGCTTCGTTTGAATATTTTAAACCCAAGCTCTGTTTCCATATCCTTGATCGCTTTGCTAAGATTCGGCTGACCCATAAAAAGATTTTCAGCCGCCCTAGTTATTGATCCGGTATGCTCGACCTCAACTATATATTTGAGATTCTGTAAATTCAATGTCAGCCCTCCTTACAAATGCAGACCATTATTATTATACAATACCGTTTCGGCTATGTCAATAATCATATGGCAAAAGGATTTATGATGCATTTTTAATGCAAATATTTTACAATATCACTTCATTTTTTACCTGAAAAACAGCTTTTAGGCTTTATAATCCTTCTGAAAATTGAAAAAGCTCCCGATTAAGGAGCTTTATAAATAAGTGACACCGCCCCGTCATTGTGAAACATCCACGATGTCAACTCCATTATAGTCGGGGACATATATCGTAGTTATATTAAAGCGCTTTTGCATATACCGATCAAAGCTGTTTTAAAACCGCCGCGCTTATCGGAGGTACCGTCACAGTATCATTGATGTCCTCCGGCTTAGCGTCTCCGTTATCGTCAAGAAGCATTTTAAACCTGCCGCCGATATACACAGTGCGTTCTTCGGGATATGGATTTATAACCAGAAATAATGTTTCTATCGGATCGCTGAGCCGCTCTATTATCACATTGAAGTCGCCTGAATCCGGAAAGGTGATCTTTCCGGCGACCTCCGATTTACTTACAAGCCTAAAGAGCGGATGCTCTTTTCTAAGCTTTATAAGCGCCTTGTAATAATTGAAGATATTTATATTCTTTTCTTTAAGATCCCACTTTATGCTGTTCGTATAATCAGGCTTGTTATAGCTGTCCCACTCAAAAGCTTCAGAGATACTTTTAACAGCTTCTCCGTCTTTTATGAGCCTTGGCTTTGAACGCAGAAAATCCTGTCCGAGCTGTATAAACGGCACTCCCTGAGAAAGCAGGATTATCGCTGCCGAAAGCTTATCCATCCTAAGCCTCTGCTCCTCGGTATAATCCTGTGCGCTTACACTAAGCTTATCCCAGAGCGTAAGATTGTCGTGAGCCTCAACATAATTTATAGCCTGTGTCGGCTCAAAAGCCCAGCAAGCCTCGTTGTTGCCGTTTATCTGAGGGTGCGGCACAGAGCCGACCAATCCGCGTTTTACAGCGTTTGTCTCATAATAGTTTCCGCTTACATACCCCTTGTTTGCCGCATCAAATGTGCTTCCTTTTACGGCATCTCTCAGATTATCGTTAAAAAGACCTACTCTTCCGAAATCATAGCTGTTGAATTTGTATGCCAAACGAGTCGAGTTAAGAGCTGATTCTCCGCCTGTCCAGCCCTCTCCGTACATAAGTATATGCGGGTCAATCTCATTGAGCTTATCCCGTATAAGGTTTACAGTATCTATGTCAATAAGCCCCATAAGATCAAATCTGAATCCGTCAAGCTTATACTCCCTGGCCCAGAACATTACCGAGTCAACGATGTATTTTTGCATCATTTTGTGATCGCTTGCCGTTTCATTTCCACATCCGGAACCGTTTGTAAACTGACCTGACTTTGTACGGTGATAATAACCGGGCTGTGCTATATTAAAAGGCGATTCCTTCGTATGATAGGTGTGGTTATAGACGACATCCATTATAACCCCTATACCGGCCTTATGGAGTGACATTATTAGACTTTTAAGCTCTCTTATCCTGCATTTAGGATCATACGGGTCTGTTGAGTACGAACCCTCGGGACAGTTGAAATTTTTCGGGTCGTACCCCCAGTTGTAGACCTTTCTTTCCGGGTGAGCCTCATCAACTGTGCAAAAATCAAAGATCGGCAAAAGCTGAATATGTGTCACACCGAGCTCTTTGAGATGCGAAAGGCAGGTGTATGTCTTTTTATACCTTGTTTTATCCTGACAAAAGGCAAGGAATTTTCCCCTGTACCTTTCATCAATACCGCTTGATGGATCTATTGAAAAATCCCTTATGTGAGCCTCGTATATAACAGCATCAACAGGACTTTTGCACACGGGTCGGGTATGCGTTTCCCATCCCTCGGGATTTGTGTCGGAAAAATCAACGACCGCTCCCCTTATACCGTTTATTCCGCAAGCCTTAGCGTAGACATCTATTGTTTCAAAATGCTTCATATCATATTCAAATGTATATGTGTAAAAGTAGCCGTCAAAATTCCTATTAAGCTGGATATACCACACGCCGTTTTCAATTCTTTGCATAGGAAGTGTTTCGACGAGGTTTGAACCCTCGCCGTCAGCATAGATATTTATAAAAACACAGTAGGAATACGGGCTCCAAACCTTAAATCGCGTAACATCTCCGTCTATCACTGCGCCGAGATCGTTTCCGTAGTATGTGTATTGCCGATCAAATTCCTCAAAATCATTTATTGTTTGCAAACAAACCTCTCCCGTCAGTCCTCGGTTATTGCTTCGCCCTGTTTTATTAGCGTTTCAAGCCCGAGCTGAGTGTTTTCTATAAAGCTTCTCTTAACTCTTACTCCCTTTTGAAGCAGTAAAATTATTGTCGAACCGCCGAATTCAAAGTAGCCCTTTTCTTCTCCCTTTTTAACACAGGCTGAGATGCCCTTGTTATTTGAGATCCTTCCCACCATAAGCGCACCGACCTCCATCTGCAAAACACAGGTCCTGCAATTATTGATAAGACAATACTCTCGTGTATTTTCACAAAACACCTTGACATTATCATATGCCGCAGGGTTTACCGTATTTAAAAATCCGGGTATTCTTATATTTATTGACTTTCTTCCTGATACGCTGTAACAGTAGCGATGATAGTCCTGGGGACAAAGCCGTATAATGACCGCCTTTCCGCCGCAAAATCTCTTTGCTATAAAGCTGCTTCTTGTGAGAGAAAACAAGCTGTAACGAGAACCCTTTACCTTAAACACCGAATCGTCATTTATGTCATAAACGCTTACACGACCGTCGCTCGGAGATATGACCCTCGCCTTTGAAACAGAACGGGCGCCGTCCTTTACACGCCTTTTGAAAAAATCGTTAAATGACTTAAACTCCCTTTTTTCAAAATCCCTCATATCTATTTTATTTGCCTTTATAAACGGCTTTATAAAAGCCCTAGACAGACCGGATTCAAGCGCTTTTCCCGCCACAGCGGATACAATCGGAATCGTCAGCGGTTTCATTAAGATCCTTAACACAACATTAGAATACACTGTCTTTAGAAGCCTGTCCTGTGATGAATCATCTTTGTGTATAACACCGTTTTTATCAATATACATATCAGTTAAGCTGTCCTTTTATAAATCCTATTATTATAAGAAAACCTATCAGTATAAGAAGAATAACTCCTAAAAGCTGCGGCTTTCTAACACGAAACTTCTTTATCAAAAACAAAAGTCCTATCAATATAAGACATATTTGAAATATAAACGGAAAAAGATCCTTTCCGACAAGACCTTTTGCTATATATATTATCGGTAGAATTATCGCAACAGTCGTCACCGGTAGCCCTCTGTATTCATGGCGCTTTTCAGTAGTCGCTTTCTGACGCTCCTGTTCCACAGTATTAAAATATCCGAGCCTTATAACTCCTGCAAGAATTATCACGATAGCAGAAGCAAGCCCAAGACCATAGTTAAAGCCGAAGGAATATCCCAGTATTCCCGGGAATACTCCAAAGCACACAAGGTCACAAAGAGAGTCTATCTGTATCCCGAATATCTTCTCTCTTTCGGTCCTGTTCTTTTTCATCCTTGCTACTCTTCCGTCAAACATATCGCAAAGCCCGGAAAACAAAAGACACAAAAACGCTATTGAGTAGTTTCCCTGTCCCTTATACACCTCAATCACCTGTGTTATTCCGAAAATAGATGAGGCGAGTCCGAGATATGTCAGTATTACGGAATAATTGTAAAAGCCAAGCATTCTTTATCCCCCTTTATATCCTGTCAACGGATAACACCAAGTGTAAATCCTATTAGCGCAAGAGAAATAACGCCTTGTATTATAGAAAATCTGACAACGACCTGAGTATCGCTGTAACCCTTGTTTTTTCTCATATGGTCGTGAATCGGCGTTCTTATCCCATTCATAAAGCCCTTGATCTTAAAAAACTTTATACAGGAAATTTTAAACAGGCTGAGTCCGCCGTCTATTATTAGCATAAACGCAAAGAACAAAAACAGCACAGGGTCTCCAAGCTTCATAGCGCTTATAGCAAGCAGAACACCTATCGCCCTTGAGCCTGCGTCGCCCATCAGCATAGCGCTCGGAGATGTGTTGTACCAGAGGTATGCTAAAAGCATCAGCATCGCCGCCAATATAACCAGCATAAAATCGTCGCTTGTACCAACCTTAAGCATAAGCACAAACACCGTTGCAAGTGAAATTATGCTTAGGCTTCCGCACAATCCGTCAACACCGTCAGAGCAGTTTGTTACATTTATAGAACCCCAGACAAGCGCTGTCGCTAACACTATATAAACTGCGATCGGGAGCTCGACTGAGACACCGAACAGCATAAATGTAAGCTTTCCGGAATTGTAAAGACAGTACGCAGTCGATATACCGACCGAAACCACAAGGTCTATAAGTCCCTTTTTAAGCCTTCCCCATGAGGTTGCCGAACTGTCATCCAGATACCCGCTGAGCATTTCCAAATATATAAATCCCATATAGATTATAAGCTCGAGATCCATAGGCACAAAAAGCGCCGTAACCACCACAAATGAGCTTATCATAAGCAAACCTGCGCCACGCGGCTTTCCTTCCGAAAGCTTTCCGTTTAACGCAAATTCCCTTCCATTATCTCTCGGAAGTATATTTTTAAACAACCTAAGCGAAAAAAACGGAATAAAAAAGCCTATCAGCATAAATAGTCCGTAATATATACCCTCGTATTCGGCAGGTATAAAGAGTTTAAGCATTTTTTGTCCTCCAAAAAGGTATTTTTACGCGCTGAAGCGTTACACTAAATATTGTAGCATATTTAATCAGCTATTGCAAGAAAAAACTGCTAATCGGCGTATTCTCTGACCCTTAGAGGAATTCCGACACTTTCACACAGTTCACGGCATTTTTCGATTTCCTCTTTACTTATAACATCGACCACGGTGAGGATAACCTTCGGAAATATCTCCTTAGCCTGTTTTGCAAACGACAGCATACTGTAAAAAGCCTCTTCCCCGAATTTCGGCTGAGTTACACGGCAATACTCCTTTGCGTCTGAGCCGTTTAGCGATATAGACACAACATCAAAAAGTCCCTTTAGCTCCTGTGCTGTCTCCCTTCCGTTAATCAGGTCAGAGAGCCCGTTTGTATTTATCCTTATTGTTGCGTCAGTCTCAGAGCGGATAAATCTCGCCGCAGATTTTAAAATTTCAATCTCGGAAGTAGGTTCACCAAAGCCGCAGAAAATTACCTCTTTATATTTTTTTAAGTCCGCTTTCTCAAGCGCCTTTATTACCTCTTCCTCCGATGGCTGATGCTCAAGCCACAGCGAGTCTGAACCGTAAGCTCCGTCGCCGTTTTTTCTTATACAAAAGGTGCAGGCACAAGGGCATTTGTTTGTTATATTAAGATAGAGCTTACCGTCAAGGACATAAGTTATATTCATCATAAGGAATCTTCCTTTCATATATTTATAAAACGGATAAAATCTTTTTTCATCCGCATACTATTATTTATAGTATCACGAATCGCTCAATAATTCAAGTGCAGTGTGTTTTATTTAAAAATATTTCTTATATCATCCACAGTATATTTATTTTTTGTTACAAATTTATCATATGGTTTTCACAAATAAAGGTATAATAATATTCAGTAAAAATAAATTTGCAATAATTAAGGGGCATCTCCCCTTAACTAAACAACGACTTTTGGAATAAGACACTTGGTATTTCAGTTTGAAATTATTCTAACGCTGGAGTACTAAGCGTTTACCGCTACCACGGGTGCGTTGAACATATGTCGTTGTATATTACGGAGGTAATTTATATGGATAATCAAAACAATATTCAAAATTTTCCCGAGAATAATATGAATCCGAACGAAAACAACAAGGATACAAACGGCGAATACCGTCAGAATTATTCATCGGATCAGGTCAGCTCGGCTTATGTTGTAAACGAACAGCACCAACAGCAGGATTTTCAGAACACATATTCACAGAGCTTTCCGCCGTACGGCACAAACAGAATGTCTTATGACCCGAATCTTGAAAAAAAGCACAAGAAGAAAAAAACAGCACTGACCGCCGTTATTTCGGTTTTGTGTGCTGCGGCGATAGTTGCTACCGGAATACTGGGATATAATCTTATCACAACCGGAAACATGAACTCCTTTACAACAACTTCAGACGCAAAGCATACGAATACCAATAACAATAATCAGCAAACAACAGAATCCGGCACTGATAAAACAGAAAGAAAAGATCTTCCTTCTATATATCAGCTTTCCGCTCCTGCGGACGCACTGACAATTCCTCAGATTGTAGAAAAGGTGTCTGATTCGGTAGTCGGAATAACCTGTCTTACATCAGGCGGCTCGGGTGTTATGGGTACGGGCGTTATTATGAGCGAGGAC
>X301_European_Hare__coassemble_1376_pt1 | contig 12659 bp, 12 predicted proteins | sample X301_European_Hare__metabat2_high_PE_011 | metagenome-assembled genome bin X301_European_Hare
GAATACCCCTCTTTATATACATAGTTTTTTATAATCCGTTCAAAATAATCTAAAACCTCTTGTTCACTTTTAATAGACATCGTTTTATCTCTTAATTCAGAAATAAAACTTATATATCCATTTTGATATTCTTCATTATTAATACTTGGTTTCGATGGAAGACTATCCCGAATGAGCTTTATAAAATATACTACCCTTTTTGATAATCCACTCTCAACCATAGCTTGATAATCAGGTTTTGTCCATACATTATCTTTCTTAATAAGATTTTCTCTTTCAATATCTGTCCAATCAAAAATATCTTCAATTAATAACCCTCTTTTTTTCCATAAATCTTTTTTTGCTCCTCCTATTTTTTTGCCAAAATCTTGAATTTGTGCCATAAAAATCACTATCCTTTCTTTAAAAATAAAGAGAAAAGATAAACATATATAAGTTTTCTTTTTTCTTATACATCAATCTAATACTCTCCTTCAATCAAGAGCCTCATTTTTACATTCTTAAAGACTTTTTCAATATCTAAGTAACTTTTATTTACTTTTTTCTAAAGTTTCTCAAATCGCTTAATTTTAGTATTAAAATGCAAATATTCATTGCTTAATCACATATATCTTGTTCATCTTCTTCTTGAACAGGTAAATCTCTCTAAATTTGAGAATCCGGTATAAGTAAGCGGCGGTATTTCCTCTATATGAGACTGAATAATCTCTTTCTTATAAAACTGTGATATAGTGCCAGTAAAAGCCATAGTTTTACTCCTTTTCAAGTAAAGTGGGACTTAAAGTCCCACTTTTTATTTTCTTCCATCAGTTTGTTCTTCAGTACTGTTTTTATTATCCTGTATACTGATCGCCTTGATCATCACTGTTTATCACTAAAGCATTAAGACCATTATCCATAAGCCATTGATCGTGAAGACCTTTTCGCAAGTCAAGCGTGTTCGCAAACTTTTCGTATTCGTCAATATCAAAAGAAGACTGATTTTTAGGTTTTTCACGCTTGATGTCATCCTGCATTGGCGCTAGATAAAGAGCGGACGCTATGTAAGCAAAATAGTCCTTAATCTTTGACCGACAGTTTATTAAGTCATCAATAATGCCGATAATCATTTCGCCGTTAAGCTTTAAATACATATCTATGCATTTATTGTTTTGAATAATTTGCCCTTTGGATTTTATTGGTTTGTCTCCTTTGACAACCGAAGAAATAACGCTCTGAATAAAAACAATAAACTTAATCTTGTCAGGGTTATTGTGTATAAGCATTTTAAAATTCACATTATCGCATATTTTTTTATAAACTTTCATTCCTTCCGAATTTTCGTTTGATGTAACCTCACTATCTATAACATCAGTAGAATGTATGAAAGAAGGAATAGTATTTGATTTATTAGTATTTAATATATTAGTATTTAATTGGTGGGGATTTTCCAAGATAGGTTTTTCCAAGATTGGATTTTCCAGTTTAGGTGTTTTCCTGTTGTTTTTATCCAAAACTGGATTTTCCCGTTTAGGTTCAAATGAAGTTATATCTGCGTTTGCAGGGCTATGATTGTTTCTATCCACAATGGGATTTTCCCGTGTGGGTGTTGATACTGATTCTTCAAGCTGTGGTTCTTCGTAAATTACATATTCTGTAGTAGTAAGTTGACCTTTAGCATTTCTTACACGAGTACGTTTAATATAGCCTTCTTGTTCCAGCTCCTTAACTGCGGCGTTTATAGCATCAATCCCTTCTTTGCAAATTGATGAAAGACCTTTAGCGGTATAATCCCACTCTTCCGGGAGAGATAGCATCAAAGACAATAGACCTTTTGCCTTTAACGATAAATTTGTGTTTTTTAAATGGTGATTACTCATCACCGTATAATTTTTAGTTTTTTGCACTCTGAATACAGACATTATTATCTTTCCTTTCTTTTAAAAAATTAAGGCTTGCCTTTATTGACAAGCCTTATTCATTATTTCAATACCTTATCGATCTCGTTGCTCGGATCGTCAAACTCGCTAAAGCTGTCAGCCAGAACCGCATTTACAACGAAAGAGATCGAATAATTTTCAAGAGGTGACATAACCGTAGTAAAATCCTTTTTGGTAATGTCGCAAGGAACGACTATGTTTGTAAAAAGCTCCTTGCTTGATCCGTCCTTGAGGATAGTGTACTTACCGTTAGATTTTAAATAGAATTTGTCACCTTCACGGGTGAATTCCGGATTATAGTGGGAAAGTCCCAACGCTTTAAGCTCATCAGTGGTATAACTCTTACCCTCCTCAAGCTTATTATCCGGATCGTAGTACATAAAATCATTTATGTACGAAAGAACCTTACTGTCTGTGATCTCTTTGCCGTCCTTATCTTTTATTGACATTGTAACAGCACAGTAAATATTACCGTCGTTGGCGGTTACAGTAGGATTCTTGCTGATTGTATCGCCTATACGAATCTGTTCACCGTTTTCCGGCAGCCATTCAAGCTCCTGCAACTGAACATCTACATTTGCGGTAGTAAATGTATTCTTGACTTCATCCGAAGATTTGAACCACGCAAAGGATACGGTCGCAACAGCCAGTAAAGCGATCACAGCAGCAGATATAGCCACAGTTATTTTTTTCTTTTTTGTCATTGAACCTTCCTCCTTTAGCGTAATGCAAGCTGACCGTTTGTTATCTTGACATCAGACCAAGCATTGTCTTTGATTAGAGCTTCCTTCTGAATGATGTCAGCTGACACCTCAATGTTTACTGTAATATCAGCATACTTCGTCTTATCCGCTGTGCCTTTAAGTGTTACGCCTCTTAAAAGGAGTGAGGTGGACTGTCCCGGGGCAAGTTCAGACTTATAGTAAAAGTACCCGTTCTTATAAACCCAGTTTTTTGACCAGTCACTCGCAAGAGTAAAAACAAAATCACCAAAAGTTACTGTATTGCCTGACGGATTTGAGAAGCCTGATGTACCGATATTCTGAGTATTTCCGTCTGCGTTCTTTAGAATCGGAAATATCATTGCCCGTACATATCCGTTAAGGTTTGTAGAATCGTTTCTTAATGAAACGTGTTTTCCGTCAGCTGACCATTCATAAGGGCCGTCCTTTGGAGTTTCCTCAACTGTTACTTTTGGATCGGCAACAGTAAATTCGTTTACTGATGAATCATTGGCTGTGAAAAAAGCTCCGGCAACAATGCTGCAGGATATGACTGCAACAATACAAACTGTGATTATAGCTATAAGTTTCTTATTTTTCATCTGTTGCAGCCTCCTTTACAGTTTTGTTTCTTCTGCGAATCAGAAATATAAACAATGCGTCAATAGCAAGGAACGATATGAAAATAATCATAATCGTACTGCCAACGCCTGTGTTAGGGGTAGGGGAGTCAGACGGCGTTTGACCGGATGGCTCAGATACTTGTTTTAACGCTGCTTCAAATGTCCACTTGAAGTCAACCTCGCCCTTGTATTCGTTTCCTGTTATTTTGTCAAGTCCTCCGCCGTCCCATAAAAACTCTGCTCTGAGCTCCTTACTTTGTCCTGATGACAGCTCTCCGAGATTTAACGGTGAAGCTACTGTCATATTCGTTTTACCTTCGCCTGTAACTTTTCCGTCATAAACAAGCTCGTTATCAAGAAAGAGCTTTACATTCGTATTGTTCTCAAGGTCGAGGTTGCCGTCTTTACTTATAGCGCTTGCCGACATTGTCAATGTGTATGGAGTGTCAATAAGGTTTTGCAAAGATATGGTTTTTGTGTAAATAACATTTGGCTTCATATCCTGTATGTCAACATAGTACGATCCGTCTTCAGATGCTTTGTTGCCATCGGAATCCATAATATATATTCCTTCCGGCAATCCTTTTACAGAACCGTTATCCAAGTTCTGTGTATCTGCTGCAAATGCTGATATGCCGGCAGACATAGAAATAGCCAAACTAAGCATTATAGCTATCAGTTTTTTCATTTAATCACTCCTATTTTTCTTTAATAGTTTAATTGATAAGAATATAAGCAATATAAAGCTCATTGCAGTTGCAATACTAAGAAAGAGGTTTTGCTTGACAAAGGTAATAACATTGCCTAAGTATGGTATTTTAAACACAACTTTGCCGATGATCTGATCGGCGCTTACCGGGGATATATCGCTATGTTTATTTGCATCACCTTTTGTTTTATATAGCGTTTCATCATTTAATCTATATTTTTCTGCAACACGGTGAGTAAGATATGTGTTTTTCTTACCCTTGACAGGATTAAAGGTAATAACATCGCCATCATTTACATCCTTTGTAATTCTCACAATGACAATATCCCCCGATCGTATCTCGGGAGACATTGAATCAGTGAGGATTTGATACCACCTGAACCCCAAAAAGGAAACATCATTGTCTTGTTTAAATTGAGTTCGAGTTCCGATGATAAAAGCAATAAGCGATAAAATTACGATACCGAGTAAGAGCCAGAATAGTATATTGCCTATTATCTTCAGTATCTTCATTTACATAGTTATTCTACTGCCGGAATTGAGCCTGTTGTGTCAACGGTCGCAGAACCTATTGTAGCATTGTTACCGTGTACCTCTGCGTCCCATTCGTCAGCTATGCAGTCTACTGCTGCCTGAATGCCGTCATGTTCAACAGTAATGTCGTACTTAGCATTTGCCCAATTGTTATCAGCCTGTGGCAGAAGAATTACATCCTTAACAAGACTTTCAGATGTAGCGCCTACCGGAAGTATTCTCTTGTAGTAGAAGTAACCGTCATTGTAATCAAAGTTATCTGACCAATTTTCATCAAGTACGATCACAATAGGTGTACCGTCTATCTGGGAAAGACAAAGATTATTTCTTTCTGCATTTATGTATCTTTCCAGAACTTCTACATCGGCCTCAGTAAGCTTAACTGAGCCGTATGTCTGTCCTGCTACCAACGCCTCGTCAATTACGTCAACAGGCTCAAACAGTGTACCTGTTGTGGTGCTTTTGACGGTAGTTGCATATCTGATACCGAGAGTGCCGGTAACGGTAGCCTTTGCTGTGTCACCGTCCATTGTGTATGCAAGTCCGTTTAAGTACACCTTCTGCTTCGTTGTAGTTACATAAGCGATATAGCCGTTATCATCGTTTTTCTTAACCGTGATGTTACTTGGAACAACGCCGTTGTTCTGGATAACTGTGGGATACTTTGCAATCTGCTCATCGGTGTAAGACACCGGTGTGCCTGTGCCTGCGGTCGTAACAGATGTTTCTACATTCGTCTCAAGGGATTCTGAAAGCTTAACTCTTACAAACGAGTCAACTTCGCCTTTGTTTGCAATGGCTACATCCTTTACAATGGTTTGCCCCGGTGTCCACTCTTTGGGAGGGTTAAACTGTTCTACGATCGATGTTTCCTGTCTGCCGTCGGTTTCAAGGTGGTTGTTGATGCTGTCGTAGCTTGTCATCCAAGCAAACGATACAGCGAGTGCGCCTACTGCTGTTATGGCAGCTACGCCGAGTGTGATTGCCTTCTTCTTTGTGAAGAATTTCTTTTCTGTGTTTTTCATAATGAAAAAATCCTTTCTGGTTTTTTAGTCTTGTACCTGACTTTTTATTTTCTGTGGTTTTAGCGACTTTTCCTTGTCAAATAAAAAAACCGTGGATTGTTAGTCCACGGTTTGTAACCTTAAGTTTGAATTTACTTTTTCTTTGTGGTATAATGGGGTAAGTTCTCATTTTTCTGAATATTCCTATGCTCTTTGCCTTCATGCTCTTCGTTCGTTGTCTTAGATGAGAGTGTACGCTTACTAGCTATATTTTCATAGAAGTCATACGGTCGAAAAACAAACTCAGTTCCTTTACCTTTTATTCCTAATAGTAATTTCATAATTATTAAACCTTTCTGGAGGGAGGTGCAAACTTTGAATATATTTACAATAGTTACAACAATACTTAATCTTTGTTTAATGATTGCTACAATAGTTATAAGTATTTACAATAAAAGTAGTCCAAGTATGTCAGAAACGATAAACATTATAAATATAAAAAATGTTACAGTCAACTTTAATGAAACAAAAGAGCAAAACGATTCTTCTTTGTGGTCAACTTTTGAAATTGCTTATTTTTTAACAGCATTTTATTTTTATTACCATGTGGTTTTTCTTATAATTATTTCACTAATTATTGTTCCTCTTGGCTTGATTGTGTTGTATATTAACAAAAGGATAGATGTCAGAGAACTTATAGCTTTTTGTTCATTTTTTTTAATTTCCTTTGTTTTTCACATATGTTTTTACTGTGGTAAGCCTGATAATAAGTGGATAAGGATTTTTATCACTGTTTCCATCCTATTTTGGATATGTTTGTTTTTATATTTTGCAATCGTTGAGCTTATAAATGATGTGTTACTTTTTCTTAGTGCAAAAAAGCCTACATTGCTACAGTATTACTCAAACCCAATAAAGGATAAAGTGAAATTATGGTTATTAATCTTTTTTATCCAAATTGTTGCTATTTATGCAGAGTTTAGTGTTTAGTAACAAGTCGTAAACAGACTGCCCTTTAAGATTGGTATTGATCAAAAAGTTTGTCAAGGTATATTCTTTAGAACCGCAAATTGGCATAAAGAAATGACCTAATGACATACTTAATGCACCGAACACCTCAGGGGATGCTACAAAATAGAAAACTGTTGTTATAATACAAAATGCAAAGTATTTCAACATTGAAAATGTTGAATGACGAATATTATTCTTTTTAATAATCGATATAACAAATACCAGAACATTAAGTATAAAGCGGACAACATATGCAGACACCATTACACATCCATAAACAGCAAACATAAATCGAATAGTAGGCAAAGCTGCCATAAATAAATTTTCGTACATTATCTTACCTCCCTCTTATACCACAAAAAGCACTTAGAATCGTGTCTAAGTGCTTTTACTTTATCGGATTCATAACATTCGTTACCGTTGCTCCATCATCAAGCCAATGATCGTGTCCTTTGTTTGTGAAGATACACTCGTAATCATTGCTGTTTAGTGCCACAGCCTTAAACGATAATGTGTTAGTAGCTGTATTCTTACTGTAATTTTGCTCAGCAGTAGGAGACTTGCCATTTACCTGAAGATATGTGCCATCATTTACAGGCGTGTATCTCCAGTTGGTATTAAGCTCCCTTACGGAATATGTTCTGCCATTCCTACACTTGTCTATCGTTACAGAGCCGGAAGTCTTTCCTGCAGGGATAACTATGTAAGCCAAGAATTTGTTGACAGTACCGTCCTTATCGGTTTCGGAAACTTCAAAAACAAACTCTTCTTGTGTGTAATAGGATTCTGTAAGCTTTTTTGTGATAGTGATCGGACCCTCTGCAAGCTTGTTGACAAACTTGACTGTTACAGGACTTCCGAATGTATCGGTATTGCGTACATCAACGGTTTGCGGATCAGCTACCAAATAATCTTCAGGAACGGAGTTTGCAATCTCTGTTACTATATATCGTCCTACTGGTAGATTTGCATAACCTGTTCCGTTGGTAATCACTACTGTCTGATCAACAGCTATACCACTAGCTGTATAAACCGATTTAATATTAAATGCGATTCCGCTTGGTATACTGCCATCCTCATTTTCTTTTATGATCTTTAAAAATCCCTTTGTCAATGGATCGGTCAGATTTACTGTTACATCTGCATTTGTACTTGAAACCGTTACTTTTCTGTCAGCAACTGCATCATAGCCTGTTGGTACGAATGTCTCAGAAAGCGTATATGTACCATATGGGACATTACTGAATCTTGTTGTACCATACATAACCGTTGCCGTAATGTTGACAGGAGTTCCGGCATCAGATGTACCAGTTAAAGAGAATTTTGCCCCGTTAATAGGCGTTGAACTACCCTCAAACGATTTGTTTATAGTTATGTTGCCTGTTTTCAAAATGTTCAGACCCGTAACTGCTATTTTTGAATTTGCTGTTACAGTAAAATGGACATCATCCATAGTACCGTCAAAATATCTATCGTTTCCGGTTATTTCACGCAAATAATAATCCCCGACCGGAAGGTCGTTAATAACAAGTTGATTGTTGCTGTTAAGCTTTAGAATTGCATTGCTTGGTGGTTCGGAGGAATATTGTAACGGCCAAGATAGCTTGTCAAAACTGTATTTACCACTACTTATTTGATTAACTGTCACAAAATAATCCGTAGTAGGAATATCAACCATTTCACCTTCTAAAAGCAGAACAAACTCCAAATCATTGGCAACATCATTATCTATTGAGAGTTGAGCAGGATTATTTGATGTTTTAGCTTTTTTGGTGAATGTAACTGTACCGGTTTCTGCAAGATCATTATATATATACAGTTGTGTAGACTTATTTTGACTTTCTTTGTCAAACACTTCAAACATACCGTCTTTAGATACAACAGGAGTTGATGGAGTCTGTCCTGTAATAATGCTATACTTAATTGTTGATTCACCGCTGTACTGTGGTCGAACAGTCGTACCACTCAGTATTTCTTCTATGAAATACGTACCGGCAGGTATATTTGTAATATGCAGCTCACCACTAGAGTTTAATGAAAAGTGTGTAACTCGTTTGGATTGCCTTGATCCGTCATAGTTGTCATATGTGATTGTTGGATCAATTACATATTTATCATTAACTGTATCGGATTCGTCAAGATCAAACGCAAGATATTTTCCATTACCGTCTCTTATTGCAAAAAATACATTTTTTTTGTCTGACCAATCAGAACCGGAAGCTTTAACATAGTTTCCGTTTTTCTGTTCAAGGTATTTTGTGATATTCACCTCGCCGTAATAGGATGTACCTGTCATATCGGCTATATTGTGTCCGTCAGGGTGTTGCCGCATCAGCATGATTCCTTTAAGGGTTTCCGAACGATAGCCACTGGAAGATGTAACCGGGCTTGTGGCGAGGTACACAGTCCTTGTAGTCTCATTACCGGTGTTTTGGTAATCAATATGAATGTCGTCGTAGTCATCATAAGTACCGTCCGCACCGGTATAATTCATATCATTGTGACCGTTCATACCATAAATAACAGAAAAGGAGCTGTTAAATTCGGCATATACCCAGTTTGTCATGTCGCCGTCTTCAACAGATGAGCCTGCCCAGTCAAAAACGCCCCAATATCTGTCGGTGCTTCCGTCCTCATTTATATAATTCCAAGATTTATATAACAGAGAATCGTATTTTGTATCTTTTGTAATGTTTATATTGTATGCCTGATTTGCTTTTGATGCTGATGTTGTGCCCATCCATCTTACATATCCATCATAGTCATATATGCCTGTAATGCCTTTTCCGTTGTTTTGTGAAGCCGGCAAAAAAGAAACAGATTGAGAATAGTCTATGTCTTTCCAGGTCCCACGACCTTTAAAATCAGGATCTGTTATTTCTTTTCCGTTTTTATCAAGAAATGTATAATCAACTTTGATCCAATCTATAAAGGATAAGTTAAGACCAATTCCGTCAGTAGCAAATGATATCACAGGACAAGATTCCCGTGAATTACCGCCTCCGTACAAACCGCCTGTTGTAAGAACTCTTGCATCAGAATAACCTCTGACATTAGTACCCGGAGTTTTCATTGTTGAATAATGCCCCACAGCATCATCCGGCATAGAGTTTATATACCAACTTCCGTTTTCGTAATCGGTTACTCCATCACTATATTGACGAACAACACTATGACGCCATTCATCTGATGCTTGCCAGTCGCTGACTGTCAATTTTACACTAACAGGCTCTCCGTTAAACGATCCGACATTGGCATATGTACATGAAAGAGTACCTTTATCATACTCGTTTAAAGCTATTGCCCAGCCGGATTGTCTTTCGTTCTTTATAGCTTCTTCTGCAATGTCGTAAAGAGTTGGTGATGAGTAATCACCTTTAACATAGTTTTTTCCACTCCATTTATCATACTTATCCTCTAATATTGCTTGTGGATCAAGTGGAAGGCTACCGTCTGTATTGTCGTGATAAAGCTTGATGCGTGTTAGTGCTTGATTCAGATACGCGCCTTCTTTAAATCCTGCAATACCGGTAGCCGGTACATCTGTGTTTGTAGTGTCATTGATATATCTATGTGTAAGACCTACAGTATCTGCCTTCATAAACAAACCGGTATCATTATTTCTGTTAACCAACGGGCTTGACATATTTGTAAGAGCGTCATATGTCAAAAGGTTATATGTCTTACCGCCGTTTGAATATGATCTTTTCATTGTTATACCATTGACTACACTGGCTAATGTATTATCCACTTCCCACACATTAAAGGTATAATTACCAAAATATGTGTCAGTATGTGATGAAGGAATGTACCGTATTCCTCCTACTCCGGTTTTAGGATCACCCCATCCCCAGTTATTGGCTTGATTGAATGTGTAATTTTTACCTGAACGGCTAACCGTATAAGTGAAGGAATCTTCCAGGTACGGTGCGGACATATAGAATTTTATGTTTCGGTCATAAGATTTGCTATCTCTGTCTGATGCGTTTTCTCCGCCGGCATTGACAGTAAATCCAGAACCACTTACTGTACCATTTGTCGATGACGGTCCTGTAAGTTTGGAATAACCAAATGTGTCATCTCTGAATGTTCCGAAATTTCCGAGTAAATTTAAACTGTTTTGCAGGTTTCTGTCAACCAAAGCTTTTGTTTTTTGTTCTGCCATAGTTGGTGATGCTACAAAGTTCGGATATCCGGTAGCTTTGGTTCTTATGGCGAGATTAAGCGGTTGTGATGTTCCACTGCCGTTATAGGTATAGGCTTTGAGATAATACAGAGTATTGCTACTTAAACTGCTAAACCCTAAACCGTTTAGCTTTGCCTGCGCTGTTGTGGCTTGTGTTGACCTTGAAACAGTGCTATAGCTTGAATTGCTATACAACTCTAACTTAAATCCGGTAATATCTGTACGATCAACAAAATGCACTCGTATCGTGCTGTCAGTAGAACTGTAGCTTGTTATCTTTGGAACAGACGGTGTTGTCGCAGCTATTGCTTCTGACGCAGGAACGATCGACAGCATAGATATTGTCATAACAACACTTGTAAATAATGATAATAATTTCCTTTTTTGCATTTTTAAACTCCTTTCACATTATTTTTTGCTTGTTACAAATTTCCTTTAAGATGTATCATTAAACATCTTCATACTCCTTTCCTGTGGGACTTTTAGTCCCACTTGATTTTTATATCAAGAGTTATGAGCCCTTAATAGCTTGAAACGAAAAAAGCCTACGGATACACATCTGTAGACTTGAAATTGAATTGTATTTACCTTATAATATAAATAGAATTATATTTTAACCTTCTTACAATTGTGCTGTTGACAATACATATCTATGGTTTGTTCAGCATCGGTAAATTTGAGGGTATGTCTCATTGCAATATCGTAAAAATCAATTGAATAATGCTCTGTAACTTCGTTTTCAATAATGTCGATACACTTAAACATGTTTTCCTCATTGAAATCGCTTTTTTTCACTCCAGTATAACAACCTAAAGATATACCCTGAACTCCTTTAGATAGACAGCCAACACCTATGTATCTAAATCTACTGTCTGAAGGGAATTGTATTCCAAAAATTATAGTTTCTTCAGATAATGAAGATTTATAGAAAACTAATACTTCTTCATTTTTTGCTTGTAAAAGCATTGTTGTATAACCGTTTTTTTTAAGAGATTCTATTAACGATTTAATTAATGACTTAAATTCTTTTCTCATAATAAAAATCCTTTCTAATTGGAGGTCTTATAATGTTTGAAGCTTATTCTTGTAATTTGAAAAGATCAGTAAATGCAAGTGATGTCACAAATTTACTTGACACCTTTAAATGTCCTAACCCAGAATGCAATGCCATATACACCCTTAGGTCAATTAACGGCAAACGTTCGCCGTATTTTGGACGTCGAACATCAACGCCACACATTAATAATTGTCCCTATGATATAGAGTCTAATCGTTATTTGGATAGCGAAGATATGATAAAGTCAGATGTGTATAAAATATACAATCACGAAAAAAATATTTCAAATAAAAATAGAAGTTTTCACAGTCAAACAAGTAGCACAACTGGGACAGCGATAAAACACATTAGCACTCCTAAGCAACTGCTCAACTATTGCATATCAAATAAATTAACTACAACATACATGAATGGTATTACTGTTGGAGATATAATTGTTGATAACCGAAACATACTTCAAAATAAAAATTATAAAGGAGTTTCCGGATTAAGGTTAATACTTGGTAATACAATATGTTATGACAGCAGTACTAAAGTTATTTACTTTGATGTATCTACAGTTTCTCAAAATAACAAACGATATTATTTAACAGCATCAATATGTCTTACTAAAATACAGTTCGATGAGATTTTACGATATATTCTTAATACTTTTAAAAAATTTTCTAAACATCCAATAGCTGTGCTAGGCGAGTGGAAAATTGAAGAAAACTATAAGGTTAAATGTGTTGTCGACAACCCCTCGAATGTAATTTATAAGTTTGCACACGAAAAACAATAAAATATAAGTTTGATTTTAAACTTTTTCCTTCTAATATGTGTTATTAAACATCTTCATGCTCCTTTCCTGTGGGACTTTTAGTCCCACTTGATTTTTATATCAAGAGTTATGAG
>X301_European_Hare__coassemble_1408_pt1 | contig 12056 bp, 10 predicted proteins | sample X301_European_Hare__metabat2_high_PE_011 | metagenome-assembled genome bin X301_European_Hare
GATTTGTTCTATTTTGTTTCCCGCAAGACATTTGTGAAGAGGTCTTATTATCGGGATACCACCGCCGACCGAAGCCTCAAAAAGATAGCTTGCGTTATTTTGCTTTGCGACCTCAAAAAGCTCTGCGCCCTTTTGAGCGACAAGCTCCTTATTTGAGGTAACAACGCTCTTACCCTTTTGAAGAAGCTGCTTTGTAAATTCAAAAGCGGGGTGTATCCCGCCGATTACCTCTGCAACCGCCTCGACCTCGGGATCGTTTAAAATGTTATTAAAGTCCTTAGTATGTATATTTCCGTAAGGGCTGTCTGGGAAATCACGGAGATCAAGTATGTATCCGAGTTTTACATCTCGCCCAATTTTTTTGATGATAGAGTCTCGGTTTTTTTCAAAAAGCTCGACCGTTCCCGATCCGACAACTCCGTAGCCGATCACTGCGTATTTGCTCATAATATTCTTATTTCCTTTCGTATCATAATATTATTCTCCTGAAATTATCTTGACATCTACTACACCGCTTGTGTTAAGAAGCTTTCTTTTCACATCGGAGGATGAAATCTCATCACTTTCGATTCTTACTGAGATAGTCACACTTGCCACCGAATCCACCGGGATATTCTGATTTATGGTAATAATGTTTGCACCTATCTCATAAAGCGATGATATGATCGAGGACAGCACGCCTTTTTCATCCTTTAGCAAAAGATAAAGAGAGAGAAGCTTGTTCTGTGTTTTTTCTTCATAACCGAAAACACAGTCCTTGTATTTATAGTATGCGCTTCTTGAAATCCCCACCCTTCGGCAAGCGTCAGAAGAGCTTTTAACCTCTCCACAGGCCTTGAGCTTTTTAGCCTCTAAAACCTTTAAAATAATATCCGGCAGGACCTTAGTGTTGACCACAACAAGCTTTTGAATACCGCTGTCGTTATCGTTCATAAGTCCACCTCCTGTATACAGATGTTTTTGCGACAGATACAACTATAACATATTTAAAGAAAAAAGTCAAGAAGAAATCTGTCAACATTGGGGCTTTGACCCTGATAGGAGTTTATAAGTGTTAACAAACTGTAAAAAATGCAGGAAACTAAAATTTTCCTGCAAAATTCCTTGCCAAATACATATATTTGTGTTATGATTATTTTTGGTGTAAAGTGCAGAATTTGCCATAAACGGCTGTGCTTGCTCATAATTTATAAGACATGGAGGTTTTAAACAATGGCGTTTAAAAACGAGTACCTTGCAAAGGTATATGAAAAGGTGTGCGCAAGAAACCCTGGTGAGACCGAATTCTTGCAGGCGGTAAAAGAGGTATTGGAGAGCTTTGAGCCTGTTGTTGAAAAGGACAAGTCGTATGAAACGAACGGAATTATCGACAGAATAGTCGAGCCTGAAAGATTTATTCAGTTCAGAGTATCGTGGGTAGACGATAACGGAAATGTTCAGGTAAACAGAGGCTTCCGCTGTCAGTTCAATTCGGCTATCGGACCGTATAAGGGCGGCTTGAGACTTCATCCGTCTGTATGTGCATCAGTTATCAAGTTCTTGGGCTTTGAGCAGATATTTAAAAACAGCCTTACCGGTCTTCCTATGGGCGGCGGAAAAGGCGGCTCTGACTTTGATCCAAAGGGCAAGTCCGACGGAGAGGTAATGAGATTTTGCCAGAGTTTTATGACAGAGCTTTCAAAGCACATCGGCGCTGATACCGATGTTCCCGCAGGAGATATAGGAACAGGTGCAAGAGAGATAGGATATATGTTTGGTCAGTACAAGAGACTTAGAAATGAGTTCACAGGCGTGCTGACAGGAAAGGGACTTAGCTACGGCGGCTCTCTCGCAAGAACCGAGGCTACCGGATACGGTCTTTGCTACTTTACCGACGAGATGCTCAAGTGTATGAAGAATGAGAGCTTTAACGGAAAGACAGTTGTTATTTCCGGTTCAGGAAATGTTGCTATTTATGCAACTCAGAAGGCAACTCAGCTCGGAGGAAAGGTAGTTGCACTTTCCGACTCAAACGGATATATTTACGATAAGAACGGAATCAACCTTGATGTTGTTAAGCAGATCAAAGAGGTTGAAAGAGGAAGGATCAAGGAGTACTGCAACAGAGTTGAGGGCGCTGAGTACCATGAGGGCTGTAAGGGAATCTGGACAATCCCTTGTGATATTGCTCTTCCGTGCGCTACACAGAATGAGCTTGACGGAGATGCTGCCGACACTCTTATCAAGAACGGCGTGATTGCTGTTGCAGAGGGCGCAAATATGCCTTCTACACCAGAGGCAATAGAGAAATTCCTTGATGCAGGAGTAATGTTCGGACCTGCAAAGGCTGCAAACGCAGGTGGTGTTGCAACTTCGGGACTTGAAATGAGCCAAAATTCAGAAAGACTTTCTTGGACATTTGATGAAGTAGACGCAAAGCTTAAGAACATAATGATAAACATTTTCCACAATTCATACAATGCTTCTAGGGAGTACGGACACGAGGGCAACCTTGTTATGGGCGCAAACATCGCAGGCTTCTTAAAGGTAGCAGATGCTATGAAGTGGCAGGGCGTAGCGTACTAGAAACAGCTTAAAAGAACAGCTTAAAGGACACAGTAAAGAAGATTTACTGTGTTCTTTTTTTGCGCTAAAAATCGCGGTGATATATGAATAAAGTATGAATATTGTAAACATTTTGTTACAAAATATAAGTTTTTTTATGAAGAATGTACGTTTGCGTACATTTTTTTCTGATTTTGCGCTGTTAGTAGAGGGGAGTAAAAAATAAAAGAACTTGCCTTAAAAAACTATGTGAGTTAGAGAAAAATATAGAAATTTATATTTTCACACTTTTATGTTTTCGGGAATATGATGTATCAAGGACGGCAGATAAAGCTGTCCACAAAAAACTTAGGAGGATACATATATGAACGAAACAAACTCATGCGGCGGCTTCAATGACAAGGTTTGCATTGAAGTGATGCGGGTATTTGATTCCTGCAGCGATAAGGATTGCCTTGAGGATCTCGAGGTATCATTCACAACTCCGGAGGCGCTTGAAACGATAGAGGGAGCAAGCTTTATCAAATGCAAGCGAGTTGAGGTCGTGAATGCGGTATTCGGTATAGAGCCGGTGCCTTTTAACAAGGGCTTTTATGCTGTCGACATAACCTATACCTTCTCGGTAGAGATAGAAGCCTTTGAAGGCTCGTCCTGTGCATCATCAACGGTTGTCGGAACTACATCATTTTCAAAGAAGGTAATACTTTTCGGAAGCGACGGAAATACAAGGCGCTTTTCATCGGAGGATCCACAGACATTAAACTGTGTCGGATCAACAAGCTGTTACTCATCGCTGCCTAATGCGTCCGTAACGGTTGTAGAGCCTATAATGCTTGATTGCAGACTTGTGACGAGATTCCAGAAGCCATCCTGCTGCACTGATACCTGTGACGGCTCGTGCTGTCAGAACACGCCGGATATACCTGTAACCGTTTCACAGGGCTGTTCAAGAGCGGTTTATGTAACGATCGGTATGTTCTCGATAATCCAGCTTTCCAGGTATGTTACGATTATGGTTCCAACCGCCGATTACTGCATACCGAGCAAGGAGTGCTCAACAAATACAGATTCTCCTTGTGAGCTGTTTGAGAAGATCAAATTCCCGACAAACGAGTTTTTCCCGAGATCTCTTGAAGATTCTGATTATGAGGCAGGATGTGTATCGAGAACTACTGCGGCGGTAAGCTCTGACGACAATTCCAACAGCGAGGGCAATTCATAAAAACCTATGATTTGATAATGCGTTAAGAAAAATTCCCCTGATTTTTAAAAACGCTGACTAAAACGGTTTTTCAAGGCAAGAATAAAATTAAGGCGGAAATAAAAGACAAAATTAAAAACAGGAGAGTGTTGAAATGTCCATTCACAGGGGAGAAATATATTATGCTGATTTAAGTCCCGTAATCGGAAGCGAACAGGGCGGAGTAAGACCTGTACTTATCGTTCAAAACGATGTAGGAAACAGGCACAGTCCGACTGTCATAGCCGCAGCGATAACAAGCCAGAACGGTAAAGCGAGACTTCCCACACACATTGCCGTTGGCGGAAAGACCTGTGGGCTTCAAAAGGATTCGGTCGTACTTTTAGAACAGATAAGAACGCTCGACAAAAAGCGTTTAAGAGAGCGTATGGGAGAGCTTGACGCTCCCTCTATGGACAAAGTGAACAGCGCTTTGTCCATTAGCTTTGGACTTGAGTAAAGTAATTAAGTGTCTTATATCAAGGCGCTTGACATTTTATACAAAATAAATTATAATACATTTAACGGCGTAACAGCAGGAGTAATCTTAATTTAAGCCTTTAAAGAGAGTGCTGTCGGGTGAAAAAGCACAGGGCTGTTTTGATGAAGTGCGGCTGCCAGCCGGAGCGGTGAACATAAGGAAAAAACAAAAGCCTTTCAGTAGCTGTTCCCGTATGACCGCGTTAAGGTTTAAGAAATTGCCCGAAAAATATAACGGGCGGTTTTTGAGTGTTTTCGGAGTGGGACCGTGGTTTGTAAATCAAGAGAGAAAATCGCTTTGGATAATACTAAAAGCGGATATTAACAGTTTCTCATTCATTTTGATTAGACTGCCTCCAGAAGCGTTTTATTCGCTTTGGAGGCTTTTTTATCGACATAAAAGGAGAAGGACATGAACATTATAAACAGTATCATAAAAACCATAAGAGAGGAGGTCAGGTCGGTCAAGGAGAAGGATCCTGCCGCAAAATCTACTCTCGAAATCCTTTTTAACTATTCGGGACTTCACGCTGTGCTGTTCCACCGCGCTGCGCATTGGTTTTACAATAAAAAGTTTTACTTTATAGCAAGAACTATCTCTCAGTTTTCAAGATTGGTAACAGGAATTGAGATACATCCCGGCGCAAAGATCGGAAAAGGTCTTTTGATCGACCACGGAAGCGGAGTCGTTATCGGTGAAACTGCCGAGATAGGCGACAACTGTCTTATATATCAGGGGGTGACTCTTGGAGGAACAGGAAAAGAACACGGTAAGCGTCACCCGACTCTCGGAAACAATGTTATGGTCGGTGCAGGCGCAAGGGTACTCGGACCGTTTAAGGTCGGAGATAATGCGAAAATTGCGGCAAACGCTGTGGTGCTTGAGGAGGTTCCGCCAAATGCGACTGCTGTCGGCGTACCGGCGAGGATAGTAAGGCTTAAGGGAAAAAGGGTACAGGATCTCGATCAGGTACACATTCCCGACCCTGTCTCTCAGGAGCTTTGCCGTCAGCGAATGAAGATAGAGCTTCTTGAAGCACAGCTAAAGCTCTTAAAGGAAAAGGAATGATTGACATATGGTAATATACAATACTTTGACAAGGAAAAAGGAAGAGCTTAAGCCTTTAAAAGAAAACAGTATCGGTATATATGTATGCGGTCCTACCGTTTACAATTATATCCATATAGGTAACGCACGCCCCATATGCGTATTTGATGTTTTGAGAAGATTTTTAAAGTATCAGGGCTATGATGTAAAGTATGTTTCAAACTTTACCGATGTAAATGACAAGATAATAGCACAGGGAAAAAAGGAAGGCTTATCACCTGAAAAGACGGCTGAAAAGTACATTTTAGAATTTGAAAAGGATGAAAAGGGTCTGAATGTACTTCCGCCGGACAGCCGTCCGAGGGTATCTGAATATATAGGAAAAATAATCTCTATGATAAAGACGCTTATCGAAAACGGTTATGCCTATCAATCGGGTTCTGATGTCTATTACCGCGCCAGAAAGTTTACGAGCTACGGAAAGCTTTCAAAGCAGCCGCTTGATGAGCTTATCGCCGGAGCAAGAGTAGAGATCAATGACCTGAAGGAGGACCCGCTTGATTTTGCGCTCTGGAAAGGCGCTGATGAGTCAGAACAGCATTGGAACTCTCCGTGGGGTCCGGGAAGACCGGGCTGGCATATTGAGTGTTCCGCAATGGCAAGGGACACGCTAGGCGATACAATAGACATTCACTGCGGCGGATTTGACCTTATATTTCCTCATCACGAAAACGAAATAGCACAGTCGGAAGCGGCGACGGGTAAGAAATTTTCAAACTACTGGATGCACAACGGACATATAAACATCGACAATAAAAAGATGTCAAAATCAGCCGGAAACTTTTTCCTTACCCGTGAAGCTGCGGAAAAATACGGGTATGAAACGATCCGCTATCTTATGATACAGGCTCATTACAGAATGCCTATGAATTACACTCCGGAGCTTTTAAACGCTTGTAAGGCATCTTTAGAAAGGCTTTACAATCTGAAGTCTGCTCTTGAAATGGCAGAGAAAAATTCAGAAGGCGGCGAGGTAAGAGAAGAACTTAAAACGGTATTAAACGAAAAAAGAGAAAAGTTTGTAAGTGCTCTCTCGGACGACCTTAATACGGCAGATGCACTTTCGGCTGTATTTGAGCTTACAAGGGAGATAAACACACTTTTACAGGGCGAATACTCAAAAGAAGAGATTACGCTTTGTAAGAATACTTTTCTTGAGCTGACAGACATTTTAGGGCTTCTTTATGAGGACAGCAAGGACAAAATTCCTGATGAGGTGTTGGAGCTTTCAAAGCAGAGAAATGCGGCTCGCAAGGCTAAGAATTTTGCTTTAGCGGACGAGCTGAGAGACAGGATATCAGAACTCGGATACACAGTCGAAGAGACCCGTCAGGGCACAAGGATATATAAAAAGTAAGGAGATAGTTATTATGCCGGATAGATTGAATTCACAGCGCCCGATGCTTAAGCCGTCATTTTTGAACTTCTTTAAGTTTTCACTTATCGCTGTGGTGGTTATTGCGATAGTATTTATCGGTATGGCGTTTATGCAAAACGATCCTATCGACTATTCAAAGAGTGACTTCATTCAGCTTGAAGAGCCTGAGAATGACGCAGATGTAGTTGTATTTGAAACTACGGCGGGAACATTTAAGGCGGTGCTTTATGAAAAGGAGGCTCCGGAATATGTAAAGTATTTTAAAAAGCTTGTAAAGGACAAGTATTTTGACGGTACATACATATGCACCATCGTTAAAAATCAGGAGGGACTTGAGGCCGGATTTTTAGGCGGAAGCAAGACTGCGGACGGTACTACTGTCGAGGAGTCGGACACCGAGCTTACGGATATTGAAATATCTCCTAACCTTCTTCCAATCAAAGGCGCATTGGGTTCTCTTTGTTCCGAGGCGGGAATGTTTACTTCCGCTAAGGCGGGAAGCATAGTTACCTTTATAAACGATGTTGTAAATTCAAAAGAGCTTAAGGAATCCATAAAGGACGGCGAGGATGTAAACGGAAGGGACAAGGTAACGAATATATTCCTTGAATCCGGCGGCGTTCCAAACCTTATGCAACAATACACTTTATTCGGTCAGGTGTTTGACGGATGGGACGCTTACGATAAAATATGTTCGGCTCAGATTATAGATGAGAAAAAAGCTGACGACGCAGAGAACAAAAGCTATCAGCCAATGGACGACATAGTTATCAAGAAAGCGTATCTATCCACTTACGGTGAGGAGAAATCGGGAGAATATAGCCTCCCTGAAAAAACCGAGCCGAGTAATTTTGACAATAAAGATACTTTGACAAGCACAGAATCTGAGACGGAGGCTAGTAACGAATCTTAATAATTGTAATCACCCTGAAATGGTTTACATTGCAGGGTGATTTAGTATGTGAATGTTAATTTGACATAACTGCTTTTGTATGGTATAATTTCTACACCGACTTGGTTATCTTAAGATGATATTTTATATAAGCGCTTTTGTCTGATGATAACAAATAACTTAAAAAGGGGAATGGTTTATGTCTTCACAGCCATTACAATATAATTCTCCCGTGCTTCATTATAAATATGAAAGCAACTGCTTTAGCGAGAAGTGTAAAAAAGGTGTTGTAAAGCTTTCGAGAAAACCAAAGACCGATGCTGATGATTACGCGTGCCTTAATTTGTGCTGTGCTGTCAGGAAAAATGTTTCTTATTCACTTATTATTTCTTTTAAAATCAAGACTAAATCAAGCCATATCGACTTTTGTTTATTAAATGTTGATAAGACAATAACACAGAAGATCGGTGAATATCAGATTAAGCCCGGTGACGCAAAGCGGTATACATATTTTAATGTCAAATTTACGCCGAATAGAGATGACTTTGTGTTTTTTGGATTCAGAGGTGGACTGCTTTACGGATTTGACAACTTTATTATGATTGACTGTTTACAGATATATGAGACGGTTGCTCCTATTACTCAGCTTAACAGACGATTTGATATTGTAGACAGGAATATGGATATAAATTATCAGAGAGAGCAGTTTATACACTGGAACGAAGCGAGAAACGGTGACGAGAGCACGCTTGATGCAAAAAAGCGTTTTTTTAAATCTCTTAAAACAGAGGATGAGAGTATGATCATCGTTCAGAAGGCGACCAACATACTTTTAAGAGAGTTCGGAAGGATATGTGATGAAAACAATATAGATTACTGGATAGATTTCGGCACTCTTATCGGAACGGTTCGTCACAGCGGTTTTATTCCCTGGGACGATGATATAGATGTCGGAATGATGAGAAAGGATATTGATAAGCTTCAAAAGGTACTGGATAAAGCGGATACCTGTATCAAGCTAAGCAAGTATTACTGTATCGACTGGGATACCTGTAACATAGTTAGAATCGTGTTTAAGGATGACAGCATTCAGCTTTTTGTTGACATATTTATTTATGATTTCGTTGAAACAGGTGATATGCAAAGAACATGGAATTTAGCTAAGAAATTACGAAATACTTTTATTCTTGAAACCCTTAAATACAAGTATATAAGAAGTGAGCCTAAGCTTAATTATTGGGAAAACAGACGAGTGTTTGACCCTGAGCATATTGCACTTATTGATTCGAGACGAGATGAGTTGAATAAGCAGATCGGAGTTGATCTAAATTCCGGCGACGCAATCGCTTGGGGAATAGACAATGTTTCATTTTTTGCTACCAAACCGGGCGGCATAGTTCCTTATGACAGGATATTCCCCCTTAAAAGACTGTTCTTTGAAGGAATAGAATACAATGTACCGAATAAGTATGAGGCACAGCTTTCTGAAAGGTATGGTGATATTTATTCATTGCCTAAGGATATGCAAACGCATTCTCATTACGCAAAGACAGAATATCTATTATCTAAGTGCAAAGACGCAATAAGGAGGTATGATAAATGATTAAGAAAAACGCTATCATTTTAGCTGCAGGAAAATCCAACAGGCTTGCTCCGTTTACATATGAAAAGCCGAAGGGCTTGTTTGAGGTAAAGGGTGAAATTCTTATCGAAAGGCAGATACAACAGCTGCGTGAGGCTGGTGTTGAAGATATTTTTGTCGTTATCGGTTATATGAAGGAAAAGTTTTTTTACCTCGAAGAAAAGTATGGGATAAACTTTATCATCAACAACACTTACGGCTCAAAGGGAAACATTATGTCTCTTTATTTTGCTAAGGAGCATCTAAACAACACCTTTGTTTGCTGTGCGGATCATTATTTTCCTGAAAATCCTTTTATAGACAACAACGAGAACAATATATCGTACCGCCTTTGTTCTTATAAAAAGGAAAAGTTCAGAGAATTTCAGGTAGAATTTTCTGACGCAGATGTCATTACAGATATTAAGATAGGCGGAAGCGATGGCTACGCTATGGTTGGACAGGCTTACTTTAATGAAAAGTTTTCAAGGGCATTTATGAATTTCCTTGAAAAAGAAATAGATGATTTCGGTGTTTCTTCTATGTTCTGGGAGGAATTTGTTTCAAAGCACAATAATCAGCTTACCTTGTTTTCAAAGGTTGTCGATGAGGAAAGTGTTTTGGAATTTGATTCTATTGATGATTTGAGACAATTTGATTCTGATTTCCTGAACAACATAAACTCTAATATAATTACAAACATTGTTAAAGTTTTGAAATGTAATCCCAACGATATTGTAGACATAAATATCATTCAGGCAGGGCTTACGAATGTATCGTTTTCATTTGTTGTGTGCGGAGTAAAATATGTTTACCGGCATCCCGGCGGAACCTCGCTTAATATTGTAAACCGACAGGCGGAATGCTATACACAGCTCAAGGCGAAAGAGCTTGGGATAGATAAATCAGTAATTGCGATTGACGAGGCGGGCTGGAAAATATCTTATTTTGTTGAGGACATAGTTCCTTGTGACTTTGAGAAATATCCTTGGCAGCTTGAAAAGGCGATGTCTTATCTAAGAAAGATACATGAAGTTAAGGTTGATAAGGAAATAAAGCATTTTGATCTGTTTTCCGAGGCTATGAGGCTTATCGGACTGGCTTGTGCTACAAAGGGAAATCTTTTTGTTGAATTTGATGACATTATCAGCAAGGTCAAAATCCTTGACGGATACATAAAACAGGATATGGGTAAAAACGGCATAGATTATGTACTTTCTCACGGAGATGTTTATGAGCCTAATTTTCTTGCCACAAAAGACGAGGACTTTTACCTTATCGATTGGGAATTTGCCGGTATAAACGATCCTGCACATGATATATGCGGTATACTTACAAGATACCATTATACGGATGAGCAGATCGAGTTTTATCTTAAGGCTTATTTCGGAAGAGAGCTTACTCCTTTTGAACACAGACATTTTATCGGATTTATGCCTATCGCTTCCTTGTACTGGATGAGTTGGAGCTTCTTCAAGGGAAGCGTTGGTGAGGATGATGGATTTTTCTTCCTTACCGCTTACAGAAACTGTAAACGATTCTTAGACAGGGCATTAAAGCTTTACGAGGATGAGTATATATGAATATAGCGGTTATTCTTGCAGGAGGAGTCGGAAACAGGGTAGGCGCAGGCATACCAAAGCAGTTCGTTGAGGTCCTTGGAAAGCCCGTTCTGGTTTATACTATTGAAGCTTTTCAAAACCATAGCGAAATAGATGCAATAGAGGTAGTTTGTGTAAAGTCGCATATTGAATATATGAAGGATCTGGTCGATAAGTACAGTCTCACTAAGGTCAAATGGATCACTGAGGGAGGGGCTGAATTTCAGGATTCGGTTTTAAACGGCATAAATAATCTATCCAGTGTATGTTCAAAGGATGACATCGTTCTTGTTCACTTTGGCGCATCGCCTTTTATTGAGGCTGATATTATTACTGACGCAATAAGGGTTTGCAGACAAAAGGGAAATGCAATTTCTACTACCCCGTTTTACCTTCTTTCAGGTGTAAAGGATGACGATGAAAAATCAAGCAGATGGATAGATCGGGATACTATCGCTTGTATGAGCACTCCTCACGCATTTAAGTACGGATATATCAAGGATATTTATGACAGAGCTATCGAGACCGGGATCATAAATGAAGTTGAGCCGCACACAACAACTCTTATGTATAAAATGTCACAGACGATATATTTTTCTAAGGGAAGTCAGGTAAATATTAAAATCACTACAAAGGAAGACCTTGATCTTTTTGAAGGGTATCTTTTGATGAAGCAAAACCGTGCGAATAGGTCATAGAAATAAAACTTCGCGGGGGTTTGTTATTTCGGCATTTTAAACAGAAAAGATGATAAATCAAGCTAACAAACAAAAAACGCATTTTGCACATTGATTTGTGCAAAATGCGTTTTGTCTTAGGATGGTGGAGGCGACGGGAGTTGAACCCGTGTCCGAAAACCTATTCCCGAGAATTTCTACGAGTGTAGTTTGTTATATTATCTCCTCCTTAAACGGCAAACAAACACGCCAGGTAAGGAGCAGCCTTTAAAATAGACTGTCTCGGTCAAGGCACACCGATACAGCCGTTCCTGCTAAGTCGACGCCAAAACTATTAGCCGCAGGCAGCTAACAGCCGGCGAGCAGCAATTAAGCAGCTGCTAATTGTGAACTATTTTTGTCGTTTAGTTTAAAACGCGTGCGCTTTAAAGAGTTCGCACAGCTCTACTCGCTTATCTCGCTTCAAAATCCCCGTCGAAACCGTTGCATCCCCATATATAATGTGTAATATTATT
>X301_European_Hare__coassemble_1420_pt1 | contig 11915 bp, 7 predicted proteins | sample X301_European_Hare__metabat2_high_PE_011 | metagenome-assembled genome bin X301_European_Hare
GGATTTATATATTCAGCCGGGGTAAATCTTTTTATCGTACCGCATTCATTTTACACTGGCGGGCTTCTTGGAATATGTCAGCTTATAAGAACATTTTTAGTTGATTTTCTTGGTATCCAATTTGGTTCTGTTGATGTTGCAGGTATTTTATATTTTGTTATAAATATCCCAATTTTTTTGTTTGCATACAAATACATCGGAAAAAGATTTATATTAAAGACTGCACTTACGGTTGTTACGATGACATTGTTTTTGTCGCTAATAGTTGTTCCGGGAAAGCCGCTTGTAGAGGATGCTCTAACTTCGTGTATTATCGGAGCTATTGTTTCGGGAATAGGAACCGGAATAATATTCACTATGACATCCTCTGGCGGCGGTATGGATATTATGGCGCTTATGTTTTCAAAAAAATACAAAACTCTTTCTTTCGGAAAGGTCAATATTGCGGTCAATCTGATAGTATATGCAATTTGCCTGTTTACATTTAATATATCCGTACTTGTTTATTCGGTTATTTACACTGTTTTTTACTCAATGATAGTTGACAAGATGCACCAGCAGAACATAAGTGTACAGACACTTATATTCACCAAAAAAGACGCTGAGAAGATAGAAGCAGCCATTATGAAGAACCTCGGAAGAGGAGTTACCTATTGGAACGGTCACGGCGGTTTTACCGGCGAGGATATGAAGATACTGTGTGTTTGTCTTTCAAAGTATGAAATACACGATCTAAAAAAAATTGTTTACTCAGTAGATAAACAGGCATTTTTCATTGAACAGGACGGAGTTAAGGTGGACGGAAATTTCCTTAAAAAGCTTTAAGCTGTAAAACATAGCTTGCAAAAAGCTCACAATTATGTTATACTAATAAAAAACATAATAAAATAACGGAGGTTTTAATATGGAAAGCAGAGCAAAAATTATTTCTTCCAAAAGGAACAAGAGAGTAAAGATAAGTGTAATCCCGGGACATTTTGCTACAAACCACTCTCATATAAACTACTATGTAGATATGACTTCAATAAAGACAAGCTATAAAATGGCTAAGGAAGCAGCAAGAGACCTTGCGCTTAATTATGCCGGAACGCATATTGATACTATAATATGTCTTGAAGGAACAGAAATGCTTGGTGCTTTTCTTGCAGAAAGTATATCCGATTCCGGCATAAACAGAGGTGAAGATATTGCCGTAATCACACCTGAGCTCAACTATAATAATCAGATGATATTCAGAGATAATACACAGGGTAAGATATGGCAGAAACAGGTGCTTCTTTTAATATCGTCTGCGTCCACCGGTAAGAGCATTAACAGGGCGATAGACTGTCTTAAATACTATAACGGTAACCTTGCGGCAATTTCCGCTATTTTCTCAGCGATCGACGAATTAAACGGTATTTCCGTAAAGGCTATATTTACCGAGGACGATATACCGGGGTATTCAACCTCTATTCCGTCAGAGTGTGAACAGTGTAAACAGGGAAACAAGGTTGACGCTCTTGTAAACAGCTTTGGATATTCAAAAATATAGAAAATTGTTTAAGTAGTAAAAAATCCTCTGAGACTAGACTCAGAGGATTTTTATATTGTTGCTCATTGCTTTGAGTCTTCAAAATAAACCTTGTGCCAGATAAGGAAGGTGAATACCGTCCATATTTTTCTTGAGTAGTCATATTTGTTTGCGCGGTGGTCGTCAAGGAGCTTTATGAGAATATCAGTGTTAAAATACTTCTTGCTGGTATCGCTTAAAAATGCGTCCTTTACGAGATTATAGTATTTATCCTCCTTGAGCCAAACTCTTATAGGTACAGGAAAGCCGAGCTTTTTCTTGTTGGCGGTAAACGGAGGACAAGCTTTTAGCGCTGCGACTCTCATAGCGTACTTAGTGTTTTCATCGTTTACTCTGTATCTTACAGGTATACCCTCAGCAACCTTCATAACCTCCTTGTCGAGGAAAGGTACACGAAGCTCGAGTGAGTGAGCCATTGACATTTTATCAGCTTTTAATAGTATATCTCCTGTCATCCAGAGATGCAAGTCAAGGTACTGCATTTTGGTAGCAGGCTCCTGATCCTTGACCTTGTCATAAAACGGTTTGGTAATTTCCATAGCGTCTGGAGCATCTGTCTTGATTTTCAGAAGAGCCTTGCGCTCCTTTTCGGAAAACATATAGGCGTTTCCAATAAATCTCTCTTCTAAGTCTCTTGAGCGGCGAACAAGGAAGTTAAGTCCTCTTTTAGCCGGAAGCTTTTCCGCAACAGAACCGATAGCGCGCCTTATGAACTTAGGAACTTTGTTATACAGAGCGGCGTCCGTAGGCTCTTTATAGATTGTGTACCCACCGAAAATTTCGTCTGCGCCTTCTCCCGATAACACTACCTTTACTTTTTCAGATGCTATCTGACAAACGAAAAACAGTGCGATAGCTGCGGGGTCAGCTAAAGGTTCGTCCATATGATACTGTATCTTAGAAAGATTATCCCAGTATTCCTCAGGCGTTATGACCTTTGAAAAGTTTTCTTTTTTGATAAACTTAGAAAACTCCTTTGCGTATCCGATCTCGTTGTACTTTTCATCCTCGCCGAAGCCGACGGTAAATGTTTTATCAACATTTGCAACAGCGGCAACATAGCTTGAATCAACGCCGCTTGACAGAAAGCTTCCTACCTCAACATCTGCGATCTTATGCGCCTCAACAGAATTTTTAAAGGTGTCGGAAATTTTATTTACCCAGTCTTTAAGTCTCGGTTCATCATCAGCGTCAAAATGAACATCCCAGTAGCGTTTCACATTTAATTTACCGTTTGAGTAGGTGAAGCAGTGAGCTGCGGGGAGCTTGTAGACATTTTTAAAGAAGGTTTCGGAGGTAGGGGAATACTGAAATGTCAGATATGTTTCAAGGACACTTTCGTTAAGCTCCTTGACAAATGCCGGGTGCTCGAGAAAGCTTTTTATTTCCGATCCCCACATAAATGTATTACCGAACAGTCCGTAATACATAGGCTTTATGCCAAAGAAATCCCTTGCACCGAAAATCTCATTTTTATTTTTATCATAAATGATAAAGGAGAACATACCTCTTAGCTTATTGAGCATATCCTGCCCCCACTGTTCATAGCTGTGGACAAGAACCTCGGTATCGGATTTTGTTTTAAAAATGTGACCGAATTTGATAAGCTCATCTCTAAGCGACTGGAAGTTATAGATCTCGCCGTTAAATGTTATAACCACAGAACCGTCCTCATTAAAAATAGGCTGATCGCCTGCGGAGAGATCAATGATTGATAAGCGGCGAAAGCCCATTGCAATATTTTCATCAACATATTTACCGTCCGAATCAGGACCACGGTGTCTGATTCTATCCATCATTTTTTCGATAACGATGTTAGCGTCATTTATTTTATTAGTAAATCCAACAAAACCACACATAATGCTGCTCCTTTAAATAAATAATATCACATAAATAGTATAGCATATTATTTTAATAAGCGCAAGTAAAATAATCCAAATAAACTGTCATAATCTTATTTGTGACAACAATATGAAAATTTACAAAATTGCTTGCTTTAACAAATTAAATCCTGTATAATAAGTAGGACAAGAAAAGAAGGTGAAGAGGATGGGAATGATAAATATTGAAAAGGTACGGCTTGAAAACGAGAAAAAGCTTGATGACGATATAATCAAGGAGGAGTATCTGAATAGCGAGGAAGAGGCTTTTAGGGAGTTTCACCAAGCGAAGCGGAATGAATATAAGGGAAGAGCGAAGTTTAACGGTAAGCTGGTTGTGATAATATCTCTTGTGATCCTTCTGATCTTCTTTGTTATATATATGTGTACAACATCTATTTCAGATGTTGTCAAAAAAAATACAGGAGAAAGTGTAGTATCGGCTGAATGTAAATTATTCATAATTGATGAGAATACATATTGAATAAACAGTTAATAAAAGTTAGAACAAATAAGCGGACGAGTTTAGTGATTCGTCCGCTTATTTTATTGAATTCATATAAAATTCATAATTAAATGGCGAATAATCGAAGTTTAGTAACTGTGTAAAGCTAATTTACATACAAGCTGCTTGCAATTGAATAAATGTAAAGTAAAAACACTTTATATCTAACACTTCAAATTGAACGGCTGTAAAGTTTAACAACTTAAAGAATTTGATTTTGTGCATAATTAACAAAAATAGGAGGTGATTTTTTATATGATTTCGTCTTGACAAAAACAAGCAAATACTATATACTTGTCCAAGACGAGGATTTAAACACAAGATATTGTGTCTTAAAATACAATATGACCGCTATTTTAAGTTTTGTTAATAAATTGTTAAGCGTTTAATGAGCGTATTTTAGGACAGTTTTGTTATGGTATGCCGATATTTCGGATGCTATTATTTAACGGAGGACAGAATAATGATTTTAAAAATACAAAAGAGAGACGGAAGACAGGTTACTTTTAATATTGAAAAGATAGCTAATGCAATATATAAGGCAGCACAGAGTGTCGGTGAGGCTGATCACGACCGCGCTTTGGTGCTTGCAGGAAAGGTTTGCGATGTATTGACTGTAAAGGGATACGATATCCCTACGGTTGAACAGATTCAGGATATTGTCGAAGAGGTGCTGATAAGAGAGGGCTATGCTTCTATCGCAAAGAGCTATATTCTTTACAGAAGTGAGCGCACAAGGGCGAGAACTATGAATACCAGACTTATGAAGATCTATGAGGATCTTACATTTAAGTCTGCGGCTGACTATGATTTTAAGAGAGAGAATGCAAACATCAACGGCGATACGCCTATGGGGACGATGCTTAAGTACGGTTCGGCAGGCGCTAAGGAGTTTAATGAGCTTTATGTACTTGATCCGGCATACGCAAAAGCACATTCTGAAGGTGATATCCACATTCACGATATGGATTTCCTGTGTCTTACTACTACCTGTACACAGATCGACCTTAAAAAGCTTTTTGACAGAGGATTTTCGACAGGTCACGGATATTTGAGAACGCCAAATGATATTCAGAGCTATGCTGCTCTGGCTTGTATTGCGATTCAGTCAAATCAGAATGATCAACACGGCGGACAGAGTATCCCGATGTTTGATTTTGCTATGGCGGACGGAGTTAGAAAGACTTTTATAAAGCGATACAGAGATAATCTTACAAAGGCGCTTGAGCTTAAATCGGAAGTAATAGATATTGACAAGATAGCCGAGGAGATATTCAACAGGCTTGCGGGAGTAAATGAGATTTTCCCGGTACTGGATAATTCAAATGAGTATCAGGCGGAGGAATTCAAGCTTCTTATAAAGTATGTGGACAGGGATATGGCTGAGAGCCTTCAGAAATTTGCATATGAAAAGGCAGTAAAAGAGACTGACAGGGCAACATATCAGGCTATGGAAGCGCTTATCCACAATTTGAATACAATGAATTCAAGAAGCGGAGCGCAAACGCCGTTTTCTTCAATAAATTACGGAACCGACACCTCAGCGGAGGGTAGACTTGTGATAAAGAATGTCCTGCTCGCAAACGAAGCAGGTCTCGGAAACGGTGAAACGCCGATATTCCCGATACACATATTTAAGGTCAAGGAAGGCGTAAACTACAACGAGGGCGAACCTAACTACGATTTGTTTAAGCTTGCCTGCAGGGTGTCAGCAAAGAGACTTTTCCCGAACTTTTCCTTTATCGACGCTCCGTTTAATCTTCAGTATTATAAAGAAGGAAGACCTGAGACTGAGATCGCATATATGGGCTGCCGCACAAGAGTAATAGGAAATGCCTACGATCCTGAGCGGGAGATAGTGACCGGGAGAGGAAATTTAAGCTTTACTTCGATTAACCTCCCGAGGCTTGCTATAAAAGCCAAGGGTGATGTTAATAGATTTTTTGAAAGTCTGGATGAAATGATGGAGTTGACAATAGGTCAGCTTATGCAGCGTTATAAGATCCAGGCTGCAAAAAAAGTCCGAAATTATCCCTTTTTGATGGGTCAGGGTGTCTGGATAGATTCAGACAAGCTTGGACCTGATGACGAAGTCGGAGAGATTCTTAAGCACGGAACATTGTCGGTGGGCTTTATAGGTCTTGCTGAAACCTTAAAGGCACTCATCGGCAAGCATCATGGAGAGGATGCAAAGGCTAGAAAGCTTGGGCTTGAGATAGTAGGGCGAATGAGAGACCGAATGGATGAGGAGACAGCCAAAACGGGACTTAACTTTTCGCTTCTGGCAACACCTGCTGAGGGTCTTTCCGGTAGATTCGTTAAGATGGACAGGGAGCTTTTCGGAAAAATCGATGGTATAACCGACAGGGAATATTATACTAATTCTTTCCATGTACCGGTTTACTATGAGATAAGCGCGATAGATAAGATAAAGATAGAAGCGCCTTATCACGCTTTGACAAATGCGGGACATATCAGCTATGTTGAGCTTGACGGAGATCCGTTAAATAATCTTCCGGCATTTGAAAAGGTCGTAAGATGTATGAAGGAAATGGGAATAGGCTACGGCTCGATAAATCACCCGGTAGACAGAGACCCGGTGTGCGGCTACACGGGAATAATCGGCGATGTTTGTCCGCTTTGCGGAAGAAAGGAAGGCTCGGGCGGTGTCGGATTTGAGAGGATAAGAAGGATAACGGGTTATCTTGTCGGAACTCTCGAGCGGTTTAATGACGCAAAAAGAGCCGAAGAGGCTGACAGGGTAAAGCATTCGGTATAAAAAGATAAGATAGGCGGGGTTTATCCCTGCCTGTTTTTGTAGGGAGAAAATATGAAGATAAGGCTTGCAGGGACAGTAAACGATTCAATAGTAGACGGTGAGGGGATAAGGTTTGTGATATTTGTACAGGGCTGTGTTCATAATTGTCCCGGATGTCACAATCCACAGACTCACGATTTTACACAGGGCTATGAGACCGACACGGACGAACTGCTTGAAAAAATAAAAGCAAATCCGCTGCTTGACGGAGTTACCTTCAGCGGCGGCGAGCCGTTTTGTCAGCCCGCTCCTCTTTGTGAGATAGCAAAAGAAGTAAAAAAGCTCGGACTTAATGTAGTTTGCTATTCCGGCTATACTTTTGAGGAGCTTATTAAGCTTTCAAAGGACGACAGTGATATTAAAGAACTGCTTGCTTTGACTGATATACTGATAGACGGGCGCTTTGTTCTTGAAAAGAGAAATCTGCTGTTAAAGTTCAGGGGAAGCGATAATCAAAGGATAATTGATGTGAAAAGGTCGCTTGAAACAGGAACAGCAGTTATATCAGATGATTGAAGATATCGGCTCTGCCTTTCCGGCAGGGTCGATTTTTTGTTTTTACAAGCAGGTGTAAATCGACTTGAAATATTAACAAATTATGAATATTGTAAACATTTTGTTACAAAACATAATTTATTTTATGAAGAATGTACGTTTGCGTACATTTTTTCCTGATTTTGCGCTGTTAGTAGAGAGGTATAAAAAACTGTAAAAATAATTGCGGCTAAAAATCTCTCGGCAACAGAATATAATAAACCCTGATAATTTTGTCGAATTATTCTTATAGCCCTTGAAATTATTGACACAGTGTGATATAATTAACCTCGTATATACAATATATTATGGCTATTGGAGGAAAACTGTGGAGCTTAAGTCTATATCTTGTGCATTTGAAGATTTAGATCTTTTGATGCTTAAGGATGCCGTAAAAAGTAAATACAAGGGCTCGGTACCGAGATGTTATCTTCATTCTTACGGCTGTCAGCAAAATGTATCTGACGGTGAAAAGTTAAAGGGAATGATAGTAAAGAGCGGTTTTTCTCTTACGGATGACGAATCCTCGGCTGATCTTATAGTAATAAACACCTGTGCTGTAAGGGAAAATGCACACGAGCGTGTGTTCGGAAGATTGGGAGAGCTGGGACATCTGAAGAAAAATAACAGTGAGCTTATAATATGCGTTTGCGGCTGTATGGTACAGCAGGAGCATATTGCGGAAAAAATTAAAAAGACATATCCTTTTGTATCGCTTGCGTTCGGGACATTTGCGTACAGTGATTTTTACAGGATGCTGAGAGAGGTAATAATGAGCGGAAAGCGTGTCTTTAACATAGAAGAAAAGAAAAGTGAAATAATAGAGAATATTCCTGCTGAGCGTTCGAGCAGTGTCAGAGCTTATGTTTCGGTAATGTATGGCTGCAACAATTTCTGCACATACTGTATTGTGCCGTATGTCCGCGGACGAGAACGCAGCAGACCGATAGATTCGGTAGTTGATGAGGTAAAGGGTCTAGTAAATGACGGATATAAGGAGATAACGCTTCTGGGGCAGAATGTAAACTCATATGCCTATGGTTTTCCAAAGCTTCTGAAAAGATTAAATGACATTGAAGGAGATTTCTGGATAAGGTTTATGTCATCACATCCGAAGGATGCGACAAAAGAGCTTATAGATACTATGCTTGACTGCGATAAGATTTGCAGCCATCTTCATCTCCCTGTTCAGAGCGGTAATGATGAGATCTTAAATAAAATGAACAGGCGGTATAGCGTAGAAAAATATCTTGAAATCGTAAGGTACGCAAGAAGCAGATGTAAGGATTTCTCTTTTTCAACAGATATAATCGTAGGCTTTCCGGGAGAAAGCTATGAACAGTTTTGTGATACAAAAAAGCTGCTTGAAAAAGTAAAGTACGACAATGTGTATTCGTTTGTGTATTCAAAAAGAGAGGGAACAAAAGCCGCTGAGCTTGAGGACAATATCTCTGTAAAGCAAAAAGGGCTGTGGCTTAGAGAGCTGTTGCTTATGCAGAGGGAAATCACTGAAAAATGGCTAAGCAGATTTGTCGGCAAAACGCTCAGGGTACTTGCGGAGGACAACGGAAAAAAAGAAGGTACCTTGTCGGGTCACAGCTATGAAAACATAATAGTTGAGTTTGTCGGAGAAAAAAAGCTTATAGGAAGCTTTGTAAATATTAAAATAACAAAGGCTCTAAACTGGGCTTTGATCGGTGAGATCGTATGATATTATTTTAGCGGATCGCTTTTTGATCTGTTCGGTTGATTAAAAAGTAAATTATTTTAAAGGAGATATTTATATGACTGTTATTGAAAAGGCGAGAGAACTAGGTAGACTTTTACAGGAGAGCGAGGAGTACAAAAACTATACCGAGACTAAGCGTGTAAACGATACGGATACCGCTCTTCAAAATATGATAGGTGAGTTTAATATACTGAGAATGAAGCTCAATCAGGAGATGTCAAAGGAGAAAAAGGACGCGGACGAGATGAAGCGTTTAGACAGCGAGATAAAAGAGCTTTACGGAAAAATTATGTCCAACAGAAGTATGGCTGAATATACGGCTGCAAGCGAAAAGCTTGAAAAGCTGATAAACAGTGTAAACTATATAATATCTCAGGCAGCAAACGGAGAGGATCCAATGACCTGTCCTGATACAGCACCGAGCTGTACGGGAAGCTGTTCTACCTGCGGAGGCTGTCACTGATTTATAAATAAAAACGGATAGGAAGTGAACTTTTTGCTCAGACTGAAAGATGTTGACCTTAATGAAATATCGCCGATGATGAGGCAGTATGCGGAAGTAAAAATGAAATATCCGAGACATATACTGTTCTTTCGGTTAGGCGATTTTTACGAAATGTTTTTTGAGGATGCAATACTTGCGTCCAAAGAGCTTGAGCTCACTTTGACCGGAAGAGACTGCGGACTTGATGTCCGTGCGCCTATGTGCGGAGTTCCGTATCACGCCTGTGAGATATATTTAAAGCGTCTTATTCAAAAGGGCTTTACTGTCGCCATATGTGAACAGACCGAAGATCCCGCCGAGGCTAAGGGTATAGTCACAAGAGATGTGATAAGGGTGGTTACTCCCGGAACATTGACCGAGAGCACAATGCTTGACGAAAGCTCTAATAACTACCTCTGCACCGTTTATGAGAATGCAAAAGCGTATTCTCTTTGCTTTGCTGATATGTCCACCGGACAGGTCCATATATTTTCATTTTCCGGAAAAAACGCAAAGAGCGATATCATAAACGAGCTTTCAAGGTTTTCGCCTGTTGAGGTGCTGACGAATTCAAGCGATAAGACTATGGGAGAAATATCGCTTTTTGCAAAGGATAAGCTTAACGCCTGTGTCCAGAAGCTTCCGTCGGATATGTTTTCGGTGGAAAAATACGGACAAAGCGTTTTAAAACAGTTTAAGGCGGAAAGCTTTAAAGAGCTTGACATTGATGAAGGCTCCGATATAGCGAGCTGTATCTGCTGTACCTTTGCATATATAGAGGACACTCAGAAAACTGCGGCGGGGCGTTTTTCGTCTATAATAAAGCACGATGCCGAGCCCCTGATGTCTTTGGGATATACCGCAAGGAGAAACCTGGAGCTAATCGAGACTTTGAGAAACAAAGAGAAAAAGGGCTCGCTTTTGTGGGTGCTTAATTATACAAAAACCGCGATGGGAAGAAGAATGTTAAAGTCTTGTATCGAACAGCCTCTTTTAAGTCCTGCCAGGATAATGTCAAGACTTGACGCAGTAGAAAGTCTAGTTAAAAACAGCGTAACGCTTGAAACGCTTAAGGAAAGCTTAGGCGGAGTTTATGATATAGAGCGTCTTATGACAAGAGTCATATATAAAAATGCAAATCCCAGGGATATAAAATCGCTTTCACAGTCGGTGATGTGTCTACCGAAGATAAAGGAGAGCCTTTCAGCTCTTGAAAGCCCGCTTTTAAAGGAACAAAACGACAATATTTATCCTTGTGAGGAAATATCGAGCCTAATAGAAAATGCAATAGTTGACGATCCGCCTGTGGCATTAAAGGACGGCTCGGTTATAAAGAACGGCTTTAACGAGGAGCTAGACAGCTTAAGGAATATCGTAGTAAACGGAAGAGAGATATTAGATTCTATTGCACAAAAAGAGAGGGAAAAGACAAAGATCAAAAAGCTCAGGATCGGTTATAACAGGGTTTTCGGATATTATATCGAGGTCCCGAGGTCGTTTGTCGGAGAAGTTCCCGATTATTACATAAGGAAGCAAACGCTTGCCAACTGTGAAAGATATGTAACCGAGGAGTTGAAGGACACCGAGAATATGATAGTCGGCGCAAGCGACAAGGTCATAAAGCTTGAACAGGATATTTTTAACGAGGTAAGAGATTATATTGCCACATTTCTTGACAAGGTTCAAAAAACCGCATCGGCGATAGCTTTTACAGATGTTTTGTGTTCTTATGCGACTGCATCGATCAACAACAATTATACAAAGCCGGAGATCTCGATAGACGGTGTTATAAATATAAAAAACGGAAGACATCCTGTTGTCGAGCTTATGCAGACTGATGAGATGTTTGTTCCTAACGACGCGTATCTTGACCTTACTGACAACAGAATGTCGATCATAACAGGGCCTAATATGTCCGGAAAGAGTACATTTATGCGACAGGTCGCTCTCATTACTCTTATGGCTCAGATAGGTTGTTTTGTGCCTTGCGACTACGCAAAAATATCGGTCGTTGATCAGATATTTACCCGTGTTGGGGCATCTGACGATCTCACGAGCGGACAGTCCACATTTATGGTAGAGATGAGTGAAGTCGCAGATATTTTAAAGAATGCGACTAAAAACAGCCTTGTTATTCTCGACGAGGTCGGAAGGGGTACTTCTACCTCGGACGGACTTTCTATCGCAAGAGCGGTTGCGGAATTTCTTTCGGTAAATCCAAGGCTCGGATGTAAGACGCTTTTTGCGACACATTACCACGAGCTTATCGAGCTTGAAGGTAAAGTAGACGGCGTTAAAAATCTCAGTGTGGCGGTAAAGCAGACCGGCGGAGGAATAAAGTTTTTGAGAAAAATCGTACCCGGCGGCGCAGATGAAAGCTATGGTATAGAGG
>X301_European_Hare__coassemble_1433_pt1 | contig 11724 bp, 15 predicted proteins | sample X301_European_Hare__metabat2_high_PE_011 | metagenome-assembled genome bin X301_European_Hare
ATGAAGAATGTACGTTTGCGTACATTTTTTCCTGATTTTGCGCTGTTAGTGAGAGGAGTAAAAAATAAAAAAACGCAAGGTAAGATATAAATTGATATAAAACCGATTATTGAAGCTTCGGAAGTGTTATTATCACCTTAGTACCTTTTCCGACACTACTTTTAAGGCTTATCGTTCCGCTGTGATAGGTTACGATGTGCTTTACGATAGAGAGTCCAAGACCTGTGCCACCTGTCTGCTTTGATCTTGATTTATCGACCCTGTAAAATCTCTCGAAAATTCTTTCCTGTGACTCCTTCGGGATTCCTATTCCGTTGTCCTCGACCACGATAAGAGCTCTTGAGCCTATATCCTTAACGATGATTTTCACATAACCACCCGGGGTGTTATATTTTATCGAATTATCGGCAAGATTTATCAAAAGCTCATTTGCATAGCTGCGATTTGCCATAACGGTTACGCTCTGGACATCCAGTATTATCTCGACACCGTGCTGCTGCGCCTTATGTGAAAGTATATCCGCGACCTCATATGCGACCTCATCAAGCCTTACGCTCTCAAGCTCTATTGTCTGTTCCTCTATTTCCGAAAGTCTTATTATGTCGTTTATCAGTAAAAGAAGGCGCTCGCTTTCTCTGAAAATAGTTCCCCCGTATTTTTTAACATCATCAGCCCCTGTTATTATGCCGTTTTCGAGCATTTCACCGAAGCCCTTGATCGTCGTAAGAGGTGTTTTCAATTCGTGAGTTACATTAGCTGAAAAGTCGTGTCTTATCTTTTCCGATTTTACACTCTCGGTTGCGTCTATAAGTAAAATTATAATGCCAAAGCCCTCAGCAAACTCGGATTTATTCATATGGACACGGTAAAATCGTCCGTCAATATCAACAGTTTTGTATACAGAGCTTTCATTGTCAAGAGTTTTAAGCATCGAAAGTATTCTGTCATCGCCTGTAAGCTCTGTGATTTTTTTAGGCTCGTCACCCGTTACAAAATCAAGGTTTAAAATTGCCGCAGCGCTTCTGTTTACAGATAAAACCGTGTTTTCCTCATCTATAAGTATCATACCCTCAACCATATTATCGGTTATTAGCGTTACTCTTTCCTTTTCCCTTTTAAGCCTTCTGATGTACTTCTGAAGTCTTGCTGAGATGTATGTTATATTTGAAACAATAGGTTTAAGCTCCTCATATTCTATATCTTCACTAAAATCCTCCGGAACGCCGTCCTTTATCTTAAGGGAATCAACGATTTTTGTCAAAGGTCTTATAACGCTTTTAGATATTCTTTTTGAAACTACCCTTGCTATTATGAGCATCAAGACACAAAGCGCCAAGAATACCGGAACGATAATAAACAGCAATGAAAAGATGTTGCTTACAAGCGAAGAAAACCTTATAACTCCGTCGCCGTATTTTATTGCAAAATAATAGGTAGATTTTCCGAAGGTCTGTGAAACTCTTGTGTCACTTCCCTCGCCCTTTTTAAAAGCGTCAGCGACCTCCTTTCGGTCAGAGTGGTTCTCCATTTTATCGTAAGCCCCCTCGCTGTCAAACTCAACCGTTCCGTCCGACAGCATGTAGGTTACTCTTATTTCGCTGTCAAGCGCACCCTTGACATTTTCAGCTATCTCCTCGGGAGTATCGCCTGACTTTACCGACAGCCTTGCGATATTTTCAATATTTTCCCTGCTTTTGTCAAAGTATATCCCCGATATTGAAAAAACGCTTATTATGCTAAAAACGATAATAGTCAGTGAAACTATTATCGTAATTGCCCTGTTTATTTTTTTCTGCATTTTTTATCTCCGTTTCACAATGGGCATATAAACACCTTTAAACTTTATAACCTATTCCTCTTACGGTTTTGATAAAGTCTGCGCAGCCGCCTTTTTCAAGCTTTTGCCTTAGTGTTTTTATATGCATATCGACAGTTCTCGTTTCTCCGCCGAAGTTAAAGCCCCATACTTTTTCCATTAACTTATCACGGCTTACAACTACCTTTTCGTGTTTCATAAGATATTTTAAAAGCTCAAACTCTTTAAATGTAAGCGTTATCTCATTTCCGCCAAAGCTTACTATTCTTTTTGACTCATCAAGCGTCAGCCCGTTTATTGTAAGTACAGGTGTCATTTCAATATCTGTGTCCTTTGTTGTCCGTCTTAGAACAGCCTTTATTCTCGACAAAAGCTCCATAACGCCAAAAGGCTTTGTGATATAGTCGTCAGCTCCCGACTCAAGTCCCTGTACCTTATCAAGCTCCGAATCCTTAGCGGTCAGCATAATTACCGGTATGTCCTTTGTTTTTTCATCTCTTCTCAAATGCGAAAGAATGCTAAAGCCGTCCTCGTCCGGCAGCATTACATCAAGGAGCACAAGAGAAGGCAGATGCTTTTCCTTCTCTTCATAAAAATCGCTCGCCTTTGGAAACGACTTTACCTCGAATCCCCCGGATTTAAGAGCACAAGATATAAGCTCTCTGATCCCGTCATCGTCCTCTACACAGTAAATCATCGGCATTTTAAAAACCTCACCTTAAAATTCACGCCTTTTTAGGAAGTGCATACTTAGCCAGATACTTTTCCACATACGAATCAAACTCTTCTCCGGAGGTTTTTACCGTCCTGAGATATTCGTGAGTTTCAAAGTTGTCGTCATTCACCTGAATCAGACACACAGCCACATTTGAACAGTGATCCGACACTCTCTCAAGGCTTGTCAGAATGTCCATAAATACAAAACCTGACTCCATTGAACAAGTTCCCTTCTGAAGCCTTTTTATATGTCTGCTTTTAAGCTTAGTCCTTAGCTGGTCTATTACTTCCTCGAGCGGCTCCACAAGATACGCACTGTACAGGTCATTTTCGCTCAGCGCCGTTATTGATAGACCTATTATCTCCTCGGTCGCTCTGCACATTACCTCAAGCTCCGCAAGAGCCTTTTTGCTGAACTCGATTTTTTTAGTATGGAGCTCCTTTATTGATTCATATATATTTTTTGCATGATCTGATATTCTCTCATAATCACTTATGGTATGAAGAATAGTTGAAGCCGTCTTTGAATCTTGTTTTGACATTTGCTGACTTGAAAGCTTTACAAGATATGTGCCGATAACATCCTCATACTTGTCAACCGTTTTTTCTGTATCGGGCACTCTGTTTGCAACAGCCTTATCCCACTTATTCAAAAGCGAGATAGCGTCCGAGATGTTCCTTTTAGCTAGCTTTGCCATTTTTATCGTCTGAGCCTTGCACTGTGCAACAGCAAATGAAGGTGCGGACATAAATCTTGAATCTATAACCGGATCGTCATCAGACATCAGATCGCCTGTTTCCTTGTCCCTTACAAAGACATAAGATAGCTTTTCAAGCAAATTGCTGAAAGGAAGAAGAACAATAGTTGTCACTACCTGGAAAACGGTATGTATCACCGCTATGTCAAATGTGTCAACAACATTACCTGTAAACGCAAAGTTAAATATTGCATTTAAAGGATAGTATATCGCAACGACAAGGATCGTAGGAATAATGTTGAACAACAGATGTATTACCGCAACTCTCTTTGCGTTTTTGCTTGTTCCGACAGAAGATATTATTGCCGTTATACAGGTTCCTATGTGCTGTCCCATAATGATAGGAAGCGCTGAGCCAAATGTCACCGCACCCGTTGCACAAAGCGCCTGTAAAATTCCGACTGACGCCGACGATGACTGTATTATTGCTGTCAGAACTGTTCCCGCGAGTATACCGAGGATCGGGTTGTCAAACATCACAAGTATATTCGTAAACTCAGGTATTTCGGCAAGCGGCTCAACAGCGCCGGTCATAAGCTCCATTCCATACATTAAGACGGCAAAGCCCAAAAGTATCATTCCTGTATGTTTATACTTCTCATTTTTAAGAAACATAAACAAAATGATTCCTATAAGAGCGAGAACCGGAGTAAAAGACGCCGGCTGTAAAAGTCTTATCCAAACGGTATCGCCTTCTATTCCCATAAGCGATAATATCCAAGCCGTTACGGTAGTACCGATATTAGCGCCCATAATGATACCGATCGACTGTCTCAGCTTCATAATACCTGAATTAACAAAGCCCACCAGCATTACAGTTGTCGCTGATGACGACTGAATTATAGCTGTTACAGCGACACCGATAAGCACGCCTTTTATTGTGCTCGAGGTCAAACGGTCAAAGAGCTTTTCGAGTTTTCCTCCGGCAAGCCGCTCAAGCCCTTGTCCCATTACATTCATTCCGTATAGGAACAAAGCAAGTCCACCGATCAAAGTCAGCACAGAAAAAATATCCATATCAAAGTTTCTCCTATTTTTATCCTTTTCTTTTTACAAATACTTGTCTAAACATATAAATTTCCTAAACAAAACAATTATAAACTATATTTGTAAAAATAATGCCACAGTATTGTAAAAATTATGTAAAATTATAGTTAAAACAAAACAGCCTGCGGCGAAAAGCCACAAGCTGTTAAAATAAATTATACCAACCGGATAATAGCCATCTCAGCAGCGTCTCCGCGCCTTGGTCCTGTCTTTATTATTTGAGTATAGCCTCCGTTGCGCTCAGCGTACTTTGGCGAAATCTCATCAAAAAGCTTCTTAACAACGCCCTCCTTGGTAACATATGCCATTACCTGACGCTTGTTGTGAAGATCTTTTGTTTTACCCAGGGTAATCATCTTTTCAGTCATTGACTGAACCTCTTTAGCTCTTGCAACAGTAGTCTCTATCTGACCGTTTTCAAGCAGATAGGTAACCATCCCTCTGAGCATTGACTTTCTGTGGTCACTTGCTCTTCCAAGCTTTCTTGTTCCCGGCATTTGATATTCACTCCTTACTGTTCGTTAGTAATTTTAGGTTAGTCCTCTTCCGAGCTAAGCTCATATCCTAAGCTGTTGAGCTTTCCCTTTACCTCTTCAAATGACTTCTTACCGAGGTTTCTAACCTTCATCATTTCTTCCTCTGATTTTTCGATCAGATCGTTTACTGTGTTGATACCGGCTCTCTTAAGGCAGTTAAAGCTTCTTACCGAAAGATCAAGCTCCTCGATAGTCATCTCCAAAACCTTTTCCTTGCCCTTGTCGTCTTTTTCCGACATTATCTCAACGACACTAGTTTCCTCGGACAGCTCAACAAACAAATTAAGGTGCTCGGTCAAAAGCTTTGCCGCAAGCGAAACCGCTTCCTTTGCGGAGATAGTTCCGTCTGTCCAAACCTCTAGCGTAAGCTTATCATAATCGGTGATCTGTCCTACTCTGGTGTTTTCAACCGTATAATTCACCTTTGTGACCGGTGTATATATGCTGTCTACCGCAATAACGCCTATTGGCGCTCCCGGCATATACGACTTGTTCTTTTCAGCAGAAACATAGCCTCTGCCCCTGTCGACTACGATCTCCATATACAGCTTTGCATCCTCACCAAGAGTTGCAATGTGCATATCCGGAACCAAAATATCGACCTCAGAATCAGTCTTAATATCTCCGGCTGTGACCTCGCCTTCTCCCTCAGCTTCAATATAGATCGTCTTTGGACCTTCGCCGTGGAGCTTTGCAATAAGTCCCTTCAAATTGAGGATTATCTCTGTGACATCCTCCTTAACTCCGGGGATAGTGGAAAACTCATGGTGAACTCCGTCGATCTTTACTGAATTTACAGCCACACCGGGTAAAGAGGAGAGTAGTACCCTTCTTAAGCTGTTGCCAAGGGTAGTACCATAGCCACGCTCTAACGGTTCAAGAACAAACCTTCCGTATGTTCCGTTGCTTTCGAGCTTTGCTACTTCGATTTCCGGCTTTTCGATCTTTTCAAGCATTATAAACCCTCCTGTTCATAAAACCGTGTTTAAAAGAGTATGAATAATAACCTCTCGCCGTAAAAAGCAATATATAAAATATTACTTAGAGTACAGCTCGACGATAAGATGCTCTTCTACCTCATAATCAAGGTCTTCCTTTTGTGCTAAACGAATGACCTTTGCCGAGGACGCATCTCTGTTCATATCAAGCCATGTAGGAATAACTCTTCCCTTTGTAGCCTCAATGATCTCCTTGAACTTAACGCTTGACTTGCTCTTATCTCTAAGAGAAATCTCATCTCCCGGTTTTACCCTGTAAGAAGGAATATCGACTCTCTTACCGTTCACATTAAAGTGTCCGTGAGTTACAAGCTGTCTTGCTTCTCTTCTTGTCATTGAAAGACCCATTCTGAAAACGACATTATCAAGACGAGATTCAAGCATAGTAAGAAGGTTTGCACCTGCCTGACCCTCCTGCTTCTCAGCAAGGTCAAAGTAGTGGGAAAACTGCTTCTCAAGCATTCCGTAGATAAACTTCAGCTTCTGCTTTTCCTTAAGCTGCATTCCGTAATCGGAAACCTTTCTTCTTTTGTTTGCATTAGGATCTCTCTTCGTTTCCTTACCAACGCCCATTACCATAGGGCTGATTCCCAATGATTTGCACTTCTTTAAAATTGGTTCTCTGTTTACTGCCATAGTAAAATCCTCCGTTTTTTAAAAAATATCCGATCTTTATTTATAATACTATCGGACGCCAAGTAAACTTAAAACTTGGTTTTGTACTAAACTCTTCTTCTCTTTGGCGGGCGGCATCCATTATGAGGGATCGGTGTGACATCCTTGATGAGTCTTACCTCAAGCTCCTCTGTCTGAAGCGCTCTTATAGCAGCCTCTCTTCCTGCGCCCGGTCCTTTAACATATACCTCAACAGACTTAAGTCCGTGCTCCTTTGCAGCCCTTGCTGCAGTTTCCGCTGCGGTCTGTGCAGCAAACGGTGTGCTCTTTTTTGAGCCTCTGAAGCCTAATCCGCCTGCGGAAGCCCACGAAATAGCATTTCCCTGCATATCTGTTATAGTAACTATCGTGTTATTGAAGGTTGACTGGATATGAACCTGTCCCTGTTCAATATTCTTTCTGTCCTTACGGCGACGAATAACCTTTTTCTTCGGCTGAGCCATGTTCTATATCCCTCCTTACTTCTTCTTGTTAGCAATAGTCTTCTTAGGACCCTTGCGTGTTCTTGCGTTTGTCTTTGTTCTCTGTCCTCTTACCGGAAGTCCCTTTCTGTGACGGACTCCTCTGTAACAGCCTATCTCGACAAGTCTCTTTATATTGAGAGCGACATTCCTTCTAAGATCACCTTCAACAGTCACATTCTTGTCGATATACTCACGAAGCTTAGCAACGTCGTCCTCTGAAAGGTCCTTAACTCTTGTATCGGGATTAACTCCCGTTTCTTTTAAGATCTTTTTTGCAATGTTCGGACCGATTCCGTAGATATAAGTTAGTCCTGCTTCAACTCTCTTATCTCTAGGAAGGTCAATACCAGCAATACGAGCCATAAATTAGCTGCACCTCCATTTTTTTAAGTTAGCCTTGTCTTTGCTTGTGCTTAGGGTTTTGGCAAATAACCATTACCTTACCCTTTCTCTTAATGATCTTGCACTTTTCACAGATCGGCTTAACTGAAGGTCTTACTTTCATTGAAATACCTCCTTTAAATATACCCGAAAGCGTATAGCCGCTTTCTAAAACGTGTGTACCCTTTATTCCTTTGAACGCCAGGTAATTCTTCCCTTAGTCAAATCATAAGGCGACATTTCGACCGTTACCTTATCACCCGGAACGATACGAATGTAATTTGTTCTCAGCTTTCCGGAAATATGCGCAAGGATCTCGTGGCCGTTTTGAAGCTCAACTCTGAATGTTGTGTTCCTCAAAGCCTCCTTGACGATTCCTTCAACCTCGATAGCATCGCTTTTTGACATATTTGTTTGCACACCCCTTTTAGGTTGGTGGTCTGATTGAGTTTGGTTTTGGGTCATAAACTCACTCAACACCTGTTTGCTTAAGACCCGATATATGCCTGCCGTCAGGGTGAAATGTTCCCCTTAACTAGAGGCCGTCCTATGCCCTTACCGCAACAAGTCAGCGCATAAGACCTGACGCAAAGCACAGATCTGATCTTTCCTATGAACAACGCCTATCCTTACTCCGGATCAGTCAATATTACCGCTCCGTCATTAGTTATGGCGATTGTATGCTCAAAATGAGCTGACAGTTTACCGTCCTTTGTTCTAACAGTCCACTTGTCGGGCATAACATATATCTTCTCGGTACCCATATTTATCATAGGTTCGATAGCTATTACCATACCCTCCGTCAGGCGAACACCTCTTCCCTGTTTTCCGTAATTCGGAACCTCGGGGTCTTCGTGAAGGTCTTTGCCTACGCCGTGTCCGACAAACTGTCTTACTACGGAATATCCGTTGTCCTCATTATATTTCTGGATAGCATAGCCTATATCCCCAAGCCGCACTCCCGGCTTTGCCATTGAAATAGCAAGATACAGACTCTCCTCTGTGGATTTTAACAAGGCCTCAGCCTCTTCGCTGATTTTACCAACGGCAAAAGTCTTGCAGCTATCCCCGTGGAAGCCGTCGATATAAGCCCCCACATCTACCGAAACTATGTCTCCTTCTAAAAGCTTTCTTGGTCCCGGTATACCGTGTATTACCTCGTCGTTTACCGATATACAGGCGCTTCCCGGAAAACCGCCGTATCCTAAGAAAGACGGCTGTGCTCCGTGAGACACAATATACCTGTGAATAATCTTATCAAGCTCATAGGTCGTCATTCCGGGAGTGATCGTTTCTCCTGCGTGCTTAAGCGCACCGGCGGTGATCCTTCCCGCTTTTTTCATAATTTCGATCTCTTTATCGGATTTTACAGAAATCATCTATATTTCCTCTAGCCCTTTATAGCTTCAAGCGTAAGACGCGAGGTATCCTTTACCTCTTCCTGTCCCTCGACTGTTACAAGCTTTCCCTGTGCCTCATAATATCCTTTAAGCGGAGCGGTCTGCTCGTGATATATCTTAAGGCGAGACTCAACAGTCGCTGGCTCATCGTCTTTTCTTATAACCGTCTTTGCTCCGCAGGCATCACATATACCTTCAACCTTTGTCGGCTTAAAATCAATGTGATAGGAATTTCCGCAGCCCTCGCAAACTCTTCTTCCTGAAAGTCTCTGCTTTATCTTTTCGTCGGGCACATAGATTTCTATTACCTTATCTATCGTGACGCCCATATTGTCAAGCGCCTCTGCCTGAGGAACTGTTCTCGGAAAGCCATCGAGAATAAATCCGTTTTTACAGTCATCTTCAGCGATTCTGTCCTTTAGAATTCCGATAACGACCTCATCCGGAACAAGCTTTCCGCTATCCATATAGCTTTTCGCTTCAAGTCCGCTTTTTGTTTGGTTTTTAACTGCCGCTCTGAGCATATTTCCGGTGGAGATCGTAGGTATCTCAAGCTCCTTACAGATAACCTCTGCCTGCGTTCCCTTTCCTGCACCGGGTGCTCCTAAAAGAATAAGATTCATATAAGCTTTCCTTTCAGTTTTTATTCCAGGAATCCCTTGTGATGACGCATCATCATCTGAGACTCCAGTGTGCGAACGGTTTCAAGCGATACGCTTACGATAATCAGGATAGATGTACCTCCCATAGCGATTCCGCTGATTCCCGAGAAGTTTGCAAAGAAAATAGGGAATATCGCAATAATTCCAAGGAATATAGCTCCTACAAGCGTTATCTTTGAAAGAACTCTCTTTATAAAGTCGCTCGTCGGCTTTCCGGGACGGATTCCCGGGATTCCTCCGTTATTTTGTCTAAGATTGTTTGCGATCTCAATAGGATTGTACTGCATCGAAACATAGAAGTAGTTAAATCCTATAATGAGAAGGAAGTATAATACCGCATAGAATATGCTGTCTGTGCTGAACCAGTTTAGCAAGCCGACATAAAATTTCTGCCAAAATCCTGTCGGATTAGTCGGTCTTGCGATAAACAACTCAAGAGTAGACGGAAGAGACATAAACGACATCGCAAATATGATAGGCAATACTCCGCTCATTGCGACCTTTACCGGGATGTACGAATTCTGTCCGCCGTACATTTTTCTTCCTACAACTCTTTTTGCATACTGTATCGGAATTCTTCTCTCAGCATTGTCCATAAAGATGATAAACGCTATCATTAGGATAAATATAACCACAACTATCGGAACAGTGACGATATATTTCATCTCTCCGCTCTTTATAAGCTCAAACAGATACAAAACAGCACGAGGACCTCTTGAAATGATACCCGCAAAAAGTATCATCGAAATTCCGTTTCCGATACCCTTATCATTGATCTGATCTCCGAGCCAGATGATAAACGCAGAACCTGCTACAAAACAGCCTATTATAACGGCAGCAGCAAAGATTCCGGAAAATCCCGATGTGTACTTGACAGCGTGTGCTGAATTTTTAAGGGTGAGATAATAAGCCCAGCCCTGAAACAGCGCAATACCGAAGGCTGTATACCGGGTGATCTTGTTTATCTTCTTTCTTCCCTCCTGACCTTCCTTAGACATCCTCTCAAGAGGAGGAATCGCATATGTCAGAAGCTGTATGATGATCGAAGCGTTGATATAAGGCGAGATCGACAGACACAAAAGCGTAGCCTGTGAGAATGCGCCACCCGAGAGCATATTCAGGTAATTGAAAAAGTTACCTGAGTCACCCGTCGAGTTGAACCACTCCTGAATCGTCGCCTGATCAAGATACGGAACCGGAATCGCTGAACCTATACGGTAGATGATGATTATCAAAAGTGTGAACAAGATCTTTTTTCTAAGGTCTGCTACTTTCCATGCGTTTCTTAAAGTCTGTAACACTTCAGATCACCTCAGCCTTTCCGCCTGCCTTTTCAATCTTTTCCGCAGCCGCTTTTGTGAAAGCGTCAGCCTTTACCGTGATCTTCTTAGTGAGCGAGCCGTTTCCGAGTATCTTTACGGCATCATATCTGCCGTTTACAAGTCCGGACGCCCTTAAAAGCTCCTCATCAACTGTGATTCCGTCATTGAATTTTTCTAGGTCGCTTACATTAACTGTTGCATACTTCTTAGCAAAAATGTTGTTAAAACCTCTCTTAGGAGTTCTTCTTGCTAAAGAAGTCTGTCCTCCTTCAAATCCGGGTCTGATTCCGCCGCCGGAACGAGCCTTCTGCCCCTTATGTCCCTTGCCTGCGGTCTTACCCTGTCCCGAGCCGTGTCCTCTGCCGATTCTCTTTGATTCCTTAACAGAGCCTGCGGCCGGTGAAAGTTCATGTAATTTCATTAGATCTGCACCTCCCTAATTACGCTTCGGTAACCTTAATCAGATGCGAGATCTTCTTAATTTTACCCTGTGTCTGTGCGTTATCAGGTTGAATTGTTACCGCACCGATTTTTCTAAGACCAAGAGAACGGGCAGTTGCAATCTGATTTTCGGTTTTTGAGTTTAAGCTCTTAACCAATGTGATCTTTAATTTTGCCATTTTTTAAGTCCTCCTTAGCCCAGTATTTCTTTTACCGTCTTACCTCTTTTTGCTGCAACCTCCTCAGCGGATTTTACAGACGCAAGACCGTTTATCGTAGCTCTTACTACATTGCAAGGATTATTTGAACGAAGAGACTTTGTTCTTATATCCTTAATTCCCGCCATCTCAACAACTGCTCTGACGGGTCCCCCTGCGATTACTCCGGTACCGGGTGCGGCAGGTCTCATCAAAACTCTGCCTGCTCCAAAGGCACCTACGACCTCGTGAGGAATAGTTGTACCCTTTAATGAAACCCTGATAAGGTTTTTCTTAGCGTCCTCAATAC
>X301_European_Hare__coassemble_1434_pt1 | contig 11702 bp, 10 predicted proteins | sample X301_European_Hare__metabat2_high_PE_011 | metagenome-assembled genome bin X301_European_Hare
AAGTATACCACAAGATTTTTTATTTGTAAAGCAGAAATTTAAAGATTTTTGATTTTATTTGCTCTTATATAATCATTAAGCCGTCAAAAATTTAGTCAATTTCAAGCATAAAAATCTTAAATTTATAACGATATTGCTTTCTTTTTTAATAATTAAAAAGAAATTTTTAACAAATTTTTTGTACACCTTTTAGTAACAGTAAATACAAACAGATACGGTGTCAGTTTTTAGCCATTTGACAACCGTTTCGCAAAGTATCTTATTTTGCGAAAAGCCTTTTTAAGTGTCATTTTTGAGAATAAAACGGCCCCACAATATATTAAATACACCCCATTATTAGACAATGTAATATTAATGTCTAATAATGGGGTGCATATCATTTTATGAATGGAACGCTTTTGCTTATCTGAATAAATATTATTTCTTTTTTCTGTTGTTATAAAAAAACATTATGACTGCCACGCCTATAATAATAAAGTATCCTAAAAAGCTGTATGCGTCCGGAATTTGTCCAAACAGTATATAGCCGAGAATAGCCGCAAAGATTATCTGAGAATAATCGTACACGGATATTTCTCTTGCCGGGGCGTAATAATAAGCAGCTGTTATTGAAAACTGCCCGCCCGCAGCCGCAAGACCGGCTCCGAGAAGAGTCAATACCTGAATGAGTGTCATAGGCACAAAGTCGAAAATCAGAAACGGCAATGTCACAAGACAAGAAAATCCCGAGAAAAAGAATACAACAAAAGGACCCTTTACTCCCATAAGTCCAAGCTTTCTGACTGCGGAATAAGCAGCGCCCGCACCAATTCCGCCTAACAGTCCGAGAAGCGACGGAATAAGAGCCATATTGCTTAGTGTCGGCTTTATTATAAAAAGGCTTCCGCCAAAAGCCGCAAAGACACCAAGCGCCTGAACGACACTAAGCTTTTCCTTTAAAAAAACAGATGAAAACAACACCGCAAAAAACGGCGACATTTTGTTTAACATTGACGCGTCACTTAGCACAAGATGATCCACTGCGTAAAAGTTACAAAGTATTCCAAGCGTACCGAAAACCGAACGCATCAACAAAAAGGGTAAGCTCTCTTTGGTCAGTCTTATTTTCTCCTTTGAGCGGATAAGTATGATAAGCGCAAAGAAAAAGGCTACAAAGTTTCTGAAAAAGCTTTTCTGAACACTCGGAAGATCGCCGGAAAGCCGCACGAACGCATTCATAAATGTAAAACAAAAAGCCGACAAAATAATATAAAGTATTCCTTTATACTTAGAATTTATAATAGTTCTCAAAAAATCGCATCCTTTATGACTTAGTAAATCTGCCCCGACGCTCTTCTTGCCATATTAAATTGTGGAGCAAGCCGCTAATAAAACATCGCCGTTATTTATGAACAGACTATGAATATTGTAAACATTCTGTTACAAAATATGATTTATTTTATGAAAAATGTACGTTTGCGTACATTTTTTCCTGATTTTGCACTGTTAGTAGAGGGAGATAAAAAATAAAAAAGAGCGGAACATCCGCCCCTTAAAGCTTTATTACTTAGTTCCGGTCGAACCGAAACCGCCTGCGCCTCTAACAGTATCAGAAAGCTCATCTGCTTCTTCAAAGTCTACCTTTAAGAAAGGTGTTACAACGAGCTGAGCGATCCTCTCGCCCTGAGAGATGGTCTGAACAGAGTCGGAATGGTTATGTAAAGCGACCATTACCTCTCCTCTGTAATCCGCATCTATCACGCCGACCTTATTAGCGGGAGCAAGTCCCCGCTTCAACGCAAGTCCGCTTCTGGCATAGATCAGACCTGCATATCCATCCGGGATTTCGACAGCGAGACCAGTGTGTACAAGGACAGTGGCAGCAGGTTTGACCTCAAGCTCGCCGTCGATCACAGCATACAGATCGCACCCTGCTGAAAACTCACTTCCCCGTGTTGGAATTGTTGCCCTCTCATCAAGTTTTTTTATCTTAATCTTTGCCATAGACAAACCTCGTTATATGATATTGTTTTCATCTAGAAGTACAATTTTTTTCTCTTTAAGTGTTTCCTTTACATCAATAAGGCGCTGATTTTCACTGCCTCTGAATTTAAGGTTTAAATTTTTCTTCTCCTCAACGAACTCACCGTCAACAAGAACATCAATATATCCGATCATTTCGTCGGTATATTCGGTCCTTATCCTGCTATCCGGATTTAATATATCCTTATCAATGGTATATCCTGAGTAACACCACACGGTCTTCTGCGGAAAATTAAGCCTTACCTTTTGTAGAAGCTTAGTTATCTCCGGCTGATTCTGCGGTTCAAAAGGCTCGCCGCCTAAAAGCGAAAATCCTTTTATATAGTCAGGCGTCATCAGCCTTAGGATTTCCTCCACAGTCTCGTCTGAAAACTCTTTTCCATAGGAAAAATCCCATGTTTCAGGATTAAAACATCCCTTGCAGTGATGAGTACAGCCGCTGACAAACAGAGATACTCTTACACCCGGTCCGTTAGCGACATCGCACTTTTTGATCGTTCCGTAGTTCATATCTTATCCTAATCAAAATCATCAGAGATGAAGAACTCTGGATTTTATTTCCTTAGTCTTTCCGACATTCCAGAAGTTCTCGCCGAGATAACCGCAGGTCCTTCTCGTAACATTCATTTTAGAGTGATCCTTATTGTGGCACTGTGGACACTCCCACTCATTCTCATCGTTTATCACTATTTCGCCGTCAAAGCCGCACTCGTGGCAGTAATCCGACTTTGTGTTAAACTCGGCGTACTGAATGTTGTCGTAAATATACTTTACAAGCGTTTCAAGCGCAGGAAGATTGTTGCGTAGATTCGGTATCTCAACATAAGAGATAGCTCCTCCGGAAGAGATCTTCTGGAACTGGCTTTCAAACTTAAACTTTTCAAAAGCGTCTATGTTCTCTCTTACATCTACATGATACGAATTGGTATAATATCCCTTGTCGGTAACATCCTCAATAGTACCGAATCTCTCCTTATCTATTCTTGCAAAGCGGTAGCACAGACTTTCAGCCGGCGTTCCGTAAAGTGCAAAGCCTATACCTGTATCAGCCTTCCACTTGTCACAGGTATCCCTTAGCTTATTCATAAGTTTAAGAGCAAATTCAAGTCCCTTCGGATCGGTCTGAGGAACTCCCTTCATAAGCTTTGTGACCTCATAAAGACCGATATATCCAAGAGAGATCGACGAATATCCGTTCATAAGATACTTGTCTATCTTTTCTCCCTTTTTAAGTCTTGCGATAGCGCCGTACTGCCAATGGATAGGTGAAACATCGCTCTTTGTTCCCATAAGCGCGTTATGGCGGCACATCAGAGCCTCATAACAAAGCTCAAGACGCTCGTCAAGAAGCTCCCAGAATTTTTTCTCGTCGCCCTTTGCGATAATTCCTATCTGAGGGAGATTTATAGAGACTACTCCCTGATTAAATCTTCCTTCAAATTTATACTCTCCGTTTTCGTCCTTCCAAGGTGCCAGGAATGAACGGCAGCCCATAGGTGAAAAGACATTTCCAGCATAATTTTCCCGCATTTTTTTAGCGGATATATAGTCGGGATACATTCTCTTTGCCGAACACTTTACGGCAAGCTTTGTAAGATAGTCATATTTTCCGCCCTTTAAGCAGTTATGCTCGTCCAGAACATAAACAAGCTTCGGGAATGCGGGGGTTATATAAACGCCTTTTTCATTTTTTATACCCTCATATCTCTGACGGAGTATCTCCTCAATGATCATTGCGTTTTCTTCAATATACTCGTCGCCCTCCTCAAGATTTAAAAAGAGGGTAACAAACGGAGACTGACCGTTTGTGGTCATAAGTGTATTGATCTGGTACTGAATGGTCTGTATACCTGACTTAAGCTCACTGTTAAGGCGCTCGTTTACCAAAGCCTCAAGCTTTTCCGGGGAAATATCATCTCCGACCGCTTCTCTTATAGACTTTTCAAACTTTTCCTTGGATTTTCTCAAATACTTTCCGAGATGCTTTAAGTCGACCGACTGTCCGCCGTATTGTGATGATGCGACCGCCGCGATTATCTGCGTGGTAATGGTGCAGGCTACCTGAAAGCTCTTTGGAGACTCAATAAGCTTTCCGTGCATAACAGTTCCGTTGTCAAGCATATCTCCGATATTTATGAGGCAGCAGTTAAAAATCGGCTGCAAGAAATAATCGGCATCGTGAAAATGGAACACACCCTCCTCATGAGCCTTTGAAAGCTTTTCGGGTAACAATATTCTGCTTGTAAGATCCCTAGAGACCTCTCCGGCAATATAGTCTCTTTGAGTCGACGCAAGGATAGTATTTTTATTAGAATTTTCCTCAGCAAGCTCCTTGTTCTCATTTCTAATAAGGCTCAATATCGAATCATCGGTAGTATTTGCCTTTCTTACCAAGGCTCTCTGATAACGGTAAATGATATATGTCTTTGCAAGAACATACAAATCAAACTCCATTAACTTTTCTTCGATAATGTCCTGAATATCCTCGACAAGCATTCTCTTTCTGTTTTTGCTCTCAATAAATTCAAGTATGCTATCTATCTGCTCCGGAGTTGCTCTTTCCTGCTCCTCCACCTCTGCATTTGCCTTCTGGATAGCGATAACAATTTTGCTGCGGTCAAAATCGACCGAACTTCCGTCTCTTTTTACGACTTTCATAGTTGCCTCCCTCAAAATTTTTTTACTCGTTGCTTTTTCTTTTTTTTAAAAATCAACTCTTTTGTTCAATAGTTATATAAAAACCTTATTTAGTATATGACATTTTTTATAAAAAAGCAGTTGCATTTGCAACAAAAATGTGATAAAATACAATATATGGTGATTGCACCTCGTCTAAAAGCGCATATGCTGTATACTATTTTTTGTACAGTTGACCGCACAAACACCTATAATACGAGCTTTTTTACAGATACAAGCACATAAATCAGGAGGAAAATATGGCAAAAAAAATTTTTGACGGAATAAATCAAGGCGAACTAGAAAAACTGCTTATATGTTTAAAAGCGACAAAGCGAACATATAAATCAGGTGAAATAATAATCACATATTCGGGTCAGATCGAACGCACCGGAATAATATCCGGCGGAGAGGCACAGGTAATAAAATATGATATTGACGGAAACAAGACAATATTAGAGCGGCTTTCCGGCGGAGATATGTTCGGCAGACTTTTCACTTATTTTTCAAATGACGGTGATATAAGTGTGATATGCACCCGAAGCTGCGAGGTTATATTTATAGACTTAAAGGACATTACAAAGAGATGTGAAAATGCCTGTACATATCACTCCGTATTTATTGAGAATTTATTGGAGATATTATCAGACCGCTCTATTACACAAAGTGTGCGCATAGACATTCTAAGTCAGAGGACTCTCAGAAAAAAGCTTCTCTTCTATTTTGAGCTTGAGTCAAAGCGTCAAGGCAAGCGCAGCTTTACACTTCCCTTTTCTCTGTCAAGTCTTGCTGATTATCTTTGTGTAGATCGAAGCGCTATGTTAAGAGAAATGAAAAATCTCAGAGATTCGGGCATTATCCATTCACACTCCCGACAGATACGGCTTTTAAAAATGAATAACGCTTGACAAAAATCGGCTAATATGCTACAATTACTTCTGTTGAAAATTTTATGCGGATATGGCGGAATTGGCAGACGCGCTAGATTTAGGTTCTAGTGTTAATTCGTGCAGGTTCAAGTCCTGTTATCCGCACCAGAATCATATGTAAAAAAGTCCCGATTTTTCGGGGCTTTTTTACTTTGTGTTTGCAATAGGCTTTTTACCATCAGGCTTATCTTGTATATTGTCGGTAAACTTATTTACTTTTTTCTCTTGAAAATCAGTAAGAAATATGATAGAATAATGGATGTAAATACAAATGAATTTATTATTAAATCCTGGATTTCACACTTAAAGCACTTAAGCGTTTAAGTGTAAAACCCTCGCTTATTGAAAACAGATTTTTGATATTTTATATAATTTATTATGAAAGAAGTTTTCATCGTGAATAAGCCCGAACTTTACAGCTTTATAGAAAGCACCTTAATTGATACCTTTCTTCAACTGGCAAGAGTAAATATTATTACAGGAGAATATCAGTACCTTAAACAGGATCCGGATATTAAAAAGGATTTTGAAGGCGTGACAAATATTTATGACTATATGAGGAAATTCGCCTCTGAGAAATATGTTTATCCCGAATTTGTAGATGAATATATGAAGTTTTCCGACCCGGAATATGTTCAGAAGAAAGTATTCGGCGGAGAAAGAACGATAGTTTACAGATATAAGCGAAAAACGCCAAACGGTATCTAACTGATTAACAAATTGCAAAGAGACTGTGGCTGGAGCCTTTCAGAAACCGTCAAGCGGTAGGAGTTTTTCACTAATCCACAGCATCTAAACAATTATATCGTAGTTCTTGGAGAGGAACTCTAAAAACTACTACTTTTATTATACGAGGAGTATTTATTATGAAAAAATTTTTCAGCACACCGGCAAGGGCGATAATTTCAATCATTTGCATTGTGGTAATTGTTTTGGCAATTATCACTGCGGTAATCGCAATCATAATCAAAAGCAGTCTTATAAGCAAGTCAGAAGCGGAGGGCATATCATTAAATGATGCAGGCTTTAACAGAGCCGATGTGTCAGCGCTCTATACAAAGCTTGACTTTGATGACGGACGCTTTCAGTATGAGGTGGATTTCTACAAGGACGGTACGGAATATGAGTATACGATCCAAGCAAAAGACGGAGATATTATTTCAAGGGATATCGAAGGAGGCTCAAATGCTTCTAAACCGGAGACTACTTTATCCACCGAGAAGGATAATACCATAACATCTGAGGTGACAACACAGCCCGTTACAAGCGCTGATAATAAGAATCAGATCTCCCTTGACGAAGCAAAAGCGGCTGCTTTAGCGGATGCAAAGCTTTCCGTAGCTGATGTTACCTTCACAAGAGCAAAGTCTGACAATGACGACGGAATTATGATATACGATATTGAATTCTATACTAAGGACAAGGAATATGATTATGAAATAAACGCTTATGACGGAACAGTGTATGAAAAAGGTGTGGAGTTGATAAGCGCCACTCCGACAACTTCCACAAGCAGCAAGAATGATACAAAGGATAATTATATCGGCATAGACCGCGCAAAGAAGACAGCTCTTGACCACGCAAAACTTAGCGAAACAAATGTGAGAATGGTCAAATCAGAGCTTGATTACGACAATGGAAAAGCGGAATATGAAATTGAATTTTACTTTGACGGTAAAGAATATGATTACAAAATTGACGCTGTCACAGGAAGTATTATCGAACACGATGTCGAACCTGTCTGAAAATATAAAATGAACTTATAAAGAAAAATCCGGAGCATAACAACTCCGGATTTTATATTTTTGAGAAAAGTTATTGTTCTCGATAGTTTATTTAGCGCTTAGCTTTCTAAGCTCTCTTTGTCTTAATATCGTTTCTCTCATAGCAAGGCTCAGTCCTCTGACCGTTTCCTGTGGAAAGGTCGCCAAAAATGTAAGCGCCTGATCATCGGCATCATTTTCCGAAAGCTTTATGACCTTTTTGAAAAACAACTTCACATAGCGATAATTTTCAAAAAGCTCCCTTCCCTTTTTTATGCCTTTTTCGGTAAGCGCTATCTCATTTGAAAAATCCTGAGAAACATACCCGTTATCAGCAAGGCATTTAAGCGTCTTGCTGACGCTCGGTCTTGAGACCTCAAGGCGTTTTGCTATATCTACACTTCTCGCCTTATCCGAGCTCCTTAACAGTTCATAAACTGCAAGCAGGTATTTAAACTGTGCGTGACAATCCTTCATAATTATTACTAGCGCCGTTTATCAAAGACCGTTCGGGTTGTTTTTTGTAAAGTTCCAACCGTCTGCCGTCATTTCATCAAGGTCATATTTCGCTTCCCAGCCAAAAATCTTTTTAGCCTTCTCGGTATTTGCATAACAAATATCGATATCCCCTGCGCGGCGGGGCATCACCTTATACGGAAGCTCTCTTCCGCAAGCCTTTTCAAAGCTGTGCAGCACCTCCATTACGCTTGAACCCTTTCCTGTTCCGAGGTTGACCGCCTCTACGCCAGTAGTTTCAAGTACATACTTCAGCGCCGCAAGATGACCTTTTGCAAGATCAACGACATGAATATAGTCCCTCACACCTGTTCCGTCAGGTGTATCGTAATCGTTTCCGAATACACCAAGCCTCTCAAGCTTTCCGACAGCCACCTGTGCGATATAAGGCAAAAGGTTGTTTGGTATACCGTTTGGATCCTCTCCGATAAGACCGCTTTTATGTGCGCCGATAGGATTAAAATATCTGAGCAAGGATACGCTCCATTCATTATCCGATACATAAACATCCTTTAAAATCTGCTCGATCATTACCTTTGTATAACCGTAAGGATTTGTTGCGCTTGTAGGCATATCTTCAACATACGGCGCTTTATTGTGCATACCGTAAACTGTTGCCGAGGAGGAAAAAACTATCTTCTTTACTCCCGCCTCTCTCATAGCTGTTATGAGCATAAGTGTTCCGGTAATATTATTGTGATAATACTCTATCGGCTTGCGGACAGATTCACCGACCGCCTTAAGTCCGGCAAAGTGAATGACTGAATCTATCTTGTTCTCTGAAAAAACATTCCTTACTGCATCAATATCTAAAAGATCCGCCTTGTAAAACTTAAAATCCTTACCGGTGATTTTTTTTATCCTGTTAAGAGCTTCCGGCTTTGAGTTTGAAAAGTTATCTAAAACAACAATATCGTATCCCGCCTCTAAAAGCTCAACACTAGTATGGCTGCCGATAAATCCGGCGCCGCCTGTTACCAAGATCGTACTCATTTTCTCCTCCTAATTTATATTTTCCCTAAAAACATTTTAACATATAAGTACAAATTTTGCAAGCATTTTTTAACTCTAAGGACTTGTCCTAATTAAATAATTTGGCGCAGGAAACTATTTCCTGCGCCAAATATGCTTACTAAGATATAATCTTGATTAGTTGCATCCGCATCCGCAGTTATCGCAGTTGTTGCAGCCGCAGCCGTTTGCACTTAAAGCGCTTGTTCCGTTACCGAAAGCAATGATGAGAATTAGAATTACTATCCACCAGCATCCGTTAAATCCACAACCGTTCATTAAAAACACTCCTTTTGTAATAATTTAAAGCATTCTCCGTTTTTTTGGGAGATTTTTTTGCTTTATAGTATAGTTTATGATATGAATTTAAAAGTGTTACAGACAAATTTAAAAAGCATAATATAAATTAGATTAAAAATAAAAAATCTGACAAAAATTAAATAGTGATATATTAAATATTTGTACAGCTTAAGAAGGGAGAGCTATATGGATAAATTTTCAAGGCTTTTAAACGACTTTACTCCACAGGCAAAGGAGATAATAAAAAACAGTGTCACAGCGGCTCAGGAGCTGGGTAGCGAATATATAGGAAGCGAGCATATGCTCCTATCATTTTTCGATCTTTCAAATTCGACCGGCACATACCTTTTAAAAAGACATGGCGTAAGCCGGTTAGAGATACTTCCATTTTTAAAAAGCAATCAAAACAGCGCAAAAAAGCCTGCTTTGTGTGAAAAAAACCTGTCTCAGAATGCAAGAAAAATAATTCTCGGAAGTGTTTCTCTTGCAAAAAGTCTTGGTGTTTCCAAGGCTGGCAGCGAGCATATTCTTATGATGATGCTGCGCTTGGAAAACAGTGCCGCCGCAGAGATCTTAAGAGAGCTATATGTTCCTGTGTCATCACTTTACTGTGACTGTGCAAACGCCGGAAACGGAAAGCTTAACGAGAGCACCGCGCACGAAAAAAAATTCAAGTTTTTAGAAAAATACTCAAGAGAGCTAACAAACGAGCGAGAGGTCAAAAAGCTTGACAACTGTTTTGAGCGTGACGAGCAGATGGACAGAATATCAAGGATACTACTAAGACGCAATAAAAATAACCCCTGTCTTATCGGAGAGGCGGGAGTCGGAAAGTCGGCTATAATTGAAGGACTTGCCAAAAGGATATTTGAAAAGACAGCGCCCGCTCCCCTTCTCGGAAAGCGGATATTCTCACTTGACCTGAGCACGCTTCTCGCAGGCGCAAAGTACCGAGGCGATTTTGAAGAGCGGCTCAAGGGCTGTCTTAGCGAAGCCGTAAGCGACAAGGATGTTATACTATTTATAGATGAGATACATTCGATAATGGGTACCGGCGCTGCGGAAGGCGCGATAGATGCCGCAAGCATCCTTAAGCCGGAGCTTGCCAGAGGAAACCTTCAGCTTATAGGCGCAACTACCTATGAGGAATACAGAAGCTGTATTGAAAAGGATGCGGCACTTGAGAGAAGGTTTCAAAAGGTTTATGTATCTGAACCGACTGCTAGCCAGACAAGACTTATCCTTAAAGGTATAAAACCGAAATACGAAGAATTTCACGGCGTAAAGATACCGGATTGTGCGATAGATGAAGCTATAATGCTTTCCAAAAGATACCTTACCGACAGGTATTTTCCCGATAAGGCTATTGACCTTATCGACGAAGCGTGTTCTAAGGTCAGAATAACACATAGTATGGACGAGGATGACGATATGTATGACATATTCAACAGTTATGTTTCAGGAAAGATAACAAGAGACAAATACCTTGAGCTTATCTCTAAAAAGTGCGAACAGAAAATGCCGGTTTTGACACCGTCTGATATAAGAGAGCTTGTATCAAAGAATCTAAGTATCCCCGCCGGAAAGATATCAAGAGATGTTTTAGGTCAGTATGCTTTTGCATCAGAGAGGATAAAACAAAGATTAATTGGTCAGGACAGCGCTGTCGACACCGTGTTAAACGCTGTAAAGCGAAACCGTTTTGAGCTTGACGAAAGTCCGCTGCCGATAGGTTCTTTTATTTTTATGGGTAAAAGCGGAGTGGGAAAAACCGCCCTCGCAAAAGAAATTTCCGAGGAAATATTTATGGGTTCCCTTATAAGATTTGATATGAGCGAGTTTTCACAAAGCCATACAGTCTCCCGTCTTATAGGCTCGCCTGCGGGATATGTAGGTTACGAAAACGCAGGAGAACTCACTGAAAAGGTAAGGAAGAATCCGTACAGTGTTCTTTTGTTTGACGAGATCGAAAAGGCTCACAGAGATATTTACAATCTTCTTTTACAGATACTTGACACAGGCTTCTTACAGGACGCAAAAGGCAAAAGCGTATCTTTTAAAAACACACTTATAATAATGACGACGAACCTAGGAGTAACACATAACGGAGCTTTACCTCTTGGCTTCAGCAGAAGCTCTGATAAGTCTTTTGAAAGTGAAAATATGAAAAACGAGCTTAAAAAGTTTTTATCGCCCGAGCTGTTAAACAGAATAGACGAGTGCGTTTATTTTTCGCCTTTGGATGACGAAACTCTCGAAAAAATAGCACAAAACCGCTTGAATACTCTTTCTGACCAGTTAAGGCAAAAGGGCATAAAGCTTAAAATATCAAACAGTATACTGCCGTTTATATTGAAAAAGGCAGACAAAAAATCAGGCGCAAGAGGAATAATAAAAATAATCGACAATGAAGTAAAAGCCGTTTTGACTGATGAGATCATAAATGCGAACTGCACACAGATAAAGCTCTGTCTCTTATACACAT
>X301_European_Hare__coassemble_1448_pt1 | contig 11464 bp, 13 predicted proteins | sample X301_European_Hare__metabat2_high_PE_011 | metagenome-assembled genome bin X301_European_Hare
CATACCCGATACCGTGACGGTTGCTTCCGTCGAAGTGTACGGATAAGCTCTCTTTACAGTCAAAGGAGGTAAAAGCAAATCTGTATGTAAGCCAAAGTCCAAGTGCGATTATCACAGAAATTAGTATTACCCATATAAGCACAACTATCACACTAAGGGCGCGTTTTTTCTTCTTTTTAGGCTTGTCCTTGCCTTGATCCACAACAGGATTATCACAAAACGGACAAATCTTAGTATTTGAAAGCAGCTCTTCGTTACAGTTAGTGCAAATGATCTTTTTTTTCTTCGCCATAGTTATCCACCGGTCTTTCGCCATAATTCTACGATTTTATTATAGCTCCAAACCGCTTAAAAGTCAATTATTTTGCTTGACATAAACCTTATAAGCGTGTATACTTTATGAGATAATGTTTTTATAAAAGATACTTAACATAGTAAGGAGAGATCAAAATGTGGGCATATGAAAGCGTGTTTTATCAGATTTATCCTCTGGGATTTTGCGGTGCTCCGTTTGAAAATGACGGCGTGGCGAAAAACAGGATCAAAAAGGTTTCGGAATGGATACCGCATATAAAAAAACTTGGCGCAGACGCCATATACCTTTCACCTGTTTTTGAATCTGATAACCACGGATACAATACGAGAGATTATAGAAAAATAGATACCCGCTTAGGCACAAACGACGACTTTAAAGAGCTGTGTAATAAGCTTCATAATGAGGGAATAAGAGTTGTTCTTGACGGGGTTTTTAATCATGTCGGAAGAGGATTCTGGGCATTTCAGGATGTGCTTAAAAACAGAGAGAGCTCGCCTTATCGTTATTGGTTCAACATAGATTTTAACGGAAATTCACCCTATTCGGACGGCTTATGGTATGAGGGATGGGAGGGTCACTACGACCTTGTAAAGCTGAATTTAAGAAACGAAGAGGTTATAACCCATATTTTTGACTGTGTAAAAATGTGGGTCGAGGAGTTTGATATAGACGGATTGAGACTTGATGTTGCCTATATGATCGACAGGGATTTTCTTCGCCGCTTAAGAGGTTTTTGCGACAGCATTAAAAAGGATTTTGTGCTTATAGGAGAGATGATACACGGCGATTATACACAGATTGTAAATGATTCAATGCTCCACAGTGCGACTAATTACGAATGCTATAAGGGACTGTATTCAAGCTTTAACAGTATGAATATGTTTGAGATATGCCATTCACTTAAAAATCAGTTCGGACCGGAGAACTGGTGCAGGTACAGAGGAATGCATCTTTTGTGCTTTGCTGACAATCACGATGTCTCAAGGATCGCAAGTACACTTACAAACGAGCGCCATCTCCCGCTTTTATATACGATGCTGTTCACAATGCCGGGAATACCTTGTATCTATTACGGAAGCGAATGGGGAGCTAAAGCTGAGAAAAAGGATGGTGATCCGGCTCTGAGAGCATCTTATGAAAAGCCGGAATTCAACTCCCTTAGCGAGCATATAGCCAAGCTTGCTGAGATAAAGAAAAAGTCTGAAGCGTTAAATTACGGAAGCTTATCGGTACCGGTGCTGACAAATAAACAATGTATAGTCGAGAGAATAACAGATAGCGAGAGAATACTTGCGTGTATAAATGCCGACGAGTCGGAGTATGTTGCTCACTTTGATGTCGGATGCGGCGAAGCGATAAATCTTTTGACCGGCGAGAGGTTTGATTTTGGCGGCGGGACACGCCTTCCCGCATATACATCGCTTGTGTTAAAGTGTGAGAAATAGACATTATAAAAGGAAAAAGCTTAGTTTGTTATACTGGTTTAACGGAAGTTTTTGTGTCTTTTGCATAATAATGTCGTTTTCACGAGGGAAAACTATGTAAAAAAGGTTGATTTAGTTTTATAAACCTTGACTTTTCGGGGGCTTGGGAGTATACTGAAAGCATAAAATTTTTAAGAAGATGGAGGATTTGGTTATGACTAAAACAGAACTCATTGAAGCAATCGCAGCTAATGGCGATTACTCTAAGAAGGACGCGGAAAAGGCTCTTAAGGTTGTTATCGATACAGTAACAGAGTCACTTAAGAACGGTGAGAAGATTTCTCTCGTTGGATTTGGAACATTTGAAGTTAAGGATAGAGCAGCAAAGACTGCTATCAATCCGAGAACAAAGGAAACTATTAATGTACCTGCTAAAAAGGTTCCAACTTTTAAAGCGGGAAAAGGTCTTAAGGACGCAGTTGCTGAATAAGCGTTGCGTTTAGAAAGGGTGGTTTATTATGGCTACAACAAAGAAGACAGAAGAAAAAATGGCAATCGAAGCACAGGCTCCGAAAGCACCGGCTAAGACTGCGGCAGCAAAAAAAGCTCCAGCAAAAAAGACTGCTGCTAAAAAGCCTGCGGCAAAAAAGGCTCCTGCTAAGAAGGAAGCTTCAGTTAAGACAAACGTGGTCGTTGAGTTTTACGGAAAGCAGATCATCGCTAAGGATGTAGTTGCTGCTTGTGAGGCTGCTTACAAGGCTGAGAATAAGACTGCTGTTAAGTCTATCGATGTATATGTAAAGCCTGAAGACAATGCTGCATACTATGTTGTAAACGCAAAGGTAGCAGGAAAGATTGATCTTTAATTGACCCTTAAATTCTTATACGATCGAGAAAAGCGCGCGTAAGTCAATTACTTATGCGTGCCTTTATTTTACAAAAGAGCAAAGATGTTGAAGACAAAAAAGTTGCAAATGCAATAGAAGAATAATCCATAATATGGTATTATTCTAACGGGAATGAAAATTCTCGTATAGAGGTCAATTTTTCTAAGGAGGTAAATATTATGGCTAAATGGGTTTGTCCGGTATGCGGATATGTTTATGAGGGAGACACTCCTCCGGAGAAGTGTCCGCAGTGTAATGTACCGGGAGAAAAGTTTACAAAGAGCGAGTCAAGCGATATAACATGGGCTGACGAGCATAAAGTAGGTTCAGCTAAGGGTCTTGACGAAGAGGTAGTACAGGGACTTAAGGATAACTTCAACGGCGAATGCACAGAGGTCGGTATGTATCTTGCGATGGCGAGGGTTGCATACAGAGAGGGTTATCCGGAAGTAGGTCTTTATTATGAAAAGGCTGCATGGGAAGAAGCTGAACACGCAGCAAAGTTTGCTGAACTTCTCGGAGAGGTAGTTACCGATTCAACCAAAAAGAATCTCGAAATGAGATATATGGCTGAAAACGGTGCCTGCGAGGGTAAGCTTAAGTTAGCTAAGCGTGCTAAGGAGCTTGGATATGACGCTGTACATGACACAGTACACGAAATGTCAAAGGACGAGGCAAGACACGGATGCGGCTTTAAGGGACTATACGACAGATATTTTAAGTAGACAATAATAGTTATAAATTTATTGATAAATTAGGTCAAAGGGTAATGCCTTTGACCTTTTTTTTAAAAGTGATCGACAAAAAGCATTAAATTTTGTTGCATTTGACGGTAAAGTATGATATAATTTATTTGTATAGGTCAGGATAATGTAGGTTTAATAGCTGTAAGGAGAATGTTATGCCGCTTTACAAATATACTGCAAAGGATATAGCAGGAAAGGTAAAAAAAGGCGCATTAAATGCCGCAAGTCCGGATGCGCTTAAAAAGGCTCTTAAGGATATGGGTCTTTATCTTTCAAGCTTTACGGAAAAGGTAGATAAAAACAGGAACAAAAAGCTTAAGGCAGAAGAAATATCGACATTTTGCAGAGAGATCTCGAGTATGCTTGGCGCCGGAGTATCACTTGTCCGTGCGATGAATATAATTACGAATAGGGATCTTTCGCCGAAGCTAAAGTATGCGTTTACGGAAGTATCAACATCTATCAAGAGGGGAATAGCTCTGTCTGATGCTATGGAGCTTTTAGGAAGGACTTTTCCGCCGATGCTCATAAATATGGTAAAGGCAGGAGAAGCGTCGGGACGCCTTGACGAAACGATGCTGAAGATGGCTGACCATTACGAAAAGGACCATAGGCTCACAAAAAGTGTAAAGGGTGCGCTTACATATCCTATGATACTCGGAGTGTTGACGGTTTTGGTTGCGGTAGGACTTATGACATTTGTCGTACCGATGTTTGCCGATGTTTTTGAGGGAATGGAGCTTCCGGCAATAACAAAGGTCGTAATGGGGATATCTAATGCCCTTACAAATAATTTTATACAGATAGCGATAGTAGTCGCCGTTGTGTGTGTAATTCTGTACTTTGTTTTTCAGATTGAGGCGGTAAAGTATCAAAAGGATAAGTTTAAGCTTAAAGCGCCGGTTATCGGAAAGCTTTTAAAGATAATATATACCGCGAGGTTTTCAAGAACGCTGGCTTCTCTTTACTCAAGCGGACTTTCCATAATTAACGCGCTTCAAATTTCAAAAGATACGATAGGAAACAGGTATCTCACATCACAGTTTGAAGATGTTATAAGATCGGTAAGATCAGGAAATCCGCTCTCAAGCTCGCTTATGACGGTAGACGGATTTGACAGAAAGCTAGCTGATACGATAGCCGTCGGAGAGGAAACCGGACAGCTTGATTCTCTGTTAGTGTCTATTGCTGACGCCTATGATTATGACTCGAATATGGCTGTAAAGAAGCTTATGACAATGATAGAGCCTATAATGATAGTTATATTGGCATTTTTCGTTGTAATAATAATGCTGTCGGTTCTTATGCCTATGTTCTCGATGTACAGTCAGGTTGAGCAGGCAGGAAACTACTGATGATATTAAGAATATAAAGGTCATCGGATAAACGGTTAAATATTTAACGGTGATATGAATAAACTTTAAAGAGGTATTGTTATGGCGGTTTCGGTTTTAATATCAAATAATTATATAAATGCGGTACAGGGAAGCGGAACTAAAGGCTCGGTAAATGTAAAAATCTGTGTGAAAGCACCGATTCAGGAGGGGCTTTTGATAAACGGAATGATAATGAATGAGGATATTCTTTCCGATGCTATAAAAAATGTCTGGGCAGATAATCCGGAGCTTTCAAAAAGTGTACGGCTAATAGTTGATTCTACTTCTGTATTGTCAAAAAGGCTTAGGGTTCCGGTCGCTAACGACAAGAAGCTTTTAGAGATAATAAAGGATGAGTATTCAGAGGTAGAAAATTACGATAAGCTTTTGTACGATTACAGGATTTTGAATCAGAAGGTCAAGGACGGCGGAATGGATATACTCTCGTGTGCGGTCGAGAGGGATTTTATAGAGGGATATATAAACCTTTTTGAAACGGCAGGAATCAAGCTTGAATCTATAAATACGGCTTTGTCCTCGGTGATAGATGCTGCTTCACTTTATAAGGAGCTATCGAGAAGTACATATGTCGTTGCGAATCTTGACGGAAACAATCTTTCAAATACACTTTTTGTAAACGGAGATTATAACTACTCATCAAGATCAAGACTTTTGGAAGAGGTCGGGTCTGAGGATTCATCAGATGAATTGTACAGGATATTTTCTTCGCTTATCCAGTTTAATAAATCACAAAAAACAGGTTTTGATATTACCGATGTATATTTTACAGGGGACATACCTGAAAATATAGCGGAGGTCTCGCAACAGATGTCATCAGCACTTGGCGTAAGCTTTAAAGAACTGGAAAAACCGGGTTCGTGTACGATAACAGACGGTATAATGTTCAGCAGACTGTTCACGGTTATAGGAAATTTAAGTTAGTCAGAGAGGAATAATAAGTTATGGCATTGTTAGGTGCAAAAAAGACTAAAATAGATCTTCTTTCGAGATATTCTTTTGACCCGGTGGCTCACGAAAAGCGTGTGAAGACGATAATGTATGTTATCCCGGGTGCTGTAATAGTTTTGATTATGGTAGCGCTGGTGCTTGTAAACCTTTTTAAAGGTATGTCGCTCGATAACGATATAGCTGATTATGAGAATAAGATAGCCGGTCTTGAGGCATCGGCAAATGATGTAATAGAGCTTGAGAAGAGTAATAGGAAGCTTACAGCAGATCTCGAGATACTTAAAAACGCCGAGGACGCTTCAAAGCGTCAGGCTGAGAAGTACAGTTATCTTAGCTCAAAGCTGCTTGCCGATGTGCGTTCAGCCTGCAATGAAAAGGCTGATGTAGAACTTATGGACTATTCAAATGACGGAATATCGTTTACATTCAAGCTTAAAACCGGAAACTACAACGATATATCGGGTATTGTAAAGAATATAGAAAACCTTGAGTTTTTTGAAACTGTTACTTATACGGGGTATTCAAAGATCGGAGACGAGGATTACTCGTTTAATGTTATGTGTACCTTTATTACTACCGAAGAAGAAAGTGAGGCGGCTGAGTAATGCTGAAGGGCGTGACACAAAGACAGATAATAGTTTTGTATGCCTTGCTGGCAGTTTTGGTGTTGGTTGTCGGCTTAAAGTATCTGATATTCCCGATGATGGAGGACAATGATAAAAAGGAATCTGACCTTTTCGCAAAGGTCTCGGATTATGATGCGCTTGTTTTAGAAACACAGCAGGCTCAGTTTTATGAAGACCGGAACAAACAGCTTATATCGGATATTTCGGAAATTTCAAAGAGCTTTCAAAGCGACATTAAAGCAAGCAACATAGATTATGTGATAAGCTCTTTGATAAGTAAAAGCGGACTTGAGGTCATATCGCTCAACGTTTCCGAGGCGCAAAGCGTTACGGATGCGTTATTGACCGATCAGCAGACGACTGAAACACAGCAGCAGACGCAGAGCGGAAGTAATGACTCGAATTCTCAGCAAATTGATAATATAAAGAGCGTTACCACACAGCTTACCACATCAGGAACATATCCACAGCTTGTAAAGCTGATAGAACTTGTAGCGAATCAAAAATCAATGTATATGAAGGATCTGACATTTACTATGCAGGTGAATAACGAAAAACAGGAGGAAATGGAGATGAACTTCTCGATTGTATCCTTTGTGTATTCGCCGGAAGCTGAGAGCGAACAGAGCGTGGAAGAGGAAACAACACTTAAGGCATCTTAGGTAAAATGTATTGCTTAAAGGGCGGTGAATAAAATGAAGAAAGGGTGTAATAAAAAGGGAGCGGCTCTTATGTGGGTCGTTTTTGCGTCATCTATCCTGGCTGTTTTGGCGGCGGGACTCATAACCCTTTCAAGCTATTATTATAACAATGTAAAAAGCGATACACTTGATATGACGCAAAGCTATTATAACGCCAAAAGCGCAATAGAAACGGTGTATTCCTTCATAAGCGCAAAACCGTCTGACGGTGCCGCAAGTGAGGTATATAAAAAGGTGAAGGATCTTTCTAATGGCACAAACGGAAAAAGTATAGAGCTTTCGCTTTCTTCTGATAAAGACGGCGAGTACGCAGCAGTCAAGATAACAAAGACAAGCGATATCGTATTGACTATTACCGGGTCAAGCGAATCTTCGCCTCAAGCCTGTACACTGGTCGCAAGGGTTCAAAGAAATGTCCTTACCGACAGTAAAGACACTCCTACATGGGGAAACATTGTCTATATTGACTAGCATTACAAAGGAGGGTGTTTTATTTGACAGGAAAAAATCGTAAGGGTATGACGCTCGTTGAGGTAGTTGTGTCTATGTCTATTCTGGCTCTGACTGTGGCGGTGACGTTTGCAGGAATTTCGATGTCGCTTAAAATGATAAACCGTGCAGGTGAAGTAAGAAGCGAATATGAACAGGTAGTTGAAAAAATGCAGGATACTTCCAAAGGTACTGATACGGATGTAAAAATTAAAATCGAAGGAGATATGGGAGAGTTGCCTAAATTAGTTCTTGACCGTGTGGCGGTAGCTCCCGATTCCGGAGAGGAAAGCATAATCGGAAGTTTTTATTATTATAGGATCAAGTGACTTAATTTTGATAACGGAGGTGAGCCTTGCTGTGAAAAAGCTTAATAAAAACGGATTTACCCTGGTAGAGGTAACAGTTACATTGGCGGTTTTTGCTATACTTGTTGCAATAGCCAGCGCGATAGTTGTTTCGGGAGGAAATATCTATGCGAGAAACGCTAACACGGTTAAGGCTTCACAGGTCAGCGACAGCGTATATGATGTTTTGAACAACCGCCTTTCGTTTGCGACATCTATCGGCTTTGTAAAGGACAAAGAAGCTGATGAGAGTGTAGCAGATGTTAAGGATAGCTACAGCGAGTGTATAAAAATCGCAAAAAAGGGTGATGATGTTCCTGTTTCCATAAACAGAAAAGCTCTTAAGAACGGATCAGATTTTAAGTTTGATGAGGTGTGCGACACAGGCGCTTTTGATGTTGAGGTGAGTTTTGATTGTGATAAAATCAAAATATCTGATCCCGATAGTAAAAACCCGATGAGTATTTTACCTCTTACTGTTGAGGTGTATTCAAGCGAGGGCGAGCTTGTTGTAAAGCGTGAGTATACCATTGAGCTTTTAAATATAAAGGATAGTGACAGTATAACGGAAGAGCTTACAAAAACTAACCCTGAAGATAAGTCGGTTTTTAAGAACACGGAAAAAGAATTTTATATAAATTACACGCTTGCACAGTAAAGATAAATATTCTTTGTAAAAGGGATGTGAATGAATTTTGAAAAATATACCAATAGGTGAGGTGCTTAAGGAGTACGGGTACATCACTGAGGATAACATAAAGGAAGCTTTAGACTATCAAAAGACCGAGGCCGGTAAGGGAAAGCGTTTAGGCGATCTTTTAAAGGAGCTTGGATTTGTAACAGAGCGTCAGGTCCTTGAGGCTTTGGGAAAGAAGCTTGATATTGAGCTTATAAACATAGCCGATCTTCGTGTGGATACCGATGTAACGGCTAAGATACCAAAGCAGCTTGCCGTAAAGTATAATGCACTGGCGGCTGATATAACCGACGGCAGAATGACAGTTGTTATGAGCGATCCTCTTAATTTTTATGCACAGGAGGACTTAAAACAGATTGCGGGAATGCCGCTAAGGATAGTTCTGGCTGAGCACGCTCAGATAGACAGTGCTATTGAGCACAACTATTCTGAGGTAGGAGCAAAGATCGCAGCTAAAAAGGCTAATATATCTGCGGCGGATATTGAGATACCTACTCTTGATGCGACTGATGAGGACGATGATGTCCCGGTAATAAATCTTATAAACAGCCTTCTGGCAAGGGGCTATACAACTAATGTTTCGGATATTCATATAGAACCCTTTGAAGAGTTTACACAGGTGAGAATGAGAGTCGACGGAATGATAATTGACTATGTCACGCTCTCAAAATCTTTACACGCATCGATTATCGCAAGAATCAAGATTATGTCGAACCTTGACATTGCAGAGCGGCGAATCCCTCAGGACGGAAACTTTCGTGCGGTCGTTGAGGGCTATGACATTTCAGTCAGAGTGTCGGTAATTCCGACCGTCCACGGTGAGAAGGCGGTTCTTCGTTTTCTTTCGTCGAACACTGTTGTAGATAAAGCCGGACATTTCGGAATGGAGCCGGATGCTTATGAAAAGATCCTAAAGATGCTTGCCGCACCAAACGGTATAATCTATATTACAGGACCTACCGGAAGCGGTAAAACTACCACTCTTTATATGATACTTGACAGAATAGCCCAGAAGCAGGTCAACATTTCGACTATTGAAGATCCTGTTGAAAAAGCGCTTCCCAAAATAAATCAGATGTCTGTAAACACTGCCGCAGGACTTACCTTTGAGATAGGGTTAAGAGCCCTTTTGCGTCAGGACCCCGATGTTATAATGCTAGGTGAGACGCGTGACGCCGAGACAGCTTCTATTTCCGTTCGTGCCGCTATAACCGGACACCTCGTTTTGTCAACACTTCATACGAATGATGCGGTCTCTACTATCGTGCGTCTTGAGGATATGGGACTTGCTCCGTATCTTGTTGCAAACTCACTTGTCGGAATCGTTGCACAGAGGCTTGTCAGAAAGGTCTGTGAAAACTGCGCTTATGAATGTGAACCGACTGCCGAGGAGAAGGCTGTAATAGGAGACGATATTCCGAAAATCAGAAAGGGAAGAGGCTGTAACCTCTGTAACAATACCGGCTATAAGGGAAGAGTTTCCATTCATGAAATGGTCCTTGTTGACAAGGAACTTAAAAGAATGATCGCAAACGGCGCGGAGACCGAGGATATGATCGAATACTGTAAGAAGGTACAGGGAATGAAGATGCTCGGTCAAAGCGCAATAGACCTTGTAAGAAAGGGAATAACAACTCCCGAAGAGGTTTTAAAGGTAACATATTATTCAGATTGATGAAAGTGAGAACTTATTATGAATATAAATGAGCTTGTAATGGAGGCAAGAACAAAGGGCGTGAGCGATATTCATCTCTCGGCTTCCATTCCGACAACTTGGAGAATCCACGGAACTCTTTACGACTGCGGTCACACTATAACAAGTAAGGACGCAAGAGAAATGATTATGTCTCTGTTGAGCGATGAGCAGCTTAATGAGCTGGAGTCGGGAAACGATCTTGATTTTGCGTTTGAAACACCGGATTTTTGCCGCCAGAGGGTAAATGTTTTTAGATTTAAAGGAAAGCTTGCCGCTACTATAAGACTTTTAAATGACAAGATACCTACATTGTCGGCACTCAACCTTCCGAGTGTTCTCACTTCTCTTGCTGATGAGCCGAGAGGTCTTATACTCGTAACAGGTCCTACCGGAAGCGGTAAGTCCACTACTCTTGCGGCGATGATCGACCATATAAATCACACCCGCCCCGAACACATCCTGACCATTGAAGACCCTATCGAGTATATGTATACACTCGATAAGTCTACCATTCATCAGAGAGAGGTCGGCAGAGATGTCAAAAGCTTTTCGGCAGCGTTAAGATCGGCGCTCCGTGAGGATCCTGATATTATTCTTGTCGGCGAGATGCGTGACTATGAGACTATCTCTGCTGCTGTTACCGCAGCGGAAACCGGACACCTCGTTATGAGCACGCTTCACACTATCGGTGCGGCTCAGACTATCGACAGAATAATAGACTCCTGTCCGCCGGAAAAACAGAATCAGATAAGAACTCAGCTAGGAAGCGTTTTGAAGGGCGTTATTACTCAGTCACTTATCCCCACCCTCGACGGAAAGGGAAGGATAGCTGCGACAGAGATACTTATCGGAACAGATGCCGCTTGTAACCTTATCCGTGAGAATAAGTGTCATCAGCTTCAGACGGTTATGCAGTCGGGCGCTAATTTCGGTATGCACACATTAAACGCTGACCTCGCTCGTCTTGTGGCAGAGGGTAAAATTTCCAGGGAAAACGCTTTTGCGGTATCTCCAGATAAAAGCGATCTTTCTGAATTTATCAGGTGATTTTTTCCTTTTTTATTTCACCTCTCACTAATAGCGCAAAATCAAGAAAAAATGTACGCAAACGTACATTCTTCATAAAATAACTTATGAATTGTAAAAAAAAGTTTACATAATTCATAATTTGTTCATAAACAGAACCTGTT
>X301_European_Hare__coassemble_1450_pt1 | contig 11459 bp, 9 predicted proteins | sample X301_European_Hare__metabat2_high_PE_011 | metagenome-assembled genome bin X301_European_Hare
GGGGGAAATCGTGTTATGAAGGATAAATTTGACAAAAACGCAACCCAATATTTTAAGGACTCAATGCAAATAGCGCTTATAGTTACCGGCGTTTTTTTAGTTTGTGTAGTTGCGGCTTTGATTATAAACGGTTTTAAGATATGGAATGTTCTGATAGTTCTTGTATATCTGGTTATTATGGCAATGCTTGTAAAGCCGATAATCGGATATTATAAGGCTTGTATGGATCTTAAGTATGAACGCTTTTTTTATGAGTCGGTTGAGATCAACTATATAGAGCCTGATAAGTCTATGAATCTCTATACAAAGGACGGTCTTTCGGGTGATAAGAAATATGTTCTTTCAACAGATATGGGAGAGTTTTATGTCGGTGAATGCAGAGTAAAGGGAGCTCAAAAGCTCAATTCTGAAAATGTGCTTATAGAAAATGCGACCTTTGACATTGCTTATCTCGGAAATTCAAAGATAATAGTAGATATGAAGCCTACGGTATCGTTTGAAGAGCCTGAGGTTACCGAGCGGTTTAACACTGTGTTCTACGCTTTATACAGTCAGTTTAAATAAGAAATACTAATATTTTATGCGGCAGTCATCAATAACTATGACTGCCGTTTTTTGTATATTTACCGGGCTTTAGGAAACAATACCCTTAAAACTTTAAGGGGTGATTAAAATTGTCAAGACTAAGCGGAAGAACCTATACTCACGATAAGCCGCCGTCTGTAATATCCTACGCCTGTGTAGGCGGAAAAAAAGAGGGCGAGGGTCCTATGAGGGAGTGCTTTGACAAAATATCGGATGACCCGTATTTTACTACCGAAAGCTTTGAAAAGGCTGAAAGCGAAATGCAGAAGCAGGCTATACTGCTTTCTCTTAGAAAAATAGGAAAAAAACCGGAAAACATTGATTTTATGTTGGGCGGAGATCTTTTGAATCAATGTGTGGGAACAAGCTATTCATCAAGGGATATGAACATTCCGTTTTTAGGTATATACGGTGCTTGCTCAACTATGGCAGAGGGGCTTTTGATCTCATCTCTTCTGGTTTCCGGAGGGGTAGGTAAAAATGTAATAGCTTCAACATCATCTCACTTTTGTACAGCGGAGAGACAGTATCGCTTTCCAATAGATTATGGAAATCAGAGGACGCCCACGGCTCAGTGGACCGCAACAGCCGCAGGAGCTATAATAGTTTCATCATCAGGTCAGGGCCCTTATGTAAGAGGAGCAACGATAGGAAGTATAGTTGACCTCGGTGTTACTGACATAAATAATATGGGTGCTGCTATGGCACCTGCCGCCTGTGACACGATAAAGGCTTTTTTTGATGATACCAAAAAGAAGCCGGAGGATTTTGATTTAGTAGTAACGGGGGACTTAGGACTTGTCGGAAGCTCGCTTTTATATCAGCTGCTTTCAAATGAAGGCTATAACATAAAGCCGAGACACAAGGACTGCGGGCTTATGATTTACGATGTAAAGGGACAGGATATGCACGCAGGAGGTTCGGGCTGCGGATGTGCCGCAAGTATGCTTACGGGATATTTTCTTCCTAAATTAAAGGAAGGAAGGATCAAAAATATTTTATTCGTCGCTACCGGTGCGCTTATGTCGCCTACCGTCAATCAACAGGGTGAGAGCATTCCGAGCGTGGCTCACGCAGTGTGGATATCGAGTGAAAGGAGTTAGCTTATGGAATATATTTATGCTTTTTTAGTAGGCGGAGTTTTCTGCGCGATAGGTCAGGTGCTTATTGATTATACAAAGCTTACTCCCGCGAGGATACTTGTTTCATATGTAGTGGCAGGAGTTTTTCTCGGAGCGGTAGGAGTGTATAAGCCGCTGATAGATTTTGCGGGTGGCGGCGCAACAGTTCCGCTGACGGGATTCGGATACCTTTTGTCAGAGGGAGTGAAAAACGCAGTTGACAAAGACGGGTTCGTAGGAATTTTCACGGGAGCTTTGTCAAACTGTGCCGCCGGTATAACAGCCGCAATGGTTTTCGCATTGATAGCGGCTCTGATTTTTAAAAGCGGTGACAAAAGCTGATAGATCAATATTAAGTGTCTAATAAATGTCTCTTGTTATTTTTAATATCAAGGGACATTTATTTATTGGTCAAAAAATGCCAAAATCTGTAATTGAAGTAAAAAAAATAAAAAATCCCTTGCAAGAAATAAGAATTACTGGTATAATATTTATCATAAAACCTGTTACGATAAATAATAGTAAAAATACAATTAGCATATTTGGATCTTTGCATTTTGAAAGGATTTGGTATTTATGACGATTTACGAGCTTTATGACCTGTGGTGTGAAAATGCCGTAGATGATAAGGACCTTTTACCTGAGCTTATTAAAATAAAGGGGAATGACGCAGAGATAGAGGACAGATTTGCTGTTTCTCTAAAGTTCGGGACCGCCGGACTTAGAGGAGTAATAGGCGCAGGAACAAACAGAATGAATGTCTACACCGTAAGACAGGCGACACAGGGACTTGCTGATTACTGTAATCAGGATTTTAAAAAACCCAGCGTTGCAATAGCGTATGACTCAAGGATAAAGAGCGATGTTTTTGCAAAGGAGGCGGCAGCCTGCCTTGCGGCAAATGGAATAAAGGTGTACATATATCCTGAGCTTATGCCAACTCCTATGCTTTCTTATGCTGTAAGGGCACTTGGGTGTGATTCGGGAATCGTAATAACTGCATCTCATAACCCCGCTAAGTACAACGGATATAAGGTCTATGGTCCGGATGGATGTCAGATGACTATTGACGCCGCAAATAAGGTGCTTGAAAATATCGAGAAGGTCGATATGTTTAAAGGCGCAAAGACTATGGACTTTGACGAAGGAATAAAAAACGGTACGATAGAATACATCGGTAAGGATGTATACGACGGGTATCTCAATTCGGTAAAGAAATGCGGAATACATACAGACTGTGTTTCCGAAAGTGGTATGAAGGTAGTGTATACGCCTTTAAACGGAACAGGAAATAAGCCGATAAGGGATATTCTTAAGCTTATTGGCGTAAAAGATGTTGTCGTAGTTCCCGAACAGGAAAATCCTGACGGAAACTTTCCGACTTGTCCTTTCCCGAACCCAGAGATAAAAGAGGCGCTTTATCTAGGTATAGAGCTTTCAAAGAAAGAAAAGCCTGATCTTTTGCTTGCTTCAGACCCTGATGCTGACAGAATGGGGATTGCTGTGCCGGACGGTAATGGTGAGTTCGTTCTGTTCTCGGGAAATGAGGTAGGAGCGCTTCTGCTCGAATATATCTGTAAGGAAAGAACGGCACTAGGCACTATGCCAAAGGATCCGATAACGATAAAGACGATAGTGACTACGGATATTATAAAGAAAATTGCCGATGAATACGGGGTCGAAATGATTGAGGTCCTGACGGGATTTAAGTTCATCGGAGAACAGATAGGACTTCTTGAGAAAAAAGGCGAGGAGGATAGATTTATATTCGGCTTTGAAGAAAGCTACGGATACCTAGGAGGCTCTTATGTAAGAGACAAGGATGCTGTAATAGCTTCTATGCTTATATGTGAAATGACCGCATTTTACAAGACCAAAGGGATCTCTTTGATAGATGCGAGAGCGAATTTGTACGCTAAGTACGGAAACTTTGTACATACCCAAAAGAGCTTTGTTTGTGAAGGCGTAAGCGGAATGGATAAGATGGTTCAGATAATGGACGATCTTAGAAACTCACCACCAAAGGAAATATCAGGACTTAAGGTACTCAATTTTTCTGATTATCAGAAGAGTGAGTCGATCGACTGCACTACCGGTAATACAAGCGAGATAACGCTTCCGAAAAGCAATGTATTGTCTTTTGCGTTGGAACACGGAGCAAAAGTCATTTTACGCCCGTCGGGTACAGAGCCGAAAATAAAAGCATATTATACGACAATCGCCGACAGGCGTGAGGACGCAGAGGCGCTTGAAGAAAAAATTTCAAAGGATTTTGCCGCGCTGATCGGATTTTGATTTAATAAGCTAAATATTATACTGAAAAATATTTATCGGGGTGCTGACAGCACTCCGATTTTTTGTCAAAACGAAAAGCTCCTCTGTTATTGAGGAGCTTTCAGCATTATAAGATAGTCTTTATTTAATGACAGCCTTCACAGCTGTCACAGCTGTGATTTACTTTTCCGACATACAGATCAGGATCAAGTCCCTGTTTTGTATAGTAATCAGCAATAGCTGCTTTCATTGCCTCTTCTGCGAGAACAGAACAGTGTATTTTTGCCGGCGGAAGTCCGTCAAGCGCCTCAATAACTGCTTTGTTTGTGAGCTTCAAGGCTTCCTCAATGCTTTTGCCCTTTATTAGCTCTGTTGCCATTGACGAGGTTGCAACTGCCGCTCCGCAGCCGAATGTTTTAAACTTAACATCTTCGATAATGCCATTGTTTATTTTAAGGTACATCTTCATAATGTCGCCGCACTTTGCATTACCTACCTCGCCTATACCGTCTGCATTTTCTATTTCTCCGACATTTCTTGGATTCGCAAAGTGATCCATTACCTTTTCCGAATAAATCATTTAAATAATCCTCCTTAAAAAATCTATATTGTTCCAGAAAGTCCTTCGTCTTTGCATATCCTCTCCCAGAGAGGGGACATTGAGCGCAGTCGGTCAACTACCTTTGGAACTGTATCAAGAATGTAGTCTATATCCTCGTCGGTCGTTTCGTCTGAAATTGAAAGTCGAAGCGAGCCGTGAGCTATTTCGTGCGGAAGCCCTATTGCGAGCAAAACATGGGACGGATCAAGACTGCCAGAGGTGCAGGCTGAACCGCTCGAAGCTAAAATGCCGTACATATCGAGCATTAAAAGAAGACTTTCACCCTCTATACCTCTTATGGAAATGTTGACATTGGAGCAAAGGCGTTTTTCTCTGTCACCGTTTAGGCGTGTCTGCTGTATTTTTAAAATTCCGTCTATAAGCCTGTCACGCTTCTTTGTAAGTCTTTCCTGCTTTGCTTTTATATCGGTGCAAGCGTCCTCAAGCGCAACCGACAGCGCAACGATAGAAGGAACATTTTCCGTTCCAGCACGCTTGTTTTTCTCCTGAGCGCCACCGTGTATCAGATTGGGAAGCGAGATTCCGGCACGACAGTAAAGTACGCCAATACCTTTTGGGGCGTGGATCTTGTGTCCGGATAAGGATAGCATATCTATCCCCATATCCTTCACATTTATTTCGACATTTCCTATCGCTTGAACTGCGTCAGTGTGGAAAAAAACCTTTTTATCTCTGCATATCTGAGCTATTTTTTCTATCGGTTGTATAGTACCTATCTCGTTATTTGCAAACATAATAGTTACAAGGCAGGTCGTGTCTTTTATAGCCGCCTTAATGTCCTCGGGGTCTACAAGTCCGTTTTTGTCAACAGGAATATAGGTCACTTCAAAGCCCTGCTTTTCAAGAAACTCACAGGTGTGTAAAACAGCGTGATGCTCAAAGACTGAGGTGATTATATGGTTTTTACCTTTAGCCTTACCGAGTAGTGCCGCTCCTTTTATAGCCCAGTTATCAGCCTCAGAGCCTCCGGATGTAAAATATATCTCGCCGGGCTTGCATCCGAGAATATCGGCTATTTTTTCGCGTGATCTAAGTATTGCCTTAGCTGCGTTCTGACCGTGCATATATATGCTTGACGCATTACCGAATTCGTCGCAGAAATACGGCATTGCGGCATCAAGCGCTCTTTTGCTGACAGCGGTGGTTGCTGCATTGTCGCAGTAGATAAATCTTTTTTTCATTTTCTTATCATTTCCTTTGCTGATTTATAAGTTTAATTATACGATTTTTTTATATATTTTGCAAGCCTATAAAATATTATGCGTTGCATAGTTTTTACTCTCAGCTACCGCCAATGCGTCACAGCGCTCATTTTCCGGGTGTCCGGCGTGTCCCTTTACCCATATAAAGCTTACGCTGTGAGTGTTAATTAAGGTTAACAGCCTCTCCCAAAGATCGGGGTTTAAAGCAGGCTTTTTGTCGCTTTTTACCCAGCCTCGTTTTTTCCAGTTTTCAGCCCAGCCTAAAGTTATAGCATCGACAACATACTTTGAATCTGAATAAACAGTTACTTTACAAGGCTCTTTCAATGCCGAAAGACCTGCTATAACGGCGGAAAGCTCCATTCTGTTGTTAGTAGTAAGAGCTTCTCCGCCTGAAAGCTCTTTTATGGTATTTTTGTATTTTAAAATCACTCCGTACCCGCCGGGACCGGGATTTCCGGAGCAAGCGCCGTCGGTATACATTAAAACTTCCTTCATATGTTTCTCCGCATTAAAAATTTTATTTAAGTATAGCATACAAATATATTAAATTCAATCCCGAAAAAAAGCTATAACAATTTCTTTTGTTAAATATTACTGAAAATTTACAATCAAAACAGTAGAATTTGCACATAGTAATACTTTTATTATTATGGTATAATTGTAGTGTGAAAATTCAACCGTTAGATTAGCATTATAAACGAATGGTTGAATTTAAATGATTGGTATTTAACTTACTAAGGAGGATAATTTATGAACAAAATGAAAAAGCTGCTGGCAGGAACGCTTGCGTTTATTTTGACTCTGTCGTTTGCTGCCTGCGGTTCAGGCGGAAATGAGGAATCTTCTTCAAAAAAAGAAGAGGATGTAAAGGTCGTTACCGAAAACGATATAGCTCCTATCGCCGAGGGACAGGATGGTACTCTTACATATATGGGACTTTACAATCTTAACCCGACTAACAATGATGACAGAACGGTAGGACTTACCCTTTTTGAAGATAAGGGAGGAAAGATCGAGTATCAGAGAGTTACATCAAGCAATCAGTATTCAAAGCTTGCAGCTGCAGTAACTGCCGGAAAAGATGCACCGGACCTGTTTTCATACAGTACGCTTGCTTTTCCTTGTCAGGTAGTACAGGGCTTCTATCAGCCGCTTGACGAGATTATTGATTTTAACGCACCTCTTTGGAGCGGAGTAAAAGAAACGGCTGATCAGTTCGTTTTAAACGGAAAGCACTATGTGGCTCCGCTTGAATACGGATTAACGGCTATGCTGTTTTATGATAAGAGCGTGATCACCGAAAACGGATTTGACGATCCTATTGACCTTTACTATGAGGGAAAATGGGATTATGACGCTTTGGACGATATGATGAGCGATTATGTAAAGGGCGCAAGCGGAGATGAAGAAAGATTCGGAATAAATGGTTGGTATGCTCCTCAGTATGTTCAGCAGACGGGTGAAACGCTTATTACTACTGACGATAACATTACATATAAGTCGAATCTTGACAGCCCAAAGATCGCTGCTGCAATGGACAGACTTGCAAATTGGAAGAAAGAGGGGTATATTGAACCTAACTGGATAGGCTCCGCAGCAGAAGCTTTTGAAAAGAATGTACTGTTTTACTCTATGGGAACATGGGCAGCTATGGGTACAAACGGTCCTGCTGAGAAGGGTGACTGGGGAATGGTACCGTTCCCGAAGGATCCTACATATGAAGGAACTAAGCCTATTTCATCAGCAACAATCACTACATTTATGTGGGTAAAGGGATCTGAAAAGAAAGACGCCGTAAGAGCATTTTTTGAGTGTTACAGAATTGCACAGACTGATGAAAAATACGCTAAAAACGGAAGAGAAAAGGCTATGCTTGCCAGCCCGACATGGACTGAAGACGACTTTGATCTGATGGCTGAAATATCAAATCCTGATGACAACCTTTTAATATTTGATCCGGCTTATGGTGTATCAAGCCTTATGGGCGATGACTTCAGCGGATTTATGTCAGGAGTATGTCTTGCAAACTGGCTTTACAAGAGTACATCTGTTGCCGATGAACAGGGAGAGACTTATACCTGGACACAGTCTAAGGAGAAATTCTCAGCTACTGTTGAAGGTGAGCTTACCACCATAAATAAGCAGATACAGAAGTTTCTTAAAACCGATAAGTAAAGGTTTATAACAACTATAAGGCTAAAACATTAAATCTTTAGTTGTGTTTTTTTGATAATCATTCTAGGAGGGAAATATGAAAAACTTAAAAAAACTGTTTGCAGGCTGCATAGCGGTGCTTATGACGCTTTCATTTGCAGGATGCGGCGGATCAAACGATTCAACAAAAGACAGTGAGTCATCCAAGCAAAAGGATAAGATAGAGGTCGCTACCACAAAGGATATTGCGGATATTCCCGAGGGAGCTGAAAAGGAGCTTCTCTTTATGGGAGTGAACGACCTAAATCCTGTCGGCTCTAATGAGAAATCGGTAGGTCTTAATCTTTTTGAGGACAAGGGCGGCTCTATAAAGTATACAAGAGTTACTGCAAATAACAAGTTTACTAAGCTCGGTGCAGCGGTCACATCTGGAAAGGAGATACCGGATATATTCAAGTATGAATGGCTTGCTTTCCCGTGTCAGGTAGTACAGGGCTTCTATCAGCCGATAGATGATGTAGTGGACTTTAATTCTCCTATGTGGGTTGATGTTGCGTCAACAGCCGAACAGTATTCACTTGACGGAAAGCATTATGTAGCTCCTATCAGCTATAATCCTTCATCAATGCTGTTTTATGATAAGAAGAACATTGTGGATAACGGATTTGAAGACCCTGTTTCGTTGTACGATGAAGGGGAGTGGACCGTTCAGGCTATGGAGGACCTTATGGGTGAATGGTGTGCCGGTGCCTCGGGTGATCAGACAAGATACGGAATCAACGGCTACTTTGCTCTTCAGATTGTTCAGCAGACAGGACAGACGATGGTAACATCGGACGATAATATCACATTTAAGAATAATATGGATAATCCACAGATCGCTGAAGCAGAGGAAAGACTTTCAAGCTGGAAGAAAAACGGCTATGTTGAGCCTTCGTGGTACGGATCAGCAGCTGAAGCATTTAAGGCTAACTGTCTGTTCTACGGAATGGGCGAATGGGCTGCTACCGGCACAAGCGGACCTGCGAGCGGAGAAGAGTGGGGAGTTGTTCCTTTCCCGAGCGATCCGAAGTACACCGGTGAAAAGCCTATCACTACTGCTGATATGACCGCTTATATGTGGGTAAAGGGCTCTGAAAAGAAGGACGCCGTAAAGACATTTTACGAGTGTTACAGAGTTGCAGAGACTGATCCGACATATATTCAGAACACTAAGGATAAGTGGCTCACGGACAATAAGAACTGGACAGAGGATGACTACGACATAATCAGAAGTGTTGCCGATCCTAACGAAAATCTTATGATATTCGACCCGGCTTACGGAGTGTCAAGCCTTATGGGAGACGATTTTGGTGGATTTATGAGCGGTGTAAACCTTACAGGTTGGCTGTATAATGGATGTACAAAGCCGGATGAGCAGGGCGTTGAGTATACATGGACACAGCTTAAGGAGAAATATTCGGCAACCGTTGACGGTGAACTTAAAACTATCAACCAACAAGTACAGAAGTTCCTTAAAAAGTAAGATTATGAAGTGATTGTGAGGGTACAGTTTTTCTGTACCCTCATTTTCTGATTTTGTTATTTTGCAAATATTATTTTAGCAAATCTGCATAATAATCGGAATGCCATTTGTGCATTACCCACAAAAATAGCCTGTATCATTTATGACTTAGTTGACATCTTTTAATAAATGTTTTATAATGTAACTATCTAAAATATAAGGAGGATAACAATGAAAAATCTTAAAAGATTACTCGCAGGCTGTATGGCTGTAGCTATGACATTTTCATTTGCAGCTTGCGATAGTGGTGACAGTAGCGGTAATGAGTCTTCTTCAAAGAAAGAGGATACCATTAAAGTTGTATCTTCAAAGGATATTACCGATATTCCGGATGGTGCAAAAAAAGAGCTTTTGTATATGGGAGTCGGAAATCTGAATCCTGTCGGTTCTAATGAAAGGTCCGTTGGACTTGCGCTTTTTGAGGACAAGGGCGGTTCTATCAAGTACCAGAGAGTAACAGCGCAGAATCAGTATACAAAACTCGGCGCCGCTGTAACTGCCGGAAAGGATGTTCCTGATTTATTTAACTACACTGCGCTGGCTTTTCCGTCTCAGGTAGTAAAGGACTTTTATCAGCCACTTGACGACATCATTGACTTTGATTCGCCAATGTGGGCAGGAGTCAAGGACACGGCTGATCAGTATGTCTTAAACGGTAAGCATTATGTTGCGCCGTTTGGATATAAGGTAACATCTCTTATGTTCTATGACAAGAAGGTAATAACCGAGTGCGGCTTTGACGATCCTATTGATCTTTACGATGAAGGTACATGGGATTACGATGCTCTTGACGAGATGATGAGTGAATATTGTAAGGGCGCTAGCGGAGATGAGGAGAGATACGGAATAAACGGATTCTTTGCGCCTCAGTATGTTGCACAGACGGGTCAGACTATTGTAAAGACTGACGATAACATTACATATACATCAAATCTTGATGATCCGAAGATCGCTTCCGCGATGGACAGATTAGCTGATTGGCAGAAGCAGGGATACATTAAGTTTGACTGGATCGGCGATGCACCAAGCGCATTTAAGGAGAATATTCTCTTCTACTGTATGGGCGAGTGGGCAGCCATTGACACTCATACGCCTGGTGCCGATGATGAGTGGGGAGTTGTTCCGTTCCCGAAGGATCCTACATATGAGGGCGATAAGCCGATTACTAATGCGTCAATGTCGGACGATTCTGTAATGTGGGTAAAGGGTTCTGAAAATAAGGACACTGTAAAGACATTCTATGAGTGCTACAGAGTTGCACAGACAGACCCGACATATCTCCAGAACCAGAAGGATAAGTGGCTTAAAAACAATCCTAATTGGGGCGAGGATGCATATCAGATTATGAGAGACGCAGCGGATCCTGAAAAGAATCTTATGCTGTTTGACCCTGCATATGGTGTATCAAGTCTTATGGGAGACGACTTCAGCGGATTTATGACAGGCGTATGTCTTACAAACTGGCTCTATAAGTGTACATCTGCTCCTGACGAACAGGGCAACACATACACATGGACTCAGGCAAAGGAAAAGTGGTCGCCGAATGTTGAGGGCGAATTAAAGACGCTCAATGAATCTATTCAGAAGTTTCTTAAAAAGAAATAATTGATTTTAAGTGAAAAAGGGCATCGCTCTGCGGTGTCCTTTATTCATAAATATATGTCATAAAAATGCTAATAAATGTCATATTAGTCACTGAAATAAATCTTGTTTATGATGTATATTATATTTATGTATCGTCTTGAAAATAAGTTTTTGGGTAAACTTGAAAATACATTTACGCACTTTATTTTAAATGGAGGAATGATAATGAAAAATTTTAAAAGAACTCTTGCGGCAATACTTGCAGCAATTTGTGCCTTCTCGTTTGCCGGATGTGGTTCAAAATCGGATAACTCGGGAAGCTCTGATGAATCGTCAAGAAAGGATGTGGT
>X301_European_Hare__coassemble_1485_pt1 | contig 11094 bp, 8 predicted proteins | sample X301_European_Hare__metabat2_high_PE_011 | metagenome-assembled genome bin X301_European_Hare
GCCCTAACACCTCAATGTCAGGCTTTATGTCGATAAGCTTTTCTGTTTTTTTCTTCGTTTTCTTTTTTATCTCTATTTTTTCCCGGGAAATAAATCTTATAAAATCATTTTCCTTTGCATCAATGATTATTTTATATTCGGCTTTTTTAATATCCGTGTGCTTTTTTACCGGAAGTGCTGTTTTCACTATCCTGAGTCCTGCCGGTAATGAACAATTCAGCCTCTTAGTCACCTCGTCACACGGAATATCCTCAGTAAGTGAAGCGTCCATTATTTCTACATCACTCGAGATACCAAGTGAAAGCGCGAGCGGAAACATAATGTAAGCGTGAGGATTAAACCCCTGAGTGTACCATATAGGAAGTCCCGCACGCTTAAAAGCCCTCTGCATAGTCCTCATAAGATCGAGGTGTGAGATAAACACAGCTCTGTCGGATTTAGAAAAAGTGATGCGCCTGTCAAATCTATTTTCTTCCACAGTACACACCTCCGCACTCTTTTTTTACACCGCAGCCGGAGCATTTTTCTTTACAGTTAGGCGTAGTCTTAGCCTTATGAGCAAGCTTGTTTTCTCTTATGAAGAAGCTTTTTGAGACCATATAGTCAAGGTGATCCCAAGGAAAAATCTCCGAATGATCTCTCTTGCGGCAGGCGTAAAACTCAGGGTCAATATTAAGGTCCTCAAATGTTTTCCACCATACATCAGGCATAAAGTACTCGTCCCAGCTATCCATTTTACAGCCGCGCCTCCAAGCCTCCTCAATAACAGCTCCGAGCCGTCTGTCACCCCGTGCGAAAGCCGCCTCCAGAAGGCTTACATTATAGTCGTGCCAGCTTGCCTTTATTTTCCGTGTTTTAAGACAGGTTACAAGATGCTCCTGCTTAGCTATGACCTCTTCTCTTGTTGCCTGCGGTTCAAACTCAAACGGAGTAAACGGCTTAGGAACAAATGTAGCGCAGGATATCGAAACGGAAACCGAACCCTTTCCCCTTTTTTCTTTTGGTATGGAGTAAAAAAGGTCGATTATCTTATGAGCGGTCTGAGCCATTCCTTCAATGTCCTCCATAGTCTCGGTCGGAAGCCCAAGCATAAAGTAAAGCTTAACGGATGTATAGCCTCCCTCAAAGGCTATCTTACAGGACCTCATTATCTCCTCCTCACTTACATTTTTGTTTATGACATCTCTTAGCCTTTGAGTTCCAGCCTCCGGAGCGAATGTAAGTCCGCTTTTCCGTACAGTCGAGATTTTACTCAGGACCTCCTCGCTAAAGTTATCGACCCTTAGCGACGGAAGCGAAAGAGATATCTGCTCATCCTTTGTGTAGTCTACAAGCTCGGATAAAAGCTCATTTATCTGAGTATGGTCGCTCGTAGAAAGGCTTGATAGCGAAACCTCCTCATATCCTGTGTTTTTACAAAGCTCCTCGGTATTTTGTTTTATTGTATCAACACTTTTCTCTCTGAATGGGCGGTATATAAAGCCCGCCTGACAAAATCTGCATCCTCTTATACAGCCTCTAAGGACCTCTACAACAGCACGGTCGTGGACGATTTTAGTAAACGGCACGACAAAGTTATCGGGATAATAGACCTTGTCGAAGTCTTCTATAACTCTCTTTCTGACTTTTTCGGGAACGCCGTCCCGATTAGGCTTACAGGACTTTACCGTTCCGTCGTCATTATACTTAAAATCGTAAAAGCTCGGAACATATACTCCCTCGATCTTAGAAGCCGCAAGCAAAAACTCCTCCTTGCCCGCACCCTTTTGCTTCATAGACTTGTAAAGCCCCATAAGCTCAAGGTTTACCCTTTCTCCTTCACCGAGAATAAAGATGTCAAAAAATTCCGCAAGCGGTTCGGGGTTACAGGCGCAAGGGCCTCCGCCGACCACAATGGGAGATAAGCTCTTTCTTTCTGAAGAGTGAAGCGGAACTCCCGCAAGATCGAGCATATTAAGGACATTGGTAAAGCTGAGCTCATATTGAAGCGTAAAGCCTATAAAGTCAAAATCCTTTATAGGCTCTAAGCTTTCGAGTCCATAAAGTAGAATATTTTCCTTTCGCATAATCCGTTCAAAATCCGGCTCAGGCTGAAAAACCCTCTCACACCAGTAGTCGTCTACCGAGTTTTTAAGACCGTAAAGTATCTTCATACCCAGATGACTCATACCAACATCATATGTATCAGGAAAGCAGAATGCAAAGCGCACGCTCACCTTATTTTTATCCTTAACGACACTGCCGTGCTCTCCTCCGATATAACGGGCAGGCTTCTGAACGCTTGGCAGTATCCTCTCAATTTTTTCTCTGTACATACATCCTCCAAAAATATAACTGCTAAGATAAGCTACATTTCCTTGAAATTTCCAAGAAACTTAAAGTACCCAAGCTCACTTTCAAGCTCGCTCATAAGACTTAAGACCTCCCTGTTTTTGACATTCCCCTCAAAATCAAGGTAAAACACAACATCAAAATCCTTGGTTGCTATCGGCTTGTTCTCAAGCCGTAAAAGGTTAAGTCCCGAAACGGAAAATTTAGTCAGAAGTCTGTAAAGAGCCGAGCGGCTATGAGGGAGCGAAAGCGAAACGCTTATGATGTTTGCGCCGTCGGCAATAAAAATATCTTTGGAGATAAGTATAAAGCGTGTGTAGTTTTCGGAAGAATTTCCTATTCCTCTGAAAATTATGTTAAGTCCCATCTCCTCGGCACATTCCTCAGAGCATATCGCCGCATACGGCTCTGAGGAATCCCTTACAAAGCCTGCGGCGAGCGCTGTATTGACATACTCCTGAGTTGTAAGAGAATTTTCCTTTAAAAACTCGCTGCACTGCATAAGACCCTGCTCGTGCGACAAAACTGTCTTGATGTCACGAATATCTATGCCCTTTCTGGCAGCGAGACAGTGATCCACCTTTACACGGGTACCTCCTGCAATAAAAAAGTTGTAGTGCTTCATAAGCTCATATGTCTGAGTGACCGAGCCTGCGGTCGAGTTCTGTATAGGTAATATACCAAAATCGCATTTTTCTGTGATAACAGCGTCAAATACCTCATCAAATGTGTTGTAAAATTCGATCTGAGCGTTTGGAGAGATCTGCTTACAAGCAATCTGAGAGTAAGAGCCATATGTTCCCGGACAAGCGATCTTACCTATTCTGTCAAAATCAATACTATTGTATTTCATCTCACCCGTAACAGGAAAAAACTCCTGATACTGCCTTGACTTGGATATGTCCATAATTGTATTAAACAATACCTCCGCTCCGTTTTCAAGACCTTCCGGCGCTTTTTCCCTTACCTTTTTGATTATCTCTTTTTCTCTTGCGCTTTGAAAAACCTCAAGACCGTTTTTCATTTTATAAGCTGCTACCTCTCTAGAAATATCCATACGCTTTTGAAAAAGCTTCAGTATTTCATCATCAATGATGTTTATTTTCTCTCTCAACTCATTAAGATACATATTTACCTCCGAATTTTTAATTACATTAAATTTATTTTACTATAACTTCCTCTTTTTTTCAATATCTATTTACAAAAACAAGGCTGTGTGATAAAATAAAATCAAATTATATGAAACAGAGGGATAAAACTATGATTTATGAAACCGTAAAAATCAAGGTCGATTATAAAAAAGCAGGGATAAATTACGAAGGACTGGAGCCGGAGCTAACAGTATATGCGCCCGACAAAAGCCCGGAAATAAATACAAAGCCGTATCCTGCCGTGCTTGTTCTGCCGGGCGGCGGATATGATTACTGTTCAGACCGTGAGGCTGACCCTGTTGCCCTTCGCTTTATGGGACTGGGAGTAGCATCGTTCGTGCTGAGATATTCCTGTGTCAAAAAAAAGTTCCCGACCGCCCTGTTAGAAGCGCTGGCTTCAATGAAGTACATAAAGGACAACGCAGACAGGTTCTTCATAGACCCGGATAAGCTTTCTGTAATGGGCTTTTCTGCCGGAGGACATCTCGCAGCGTGCGTGTCCAACTTTTATTATGACAGTGAGCTCTTAAACCTTATCGGTGCTTCGGAAAAAGATGTAAAGCCGTATAAATCGGTGCTTTGCTACCCTGTTTTGACAAGCGGCGAGTTCACCCACGAAACGACAATCTTAAACCTTCTTGCCGACGGAGGAGACGATAAACTGAGAAATAAGCTCTCGCTTGAAACACAGGTTAGCGAGAAAACTCCGCCGACCTTCCTATGGCATACCGCCGATGACGACTGTGTTCCGGTAGAAAACTCGTTGTACTATATGGAAGCTCTCTCAAAAGCCAAGGTTCCTTTTGAGGCGCATATTTACGAATGGGGCGGACACGGACTCAGCCTATGCGATGAAACTACCGTCAACCAGCCGTATCAGTTAATGCCTGTAAATGCACAGTGGGCGGCATCAGCGGCTGAATTTTTAAAGCGATAAAATAATTTTCACATAAAACGGCTTGCAAGCATTTGATAGCTTGCAAGCCGTTTTTTTCGCATTAAATCTATCCTATGCTTATTAACAAACTATGAATATTGTAAATTTTTCGTGAACATACATAAGATATTTTATTGAAAATGTACGTTTGCGTACATTTTTTACTGATTTTGCGCTGTTAGTGAGAGGGTTATCTAAACATTAAGATCCTGATTACCGCTTGAAAGCTCAAAAGCTCCAGTATAAAGCTGGTAATACTTACCCTTTTGGGCAATTAGATCATCGTGATTTCCACGCTCGATGATTCGTCCTAGCTCAAGCACCATTATAACATCAGAATTCTGAATAGTAGAAAGCCTGTGTGCTATTACGAAAACTGTTCTTCCGTACATAAGGCTGTCCATGCCCTTCTGTACGATGCTTTCGGTTCTTGTGTCGATGGACGAGGTTGCCTCGTCAAGTATCATAACAGGCGGATCTGCAACAGCGCACCTTGCAATAGATAAAAGCTGTCTCTGTCCCTGAGAAATAGACGCGCCATTTTCGGTTATCTCAGTATTGTAACCGTCCGGAAGCCGCATTATAAAGTCGTGTGCGTTCGCAAGCTTCGCAGCGGCAATACACTCCTCGTCGGTAGCGTCAAGCCTTCCGTAGCGTATGTTTTCCATAATGGTTCCCGTAAAAAGGTTTGTGTCCTGCAAAACGATACCCAGAGAGCGCCTCAGATCAGACTTCTTAATTTTGTTGATATTGATGCCGTCATATCTTATTTTTCCGTCCGCAATATCGTAAAAGCGGTTGATAAGGTTTGTGATCGTGGTCTTACCGGCGCCGGTCGCTCCGACAAACGCAACCTTCTCACCCGGATGAGCATATATCGAAATGTCGTGAAGAACTATCTTTTCTGGGACATATCCAAAATCCACCTCGTTTAAAACAACATCTCCCTCGAGTTTTGTATATGTCACCGTTCCGTCCTTGTGAGGATGCTTCCAAGCCCACATCTCCGTTCTCTCGCTACATTCCTCAAGCTCACCGTTTTTGTTGTATTTTGCATTAACAAGCGTCACATATCCGTCGTCCGTTTCCGGCTTTTCGTCCAGAAGGTCGAAAACTCTCTTTGCACCGGCAAGAGCCATTACAACAGCGTTTATCTGCTGTGAGATCTGAGTTATCGGCTGTGTGAAGTTTCGTGACAGCTGTAAAAACGACACTATAACGCCTATCGTTATCCCGCTCACCGCACCGCTTAACGCAAGCGCTCCACCTACGACGGCGATCAGCACATACTGAACATGTCCGAGATTTCCCATAATAGGCATAAGGATGTTAGCATACTTGTTTGCCTGAAAAGCATTTTCTACAAGCTCGTCGTTTATCTTGTCAAATCCGTCCTTGCATCTTTGCTCGTGGGTAAAGGCCTTTACGACCTTTTGTCCCGTTATCATCTCCTCGATATAACCGTTTATCTGTCCTATTGATTTTTGCTGAAGTACAAAATACTTTGAGCTTCTTGATCCGACAAATTTAACGACAAACAGCATTGCGACCACCGTCAGAAGAACAAACAAAGTAAGCCAGATATTTTCCCTTACCATAGCCACAAGTGCTACCAGTATCGAAAAGAGCGAGGACATCGTCTGTGGAATACTCATTCCTATCATCTGTCTTAGCGTATCTGTATCGTTAGTATAACGGCTCATAAGATCTCCGTGAAGGTGGGTATCAAAAAACTTTATCGGAAGGGACTGCATATGACTGAACATATCATCTCTTACCTCTTTGAGCATTCTCTGTGATACTATCGCCATAAGATAGCTTTGTAGCCAGCTTGCAAAAACTCCTACGACAAACAGCGCTCCAAGCTTTATAAGAGCAATAAGCAGAGGATGAAAATCAGCGGTCTGCTGTCCCAAAAGCGGCACAACATAATCGTCTATAAGCGAGCCAAGAAAAACGCTTGAGGTCGTAGTCGCAACTGCAACCGTAATAATGCAGATTATAACTACAATAAAATAAAAGCGGTTTTTTCCTCTTAGATATGAAAAAATTCTTTTTATTATCCTTCCCGGATTATCTATTTTGGGTCTTGGTCCCATATTTCTCGGTCTAGGTCCCGGCATTATTCAAGACCTCCCTTCTGCTGTGAGCTATATATCTCCTTATAGATATTATTTGTTTTGAGAAGCTCATCGTGAGATGCAAAAGCATCTATCCTTCCGCCCTCTAAAACAATTATCCTATCGGCATCCTGAACAGATGAAACACGCTGTGCGATAATTATTTTCGTAGTATTCGGTATTTCCTCAGAAAAAGCCTTTCTTATAAGTGCGTCTGTTTTTGTATCAACAGCACTTGTCGAATCATCGAGGATAAGTATTTTAGGCTTTCTTATAAGCGCACGGGCGATACAGAGCCTCTGCTTCTGTCCACCGGACACATTAGCTCCTCCCTGTTCGATATAAGTATCATATCCGTCCGGGAATGTATTGATAAATTCAGCCGCCTGTGAAAGCTCACACGCGTGAACTATCTCTTCGTCGGTAGCGTCTTCTTTTCCCCACCTGAGGTTATCCTTTATTGTACCGGAAAACAGCACATTCTTTTGCAGCACCATAGCGACCTCTTCACGAAGCGCCGCAAGGTCGTACTCCTTTACATTTTTCCCGCCTACCAGAACTTCTCCGACAGTTGTATCGTAAAGCCTCGGGATAAGCTGAACAAGGGTACTTTTTGACGAGCCGGTCGCACCTATGATACCTATTGTCTCTCCTGAATTTATCTTAATATTTATATCGCTTAAGCAAGCTTTATCAGGGTCGTTAGCATAACTGAAGGTCACATTTTTAAACTCGATGCTTCCGTCGGGAATTACAAAGTCCGGCTCAGACGGAGGGGTTATCTCCGGCTCCTCGACCAAAACCTCATGAATTCTCTGGATCGAAGCACGGGACATTATGATCATTACCATTATCATTGAGAGCATCATAAGACTCATAAGCATCTGCATAGCATATGTAAACATACTTGTAAGCTCACCCGTTGTAAGCTCAGTCTCGCCGCTGTTTACAACTATCGTAGCACCTATCCACGATATTGCGATTATAGAGCCGTATACGCATAAATTCATTACGGGCGTGTTAAGAGCTATTATCTTTTCAGCCTTAGAGCCGAGTCTGTAAACATAGTCTGATATGTCAAAAAACTTTTTCTTTTCGTGTTCTTCTCTTACAAAGCTTTTTACTACCCTTATTCCGTGAAGGTTTTCTCCGACTACATTGTTTAACTTGTCATAGCCCTTGAACATCTTCATAAATACCGAATGCACTTTGATTATTATAAGATACAAGGCTATTGCCAATATCGGTATAACAGCAATAAAAATCAACGACAGCTTAAAGTTTATCGTCATCGCCACAGTAACTGATGATATAAGCATAATAGGCGATCGTATTGCTCCTCTTATAAGCATCTGATACGCATTTTGTACATTTGTGACATCTGTTGTAAGACGAGTAACAAGAGATGATGTCTTAAACTTATCAATGTTTTTAAACGAAAATCTCTGGATATTATAAAACATATCCTTTCGCATATTTTTTGCAACACCTGCCGAAGCCTTTGCGGCAAACAATCCCGAAAGCGCTCCGCAGGAAAGCGAGCATAAACAAGCAACAAGCAGTATCGCTCCCATTAACAGAATATAGCTCATATCCTGTTTTAATATGCCGTTGTCGATAAGAAGCGCCATAAGCACAGGAATTATTACCTCCAGCACTACCTCTCCTATTACAAAAGCAGGAGCAAGCACCGATGAAAGCTTATATTCCCTAACACATTTTAAAAGTCTTTTTATCATAAGTACGCGTTGTCTCCTTCCCTTTTTGTCTGTTTCCAAGCATTTTTTTCTATTTTTTTCAAAACACTCATAAATGCCGAGATCTCTTCATCTGTTATTCCGTTTCTCAAAGCTCTCTCATTCTCCGCCCTGTCCTCTTCGGCAATAGCGTGTATTTTACGCGCCTTGTCTGTCAGAACAAGCCTTTTTAATCTTGCGTCGCCCTTTACTCCTTCACGCATAACAAGCCCTTTTTCCTCAAGTGACGACAGCATTTTTGAAACCGATGAGCGCCTTATCGAAAACTGCTTTTCAAGATCCTTCTGATAAACATCTCCGCTTGATTTTGCAATATATCCTAAAACCCAGCCGTTAGTGCTTCCTAGCATATTGTCGATATATTTATGCCTTTGTGACGAGTCTACCATTCGTCTTATAGTGTGCGCAAGCTTACATACCTCAGGACCTATCTCATAGTCATTTTCTTTCATTACTTCCTCCTTTTCCCACTTCAAATATAATTGTTAGCTTTCAAACAGTTTCGTTTCTAACATTATATAGTTTAATTTAAAATTTGTCAAGGGGAATTTTGCAATTTTTAAAAAACTATGATATACTTACTTTAATGTCTTTTTCCTTTACTCGGAGGTGAAAGTTTTATGAATTACGACAGACAGCTTGATAATATTATATGTAAGTTAAACGGAAAAAAGCCGTCGCTTCTACTTCACGCCTGCTGCGCTCCTTGTTCAAGCTATGTTCTTGAATACTTAAATCCGCATTTTAACATAACTCTGTTTTTTTCAAACCCAAACATATCACCTGAAGAAGAATATCAGAAACGGCTTTGTGAACTCAAAAGACTTGTTTTAGAAATGGGACTTTCGGTTAAAATAATAGAGGACGATTATTTACCTAAGGATTTTTTTGATATGGCAAAAGGTCTTGAAACACTCCCCGAAGGCGGCGAGAGATGCAGAAAATGCTACGAGCTTAGGCTTAATAAAACTGCCGCTTTGGCAAAACAAGGCGGATTTGATTACTTTTGTACCACACTTTCAATCAGCCCATACAAAAACGCTCAGTGGATAAACGAAATAGGCGAGGAGCTTTCAAAGGAGTTTGGCGTGCCTTTTCTCCCGAGCGATTTTAAAAAGAAAAACGGCTACAAAAGAAGTATAGAGCTTTCAAGAAAGTATAACCTTTACCGTCAGAATTTCTGCGGCTGTGTATTTTCTATAAAAAATAAATAGTGCCATAGTATTTGCCTAACCTTGAATAAAATAAAAATTATAACGGAGGAATTAAAAATGGATAAGAATGTAATGTTTAAAATAAGCTACGGACTATTCGTGCTTAGTACAAAGGACGGAGAAAAGCAGTCGGGCTGCATTGTAAACACGGTCATTCAGCACACCACAGAGCCTAACCAGATCTCGGTTACCGTTAATAAGTCAAACTATACCCTTGAGCTTATCAAGAAAAGCGGTATCTTTACGGTCTCTGTTCTTGATGAGTCCGCACCGTTTTCCGTCTTTGAAAACTTTGGATTCAGAAGCAGTCGCAACTGTGACAAATTCGCAGACTTTACTGACAAAAAGGCTGGCGATAACGGCGTCTATTATATCACAAAGGGCGCTAATTCATACATCAGCGCAAGAGTCACCGAAATGAAGGACTTAGGCTCTCATATGCTTATTATTGCCGAGGTCACAGACGGCGAGATACTTTCCGACATTCCATCTATGACCTATGATTATTACTTTAAAAATGTAAAGCCAAAGCCTAAAAAGGTTCAAAGCAGCGGCAAGGTTTGGGTCTGCAAGATATGCGGCTATGTTTATGACGAGAGCAAGACGGGCATTCCCTTTGACGAGCTTCCCGACGACTTTATCTGTCCTTTGTGTAAGCACCCGAAAAGCGATTTTGTTTTGCAGGAATAGCTTAATATACAGCGAAAAGCGAGAGAAAAAACCTCTCGCTTTTTGTTTATATTACAAGCTTAATTTAATCCTCGGAATTTCCTTTCATACACAGAACCATAACAGCCTTTTGTACGTGAAGACGGTTTTCAGCCTCTTCAAATATTTCATTTGCGTGAGCCTCAAAAACCTCCTCAGTTATCTCTTCACCCCTATGAGCCGGCAGACAGTGCTGAACCATACACTCGTCATTTGTCACAGACATAAGCTCGCCGTTTACCTGATAACCGTCAAACGCAACCTTGCGCTTTGCGGTCTCATCCTCCTGTCCCATAGATGTCCAGACATCCGTAAATACAACATCTGCACCCTTAGCCGCTTCAAGAGGAATGTTTGTCATTGTAAATTTATCGCCGTACTCCTTAGCAAAATCAAGAACAGTCTTGTCGGGGCGATAGTCATCAGGACAGGCAACAGACACCTCCATACCGACCTTTAAGCCGCCGACAATAAGCGAATTTGCCATATTGTTTCCGTCGCCGATATAGCAGATTTTAAGTCCGTCAAAGCGTCCCTTGAATTCTCTTATTGTCATAAGATCGGCTAATACCTGACACGGGTGACAAAAATCTGTCAGTCCGTTTATTACAGGAATAGAACCGTATTTTGCAAGGTCCTCGACCTCTTTTTGCTCAAAGGTGCGTATCATTATTCCGTCTATGTACCTTGAAAGTACACGGGCGGTATCCTGTACAGGCTCGCCGCGCCCTATTTGTAGATCGCGGTTAGACAAAAACAGAGCATTTCCTCCGAGCTGATACATACCCGTTTCAAAAGAAACACGGGTTCTGGTTGACGACTTCTGAAATATCATTCCAAGAGTTTTCCCCTTAAGAAGCTTATGCTCTATACCGT
>X301_European_Hare__coassemble_1487_pt1 | contig 11079 bp, 8 predicted proteins | sample X301_European_Hare__metabat2_high_PE_011 | metagenome-assembled genome bin X301_European_Hare
GAGGCGCTCTTGTAAACAAAAAGCCGATAGAGGCAAGCGCGCAGGAGCTTGAGAAAAATAAAAGGAGCAAAAGCGCAAAGCTGCGGATCATCGAAAAGATAAAAGAATGATGTTCCGCCGGATCACCGAAAAGCAGAACAAAGATAAAATAAAAGCTTTTTGGGACAAAAGAAATGACAACAACAAAAAGAAAAGACAAAACAGCAAAGGTAAAAAGAAAAACTTATAGAACAAAAGACAAAACGAAGAAAAAGAAAAAGGGATCTTAAAAAGGACTTGAGCGATACATTGTCGCTCTTATCGTCGGAAGGGCAAGGAAATGGCGAAAGTTAACAATCTCGCTTATGATTATACCGAGTATGATCTTAAGGAAGAGCCTAAGTTACGCCCGAAAATCAAGCATATAAAAAACCTTAAGTTAAAGCCGAGGGTGTCAGCAGCCATTCGGTATACGATAACAGGTTTTATTACGGCGGTTTTGCTGCTGGCGATTGTTTTCGGAAGAGTAGAACTAAGCAAAATATATTCTGAACAGACAAAGCTTCAGACAGAGCTTTCACAGCTTAATGAGGCAAATCTCAGCTTAAAGTCGGAACTTGAATCAAAGACCGGCTTGTCTCAGGTTGAGGAATATGCCGAAAAGACCCTCGGACTGCAAAAGCTTGATAAATCACAGGTGGAGTATGTTGAGGTCAAGACTGATGCAGTGGTAGAGCCTGTTGAGACTGATGAGAATATTTTTGTAGCCATTAAAAAATGGTTTTCAAATGTTTTGGAATATATCGGAGCATAAAGAATAGGATTTATTAGTGGAAAAGTTAAGCTTTTACTTATGTCAGTGACGAAGAGTTAAAACTTAGCTTTTTTACGCTTTTTTGAGGAAAACGGAAGAAAGGAGCTTAAATATGGGAGATAAGCCTACGGTGCTTATGAGAAAGCGTCTTAATATATGGATAGGGCTTGTGATGCTCGGAGTTATCGTATGGATAGTCATAAATATTTTCAAGACTTCTGTTGTTCAGGGCAAGGAGTACAGAGAGCTTGCTAATGCTCAGCAGCTCAAAAGCACAACCATAAAGGCAAGCAGAGGTTCGATAGTGGATTGCAATAACCAGATACTTGCACAGAGCGCTACCGTCTACACTGTATTTATAGATCCTAATACTCTTAAGGACTACCTTTCAAACGATCCTAAGGCAACAGTTGATGAAATATCAAACAAGCTTGCTGATATATTAGAGCTTGAGCCGAGCAAGGTAAAGGAAAAATGCCTTAAGGCATCAAGCTATGAAGAGCTTAAAAAAAGTGTGGAAAAGGAAGCCCTAGACAGGGTTTTGGAATATAAGAGCGAAATAAACTGCGGAGCTATCGGAACCGTACCGATGACAAAGAGATATTATCCTCAGAACGATCTCGCGGCAGCAGTTATCGGACATATCCACTATGACGGCTACGGACTTCTCGGACTTGAGGCATACTACGACGATTATCTCTCAGGAACGGATGGAAAAACCGTTACCGCGGAGGGCCGTGACGGCACTCAGATGCCTTACAGATATAAACAGAATTACGATGCGGTAGACGGAGCTTCGCTTGTGCTCAATATGGATGTAAATGTACAGAGCTACCTTGAAAAGGCGCTTAAGGAGGCGGTAGAGCTTCATAAGCCAAGAGACAGAGCCTGCGGCATAATTATGAACCCTAATACCGGTCAGGTGCTGGCTATGGCGACAACACCCGGCTATGATCTTAACAATCCTGCCGAGATTTACGATGAAAAGACGAGAGCGGAGCTGGAACAGCTCAAACAGCAGGAGGAAGCCGAGAAAATTGCGGGTACTACCGAGGCTACCGAAGAGCCTACCGAGGTGACGACCGACGAATACGGAAATGTAATTGAAACTCCTGATGACGAGGAGGAAGAGAAACAAACCTATGACGAGGCTTTAAATGCCGCGTGGAGCCTTCAGTGGAAGAATAAAGCGGTTTCTGAAATTTATTATCCCGGATCGGTATTTAAGGTAATAACCGGATCTTCTGCCCTCGAGCAGAAGGTGATAGACTTAAAGGAGACATTCAGCTGTAATCTAAGCTATACTGTTGCGGATACGACTATAAGGTGCCATACCACGCGGGATCACGGATTGCAGACATTTGCTCAGGCTATGACTAATTCCTGTAACCCGGCTTTTATTCAGATAGGACTTAAGCTGGGAGTAGATAAATTCTGTAATTACTTTGATGCTTTTGGTTTCAGAGAGCTGACGGGGATAGATCTTCCTGCCGAGGCTTCGAGCATTACCTATAACAGAGATACTATGGGAATAGTAGAGCTTGCAACATCATCCTTCGGACAGGCGAATAAGATAACTCCGATACAGATGATAACTGCATATTCCGCTGTAATAAACGGCGGATACCTTGTAACTCCGCAGATGGTCGACAAAATCATAGATGCAAACGGAAATGTAGTAAAGGATTTTAAGCCTGTGATCAAAAGACAGGTTATTTCTGAGGAAACCTCAAAGACGATGAGGCAGGTTTTGGAAAATGTAATAAAATCAGAGCCTGACAGCAACGCATATATTCAGGGCTATAATATAGGCGGAAAATCGGGAACAAGCGAAAAGCTTGATGTTATCGACGATGAGGGTCGTCAGCATGTTGCCTCGTACTGTGCTTTTTATCCTGCTGATAAGCCTGAGCTTGTTATGCTCGTTATGGTCGATGCTCCGGAAAGCGGAGAGATTTACGGAAGCCAGATCGCAGCTCCTGTATGCGTAAGTGCTTTGAAAAATATTCTTCCGTACTTGGGATATTATCCTCAGTATTCAGAGGAAGAGCTGGGAACACTCGCAGTATATGTTCCGAGCGTTGCAAATCAAAGCGTAAGTGACGCAAAGGCGACTATTGAAAAAACAGGACTTAATGTGCAGATAGTAGGTTCGGGCGATAAGGTAGTTAAGCAAACACCTTCATCGGGATCTGTTCAGCGCGGCGGTACGGTCATACTCTATACTGAGGAGGGCATAGAGCCGGAGCTAAAATATGTTCCGAATGTTTTTGGAATGTCAAAGGATGCAATACAGGAGGCTATGCATCAGGCAGGCTTTAATGTCACATTTATAGGAGATTACGAATCAAAGGGATCTTTTTGTATAGAACAAAACCCTCTTGGCGGAGCAGAGGCTTATGCTTCAACATCTGTAACGGTAAATATGTCCACCGTTTGGCCTGAAAAGCAGGAGGATCAACAGGACTCTCAGGATAATGATGAACAAAATGACGACGCCTACAATCAATATAATGAAGATGTGTATTATGACGACAGTTATTACAGCGATGATAACGGTGGATATGTTGAAGACCAATATCAAGAGTAGTATTAAAAATTAAGGGGAGAACAAATATGCGGCTTTATGATCTTATAAGAGAAAACGCAGAAACAAAGCTTGATAATATAGAAATAACAGGCATAGTATCAGACAGTAGGCAAAAATTAAACGGCTCAGAGCTTTTCGTCTGTATAAAAGGAGAAAAATTTGACGGACACTCAGTCGCTGAGAATATGTTAAAAAAGGGAGCGGCTGCCGTTTTGACCGAAAGAGATCTAGGCCTCGAACGCCAGATAATAGTGCCCGATACAAGAGAGGAATACGCATATATCTGTGCAAGGTGGTTTAATGAACCGCATAAGCGCTTAAAGCTTGTTGGCGTAACCGGCACTAACGGAAAGACAACGATAACAACTATGCTAAAGGCGGTTATTTCGGGATTTGGGAAAAAGGCAGGACTTATCGGGACCTGTTACAATGAGATCGGAGATAAGATCCTTCACACGGAAAGAACAACCCCTGAGGCATATGATCTTTTTGAACTTTTTTCAAAGATGGTTGACGAGGGATGTGAATATGTAGTTATGGAGGTCTCTTCACAGGGACTTGAACAAAAAAGGCTTGCGCCTTGTCACTTTGAGCTCGGCGCGTTTACCAACCTCACACAGGATCACCTTGATGTTCACAAGACTATGGAGAATTATTATAATGCTAAAAAGCTTTTGTTTTCGATGACTGACACAGCGGTGATAAATGTTGATGATGAGTGGGGGAAAAGATGTTTAAATGAGATAAGCTGTAAGAAAACGACCTTCAGCACAAAAGCCGACGCGGACTTTACCGCAAGAGATGAAGAGCTTTTACCGAGCGGCGTAAAATATACATTCTCAGACGGAAAACAAACTATACCGGTAAGCTTCAATATGCCCGGTGAATTTAATGTGTCAAATTCCCTTTGTGTTATCGCCTGTGCAGATATTCTCGGATTTGATGTCAAAAAGACAGTCGATATACTTAAAGATCAGAGAGGCGTAAGGGGAAGAGCTGAGGTCATTCCGACCGGACGCGACTTTACCGTTATATGTGATTATGCACACACACCCGATGCTGTCGAAAACATTTTATCTGCTATGAAATCAAGCGCTAAAGGTCGTCTGATATGCCTTTTCGGCTGCGGCGGAAACAGAGACGCAAAAAAGCGTCCGCTTATGGCTAAGGCTGCGGCTAAACACGCGGATCTTCTTATAATAACATCGGATAACCCGAGAGATGAAGACCCGGAGATGATAATCAAGGATATACTTGAAGGAATAGATAAGGATAAAACAGCGTATATTACAATAACCGACAGGATAAAGGCGATAAACTGGGCAGTTGAAAATGCCAGAAAGGACGATGTGATAGTGCTTTGCGGAAAGGGACACGAGGACTATCAGATACTTCCCGGAAATGTAAAGATACATCTTGATGAAAGAGAAATTGTAAAAGACGCTCTTTTAAAACTCAAATAAAAACGGAGATTAAAATGGAGAAAATTAAGTTAAGCGAAATAGTAAATGCCTGTGACGGAAGCTATGGTTATCCTAGCGACTTTTATGTTAATAGCATAACGACAGATTCAAAAAAGGTCAAAAAGGAAAGTGTGTTTATCGCCATAAAAGGGGAAAGATTTGATGCACATAACTTTGTCCCCGAGGCGATAAAAAACGGCGCTGAGTGTGCTGTTACTGAAAGAGCGGTAGCTGGATCAAAATGTATAATAGTTGATTCTACCCGAGCAGCGTATTTGAGCATAGCGCATTATTACAGGAAGAAATTTGATATTCCGCTTGTCGCTGTAACGGGAAGTGTCGGAAAGACCACCACTAAAGAGTTTATCTGGCTGGCGTTAAGTGAGAAATTTAACACTCTTAAAACGGAAGGAAACAAAAATAACGACATAGGACTTCCTGAAACCCTTTTAAGATTGTCAAAAGACCACAAAGCCGCAGTGATAGAGATGGGTATGAATCATCAGGGTGAGATCTCCAGACTTTCACAGTGCGCGTCACCGGATGTGTGCGTTATAACCAATATCGGTACATCTCATATAGAAAACTTAGGTTCAAGAGAAAATATTCTCAGAGCAAAGCTCGAAATACTTGACGGTGCAGACGAATCTGCTCCGCTTATTATCAACCTTGACGACAAGTATCTTTCGGGTATAGACCCAAGAGGCAGAAGACTCATAACATATTCGGTGAAAAATAAATCGGCAGATGTTTATGCAATGGATATTTTTCAGTCTGAAAGCAGCGTGAGCTTCAGGATATGCTATGAGAACCGTTCGATCGAAGCCAAAATAAATGTAACGGGAGTGCATAATGTTAAAAATGCTCTTGCCGCCTTCTGTGTAGGCAAATATTTAGGTATCAATGCGGAAGACATAGTAAGAGGAATAGAAAAATACAAGCCTGACGGGATAAGACAGAACATTGAAAAGATTGGTTCGATTACTGTTATAAAGGACTGTTATAACGCATCGTATGATTCTATGGAGGCAGGACTTCAGATGCTGTCGTCTCTTAATGTAAGCGGAAGAAGGATCGCTGTACTGGGAGATATGAAGGAACTCGGCAATATGTCAAAGGAGCTTCACAAAAAGGTCGGAGAGCTTGTTTCTAAAAGCAAAACCGACATACTTGTGTGCCTCGGAAGCGATTCTGAATATATCATAAAAGGTGCTGTGAAGTCAGGCTTCGATATAAATAACACTATACATTTTACCAATAAAGAAAAGCTTTGTGATTACTTGTCAGGCTTAAAACGTGACGGCGATGCGTTTTTGTTTAAGGCGAGCAGGTCCGTAAAGCTCGAAGAGGTAATAGATAAGCTTATATGATTAGCTTTTAAGTTTAATTGAATTTGTTTAAAGGGAGGGAGTGAGAGTATTTGGAAATAAATCAGAAAAAGATAAAGACCAAGATTTTACCACCTTATCAGCCTGTTGCTCAGGCGAGAAAAAAGCTTAACTTCAGATTTGTAAAAGACAAGATAGACCGTCCTTTTCTGATAATTGTGCTGGTGCTCTTGGTGTTTGGATTTGTAATGATGTTCTCCGCTTCCTATGCGTGGGGACTTTACGATGCCGATGATGGGTATTATTACATAAAAAGACAGCTGTTTTCAGGAGTTCTGGGACTTATAGGAATGTTTTTAGTGTCTTACCTAGACTATCATTTTTATCAGAATACAAAAATTGCATTTTTGTTGTTTGCCGGAGCTCTTGCTTTAAACTTTATAACCGCTTTTGTGGGCGATGAGGTTGCCGGCGCAAGGCGTTGGATAACCATAGCCGGAATGCAGTTTCAGCCGTCTGAGATACTCAAGGTAGCGGTAATCATTATATTTTCATATATTCTTGCTGTAAACTGGCAAAAATTTGACAACTGGCGTTTTTCTATTGTACCGTTTGCGGTGATACTGGGCTTTTGTGCAGTTGCTGTTGCGGCGCAAAGGCATATGTCGGGAGTTCTGATTTTTGGAATTATAGGACTTTCAATGATGTTTGTTGGCGGAGTGCCGAAAAAGTATTTCTGGCGGTTTATCGGTTGCTTATGTATTGCTCTTGCGGCGTTTTTGATCTACAAGGTGTTTTTGGACAGCGACGGAGGCTTCAGCTATATAACCGAGCGGTTTGAGTCCTGGCAGAACCCGAAATCCGATCCTCAGGGAAGTACATATCAGACATATCAGTCGCTTCTTGCAATAGGCTCCGGAGGAATATTCGGGCTTGGGTTCGGTGAATCAAGACAGAAGTATCTGTACCTTTCCGAATCACAAAACGACTTTGTTTTCTCGATAATTTGTGAAGAGCTTGGTTTTGTCGGAGCTTGCGTTGTGATAATTCTGTTTGCAATATTTATACTAAGAGGCTTTTACATAGCGTCACGCTCAAGAGACAGGTTCGGAATGCTTCTTGCGGCGGGAATAACAATACAGATAGGTTCTCAGGCGCTTTTGAATATTGCGGTCGCAACAAACGCATTTCCGAATACCGGTATATCGCTGCCGTTTTTCAGCTACGGCGGAACGGCACTTTTGATACAGCTGCTTGAAATGGGAGTGCTGCTCTCGGTCTCAAGACAGGCTAACAAATCGCCGTAAGCTTTGCGGTTTTGAAAGGAAGTATTTTATGCTAAGAGTTTTACTTGCGGGAGGCGGAACGGCAGGACATATAAATCCTGCTCTTGCAATTGCAGAAATAATAAAGGATAAGTATCCTGATTGCGTGATAGCTTTTGCCGGAACTCCTGACGGACTTGAGTCAAGGCTTGTACCAAAGGCGGGCTATAAGTTTTACAAGATACAGGTAAAGGGCTTTCAGAGAAAGCTGAGTTTTAATAATATCAAGAGAAATATTAAAGCAGCGTCCTATCTTATGACTGCGGGAAAAAGAGCAAATAAGATAATAAGCGATTTTAAACCCGATCTTGTAATAGGAACCGGCGGATATGTTGCCGGACCGATAGTAAGAAGTGCCGCAAAAAAGGGAATAAAGACAGCTATTCACGAGCAGAATGCCTTTCCCGGAGTTACAAACAAGCTTCTTTCTAAGGTCGTAGACAAGGTTATGCTCACAGTTGAGGAAGCCAGAAAGTATTTGGATGAAAAAGCTGATTGTACCGTTACGGGACTTCCGGTAAGAAAATCCTTTTTTGCAATTGAAAAATCCAAAGCGAGAGAAAAGCTCGGTATTCCGAATGAGGCAGTGTGTATTTTGTCTACGGGAGGAAGTCTTGGCGCAAGAACCATAAACAATGCGGCTGCCGCACTCTTTAAGTGGTATCAGGAGATCGGAAATAAGGTATACCATATACATTCCTACGGGACATATCCCGGGTATAAGGATTATGTTTCAGAGCTATCTAAAAAGGGCATAGATACTGATAAAAAAGAGCTTATTATTTCGGACTATGTTGATATGTCGGTATGTATGGCGGCAAGCGATCTTGTAATAAGCAGATGCGGAGCAAGTACCCTGAACGAGCTTGAAAGTATGGGAAGAGGTTCTGTGCTTATACCCTCACCTAATGTTGCCGGAAATCATCAGTATTACAACGGAATGGTGCTGCAAAACGCATCGGCTGCTGTTGTTTTGGAAGAAAAAGACCTTACCGATGAAAAAATAGTAAGTACAGTCTCAAAGCTGATAAGCGATAAGGACAGGCTTACTGAACTGTCAAAAAATGCAGGTAAGCTTTATATACACGATACAAATGAAAGAATATACTCGGTGTTGTCCGAGCTTATCGGTAAAGCGGAGCAATGCTGAGAGATAGGCACATCTACCGGTAGTGTATCACCTAATCTCCTTAATTTGCATAATATGTGTTATGCAATATGAAAAGGAGAGAGGGTTATGCAGAGGCTTAAAATCGAGGGCGGCAAAAAGCTCTCGGGTGAAATATGCGTTCACGGAGCTAAAAATGCTGCGCTGCCTTTGCTTGCAGCGTGCGTTTTGGCAAAGGGAGAAACTGTTTTACATAATTGCCCAAAATTAAGCGATTCGTATGCGGCGTTGAGAATATTGTCCTGCTTGGGGTGCAGGTGTAAAAGAGAAAATGACACGGCTATTGTCAATACTGATGCTCTTGTCGGGTTTGATGTACCGGATGATCTTATGAGAGAAATGCGTTCTTCTATTGTTTTTCTTGGGGCAATCTTGGGAAGATGCGGAAGATGTAAGCTTTCTTTTCCCGGTGGGTGTGAACTCGGACCGCGCCCGATAGATCTTCATATAAAGGCGCTGAGGAAAATGGGCGCAGTTATTAAAGAGGAATACGGACTGTTAGACTGTGAGGTTCCTTCCGGGCTTAGAGGAACCAGAATCTCACTTTCATTTCCTTCTGTGGGTGCGACCGAAAATATTATACTTGCCGCAAGTACGGCAAAAGGTGAAACGGTGATAGAGAATGCTGCGAGAGAACCGGAAATAGTTGACCTTGCAGGCTTTTTAAACAAATGCGGTGCAAAAATCAAAGGTGCGGGCACAGGAAGAATAGCAATAGTCGGAGTAAAGGAGCTTTTTGGCTGTGAATATAATGTTATGCCGGACAGAATAGTTGCCTGCACATATATGAGCGCAGCGGCGGTTACAGGCTCTGAGCTTAACATAAAAAAAGTGAATTATCACGACCTAACAAGCGTTATCCCGGTATTTGAGGAAATGGGATGCACTGTTTTTCCGTTTTCCGATAATATTTACATCAGCGCAAAAAAAAGGCTTGGCGCGGTAAAAAATGTAAGAACAATGCCGTACCCCGGTTTTCCGACAGACGCACAGGCGATAATAATGCCTCCGCTTTGTAAAGCAAGCGGAACGAGCGTTATTGTTGAAAATATTTTTGAAAGCAGATACCGCCATATTGATGAGCTTTGCAGGATGGGAGCTAAGATAAAGACAGAGGGCAGAGTTGCGGTAATAGAGGGCGTAAAGACCCTCTATGGAGCAAATGTTATGGCAACAGACTTAAGAGGAGGCGCAGCGCTTGTACTTGCAGGTCTTGGCGCACAGGGTGAAACTGTGGTTAGTAATGTAAAATACATCGACCGAGGATACGAATCTATTGAGACCGACTTGAGAAGTGTCGGCGCGGGAATAGTAAGGATTTAACTAAAATAAAAAATGTCATAATTTTATAGGACAAAAAAGAGGTGAGGATATTGAGGGACATAGTAAAGAGCGACAAGACTCAGGAAGAGGTTAAGATTATTAACGGGGAAGAGGTAGTAGTTTCAAGAAAAAAGCGCAGAAGAAATTTTTCACTTTACTATCTGTTGATAATAATATTTGTAATACTTGCTATGATTGCCCTGTCCGTAACATTTTTATTTAATATAAAAACAATAAATGTAAAGGGGAATACGCTTTATCCTACTGAACAGATAATAGAAATGTCCGGCGTAAAGATCGGAGATAATCTTTTCAGAACAAATCCTTCCGATGTAGAGAGTAAAATACTTTCGGCGTTTCCGTATTTTGAAAGCGCATCGGTAAGCAGAAAGCTCGCTTCAACGCTCAATATCGAGCTGAAAGAGGCAACTCCTGTGGCATCTATAAAGTACAGCGATACGGAATTTATGGTTATAAGCTCAAACGGAAAGATACTTGAAACCGGACTTTCCGCGCCGAAGTCCGGCACAGCCGAGGTCTACGGAATGAAAATGGCTGAGACGAATGTCGGAATGAATTATAAAGATGAAGACATTATAAAAAATATGGCTTTAGAGGAGATATTGTCACAAAGTAAAAAGCTCGGAATGAATAAGATAACACAAATAGATATTTCAACGAGGACGGATATAAGAATAGTTTATAACGGATGTGTAAAGATAAAGCTAGGAAGCACACAGGACATACCGTTTAAAATGAGTTACATTAAGTCGGTTATAGACAGGGTAGGAGAAGATTATATGGGAATGCTGGTTTACCACAGCGCAGAAAGCGGTATTTCGGCTATTCCCGATGCAACACAACCTCCTACTGAGGCACCTTCCGATCAGCCTTCTGATGAGAGTTTGGATAATGAAAATAGCGAGTCTCAGGAAGTGGAAAACTGGCAGGATTATGTAAGATAAGGCTTGTATTTAACAAAAATCGCCAAAAAGAGTTAACTTTACCGCCTGTTTTGCGAAAAATGTTGTAAAAAAGCCTTGCAAAACTAAATGTTTTGTGTTATTATATAAAAGTATAGGTAAGTAC
>X301_European_Hare__coassemble_1491_pt1 | contig 11065 bp, 12 predicted proteins | sample X301_European_Hare__metabat2_high_PE_011 | metagenome-assembled genome bin X301_European_Hare
ATATATATCCTATTATTTGTTCTTTTTGCATAAATAAATCACCAAAATATTGTTAAATTAGTCAATAGAAAATAATATAATAAAGTGATATTATTATATTGCATATTTATTTTAGGAGGAAGATTATGAAATTCAAAAAAATACTTAGTACCCTATCTGCCGCAGCTTTGGCTGTGACGGCTTTATGCACATCTTATTCTTTTGCTAAAGATACGGTCGTAACGGCAGCGGATACTTTTACTGATATGGATCAGAACAGCATAGTTGCCGATATGGGTGCGGGATGGAATGTAGGAAATCAGCTCGAGGCAGCATCAGGCGGTATTCCTAATGAGACAGCTTGGGGCAACCCCGTAATAACAAAGGACCTTATTAAAGCTGTAAAGGATGCAGGATTTAATACAGTAAGAGTACCGGTTTCTTATCTCGGCTACATAGGTGACAAGGCTTCGGGATATAAAATTGATGAAAGCTGGTTAGCAAGAGTAAAAGAGGTAGTTGATTACGCATATGATCTGGATATGTATGTGATTGTCAATATGCACGGAGACGGTTACAATACTGTTGTTGGCGGTTGGCTTTTGTGTAATGCTCCTGAAAGTGAGCAGCCGGCTATTAAGGAAAAATATGAGGCCTGCTGGAAACAGATCGCAAATAAGTTTAAGGACTATGATGAGCACCTTATCTTTGAGTCTATGAATGAAGAGTTTGACGGACAATATCATAATCCCGTTAAATCGTACTACGAAAACATTAACGAATATAACCAGATTTTCGTTGATACCGTTCGTCAGACAGGCTCTAATAACGCAAAGCGTTGGCTGCTTATTCCGGGTTGGAACACAGATATTGATTATACAGTAGGAAATTATGGCTTTGCTTTACCTACGGACAAATACAGAGATTCCTCAATTACCAAAAACAGAATTATGATATCTGTTCACTATTATCAGCCTTGGGATTTCTGCGGAGATGGCACAAGTACAAGCTATTCTCAGTGGGGAAAAGATGCTGATCCTCGTAAAACACCGTCTTATGCTCCGGAAAGCTTTATGGAGGAACAAATGAAGAGGGTTTACGATAAGTTTGTCGCTGTCGGTTATCCTGTTATAATAGGGGAATATGGATGTATCAATAAGTCTTCAGCTGACCCTGAAAACACAAAGTTCAGAGCTTATTATGACAATACGCTTTGTAAGTATGCAAAGCAGTACGGATGCGTTCCTGTTTACTGGGATAACGGAGCGGTTGCAGACAGCTTCGGACTTTTTAATAGAAACACATACAGAGTGGTTATGCCGGAAATAGTTGAATCTATTGTAAGTGCGTTTTTCTCAGCTAAGGATAATATACAGAGAACGGTAGAGAAGATCGCCGAGCTTCCGAAAGAAAAATACGATCCAAAGATCTGGGAGATACTAGAGTCGTCAATGAAAAAGGCGCAAGATCTTGTTAAAAACGGTGGTTCAGAAAGTGAGTGCTCTGCTGCTTATGACGAGCTGTTTGAAGCGTATTTAGCCTTTAAACAATCTTTAAACACAACTGAAGAACTTGTTATAATTTCAGATGCTAGCTCTGTTGATGATTCCAAAACGGTGTATACAAATGCTCCGACAGGCGAAGGATACCTCAAGAGCATAGAGCCTGCTTTGACAGATGTAAATATTATTTCAAAGATTACTATGAAATTTAAAGTTGAAGGTAATGCTGATGATAGCACTAAGGTATTTGTCATCAAGCCTTACGATAATGAAACATGGAGCGGTTGGAATGATAATTTTGTAACGATTGGAGACTGCACCTATGATGAGGCGTCAAAGGAATATACCGCAATCGTTGATCCAAAGGAAATTCTGGAAAGCTATGGCGGTAATAGGGCAGATGGCGCAAACGCTATAAATCTTTACTATGCATCAAGCGATCCTAATGTTCAGCTTACATATTACTCAATAGAGGTTGACGCACCTCATTCTCATGCATATTTGCAGACAGACAGGGTTGAACCCACCGAAACGGAGGACGGATATATCAGTTATCTTTGCCCGGGATGCGGAGATACCTATGACGAGATTTTGCCCGCAACAAAGACTGAGTTGAGCGGTACTATCAATATCCCGGGTGGCGATGCTTCTGCTGTAACAGTTACAATAAGCAATGTGGATTCTGCTGAAAATGTATATAACGAGACAGTTGACAGTAAGTTTTCTGTTAAGTTAGCAGCGGGAAAATATATTGCTGTATTTGCTTCTGAAAACTGTGCGGAAAGAACATATGACCTGACGGTTGAAGGCGGTAATGTAACGCTTGACGCAGAGCTTCATCTTTTTGGTGATGTAAACGGAGACGGCTTGATCACAACTGCTGATGTCGGTCTTACAAATTCATCAGCTAAGGGCGGAAATAATCTAAGCGATTACGACAAGCTTGTAGCCGATGTATCAGGTGATGGCTTAATAACAACAAACGATGTCGGAAATATAAATGCACACGCAAAAGGCATAAAATATTTGTGGTAAGTTATAATAATCAAACGGACCCGCAGGGAGCATTCTCTGCGGGCTTTGTTTTACTGAATTTTAAGCTAGAAAATCTTAAGAACTAAAGAATAAATATATTTAAAAATAGCAAAACAGGCGATTTATTTCGACCTGTTTTTTATTTACTGTGTGGTATGCTATGGACAAGGAGTTGAATCAGATGTCTCTTGATATAAAACTTAACGGGGATAAAACAAAGCTTTATGCTTTTTTGGATGGAGAGATAGATCATCACACTTCCTCGTTTTTAAGAACGGATATTGATCTTAATATAAATCTTTACAAGCCAAAAGCTTTATTTATTGATTTTTCTGCCGTAAGCTTTATGGACAGCTCGGGAATTGGTCTTGTTATGGGAAGATACAAGAAGATGCACGAGATAGGCGGAAGGGTATATATACAGAATCCACCTAACCACATTAAGCGGGTAATGCTGCTTTCGGGCGTCAATAAGCTGGCGAAGATAGTTAATGCTGATATGATAAGCGAGGAGGTAAAAACGCTTGAAGAAGGTGCAAAATGAAGTTAAGGTGCGGTTTTTAAGCGCATCTGAAAATGAAAGCTTTTCAAGAACTCTTGTGTGCGGTTTTGCACTTTCGCTAAAGCCGAGAGTGGACGAGCTTGGTGATATAAAAACCGCTGTATCTGAGGCGGTGACGAATGCGATAGTTCACGGTTATAGGGGGACCGTGGGATACATAGATATGCTTTTGAGAACATATGACGACAGGTCTTTATACATAAAAATACGCGACGCAGGCTGCGGTATTGCCGATGTCAAAAAGGCTATGGAGCCTCTTTTTACAACTGCGCCGGAGGAGGAGCGTGCGGGTCTTGGCTTTGCGGTGATGGATAGCTTTATGGATAAGCTTACCGTAAAAAGCGAGGTCAATAAGGGCACGACAGTTATAATGATAAAGAGGATTGTCGGAATTGACGGTTACAAAACAGAAAAATCAAATTGATGTAACACAGCATCTGGGACTTGTACATCTTTGTGCTAACAGGTTTAAAAACCGCGGTATAGAGTACGAGGAGCTATACTCCGCAGGTTGTCTCGGACTTTTAAAGGCTAAGGAGCGTTTCGACCCGGAGTTTGAGGTGAAGTTTTCTACCTATGCCGTGCCTGTTATTCTTGGCGAGATAAAGCGACTTTTCAGAGACGGAGGAACTATAAAGGTGTCCCGAAGCTTAAAAGAGCTATCGTTAAAAATAACAAGAATAAGGGAGGATTATCTCTTAAAATTTGCAAGAGAGCCGGATATAGATGAAATATGTTCGGAAACTTGTGAGCCGCCGGAAAGAATATGCGAGGCGATAAATGTAGCTCTTCCGCCAATAAGCCTTACGCCGTCAGATGATGATTCAACAGAGCTTCTGATCCCTGTTTCGGCACAGGACGAAAAAATAACGGATCTTTTATCGCTGAGACATATAATAAATACGCTTGAGCCACAGGAAAAAAGACTTATTTATTTAAGGTACTATAAAAATCTGACTCAGGTAAAAACAGCAAAGCTATTGAATCTTACACAGGTACAGGTTTCAAGAAAGGAAAAAAAGCTTCTGGAAAAAATGCGCCTTGCTCTTATTTGAGTTGATATATATTTGAGCGGATACTTTATAGTGTCCGCATTTTCTTTTTTATTAAAACACCTTTTTCATAAAATCCTCTGTGCTTACACCGCTTTGACGATTAAAGCGTCCAAGACAAAACAATGAGCTTTCATCCCTTGTAATACGGTTTTCTCGTTCTTCACATCCCAAAGATATTCTGAAGCCGCAGGTTTTTATCAGGTTTTTGCTTTCTTCACATATAAGTCCGTACGGATAGGTGTATATTTCCGGGACTACTTGAGCCTTTTCTTTAGCTGAACGAATGAAATTATTTGTATCAGATAAAAATACGCTCCTGTAATCGCTGTAGCTTTCGTCCGGATTTATCGTTGATCCCATTCTTCCGCTTAAGGTGTGAAGGCTATTGGAATGGCAGGCTATGTCTATTATTCCACTTTGATAAAGCTCTTTTACTTCTTTCCAGTTTAAGTATGAGGAATTATCCCTGTCCTTCTTTGATTCCTCTCTGTCGCAAAACTCGCCTACAACGGAAAACACGGCTTTCATATTGTACTTTTCTATAAGAGGATAAGCGTTTGTCAAGCTATCATAGCATCCGTCGTCAAAAGTCAGCATCACCGCTTTATCAGGAAAGTCTGCGCCCGAATATACATAGTCGATAAGTTCTTTTGAGGTTACTGTGGTATATCCATTTTCCTTTAAAAACAAGAGATCTCTTTTTAGCTCTTCGGGGGAAACAGAGTATTCTCCGTGTTTGGAATCGTCCTCGCTCACACTGTGGTACAAAATAATTGAAAGGCTTTTATCAAGTCTTCTTTCATATGCGGCAACTCCTATCTTTACGGCATATACTATTATCATAACCGACACTATTGTGATTGCAATCACGGTTTTGTGTTTTAAAACTGCTTTAAAAAAAAGCATATTCACCACTCCTTAACAAAGTATATTCGCTCTGTGAGTTTTTTTGCACAAAAAGGCTTGTATTTTATTAACTGATATGGTAAAATTTTTAATAGGGAATTTATTTGAGGGAGGCTTTATTATGAAAAGAAGAATAGGTATTCTTACAAGCGGAGGAGATTGTCCCGGGTTAAACGCCACTATAAGAGGAGTCGCAAAGGCGTGTTATGAAAGATTCGGAACAGACAACCTTGAGATCATAGGAATTTTAAACGGTTATTCCGGGCTTATCAATAATGAATGCGCTGTTATGAAGCCTTCGGATTTTTCGGGGATACTGACAAGAGGCGGTACTATCTTCGGAACAAAGAGAACTCCCTACAAGATGATGCAGGTCATAGGAGATGACAATATCGACAAGGTTAAGGCTATGAAGGAGACTTATAAAAAGCAAAAGCTCGATTGCCTGCTGACTCTTGGCGGAAACGGCACTCATAAGACCTCTAATTTGTTGGCTAACGAGGGACTTAATGTCATCGGATTGCCGAAAACTATTGATAACGACATCTACGGTACGGATGTTACATTTGGCTTTCACACCTCGGTTGATATTGCGACCGAAGTAATAGACAGACTTCACACTACTGCTACTTCACACGGAAGATGTCTTGTTGTAGAAATTATGGGCAATAAAGCAGGATGGCTTACGCTTTATTCGGGGATCGCCGGAGGAGCGGATATAATAGTTATCCCCGAGATTCCGTATGACGTTGATAAGCTTTGTGAGGCTGTTGAAAAGAGAAACAAGGAGAAAAAGGCTTTTTCTATAATCGCGGTTGCCGAGGGCGCATTTGACACCACAGAGGCTAATATGAAAAAACGCGAAAGGGCTAAAAAAAGAGCTGAGGAGGGCATAACTACTGCAACATCGAGAATAGCAAAGCAGATCGAAGCAAAGACAGGTATGGAAGCAAGAGTCTGTGTTCCCGGGCATATGTTAAGAGGAGGAAGTCCATCAGCTTACGACAGGGTACTTGCTACTAAGTTCGGCGTAAGAGCCGCACAGCTTATCGCTAAGGAAAAGTACGGATATACTGTCGCTATGATAGATACTGTTGTAAAGGAGAACAAGCTTGAGGATATTGCGGGAAAGACAAAGTTTGTGCCGGCGGACGGTCAGCTTGTTAAAACTGCAAAAGATATAGGAATTGCTTTTGGTGACTGATAGATTTTATTTGCTTAAAGAATGAGGTGAGCGGCGATTGGCAGTAAGGTATGAGATTGAGCCTGCTAAAAACAGTGTTCTTACTAAAAAGGTAAGCTCTCTTTGGAGCTGGGTCATAATAATAATAGCCGCCGCCACTGTCGTTCTTATAGCACGATATGTTATTGAGGCAGCTATTGAGAGTATAAGCTACACCTATGGTCCGGTTCAGGCAACGCCTATATCCGAAGACTATTTTGACTATGAGGTGACCGAGCGTGACGGGGAAAAGTTTATTACAGTCACGGGCTATCACGGCGATTTAAAAGAGGTAAATATTCCGTCTGAGATAGATGGACTAAAAGTAAAGGAAATCGCAAGGTTTGCGTTTATGTCAAACGACCTTATCTATATTGTAAGAATACCGGAGGGCGTTAGTTTTATAGGAAATATGTGCTTTTTTAACTGTTCTTCATTGAAAAATGTGTACATACCCGAAACCGCTAATGAGATTGGCGGTTGGTGTTTCGGAAAAACGGGGAATATAACAGTAGAAGGTATAAACGGTTCTGAAGCACAGAGATATTGTGATCAGCGCAGTATTTATTTTGTAGGCTATTCGCCTGACTATATGAAGTAAAGGCATCAAAATTGTATATAATGTGCTTACGCATATTTATAAATAAAAATATTGGAGGTATATTTCTATGCTGGTTTCGGCAAAGGACATGCTTAACAAGGCAAGAGACGGCAAGTATGCTGTCGGACAATTCAACATTAACAATCTTGAGTGGACAAAGGCTATTCTTCTTACTGCTCAGGAGCTTAATTCTCCTGTAATTCTAGGAGTTTCAGAGGGCGCAGGAAAGTATATGTGCGGTTATAAAACGGTTGTTGGAATGGTAAAGGGTATGATAGAGGAGCTTAAAATAACCGTTCCCGTTGCGCTTCACCTTGATCACGGCTCTTATGAGGGCGCTAAGGCTTGTATTGAAGCGGGCTTTTCTTCGGTAATGTTCGATGGTTCTCATTATCCTATTGAAGAGAATGTTAAAAAGACAACGGAGCTTGTAAAGACCTGTAATGAGCTCGGACTTTCCTTAGAGGCTGAGGTAGGCTCTATAGGAGGAGAAGAAGATGGAGTTGTAGGTATGGGCGAGTGTGCAGACCCTGATGAGTGTAAGGCTATCGCAGATCTGGGTGTTACAATGCTTGCTGCCGGTATCGGAAACATTCACGGAAAATATCCTGAAAACTGGCCGGGACTTTCGTTTGAGACTCTTGCTGCTGTTAAAGAAAAGGTAGGGGATATGCCGCTCGTTCTTCACGGAGGTACAGGAATCCCGGAGGATATGATTAAGAAGGCTATTTCTCTCGGAGTTGCAAAAATCAATGTAAATACTGAGTGTCAGCTTTCTTTTGCAGATGCGACAAGAAAGTACATAGAAGCAGGAAAGGATCTTGAGGGTAAGGGATTTGACCCGAGAAAGCTCTTAGCACCAGGATTTGAGGCAATCAAGAATACAGTTAAGGAAAAGATGGAGCTGTTTGGCTCAATAGGAAAGGCTTAAGATAAAGTCCATTCTGTTTTTGGAAGGCTTTATTGCTTGAAATGAAACGGTTTGCAGATTTATGTGTCAAAGCTGATTTATGACGCATAAATCTGCCCGGCTGTTTTGTAAAATATAATATAAAACTTAATAGAGTGTAGCCTAGGTACCACTCAATAATAAAAACAAGGAGATTTTTTTATGCATAAATTTAAGTTATTAGGATATTCGATAACAGTAGAAAGACTTGTAATTCTTTCAGCAGTAGCCGCGGTATATGTAGCTGTAACATTAGCTCTTGGAGGTCTTGCATATGCAAATATCCAGTTCAGGGTTTCGGAAGCGTTGGTTATGCTGTGCTTTTACAAAAAGGCATATTGTGTTTCAATGGTAGTTGGCTGTTTTATAGCAAATATAGCTTCGACTGTTGGAATCGTTGATATGGTCGTAGGAACATTTGCAACGCTTGTCGCTGTTTTGGGAATATGCGTCTGCTCAAGATTTTTGCCCGTAGCTTTTGAAAAATCAGGTATTAGCGAATATAAAGCCCATATCCTTAGTATGTTAATAGCTTCTTTGTGCCCTGTTGTTGCGAATGCGATTCTCGTTGGACTTGAATTGTATATTTTTGTTGATCTTCCGCTTTTTATTTCTATGCTGGAGGTTGCAGTAGGAGAGCTAGTCTGTGTAAGCATAATCGGAACGGTTATGTTTTTATGCTTAGAAAAAAACAAGCAGTTTATGAAGATAATTACTCAGGTGTAGGCTAAGAAATAAAAAACAGCCGTCATTTCAAAGGATATGACGGCTGTTTTTTTAGTCATAATCAAATAAACTAATACCACATTAAAGTAGACTTGTCAATATCCAGTAAATAAATCCGTATAAAACTGCCGCGACTGTACCGTAGAGAATGACAGGACCTGCGATTATAAAAATTTTTGCCCCGAGTCCAAGAACGAAGCCCTCGGTTTTAAATTCAATGGCGGGTGATACTACTGAGTTGGCAAAGCCTGTTATCGGGACTAATGTTCCTGCACCGCCATGCTTAGCTATCTTATGATAAAGCCTAAGACCTGTCAACAGCGCTGATAAGAAAACAAGACAGATAGATGTGAGTATGCCTGCATTTTTTTCACTGAAATCCAGATACTGCCAAAGATTTATAAGCGCTTCTCCAAGAACACAAATTAGTCCGCCGATTACGAAAGCTTTAGGTATAGTAATGTAGCTTTTTGTGCCGGGAGAGGCTTTTTTTACCATTTTATCGTAATCTTTCTTTGATATGTTCATAGTTTTTCTTCCTTTCACTGCCGTTTACTGTATTGTCCTCAAAATAATGTGATTTATTCATAATTTTGTAATGTTTAGTTTAAGTTGCACAAATATCACGACTTAAAATTATCTAAAAAATATATATTAAACTCGTAAAATTTATGGTATAATGATTATTACAGATAAAATTATCAGAAGGGAGGAGTGCTTTGCCTTTCGGCAGGCACGAAATTAACTATGAAATCTATCATAACGATTAGCCGTGAATTTGGAAGCGGCGGAAAAGAAATCGGTCAAAAGCTTGCCTCAGAGCTTGGTGTTCCTTTTTACGATAAGGAGATATTGTCCAGAGCTTCAAAGGATAGCGGAATTTGTGAAGACCTTTTTTACAGAAACGACGAATCTCACAGTAACAGCCTTCTATATTCTCTCGTGATGGGAACTTTTCCTACAAACGGACAGGGTAAGATCAGAGCGGATATGCCTCTTAATCACAAGCTTTTTATAGCGCAGTTTGACACTATAAGGGCTATCGCGGAAGAAGGACCTTGTGTTATTGTCGGAAGATGTGCGGATTATGTTTTAAAGGAGTATAAAAATGTAATAAACTTCTTTATAAACGCAGATCTGGCAAGCAAGAAAAAGCGCATACTTGAGCGTTATGATATTGAAAAAGATAAGGTTCTGGATTTTATTAAAAAAACGGACAAGAACAGGTCTAATTATTATAACTACTACTCTGATATGAGATGGGGAGAAGCGAAGAATTACGATCTTTGTATAAATTCCAGCAGACTTGGTGTAGACGGTACGGTAAAGATATTAAAAGCTTTTATAGATGTAAAGGAATCAATTTCGTAATACTTTGAATTTGTCATTTTATTTGAGTCATCTGTTAAAATCTGCTTATGTGTGACGATGATAAATTCATATGTAAGGCTTGATCTTTTTGTATTTAACTGCCTGTTTGTTAAAAGTGTAGAAATTTTTTACGAATGTGTATTTATATATTGCCAAAAGAATAAATGTATGATATACTAATTTGTATAAATCAGGCAAATTTACGCTTGTAAGAAGGGAAGTTGTTTTATGAACGAAAATGAAGAAAAGACAATGAACAGCGAAACAACTGCTGAGCAGCCAAAGCCCACAGTTCAGGCGGATCCGCAGACTCAGTATGTTTATGCACAGAGCTCACCGCAAAAGAACGGTCTTGATTTGGGTAAGGAAATGGGAAACACAATGACCGGTATAGTTGAGGTGTTAAAAGCTCCGGCAAACGGTATTCCGAAGTTTGTAGGTAAAGCAAATATTGTTACATCTCTGATTATCGCAATAGTTTACGCACTTGTGAGAATTATCATCGGAATGATAAGTCTTGCCACACAATCAATAGACACATCAAGTTCTATTGAAGACTTTGTTTCTAACTATCACAGCTCGGGTTCAACCGGAAACACATTCGGTACATATGTAGCTAGGTTCTTTATGGAGCTTTTGGTAGCTGTTTTAACATTAGCGGTTATTGCTTGTATAGTAATGCTGTGCGCACAGTTTATCGGAAAACAGAAGATCACTTTCTTTAAGGGACTTTCAATAGCAAGCTTGTATGCTATTATAGCTATACCTACGGTTATTGTTGAATTCTTGCTTGGGCTTGCAAGTACAGGACTTGCTTCTGTTTTCACATCATTGGGAACAACTATTGGAATCGTGTTTGTTACAATGGCTTTGGCAAATGAAATGAAGGACAACAACAAGCTGCCTTATGCAGTTGGTGTTACATTTGCGTGCGTTACGCTTGTAACATGGGTTTTACAACTCATTTTCTAATCCGAAAACATTTTATTTTACTGCCGCCCCGACACAAAGTTTGTCGGGGCATTTTAATATCAGGGCCAATCACACTTTATAAGATTAAAAAATCTCCTTTTTGTTAATAATTACGGTTGGTATAAGCTTTTAAGGATCGGCATATCCTTTACTGAAAATCAAGTAGAAGAGGGGATAAATATGAT
>X301_European_Hare__coassemble_1506_pt1 | contig 10927 bp, 10 predicted proteins | sample X301_European_Hare__metabat2_high_PE_011 | metagenome-assembled genome bin X301_European_Hare
GTTCCTTATCCAATAAAACAGCCATAAATATATCCCCTTAATAATATCAGCCGATTACCATAACAGGCTGGTCAAACTCAAGTGCATCGCCGTTTTTTACCATTATCTCTTTTACGACGCCGTCAAAATCGCTTGTTACCTCGCTCATGACCTTCATAGATTCAATTATAAAGATAACATCGCCCTTTTTAACATTTTTCCCTACTGTTACATAAGGCTCATCATCAGGCGACGGAGCAGCATAAAATGTTCCCACAATAGGAGCTTTTACTATGTTGCCCTCTGCTTCTGCCGGAGCTGGCTCAGGTACAGCATTAACATTAGCCGCCGGTACAGGAGCCGGGATTCCGCCGATCGAAGGTGGCGGACAAGTTTTTCCTTTGACCGTTATCATTTTATCACAGTCGCTTAAGGTTATCTCCTCAAGCTCTTTTTGATTGACTATATCTGCAAGCTTTTCAATAGCGTCAAAATCAAAGTCCAAAATATCTTTTCCCATTTTTAAATCCTCCGTCAAATATCAGTCATTGTATTTTTTAATACAAAGCGTTGCGTTGTGTCCGCCAAAGCCTAAAGAGTTTGAAAGCGCGCCATTTATGTCAACATCTCTGTTACCCTCTGTGCAGTAATCGAGATCACATTCCGGATCGAAGGTTTTATAACCAAGCGTTCTGTGTATAAAACCGTTTTTCACCGATAAAGCGGTAACTATCGCTTCGACTGCGCCCGCTGCGCCAAGAAGATGTCCTATCATACTTTTTGTCGAATTAACGACCGTCTTTTTAGCAGCCTGTTCACCAAGAGCAAGTTTTATAGCAGTTGTTTCATACTTATCGTTAAGTCCGGTAGATGTTCCGTGGGAATTTATATAATTTATATCCTCTGCCTTAAGGCCTGCTTCCTCGTAACTGTTTTTCATAGCTCTTGCAGCTGCCTCACCGGTAGGAGACGGGCTGGTCATATGATATGCGTCTCCGGTGGCGCCGTATCCGCCTATCTCAGCATATATTCTTGCTCCTCTTGCCTTAGCGTGTTCAAGCTCCTCAAGGACTAATATCCCGCATCCCTCGCCAAGCACAAATCCCTGTCGGTTAAGGTCAAACGGAGTGGATGCCTCCTCCGGAGCTTCAGCCTTTGAAAGTGCCTTCATATTGTTAAAACCGCTTACCGCAAACTTAGTGACACAAGCCTCTGTTCCGCCTGCAAGACAAACATCAAGATAACCGTCCTTCACCTTTCTAAACGCCTCTCCGATAGCGTGAGTTGCGGACGAACAGGCAGTAGTCGTGCAGAAGTTATCTCCCTTAAAGCCGGTTTTCATAGCTATCGTTCCTGCCGCCATATTTGTTATCATCATAGGTATATAAAAGACCGATATTCTGTCAGGACCCTTTTCAAGAAAGCTTATGTGCTGTTTTTCTGTTTCGTGAAGTCCTCCTATGCCGGCTCCTACAATAACTCCGGCCCTGTAAGGGTCAATGTCCGAAAAATCCGTTCCGGCATCCTTTAAAGCCTCGTCTGCGGAACAGACAGCAAACTGTGTAAAGCGATCCATTCTTCTTGCTTCCTTTTTATCGATCACTCCGCTCGGATCAAAATCCTTGACACTTCCAACGACCTTTACGGGAATATCGCTTGTGTCAAACTCATCTATAAGCTTTATTCCGAGCTTATTTGCCTTTATATTTTCCCAAAACTCAGCAACATTTTTTCCTAGAGGATTTACCGTTCCCATACCGGTGATAACTACTCTTTTCATATAATAAAAGTTCCTTTCGGTTAAGTTTTACATTGAAAGTCCGCCGGATATTTCTATCGTCTGTCCGGTAACATAGCTTGCATCTTCAGATACAAGGAATGAAACAACCCCTGCTATTTCATCTACTGTTCCGTATCTTCTCATTGCTATCACCGACAGCATTGCATTTCTCTGCTCCTCTGTCAAAGCATCGGTCATAGGAGTCTTTATAAATCCCGGCGCAACGGCGTTTACTCTGATCCCCCTTGAACCCAATTCCTTAGCGGCGGTCTTTGTCATACCGATTATGGCCGCCTTTGATGCGGAATAGTTTATCTGTCCGGGATTTCCGTAAAGTCCGGCTACTGATGCAAGGTTTACGATAGCGCCGCTTTTCTGTCTCATCATAACCGCTCCGACAAATTTTGTCATATTAAACACGCTTTTCTGGTTCACAGCAATTACAGCATCATACTGTTCCTCGCTCATTCTTACCATTAAGCCATCCTTAGTGATGCCGGCGTTGTTTACCAAAACATCTATGGAACCGAAGCGTTCTTTTATTTTCTTTACCATTTCCTCACAGGCATCGTATTTTGAAACATCAGCCTCAAAGATCTCCGCCTCGACGCCGAAATCCTCACACTGTGCTTTTACAGCTTCTGCGTTTTTTCGGTCGCCCTCGCTCGGATAACAGTTTATCGCCACATTATATCCGTCCTTTGCGAGCCGCTTTACTATGCACTCTCCTATTCCCTGAGAAGCACCCGTTACTATTGCTGTTGCCATTGTTTTACCTCCGTGTGTTCGACAGAAACATCATTCCGTCATCATATCTGTATGATCTTACCTATCTTGACAAAAGCTTTTCTGCTCCTGTAAACATATCCTCGATTATATCCTTAACAGGCTCTACCTTTTTGACAAGTCCCGCTATCGCTCCGCACAAGAACGAGCCTTCCTCAAGATTTCCGTCCTGTACGGCTTTTCTTAGAGAGCCGACTGTTATCTCCTCAAACTCCTCTGGGGTTATCGAGCCGTTCATCTCGCCTGAAGCAAGCTTTCTTGCAAACTTAGTCTTTACATTTCTGCATGGATGTCCTGTCGATCTTCCTGTGACGATAGAATCCGTATCCTTTGCCTTCACAACAAGCTCCTTGTATGTCGGGTGTATCTGACACTCCTCGGCTGAAAGGAAACGAGTTCCTACCTGAACTCCCTCGGCGCCGAGCATAAACGAAGCTGCAACTCCTCTTCCATCCGCAATTCCGCCGGCAGCGATAACCGGGATCTCAACAGCGTCAACCACCTGCGGAACTAAGCACATAGTAGTGTTTTCTCCGATATGTCCTCCCGACTCGGTTCCCTCAGCTATTACCGCGTCAGCGCCCGAACGCTCCATTCTCTTTGCGAGAGCAACGCTCGGCACGACAGGTATTACCTTGATCCCCGCCGCTTTCCAAGCATCCATATATTTTCCGGGATTTCCCGCGCCGGTCGTCACCATCGGCACATTTTCTTCAATAACAAGCTTAGCCAGCTCTTCAGCATTAGGTGAAAGAAGCATAATATTTACACCAAACGGCTTGTCCCCGACACTCGCCTTTGTCTTTCTGATCTGTTCTCTTAGATAGTCGATAGGAGCCGAACCTCCTGCGATAATCCCCAAACCTCCTGCGTTTGACACAGCAGAAGCGAGCGTAGATTCCGCTACCCAAGCCATACCGCCCTGTAATATCGGATATTTACAGCCCAGAAGCCTTGTGATTTTAGTTTCCTTAGTTGTCATAATCATATTCCCCTTTAGTATTCAAATATTACACTGCCGTAGGTAAGCCCCGCTCCGAAGCCTACAAGACAAACCTTATCTCCACGCTTTATCGCTCCGGTGTCAATAGCGTCACAAAGAGCTAGCGGAACGCTTGCAGAAGAGGTGTTTCCGTACTCCTCAAGGTTCAAGAAAAACCGCTCCAGAGGAAGAGAAAGATTCTTAGCTGCGGTCTCAATTATTCTCTTGTTAGCCTGATGAGGTATGATACAGTCGATGTCATTTGGTGTTATACCTAACATCTCACAGCTTTTTTCACAAGCTAAGGGAAGAATTTTCGTAGCGAATTTATATACCTCCCTGCCTTCCTGGTACAAACAGTGATTCTCACGCTTAGGCATATCGTCCTCAATCTTCACCTCATCATTAGAAAACGGGGTATGTGAATCATAGCTTTTTGCAAGTAAAAACTTAGCCCCCGTGCCGTCAGCGCCGAGATATGCCGAATATATAGAATCCTGACATTTTTCCAGTACCACTGCCGCAGCGCCGTCCCCGAATAAAACGCAGGTAGAACGGTCGGTGTAATCGGTTATCTTTGAAAGCTCCTCTGAGGATATAACTAAAGCATATTTTAAATTATCGTCCGTCTGAAGGTATCTTTTTGCCATATCAAATCCGTATACAAATCCCGAGCAAGCGCAGTTCACATCAATAGCCATTGAACCCTTTGCGCCTAACTCTCTTTGGATTATACAGGATATAGACGGAGTAGAATAATCGTTTGTTATAGTGGTAACGATTATAAGACCTATATCCTCCAGCTCGACTCCGGAATTTTTAACAGCCGCCTTTGCCGCCATTGCTCCGAGATACCATGTCGGCTCTCCGTTAGCTATGCGGCGTTTTTTTATTCCTGTTCTGGTAGTTATCCATTCGTCGTTAGTGTCAACGATTTTTGCAAAATCATCGTTTGTCGCAATGTTGTCCGGGACAAATTTCCCCGCGCCGAGAATTTTTACTCCGACCATTTTAATACTCCTTTGATTTTATTGCACATAAAAAATAATATATTGTCAAATCTTAAAAACTGTGATATACTTAAAATCAGTGATAATAATATTATACTATAATTAGGGGTAAATATCAAGTACAATTTACCAAAAATATCGTAGCACAGCAAAAATAAACTGCATTAAGGAGTGTTATTATGTCAAAAAATGTATTTTTGTTTTCGGGACAAGGCTCACAGTATGTAGGAATGGCAAAGGAGCTTTATGATAAGTACGATGGCGCAAAGGCAGTGTTTAAAACCGCAGAGGAAGTTCTTGGTTACGATCTTAAAAAAATAGTTTTTGAAGGTCCTGATACCGAGCTTAACAAGACCGTTTACTCACAGTCGGCAATAATGTCAACCTCCCTTTGTGCATATGAGGCTTTAAGAGCAAACGGCGCTGAATTTTCGGGTGTCGCAGGTCACTCTCTTGGAGAATATGCGGCTATGGTAATCTCAGGGATAGTTTCTTTAGAAGACGGATTCAGGCTCATAAAAGCAAGAGCTGAGGCTATGCAGAAAGCAGCCGAGGAAAACTCCGGAGCTATGTGCGCCGTTATCGGACCTCCAAGTGATGAGGTTGAAAAGGTATGCGCCGAGACAGCCGGATATGTTGTTCCGGTAAACTACAATTCTCCGGTTCAGACTGTAATTGCCGGAGATATTTCAGCCGTTGACGCAGCATCAGAGGTTTTCACAGAGAAAAAAGCAAGATGTATAAGGCTTAATGTTGCCAGCGCCTTTCATTCAAAGCTTATGCAGCCGGCGGCGGAAGAATTTATAAACACAGCAAAAGCCGTATCGTTCAGCGCTCCGTCAGTTGCGTTTTACTCAAATGTTTTAGGCGAAAAGCTCACTGACTTTTCAGATATGCCATCTCTCCTTGCGAAACATATAGTTTCTCCGGTAAGATTTGTAAGCGAGCTTGAGGCTATGAAGCGCGACGGCTTTGACACATTCATTGAGCTAGGTCCGAATAAGGTTTTAACGGGTCTTGTACGAAAAACGCTTTCAGATGTATCTTATGCAAATGTGGAAAATGAAAAAACGCTGATAAAGGCTCTTGAAACGATAAGGGGATAAAAAGTTGTGAAAATAAAAGGACGAACGGACAATGCTCTGTGCATAATCGTTCGTCCTTTTCCTTTTTAATTTAAAACAGTTGTCCTTATCATAATTTTACAAGCGGCATAAGCCCTTTACAAGCCGCCGCCCAAGACACTGTATAAAAGCCTATGCCGGATTGTTATTTTATGAACAAAATATAAATGTTGTAAACATTTTGTTACAAAACATAAGTTATTTTATGAAGAATGTACGTTTGCGTACATTTTTTCATGATTTTGGACTATTAGTAGAAGAACAAAAATAAAAACTAAATTCTCAAGCCTCAGCTACTATCACAATAGCGGACCAAACGCCCTTATAAGCGAACCCAGAAGCCGTGAAAACACGTTTCTATTCACGCTGTCAAGAGTCAGCTCTTTGCATTCCAGAAGTGTCTTTTCAAAATCGTCCTTAATAGATTCAATAGCACTGGAACGGTACATAAATACCGCGTCCTCGAAATGCAGATAAAGACTTCTGAAGTCGGTATTTATCGTTCCGACAACAGCCTTCTGATCATCAGAAATAAAGTTTTTAGCATGAATAAAGCCGGGTGTATAGCTGTAAAACTTAACGCCTGCCGGAATAAGCTCTCGGTAATAGCACATTGACATCTGGTGAACATACCACTTATCGTAGATACCCGGCACAATTATCTTTACATCAACACCGCTTTTCGCCGCATATGAAAGAGCTGTTACTAGCTCGTTGTCGATCACAAAATAAGGTGCCGTTATATAAACATAATCCTTTGCTCTGTTAATAATGTCGAGATAAACCGTCTTCCCCACTGTCTCCAGGTCATTAGGGCAATCTCCGTACGGAATGACATAGCCTGTATTATCAAAAGCAAAATATTTTTTATCGGAGCGATAGATATTGTAATCCTCGTGCTGCTTTTCATCAAGCTCCCACATCTGAAAAAACATTACGACAAAGCTCATTACGGCATCGCCCTTAAGCATAACGCCCGAGTCCTTCCAGTGTCCGAAACGCTGTTTCTGATTTATATATTCATCCGACAGGTTTATTCCGCCGGTAAAAGCCACATTCCCGTCAATAACGGTTATTTTTCTGTGGTCACGGTTATTTTGCTCAGAAGTGAGGAACGGTTTAAAGCGATTGAAGACCTTACATCTTATCCCGTTTTCATTTAAAATATCGTCATATCCTCCGGGCAGTATAGAAGCGCTTCCCATACCGTCATATAAAAGCCTTACATCAACTCCCTCGCTCGCCTTTAGGAGTAAAATGTCCAGTATTTGATCCCACATTTTCCCGTTGTTTACTATAAAGTACTCCATAAATATATATCGCTTTGCTTTTCTAAGCTCCTCTATAAAAGCCGCAAAAAACTCTTCGCCGACTTTAAAGTACTCAACATCTGTATTTTTGAATGTCGGATATCCTGCACATCTACCAATATATCTGGCGAGAGGGGTAACAGAGCTGTCACACTTGTCAATTTCGCTTATAATTTCATCGTTTTGCTTTAAATACCGCCTGCTTGCGCGGCTCACCTCATCGACTCGCCTTTTAAAAAAATATCTGTTAAGCTGAAGATGAAGATACAGATATGCGACCGTCATAAATCCCGGGAGCACAACAAGCGGAACAAGCCAAGCTATCTTATACGACGGATGATCACTTGAATTCACTATCAGAACCGATGTGACCAAGCCCATTAAGGTTTGAATAACATATGCCGCCGCAAAGCCTTTTGCTGTGTAGAAATACAATAAAACAAAGAAAATAATCTGAATGGCGATAAGAAATATAACAGTTATTTTTCTGGTAAACAGTGACTGAATAAGATGCTTTACTTTTTTCTCTCTTAACTTATCCATTATGTTCTGCATATATAACCGTATCCCCTTTTAAGCATTCAGCTTATTCCTTTGATTTTAAATCCTATTGTTTTATGCCCTTTGAGATATTATATCTATCATCTCTCCGACATCCTTCATTCCCGAGACTTCACCCATAGTAAATCTGATCTTAAACTCTCTCTCGACCGCTGAAATAAGATTTATGTGCTCGATGCTGTCCCAATCCTCAATGTCATCAGCCATGGTCCTTTCGCTTATCACGATACTTTCGTCGTCAAAGACATCTCTAAAAACCTCATTCAGCCTTTTGATTATATCCTGTCTGTCCATAGTGTTTACTCCTTTACTGAAATAACTTTATTTTTGTTATCATAGCCGTTTATTTCAAGCGACCAGACTGTGTTTTTTTCATTATCTTCATTTACCTTTGTAAATCCGAAGTCTGAATAAAGCGTGCTTACCATTTTGTTTTTAGCTGTCGGATAATAATATCCCTTAAGGGTTTTTATTCCTCTTGACCTCGCTTTTTTAACAAGCGAATCAAGCATTGCATACTCCATATCCCGCTTAAGCACCCGGCAGCTCATAAGCCAAAGAATAATATCAAGACTGTCTGAATTTATTTTTCCTATGACGACCGATACTATTCCGTTGTCACCGAATTTATCGGTAAGCCTTCCGCAAAGGCGGATATACTCGTTTGAATTAAAAACTTCGTCCATCTGAGCAGGCGTAAATCTTTTCGTGGTGAGATTAAACTGATTGCTTTTATTTGTAAGCTGAGTGATCCTCTTAAGGTCAACTGTCTCAAAATCTCTTATTACTGCCTTCATCTCAAGACTTAAAAGATAGTCCTCATAGCTTTCAAACATTGCTCTTTGCCTGTTTCTCTTTGCGTTTGCCTCATACATCTCGTTTCTTTTAAGGTCGTCGTTTGACAGTGATGTAACCTCAAAAAAACCGCTTCTGTCGAGCGTTTTTATATAAGAATCAACTTCTTTTATATCCGGCGCTCTGACGCCTAGCTGTGCCGATACTATCGCACGCTCCACTGGATTGTCATCGACAAACACAAAGCTTTCCGGTAAAAGCCCTATCTCGTCGGCAATATTTTGTATATTAAGGTCTTTTGGTTCCCAGTTTGCCTTTATAGAAATAAAGTCCTCCGGTCTTAGCGCTCCGTCCGGGTGATTGAGCCCCGCCAAAGCGTTTTCCTCATCGTTTTTTGAAGCCACTGTCAAAAGCACACCAATATCCCTGTGCGCCTTGATATATTCCTGAAACTCAAAAAACGCCTCTGCCTCTGCGGTCTCCTGTCCGATAGAAATCCCGTCAACTCCGTCGTCGCCCACAACTCCGCCCCACAGAGTATTGTCTAAGTCAAGCGCAAATGCCTTTTTGTTTTTGCCAAGAAGCGATTTTATTATGTTTGATATGTTAAGACAAAGCTCGGGAACAGCGTCAAGACACAAGCAGTACTTAAACATATACCACCATTTTGGCTCACACCATTTCTCAAGTCCCCAGCTTGCGGAGAGGTAATTTATATCATTTATAAAAAAGTTGTCGTTTGCGTTAGCATAATCATAAAGCTTCAGGTTTAGCCTGCTTATGAAGTTAGTCAAGCCGTGAGGGTCACTTGAGTCCTTGTTCCCAAGGAGCCTGTAATACGGCAGCTCAAAATTATTCTGTATTATGACCGCGCCGAACAGAGATTTTATCTTGTCCCACATCACTTCAAAATGCTTGTACTGATTTTCGAGCTTGTTTTCTATATCCTGAGCGCTCATTCCTACGCTCAGCTTTTCTGTGATATTTCTCGATGATGTGTGTATATAGACTATGTCCGGAGAAAATTCCAAAAGCTTTGGATTTTCAAACATAACATCCTGCCAATACTGTGCATACTCACATTCGTAAAACTCAGGGCTTATCCCCTCGTTTAACAAAAACAACTCAAGTATCGAAACTATATCGCTTGTTGTAGATCCTCCCAAAACAGCTATCCTTTTGGTAATTCTCTTTGTACCGTCAGATAAAAGCTCTCTTTTTATGCTTTTTCTCTTTTTAAGGATAAATCCGCTATCCAACGGATAATTAAGCGCATCCATAATATTCTCCTAAACCTGTCTTATTGTTCATCTGGAACCGAAGTCGCTACGGGCGTTGTTGTTGTCACCGAAGAAGTGGTGTTCTCCCTTGGCGGGAACGTCGCCGGTGTAACCGTTGTTATAGTGATACGATCGTCAAACTTTTCCTTGTTTACATTTTTATTGGAATTTATGATGACCGTATTGTCTAGCTTAAATCCAAAAAGCTCTGTAAAAGCGTTAGCAATAGTTTTAAGCTCCTCCCTATGCGGTGTTGTATCAGTAAAATACTCCGATATTTTTTGTGTATATTCTCCGCTCAGATACGAATTAAACGAAAACTCGGGGAATGTCGCGTAATTTCTGTTTTCGCTCTGTACCCTTCCGCTTGACCTCTCAAGCACAAACAGCGCGGCGGTTATTAAAACAAACACAGAAGTCACAAATACTACATTAAAAATATTAAAAAGCCTTTTACTGTCCCTTTTTCTTTTCTCACCAGGTTTTCTTATGCTCTCTTCAGCTTCCGCCGGCTTTTTGATTATCTTTACATCGCTTAGACTTTCCGAAAAGCTTTGCATTGCGACTAATCCAGAGCTTACTTTATTTTCATCCATAAACAATCACCTCTCCTCACCCACAAGCTAAAACCTGAAATACAAAAACGGATGTACCGTACTTGTCACAAGCATAATGCTGGACATAACAAGCAAAATAGCATTGGTAAGGGTACCTGCGGCGTTCACGGCAAAATAAGACACTCTCCATTTTCCGGCAAGCTTTTTCACGGTGTCGATTATCGGAAGTGAGAATATAACGGCGGCTGCCATTAAAGTTATGTACTGTACCATAAGAGTCAGGCTTGTATTATCAATAAACTCGTTTCCTCCCGCACCCACAAGGTTTTTAAAGAACCGACCAAGAGCGCCGAACGACTCAAAGTAGAATATTCCAAAGCCTATTGCTATTACGACCTTGCTGTAAATATGAGTGAGTAGCGCTGGCCATTTCTTAAGGCGTTTTTTACCGATCTTTGTTTCAATAAATATAAATACGCCCCAGTATAGTCCCCATATGATAAAGTTCCAGCTTGCTCCGTGCCAGAATCCCGTACAAAACCATACCAAAAACAAATTCAGGTACTGTCTGCGCTTTCCGAATATCGTAAGGTAAAAAAGATAGTCTCTGAAAAAGCTTCCGAGAGATATATGCCACCGCTGCCAGAATTCCGTAATGTTTCTGCATACAAACGGATGCTTAAAGTTTTCATCAAAGTGAAAACCAAATATTCGTCCGAGACCTATCGCTATGTCCGAATATCCGGAAAAGTCGAAGTAATAC
>X301_European_Hare__coassemble_1516_pt1 | contig 10862 bp, 10 predicted proteins | sample X301_European_Hare__metabat2_high_PE_011 | metagenome-assembled genome bin X301_European_Hare
ATTGGTTGATTTTTTAGGTTGATCATTTTGGGGTTTTGGATTGTGTCTGAAGTGTTTCGAACTCGTCCCACCAATCTAAATTTAAGATGAACGCTATTGTAATATTTGAAAAATAGTAGTAATATATATTTCGGCGCTTTAGCGATTTAAAGCAAATTAGTAAATTGAAAAGGATGATAGAAATGGCAACACAGGGAGATTTGATCTCATTCCGTCCTGATGTGAGAGTTCTGGACGCGACCTTAAGAGATGGTGGGCTGGTAAATAATTTCAGATTTTCCGATGAATTTGTAAAGGATCTTTACAAGACAAACATAAAGTCAAATATTGACTATATGGAGTTCGGTTACAAGGCTTCAAAGGAGATTTTCGATCCAAAGGATTTCGGTAAATGGAAATTCTGCAACGACGACGATGTTTTTGAAATAGTCGGAAACAACGACACCGACCTGAAGCTTTCGTGTATGCTTGATGTCGGAAGAACGGATTTTAAAAATGATGTGCGGAAAAAGACTGACTCTCCGTTTGATCTTATGAGGGTAGCGACATACATTCATCAAATACCCTCGGCGATAGAAATGATTGAGGACGCTAAGAAAAAAGGATACGAGGTAAGCGTAAATATAATGGCAGTGTCAAAGGTGAACGACGATGAGCTCACAAAAGGTCTTGAGCTGCTTGCGAAAAGTCCGGTTGACATAATTTACATAGTAGACAGCTACGGAGCGTTTTACCCTGAACAGATCGAGCGACTCGCACAGAAATATACCGAGCTCGGAAACAGGTACGGAAAACAGATAGGTATTCACGCTCACAACAACCAGCAGCTTGCCTTTGCAAACACCATAACGGCTCTTCGTTACGGTGTAAGCTGGCTTGACTGTACAGTAAGCGGAATGGGACGAGGAGCCGGAAATTGTTATACCGAGTCGCTTCTTGCGTTCTTGAAAAATCCTAAATACGACCTTGTACCCGTAATGAACTTTGTTGCAAAGCATATGCTTAAGCTAAAGGAAGAGTGCGTATGGGGATACGACATTTCGTATCTTCTAACTGCGATTTTAAACAGTCACCCGTCCTCGGCTATCAAGTTTGTAAAGGAAGGAAGAACCGACTATTCAAGCTTTCTACATGAGCTTATGGATGTCGAGTAAGCTTTGCTGATATATGAATTAAGACAAGAGCGGTTTAATCTAATCGCTCTTGTCTTATTATATAAAAATCACAAAATCAACACAAGTTGTTTGACTAATCAACAAAATCGTGGTATATTATTGGTACAGTACAAAAAATATTTTTTAAAAGGCGTCGGTTTTCCAAAAATATCTTAATGTAAAAAATGTATGCGCGAAAAACCCGACGCTAATATTTTCAAAAAATGCCTTGTCGGAAGAGGTGGTGAACACGATATATGAAAACACATTTAAGCGTGGCGAAAAAAAGTTTGTGTTAAATGCCTCACAGTTTACACGCTTAAGTGAAGCGATAAAGGATAAGGTAGTTCCCGACGAATACGGACGCCACACGGTACTCAATATATATTGCGACAACGAATACAATGAATCCATATTAAATTCTATATCACACCCTGTTTACAAGGAAAAGCTCCGGCTTAGATGTTACGGAGTGCCTGACGATGAAACGACTGCATTTCTCGAGATAAAAAAGAAATTTAAGGGTATCGTCTATAAGCGAAGGATAGAGCTTCCGTATGCTGATGCCTGGGATTATCTTTGCTCAAAAAAAAGCCTTGATATGAGCATTCAGCAGGCGAGGGAAATAGACTACTTAAAAAACAGAATGGAGCTAAAGCCGTATGTATTTTTGGGATATGACAGAATAGCTATGCTTGGAGCTGATGATCCCGAGCTTAGAATAACCTTTGACACGAATATACGGTACCGCTTTGACGATCTCGACCTTCGTCTAGGTGATTCCGGAAAACTTTTGATAGATGAGAAAAACGGAGATTATGTGATGGAGATAAAAAGGGCGGATTCATTTCCTCTCTGGCTCACAGATATTCTCACAGGTGAAAAAATATACTCTTCCTCGTTTTCAAAGGTAGGAAATGTATATAAACATAATTACAGGAGGAACGGTGACCGATGTTTACAAACATAATTACAGATGTTACAACAGATATTTCCGTTTGGGGCGTGGTGACAGCTATTGCGGTAAGTCTTGTTTTAGGACTTATAATAGCGGGGATCTATGCTATGAGCGGAAACGCATCAAAATATATGCTTATTTCTCTGGCGATACTTCCGGCGGTTGTCGGAGTAGTAATACTCGTTGTAAACGGAAATCTCGGTGCAGGGATAGCCGTTATGGGAGCGTTCAGCCTTGTGAGATTTCGTTCGATACCGGGGAAGAGCTTAGACATATGCTTTTTGTTCTTTGCTATGGGAGTCGGACTTGTCTCGGGAATGGGCTATGTAGTATTTGCCGCAGTCATAACCGTGATAATAGGAGCGGTATTGCTTATCGGCTCAAGACTTGATATAGGAACAGAACGCAGCGAAAACAAGAAGCTGAGAATAACGATTCCAGAAGACCTTGATTACTCACAGTGCTTTGACGACCTGTTTGAGAAATACACAAAGGGCGCAAAGCTTGTTAGGGTAAGAACTACAAATATGGGAATGCTTTATGAGTTGACATATGAGATACGCTTAAAGGACTCCAGCGTTGAAAAAAGCCTGATTGACGACATAAGGGTAAGAAACGGAAATCTCACGATAGTATGTGAAAGAAACATAAACTTTGAGTCTATCTGACGATTAAATTGACGGCTCAACTCACACTTACATAAAAACACCCGGAAGCTTTAAGCTCCGGGTGTTTACTTTTTCAGATAAGACACTTTGTAACTCTCTCAGAAAGCAATATAGCGTCAGCCATTTATGAGCCTCCTTATGCACAGAAATCGGAAGACAAGCACGCTAATATATGAACAAACTATGAATATTGTAAACGTTCTGTTACAAAACATAAGTTATTTTATGAAAAATGTACGTTTGCGTACATTTTTTCCTGATTTTGCGCTATTAGTAGAGGGGCAAAAAATCTAGCAGAATAAAATTATGGATACAGCCTTTAATTTGACTTATCATCAATTTCCTTTTTAAGCTTTGACAAAAGGTCTCCGACCTCGGTGGTACCCAGATCCCCGTCCTTGCGGGAACGCACAGCGACCGCTCCGGCTTCTATCTCCTTATCGCCGATAACGAGCATATACGGGATCTTCTCAAGCTGAGCCTGTCTTATTTTCCAACCCATCTTCTCGGCTCTCTTGTCAATAGTTGCCCTGATGCCCTCGGCCTTTAAACACTCAAGTACCTTTTGCGCATAGTCATTCTGTTTATCAGAAACAGGTATTATCCTGGTCTGCTCCGGCGCAAGCCAAAGAGGAAACGCCCCCGCATAATGCTCTATCAAAATTCCGATAAACCTTTCCACAGAACCAAACGCTACTCTGTGTATCATTATCGGTCGGTGCTTTTCACCGTCAGCGCCGTTATATTCAAGACCGAACCTTAGCGGAAGCTGAAAGTCGAGCTGAATCGTTCCGCACTGCCATGTTCTTCCGATAGAGTCTTTAAGGTGGAAGTCAATTTTAGGTCCGTAAAACGCACCGTCTCCCTCGTTGACCTCATAACTCAGTCCAAGCTCCTCAAGGGCGCCTCTTAGCGCATCTGTTGCCATCTCCCAATCCTCGTCGCTTCCCATACTGTCCTCCGGGCGAGTCGAAAGCTCAACATGATAGGTAAATCCGAACAGCTTATAAACCTCGTCAATAAGGCGTGCCACACCCTTTATCTCGTCCTTTATCTGATCCGGGGTCATAAAAATGTGGGCGTCGTCCTGTGTGAAGCAGCGTACTCTCATAAGACCGTGAAGCTGTCCTGATTTTTCGTGTCTGTGAACTATTCCAAGCTCTCCTAGACGCAGCGGAAGATCTCTGTAGGATCTAGGCTCAGACTGATAAACCAAAACTCCGCCCGGACAGTTCATCGGCTTTATTGCACAATCCTTTTCATCTATAACGGTAGTATACATATTATCCTTATAGTGATCCCAGTGTCCGGAGGTCTCCCAAAGGCTTCTGTTTAGTATTATCGGCGTAGAGATTTCCTGATAGCCGTTTCTCTCGTGAAGCTCGTGCCAGTAGCCAAGCAGCGTGTTCTTTAGTATCATTCCCTTTGGGAGGAAAAACGGAAATCCCGGACCTGCCTCGTGCATCATAAACAAACCGAGCTGTTTTCCAAGTTTTCTGTGGTCTCTTTTCTTTGCCTCCTCAACAAGCGTAAGATACTCCTCAAGCTGTGATGCCTTCGGAAAAGCGACCGCATAGATTCTTGACAGCATCTTGTTTTTCTCGTTTCCTCTCCAATAAGCTCCTGTACAAGAGGTGAGCTTAATTGCCTTTACGGGCGCCGTTGTCATAAGATGAGGTCCGGCACAGAGGTCGGTAAACTCACCCTGCCTGTAAAACGAAATCGGTTCTCCCTTTCCGGCGTGCTCCTCACAAAGCTCTACCTTATATATCTCTCCCTGATTTTTCAGATAGTCAATAGCTTCCTTCGGAGAAAGCTCAAACTGTTCAAGCTCAAGTCCCTCTTTAACTATCTTCTTCATCTCCTGCTCTATTGCAACAAGCTCCTCTTCGGAAAACGGAGTCTTCCTGTCAAAATCATAGTAAAATCCGTTGTCAATAGCAGGTCCGATAGAAAGCAGCGTCTCAGGGTAAAGCCTTTTCACCGCCTGAGCCATAATATGAGACGCCGTGTGCCAGAAGGTCTTTTTACCGTCTATGTCGTCAAAAGTCAGCACCTCAAATGTACAGTCGGAATCTACTACCGTTCTTAGATCCTTTACCTCTCCGTTTATTTTAACAGAGCAGGCAGCCTTATAAAGACCCATACCTATTTCTTTAACGATCTCAGCCGCACTCTTAGCACTTTCGATCTCACGAACACTTCCGTCTTTAAGTTTTAGCTTTATCATTTTTATACGATCCTTTCATAGCTCCTTTTCACAGGAGTTTATTAAAATATTTTTATAAAATAGTAGTCGGCAAACACCAACGCTCCGACAGCAAACAGCGCTATACTCAAAATAAGGCTTATAAAATTAAATACCTTTCTAGTACCTTTTGTAAGCACGCTTTTTCCGTTTTCATCAACACAAAAACCGTTATACGCAGAGTTTGACCAGTAAATAAATATAAATAGTATTATCGCCCACAAAAGTGTTTCGTACATAGTTATCGATGACTTTACTATTGCGACTGTCAAAAATAACGCTATTATTGCGATCTCAAGGATCGTCGACAGAAAAAAAGTAATAAAAGCACCCTTTTTCTTTTTTTTCGGTGAAAGCATTTTATCGCTCCTTTCAAAATAAATAAAAAGTCCCGAACGCAAAGCGACCTTTTCGCTTTACCCCGGGACGAATATATCGTGGTTCCACCCAAATTCCCCATACCGATACCACCGATACAGGCTCACAGAAATCTTTAACGCAGAATTACGGCGCTTATTAGGCGCACTCTGGAGCGGTGTCCGTTTTTACATAGCGACAAGCGAAATTTCAGCTTACATTCGCTCTCTCTTTCCCGCACAAAGGCAAAACGGCTTCTCCTTCTAAGCTTTGTATTATTTAAAATAATTTTAACACCAATACGATAAAATGTCAAGTATTTTCTTATGACTACCCTGTATGTCACCGTAGACTTACACTAAAGTGTTACATAATCAAAAATAATAGCAAATAGAACTCCAATGTGTTATAGTTATTTGCGAAAACAAAATAAACAACAACCAGGGAACCGAAGTATTTTCGATTCCCTGGTTTTTTTGTACTTAAAGTTTATTTTGCATACTCAATGGCTCTACTTTCTCTGATGAGGTGAATATGGAAGCAAAAAGTAATTACCGCTTTTTCCAGTATTCACAACAGGTATTACAATCCATTTTTACTTGCTTTCTTTTTCTTCTGCAAAAGAAATAACCACTTGTGTATTTATCGGGGTTGTCATAATCAATCCATATACAATCCCCACAAAGGGTCTTATGATACAAGTAATGTTTGTTGTCGTAATCCATATTCATTTTTACGCTTTACCTGTTCCGTTACAAAAATTGCACTTTACATGACCCTTACCTGAACAATAAGTACAAGCTCTTGATGTGTTTCTGGGATCTTTTCTTGTTCCTTTGCAAACAGGACAAAGAATTTCACCTTTTCCTAAGCACTCTTTACATCTGTCAGTCCAATTCATAATAAAACCTCCTTATTTTTGTTCAAACCATTTACAATTTGCATACATTTGTGTTTTCTGATTTAATATGGTGCATATACCACTAGATATAAGAAAGTATTTACATCTAAAGCATAAACAATGGTTATTCAAATTCATAGTTCATCACCTCTCTATTATAATCTGTTATTTGTTAATCTTAATTGGAAAAGTTCTGCATAATATTTTTTATTTCTTCTAATGATGTGGCACTCTCTAATGTGTTGATCAATGCAGGATTTTCGTTGTATGATAAATCTAAAGACTCAAGTAATTCGCTTCTAGCCTGAGATATATCCTCGCCGCTTCTTTTTAACCAAATAATTTCCTGAACAAGCTTATAAATCGGATATACTAGAGTAAATGAAGCAATCAACACTACAAAGAATGAAACAAATTCACCAAACCACCCTGAGTTTGCAACATTACTAAGTCCGCGAGCCCATTGACGGATCATAAATGGTATAAACATAAATGCAATCCCAGCAAAACTTTCTGTAGCAATACTAACAAAAATCAATACTACGATACAAAGAATAAGCGAAATCGTAAGGCTTGTTATTTTTCCTGTTCGCCAGTCCCGCATACACTTTAAGCAACAAAAATCGGCACCGTCATTTCGATGAGAATCATATGCCGAAAATATTGACCTTTCTGACAATTTGTTGCCTATGACTACTTTCTTCTTAAAATCATCAGATATTTCGTTTTTGCATTTGTAACAAATCAGTTCATTGTCTTGCATAGTGTTAACTCCTTAACTTAAATAGATTTGTAAGTATTATAGCATAAAATGTCGAACAATGCAAGTAAAATATAATACAAATACATTGCAAAATAATTGTATATTTTGCACAAAAAATATTGCATAATAATATTGAGGAGAGTGTGTAATTATGTGGAAGATACAAAAAGGGTATGAATCTGTAAGTAAATCATTTCGTTTACCGACTGGACTTGTAGAAAAGCTTGATAAACTAGCTTTTGATAATAATCTTTCGTTAAACCAGTTGGTTATACAATGTTTAAACTTTGCTCTTGAAAATCTCGATAGTGAAACTGAGGATGATGAAAAAAACTGAATTATTAAGGATTAAGAGAGATATAGAATTTAATTTTAAAAAACCAGGGAACCGAAGTATTTTCGATTCCCTGGTTTATTTGTACTTAAAGTTTATTTTGCATACTCAATGGCTCTGCTTTCTCTGATGAGGTGTACCTTTATCTGTCCCGGATAATCCATCTCATCCTCGATTTGTTTTGCAATATCCCTTGCGACCAGAACCATTTTTTCATCGTTTACCTTTTCAGGCTGAATGATTATTCTTACCTCTCGGCCTGCCTGAATAGCGTAAGATTTCTCAACGCCGTCATAAGACGAACATATTTCCTCAAGCTTCTGTAAGCGCTTGATATAGTTTTCATAGTTTTCACTTCTCGCGGCAGGTCTTGCAGCGGAGATAGCGTCTGCTGCCTGTACTAAAGCGGCAACGACGGTTTTTGTTTCAACATCGCCGTGATGCGCCTCAATAGCGTGGATAACATCTGCGCTCTCCTTATACTTTTTACATACATCTACACCTATCTGAACATGAGAGCCTTCAATCTCATAGCTCAGTGCCTTACCTATATCGTGAAGAAGTCCTGCTCTTCTTGCAAGATTTGCGTCAACACCAAGCTCTGACGCCATCATACCGGCAAGATGAGCGACCTCTATTGAGTGGTTTAAAACATTCTGACGATAGCTTGTTCTGTATCTTAGACGACCGATAAGCTTTACAAGCTCATTGTTAAGACCGTGTACATTGGTCTCTAAAACGGCTCTTTCGCCCTCCTGTTTGATTTTGTATTCTACCTCTCGTTTTGATTTTTCATACATTTCCTCGATCCGAGTCGGATGTATTCTTCCGTCCTGAATCAGCTTTTCGAGTGTGAGCTTAGCTATTTCTCTTCTTACCTGATCAAAGCACGACAGAGTAATAGCTTCGGGTGTGTCGTCAATTATAAGGTCAACACCCGTAAGAGTTTCGATGGTGCGTATATTTCTTCCCTCTCTGCCGATGATCCTTCCTTTCATTTCATCGTTAGGAAGTGAAACAACCGATACGGCAGTTTCTGAAACCTGATCCGCAGCACACCTTGAGATTGCAAGGGAAATATACTGTCTTGCTCTGTCCTCACATTCTTCCTTTATCTGTGCCTCGTAATTTTGGATTTTAACGGCTTTGTCGTGAACAAGCTCGTCATCTAGCAGTTTCAAGAGATGATCTCTTGCCTGATCCTTTGTATATTCCGCAATTCTTTCGAGCATCTCAAGCTGACTTCTCTTTATTCTCTCAGCCTCTTCAAGGCTCTCATCAGCAGACTTGATTTTATTTTGCAGCGTTTCTTCCTTTTTCTCGATGCTCAAAACCTTTTTATCAAGAGCTTCTTCCTTTTGCTGAAGCCTTCTTTCCTGACGTGAGACCTCAATTCTTCTCTCTTTGATCTCTTTCTCAGCTTCGTGTCTGCTTTTGTGAATCTCATCTTTCGCTTCAATAAGGGCTTCTTTTTTCAAGCTTTCCGCATTTTTACTTGCATCCTCTAAAATGCGTTTAGCCTCCTGCTCTGCTGAACCAATCTGGGCTTCTGCGTTCTTTTTACGGTGATTTTCGCCAAGCTTAAACGCTATAAAAAACGAAATTACCGCACCGACGATAAGCGCACCGATAAACAGTAAAACAAATGTCAATAAATCCATCTTAAAGCTTCCTCCTTCTTAAGTCAGTATAGTTAATACTACCCGCGAAGGCATATGCCCAATTAAATATTAAATTGTAATTACAGTAATTTCTTATTACCGTTTATTAACGGGATTTCCCCGATTTTATATATCGGCAGTATATGCCGATCAATATTGAGAACATTTACCCTCGGAGTAATGTATAAAAAAGTGATAATATCTATTGACACAATTTGATACTTTTTAAATTTTTATATTATTGCCAAAAAGTACCGATATTGTATAAATACATAATATACAAGCTTATTATATAATAAAAATATGGATATGTCAAGTTTAAAATCATTCTATTTTGATAAACCTGAAAACATAAAATATTTCTCGGTAATTAAGTATTGCATATTAAAACAATTTATGATATAATATAGATAAATTAAATTTATTTTAATTGACCAGTTAACCCAAATCATTATTTTGACAAGTGGATATATTACATGGAGGACTTAAATAATGAAAGCAAGAACAATTAAATGGATAGTAATATTTTTACTGGTAGGGGCGCTTTTAACATATTTTGTGATAATGCCGCTTGTAAGGTGGGAGCTGGATTACGACTACAAAAGTATGATGCCGAAGGAAACGATAGAATATTTCTTTTCCGCTATAAATGAAAGAAATCCCCAAAAAGCTTTGAATGTATATTCCGTTGATGATTCCGACGACAATCAAGCTAACGCCTACTCACTTGACTTTCTGTTAAGCTGTGATGTAAAAAATATAACCGATGTAAGCGGCAAAATGTTAAAGGATAATCCGTCTGATGAATGGATGTTTTTGGTAGAATTTGAAAATCATTATCTGTTTGGACTTCAGTCGAATGTGTTCTCAGAAGCATCAAAGTCCGGCGATAAAAAGGCTTATATTAAGGTGGAAAAGGACACTCCTGTTACAGGACGCTTGTATATCACCGAATTGAATGTAGTTTAAGTTTTAAATTATAGTATTCATAGCAAATAGTCTCCTTCGTTGTTGAGTTGGTATTGGTAAATTAACTATAACACATCAGGAAACTATTTGCTATTATTTTTTCTTTTCTGTAACACATCATTGACAAACCTACAATACCTGTATTACCATACAAAAGACCAATGAGCAAACAAGGCTTTTTAAACCATACGAATATGTATATGATAAATATTATGACTGTGTTATCTGTCCTGAGAATCAAGTGTTAAGCTATGCAACAGCAAATCGTGATGGTTACCGAGAGTTTAAGAGCAAAAGATATATCTGCAAAAATTGTCCGTCAAGATATATGTGTACAGAAAATGAAAAGTTTGAAAAAACAGTTATAAAACACATTTGGTTTGATTATCTGGAAACAGTGGAAGATATCCGACACACGCCCAAATACCAAAAGCTGTATGAACGGCGAAAAGAAACAATTGAACGGGTATTCGCAGACGCAAAAGAAATCATGCAATGCGTTATACACCATACCGAGGCTTAACTCAAGTTACAAACTGGGTCAGGCTTAAATTTGCTGCAATGAATTTAAAAAAATATGCGATACACAAGGGAAATGAAAGAAAGCACAGGGAGAAATCCTTTATCGATTCTTTTATTCTTGTTTTTTTCAAAATTTCTTCCACAAAAATGCAAAACCCGGAATCCGATGCTATGGATTCCGGGTTTTTCTACAGTCCGTAACCGCCCGTTTCTTGGGCGGTTTTTTGTTGTTAATATGCCCCCCCCCCCCACGAGGCGGCCCGCTTTACTTGGGTGACGAAGTCGTGCCTTCGTCCGCGGGGGGCGGGGCTTTTTGGGCCGGCGTCG
>X301_European_Hare__coassemble_1528_pt1 | contig 10695 bp, 6 predicted proteins | sample X301_European_Hare__metabat2_high_PE_011 | metagenome-assembled genome bin X301_European_Hare
GTCTCAGGGAAACCGTAAAAAAAGGCGGAGGACACAAAACAGTGGACAATAAAACTATTGATCTTCCCGAAGCGGAGCAGTTTTACAGGGAAATAAGAAGAACGAAAAGCAAAAAGGAATTTGCAAAGCTTTTGTATAATACGATAGCTTCGTTGGTGGTCGTAGCAGCGGCGGCAGTGCTTATTTCAATGCTGTTTCTTCCGGTCTTAAGGGTAACGGGAACAAGTATGACGCCTACACTTAAAAATGACGAGCTTGTCGTTTGCGGTAAAGGCGGCAGCTTTTCTAAAGGCGATATCGTTGCATTTTATTACAATAACAAAATTCTTTTAAAACGCGTTATCGGAGTTTCGGGAGATTACATAAATATAGACCCGGACGGTACGGTTTATGTAAATGAGCAAAAGCTTGATGAGCCGTATGTCAAGGAAAAAGCGTACGGAGAGTGTGATATAAAGCTTCCGTATCAGGTGCCGGAGCACAGGATATTTGTAATGGGAGACCATAGGTCTACTTCGGTGGACAGCAGATCTTCTACGATCGGATGTATATCGGAAGAGGCTGTTGTCGGAAAAATAATGTTTAGAGTTTGGCCACTCAGTAAAATAGGTTTTGTCGAATAACCAAATGTGAAAATAATTAAGTTTCAGGGAAAGAGGTGAGAACGGTTTGAGCAGCTTTGGTGATAAAATCAAACGATATGTTGACAGCCGCAAGGAAAAGCGAATTTATAGGTTTACTGCCGCTGCCTTATCGTTCATTGTCGCTTTTTCGGTAACTTCAAGCCTGGTTCTACCTGCGATGAGCGCCACGGAAACAGCTAAGATAGAGGACGCTATAAATCAGGATCAGTACATAATGCTTGTGGATGCTGATCCAAGAAGCGGTTATGATTGGGTACAAAAGTTTGATAAAGTTAATCATGAAAACGGTATTGATTTGAGCAACTATGTAACGGGCAAATTTTCCGATACATCAGTATCTGCTGATGGAAATACGATAACCGGACAGTTCAGTATGGAATATGATGTTCCAGAAGTAAATGACAGTAATCTTATTACTAAAGATAGACCGTTTTTGTATTACACAATATCTGATAATGTTAAAATACCCGAAGGAGGCTACAGCGGAAATGTAATTGACGAAGGCAATTCCGTAGGTCGTTATTTTGTTGATGAAAACGGTTTAGTTATTATCGAGATTTATGAACAATTCATAGATAAGTACGCAAGCGGATATAACGGTACGCTTGGTTTTAAAGCAGAGGTAACTCGAAAGGAAGATGAAACCGGTACAAAAACTGAGGTTCAGGTCGGTAATCAGACTATTGAAGTCGAGGGATTCACTGAAAAGAAGCTTGGTGTTGAAAAGACAGGAGCGGTAGTTGACGAGAAAACCGGAACTATCGAGTGGACTATAACGGTAGATAATCCAAAGGGCGACAGTCTAAACGGTCACACGATAACAGATACTATGTTTGGCGCAGATACCGTTGTGACGACTGACCCGCCAAACGCAGGAACATATGACCCCGAAACGAAAACATTTACTTTTGGAAATGTAAACGATAAACAAGTTACTTTGAAGTATAGGACCAAGCTTACCGATGAACAACTCATAGCTCCGGGTAAGGACGGCGGATTAGAGCATCAAAATTGGGATAATACTTGGTATGCAAAAGTTAAAAACAGTATGTCTTATAATAAAAACGACGGAAGCGAAACTTTGACAGATTCTGACGAGGTAAAATATAAGCTTGCGTACAGTCTCCAGAAATCAGGTAAAGCGAATTACAATACAGGAAAGATAGATTGGACAGTTACAGTCAAAAATGTAACAGGAAGAAATGTTGATGGGCTTAAAATTCAAGACGCTGCGTTTGCTAAGTTTTTGAATCAAGCTGATGAGCTAAAATTTGATCCGTCAGATGTTACAGGAACGCTTTCGGGCGATACATTGACGCTTAGTTCTGAAAGCGGTTATGCAGGCGATGTCAACATAACCTATTCGACCGATGCAGCAGAGGGGATTAATACAAACTCCGTTTCTATACCTGACGGTCCGTGGACTGACGAAAAGTCAGTTGAATACCACAACCAGACATTTACAAAGGATGGACATTGTTTGGATGGCGCTACTGAAGTTACATGGACGCTTACGATTGATAATATAGGCAACGCAGATAGTATAAACGGCAAGTCGGTTATTGATGAAATGCTCAAGAATATGGTTGGCGATTTAACGATTACCGGCTATAAGAAAGTAGATTACAGCGGATATATTAACGATGAAAAAATAGAAAACTATTTTAATAATAGCCACTATGATTTTGATAAAGAGAACGGCACGATAACCTTTAAAGACATTAGCGATGATGATAATCTCGACAAAATAGTAATTGAGTTTAAGACTTCAAAAGATGATGCCGTATATGACGAAAGCACAGGAAAATATTCTGTGAGCAACCACGCTGAGTTTGGAGAAGGAAAGTCGTCAGACAAAACTGTTGAGTGGGATGCGAAAAACTCTGTTACTAAGACACATGGTGAAAAGACAGAAATCAAGGATACGGACGGAACTGTCAAGCAATGGACAATTCCTTGGACTATCGTTATTGAACAGGAGGCAGGTAAATTTAAAGGTCTTACGATGGATGATATAGTGTTGTCAAACGACGGAGAGGACGGTCTCCTTCACTATATTACCGAAGAACAGCTAAAAGACCTGACGATTGTTGATCAAAACGGCGCCGTGCTTCCAGCAGATTGCTACACGGTGGAAAAAACTCTTTCCGATGACGGCAAGACAACTCAATTCCATATAAAATTTACTGATAACTCGCATCTCGACAGCGTTACCAAAGTAACTATAAATTATAGTACGACTGCAGATATTGAAAATGTTCAGAAGGGTACGCTTGTCGCCTTTAATAATAAGGTAACATTTAACGGAAAAGAATCAAAGCCGAACGATCCGCCAAAATATGAAAATGTTGATGAGGGTAAAGCTCCGTATGTAAAATACGATGCGACATTTGACATAAACGGTCAGGAGTCCGGTGTAACGACAAAGTCGGTAAACGACCTTAAGGTGGTTCAAGTAAACGGAAAGGATTACTATAAGTTTGATTACACAATAGTTGTAAACGGCGGCGATAGTAAGTATTCTTCGGCATATACGATCGAAGATATATTCCCGGAAGGATTTGAGCTTTACACAAAAGAAAAAGGAAATACAGGAGAAGTAGTAAAATGGTCTTGTAATAATTATACAGGTGACATTTTTGGATGGGGTACACATTCAACTAATTCACACCTTAGTGAGGACGGAAAGAAACTTGTAATTTATGAACCTCAATATATTTCCGTGAAATCAACCTTTGAATTTAGCTTAATTGTTTCAAAAGAATATTTTGACCAAAGGTTGGCTAATGGATTAAAAGAGTTGATTAACACCGTCAAGGACTCTGAGGATAAATACAAGCCGACGACCCAGACGCAGAAATTTGAGGAGTCTACACTAACTAAAAATAGGATCAATGAGAAAAATGAATACGGTGAAGATAATTACGCAGCAGGTTATATTGAGTATGAGGTAAAGATAAATCCTAATGGCGATAAGCTTTCAAGCTCTGATACTCTTGTTCTTGAGGACATTATCAAGGCCAACAAGGATGATAAAGGAAATATTATCACAGATCAGTCGGTTGTAAACGCTTATCTTGATAATATAACGGTTTACCGTATCAACGAGGATGGCACAGAAACTCCTCTAGAGAACGATCAATACAGTTATGTTTTGGATAATAACCCTGAAGTTGAGAGTAAAAATGGAGTTGTAAGCGACAAGAAGCATCTTCAACAATATGGTTATAATTCGGATAACTGGGGATATACTGTAACAGACTTGGAACCCGGAAGTAAAGTAAAGATAGTTTTTGATGGAAAGTACGAGGGCTGGGGCATTGTATACGATGGTATCGGTAGTCAGAATAAAAAATTCTCAACCTTTGATAACATCGGCACAAAATATGATGAAAAAGGCAATACTGTTTGGGAGACAACCGCTTTAGACAGTGATAGTATAACCATTGCAGGTAGTGAAAGTATATCTTCAATTAAATCTGTTACTTGTGATGGACGCCCGTATGTAGCTAAGTTAAGCATAACCGTTCCTGACGAAATGCCGATCAAGATAGTTTACAAGTATTTGGTAAGGCGTCCTGAAATAAGCGAAGATAAAAAGGACGATAAAATGACAATGGTCAATACCGTCAATGTAAACACTTCAATGATAACAGAAAGCTCATCAAATGAGAGTGAAATGTATTTGAGGAAGGAATCTGATGCAACTATATCGGCGACGGACGGATATATTGTCCTTGAAAAGGTAGATGTCGGAAACTACTCCAAAAAGCTAAACGCTACATTTAATCTTTATAAATGGGACGAGGCGAAAAATACTTGGCTTGTAGCTGCTAAGTTCAGTAAGGATACGGTAGGTTCTGTTAATGTAAACACGGTAGTGTTGGCTGATTGGGAAGATGAATTAACCGGAGTTGCCGCTAAATTAGAGCTGAAAGCAGATGAGGTTTACAATTTTAAACCTGAAAGAGGTGTGATGTATAAGCTCGTTGAGGTGGATCCTCCGGAAGGATATGTTAAGCTTAAAGAGCCAAGGTACTTCGTATATGGAAAGTATTCGGGAGGAATACCACTCGGCGTTGAAGATTATACTATTGTAAACTTCGCAAGTAAGGTATATATCCAAAACTACAGGTACATCCAAGTCGGTGTCCATAAAACATGGCTGGACGATGGTGTGGATCACACTTCAGATTCCGTAACGGTAGAGCTTTATCGCTCACATACCAAGGTTACTGATGGATTCCCCGGAAAGCTTGAGTATGTCGAGGGAAGCAGAGCGGAACTTAATAAGGCAAACAACTGGACTTGGGAATGGGATGAGCTTGAGTCACAGCAGTTACCTAACGGAACGGACGAGGGTCAGCCTTGGTACTACTATGTTAAAGAGGTTTCTTACACCATAGGCGGTGAGACATATACGGTTGGAGAAAAAGATGCTAAGTATGTTTCGTATTACGGAAACAGCGGTTTAAACGACAATGGAACCGTTGAGGTAACTAATACGGCGGGTCTTACTGTTAGGAAAATCTGGCGCGACTACAACAGTAAGGAGGGTCAGCCTAAAAGTCCGGAGATCAGATTCAAGATCTACCGCTCCAAAACTCAGCTTACCACTGGGCATCTGCCCCCGGGTGCGGAGCTTGTCGGTGATGCTCAAGGATATGTGTTGAATGCGGAAAATAACTGGAAGATGACATTTAACGACATAATTGTACCGTATGACGATGCTGGGCAACCTTACTACTATTATGTTGTGGAAACATCCGAGCTCGCTGATAACAAGGTGAGCTACGCAGGAAATGGTTTCGGTTCTGTCGGACTGATTACCATTACAAACAAGTCTACTAAGATTATTATCGGACATATGCCTGAAACAGGTTCGTTCGGAACAATGTGGTTCTATACGGCAGGAGGTATTCTGACGGTAGGATCGCTTGGAGCACTGCGAATTCTGCGCAGGAGAAGGTCGGAGCAATCTTGTAATTAAAAATAATTTTTAAAGGAGAATAGTTATGAAAAAGCTAAGAAAACTTTTGAGCGTTGCAGTTGCTGCGCTGGCGGCTGCTTCGCTTGCAGTCACCACAACGGTAACATCGTTTGCCGCTGATGACACCGGTAGCATAACGATAACCGGAACAAACGAAAAACACACATATGAAGCCTATCAGATTTTTTCAGGTAGACTCGAAGGCACCACACTTTCAGATATTGAGTGGGGTAATGGAGTTACAGATACCACAACGCTTCTGAATGAAATCAAGGCTGTTGAAGGATTTGAAAAATGTGATTCTGCTGCTACGGTAGCAGAGGCATTGAAAGATGCTAATCTTCAGTCTATAGCAGATATAATCAGTAAGCATTTAAATTCTGCTAATGCAAAGAAATTGACAACAAGCGAAACATCGGCTACTGTAAGTAATATTCCTGTAGGTTATTATTTGATTAAGGATACTGATGAATCATTAGAAAATAAAGACGAGGCATACACAAGATTTATTGTTAAAGTAGTCGGAGCTGCTAGTGCGGCTGTAAAGAGCGATAAGCCTACATTAGACAAGAAGGTTTTGGACGATGACGATGATGCAGAAAACGGAAAAACATGGCAGGATGTAGCTGACTATGATATTGGTGATGAGGTTCCTTTCAAGTTAACTGCTACTATGCCGAACACTATTGGTGATTATGAAAAGTATACGCTTGTATTTAAAGATACAATGAGCGAAGGACTTACTTATGTAGATGTTACAGATATTAAAATCAATGGTACTTCCGTTGAAAACTTAAAAGATGATAACAATATAGTAATTGCTGGCGAAGGTCAAAGCTTGACAGTAACAATAACAAACCTGCTTAACGGTTCATACGGCAAAATTACACAAGATACTAAAGTTGAAGTATATTTCAAGGCTAAGCTTAATGAGAATGCAAAAATAGGAAACGCTAAGGGAAACCCGAACGAAGCATATCTTGAATATTCAAATAACCCGAATGTCGGCGGCGAAGACGACAAGGGTAAAACACCTGAGGATAAGGTAGTAGTATTTACTTATCAACTTAATGTTGAAAAGGTAGACGGAGAAAGGACAAATGATAAACTTGAAGGTGCTGAATTCAAGCTTCAGAATGCAGATGACCAATATCTCGTAATTGATCCAGAAACAAATAAGGTTGTAAAGTGGGGCACTGCGGAAGAAGCTTCTACTCTTAAAACAGATGCAAGTGGACTTATAAAGGTTATCGGTCTTGACGAAGGAACATATACACTAACTGAGACTAAGGCTCCTACGGGATATAACAAGCTAGGCAAGCCTGTTGAATTGGTAATTACCGCTGATGATGTTCATGGCCAAGACTATGACGGTTCAAACGCTCCTGCACTCTGCCCGACAATCAACATTACAGCTGACAGAGAACCAGGAAGTGCAGATGCAGCTTCAGGCGTACTCGGCGCAGAAATTGCTAACCACAAGGGTACAACTCTTCCTGAAACAGGTGGAATCGGTACAACTATCTTCTTCGTAGGCGGCGGAATCGTTGTTGCAGGCGCAGCAATCCTTCTTATCGTTAAGAGAAGAATGAGAAGTGACTCATAACATAGCTTAAACAAGGTTTAAAAACATCGGTTTTATAAACAGCCGAAGAGTAAAAAATAATACCTAATTTAGTCTGCCGGCTATATTAGTCGGCAGGCATTAGGGAGGGCTTCATGAGAAAGAAAAAGGGTAAAGGTTCAACTATTCTTTTGGTTGTCGTCTTGCTGGTGGGGCTCTCCGTAATGCTATATCCTGTGATAAGCGACTGGTGGAACTCGCACACACAAAGCCGTGCAATCGCTACATATCAAAAGCAGGCTTCACAGTTAAAAGAGATAGACATCGAAGCAATACTGAAACGAGCAAGAGAGTATAACGAGGAAATAAGAAATTTAAGAGAGCCGTTTATAGATTATGACGAGGTAAAGGATTATGATAAAATTCTCGACATAACGGGAACGGGAATAATGGGATATGTTTCTATTCCACAGATACGGGTAGAGCTTCCTATCTATCACGGAACAGGCGAGGGAGTATTAAATATTGCGGTAGGTCACCTTCAAGGCTCGACTCTTCCGATAGGTGGAGAGGGAAATCACGCAGTTATTTCCGCTCACAGAGGACTTCCGTCAGCAAAGCTGTTTACCGATCTGGATAAGCTTACGGAGGGCGATACATTTACTATAACAGTATTAAAGGATGTATACACCTACGAGGTCGAAGAAATAAACATAGTAGAGCCTGATGATATGAACAAGCTTATATGTGTGCCGGGTCGTGATCTTGTTACGCTTCAGACCTGTACTCCGTACGGAGTAAATTCACATCGTCTTCTTGTAAGGGCTCACAGGATCGACACGGTACTTGATGCAGAGCTTTCAAAGGCTGAGGCTAATGCGGTACAGGTGGATTCAATGACGGTAGTGCCTTTTGTGGCAGCGCCGCTGGTGATATTGCTGATACTGTACTGGATATTCGGCGGAAAGAGGAAAAAGCGGAAATTAGATTTTGAAACTCCGCTTAAGACGCCTGATGACAATTTGAGCGCTGATGACAAGAATAAGCTTAAGCAAAAGCTAAACAAATCTGATTGATAAGGGAGGGAATTTTATGCACGAAAAAGGTTTTTCAATAAAGACATTGCTGTCCATATTGATATTGATGTTTGTATTTTCGGCAGCCATAATTATCCCGGCCCATGCACAAAACGGCTCAATGACGCTTGTTTGCAGAAGCAGTGGAAATCCTCTTGAGGGAGCGCACTGGAGCGCGTATCGAATCGGTTCTCGAAACGATACCGGAGGATTTAAATTGGAGGGAAGCTTTTCAAAGTATAATGTAACTATTGGAACAAGATCAAGCGACGCCGCAACTGCCGCATATACTCTTGAGACATATGCAAAGCTTGACAAGATACAAGCTAATGCTTCGGGCTCAACCGACAAAAGCGGACAATTAAAGCTGATAGGTCTTAGTAAGGGAATATATCTTATCTCAGGAACCGAAAGAGTTACTGAGAGCTATAAATTCACACCCTCGCCGTCAATAGTTGAGGTAGGGGGATTGGCTGACGACAATATAACGGTATATCCGAAGTATGTCAATCAGGAAATACCAAAGCCTGAGAAGGTCAATTATTCGGTTAGAAAGATATGGTCTAACGATGTTGGAGCGGAGTATGCCCGTCCGAATGATATAACCGTTGAGCTTTACGCAGACGATAAGCTTGACAGGACGGTTAAACTTGATGCGTCAAACGGATGGTATTATGAATGGAATTCTGATAAAACGGTTTCCTGGAGAGTTAAGGAAACGGGAATTCCTGAAGGCTATACGGTAAGCTATGGAATGAATGAAACGGAGTTTTTGATTGTAAACACATACAATCCGCCTCCGTCAACAACAGAACCGCATACCACAGCTACAACGGTTAATACAACGTCTGCAACAACTACTACAACCACCACCACAACAACCGTGTCAACTACATCTCCACCTCCTGGTGTGACAACAGTCACAACAACACTTCCTCCCCGTGAGGAGCTTGAGCGAGAGGTCGAGGAATTCAGCAATCTTATTGAAGACGATTACACTCCCGAAAGCTGGAGAGAATTTATTGAGGCTTATGAGAGGGCGATGAAGGTCCTCGGTGCCAGTGATTCGACAGAAGAGGAGATCCGTCTTGCGTTACAGGAGCTTGAAATTGCGAAGAGCCATCTTGTATATGGATATGAGTCTTGGCTTCCTCAAACGGGACAGCTTTGGTGGCCGGTTCCTGTTTTAGCAGGCGTTGGGCTTGTTCTAATAGCGATAGGCGTAAGGATCATTGTTAAAAAGGGTGTAAAGAATGACAAAACGCAATAAGCTAGGCAAAGCATTTATCATACTTGGTGCAGTGTCACTTTTTGCGGCGCTGTTCCTTGTTTTGTGGAATAAGTACGAATCTGACAGAGCAAAAGAATCGGCTGACAAAGCGCTGTCACAGCTTATGGAGAAGATGCCTGAGACTACAATTAGCAGCGAGGAGGCACAGCAGTTAAAAGACAACGGTTCTTTGCCGTCAGATGACTCGTACATACCGACTATTGAGGTTGACGGAAACTTGTATATCGGCGTGATATATATTCCTGCGATCGACACAGAGCTTCCGGTTATGAAGGACTGGAGCTATGCTAATCTTGATATTTCACCCTGTCGGTATTACGGTCAGATAAAAAACAGCAATCTCATTATTGCCGCTCATAATTATGCTACTTTTTTCGACCGACTGGATGAGCTTAATGCAGGCGATGAAATATTTTATGTTACGGTGGACGGTGTTTGTTACGAGTATGAGGTCACGCAGACAGAGCTTATAGACGGCGGGAATTCCTACATAATGAGAGATAATTCAGATAAGTGGGATCTTACGCTGTTCACCTGTACCTGGAGCGGGTACAGCAGAGTTACAGTTAGGGCAGTTTTAAAGTGATTCAGAAATATCGGGGGAATATTGAGGATAAACGAAAAGCCCAACGGAGTTTTTTACTTCGTTGGGCTTGATTCCTTTGTTTTAATTTTACGGCTGCGGATTCTGATAATTAGTCTGGTTGTTGTATGCTTCGTTATATGTAGGCTGTTGTGGATAATATGGCTGAGCAATCGGATCAGGTGCTATTTTGTTTTTGATAGCCTGAGTGTTGTCAACAATTTCACCAAAGCCGTAGACCATAAAGCTTCCGATCCATGAGAAAATTGGTCCGAGTATTACAAAGATGATTCCTACAACTATCAGTACTGACGAGTCTATATACTGCGTAGTACCGTTTACTTTTGCTTGAATAGTCTCGCCGCTAGCTCCTGCAACGATAAAAATAATTCCTGCAAGCAGTGACAGAATAATTCCTATCAAGCATATGACTTTTGCAAATATTTTGATTTTCTTGCCGATATTTTTAAACATATCTCGCACCTCCAATTATTTTTTTTTATTATATAAAATATATTCGTGTTTGTCAAGTAAAAAAAAAGAAAAA
>X301_European_Hare__coassemble_1552_pt1 | contig 10409 bp, 9 predicted proteins | sample X301_European_Hare__metabat2_high_PE_011 | metagenome-assembled genome bin X301_European_Hare
AAGTTGTTTGTTTGAAGCCTTTAAGAAGAAAAAAATTATTCTTTTGGGGAAGTTGAAGTATGTCACAGATTCATTATGATGACCGGGTTTATGTAAAAAGAGTTTCACATAGCAGAAAAAGGCATAAAAGGAATTCAAGACTGATGCTTAGCTTGTTGATCGCGGTTCTGTTAGCGGTGTTGTTTTATATTGTTTTTACAAAGGAAAGCCCTAAGGCGGTTCCGGCGAACGCAGGAGGTAATGCGGTGTCTATGCCGGAGCCGGTAACAGGGACTGATGCCGCTTCTGAGGAGGTATCTGAAGTTACTGAGGCTCCTGAGCAAGAACATATTACGAAAGTAATAGACGGGAGAACATATATTGACGGAATTTTAATAGTGAATAAAAGCTATTCATTGCCGGCGTCATACGATCCGGGACTTGACGACGAGGCGCTGGCAGCCTTTGAAAGAATGCAAAAGGCAGCAAGTGATGAAGGTTTGTTTTTATACATTTTGTCGGGCTATCGGAGCTATGACGAGCAACAGGCGCAGTATAATATCCATGTTGAGAGTAAGGGTAAGGAATATGCGGATATAGTTTCCGCAAGACCCGGATTTTCCGAGCATCAGACAGGACTTTCTATGGATCTGAATTCTACTGAGGATAGCTTTGCCGAAACAAAAGAGGCGGAATGGATAGCTGAAAACTGTGCGGATTATGGTTTTATCGTCCGTTTCCCTAAGGGTAAAGAAGGTGTGACCGGATATGCGTATGAGCCTTGGCATGTAAGATATGTCGGTATTCAAAACGCTAAAAAGATTTCAAGCTCCGGGCTTTGTCTTGAAGAGTATTTGGGAGTAAGCTCGGTATATGCTCAAGGATAGTTTTATAAAAAAATCTTTTCAAAAAAACAGAATAAAAATAAAGGATACGGATGTCTCCGGTTAAAATTTTATGTGGATTAGACATAAAAAATTAACATTTGACAAATTTCTTGCTGTCTAGTATAATAACTATTATAGAGATATAATAAAGTGTGTGTACTTGATTTAAAGAATTATATAGGAGGCACCGTTGTGGGAACAACATCCAACAAAGGAAATAACAATATCGGTCTTTTGGTATTTGTCGCTGTTTTTATAATAGTGGTGATAGTTATATTCATACTTATGAAAGCGGTATTTTCACCGTCATCAGATCAGAATACTTCGTCCGGAAGCATTGTTGAGTTTCAGACAAAACAAACTACAACAACTACAACAACGACTCCGGCTACCGTAGAGTCTCAGGAAGGCACATTGATTGCAAATTCAAACTTGAATCCAAATGGAACATATAACACCTTTTATGAAATGACCGTAAGCTCGGAGGTGAATGTCCGAAGCGGAGCAGGCTCAAGCTATTCTAAGCTCGGCGTTCTGGCTACCGGAGAAAAGGTAAAGGTGATAGGCGAATCAAACGGCTGGTATCAGATAGACTATAACGGAAATATAAATGCTTTTGTTTATTCGACCTATCTGTCTGGAGAAAAGCCTGCGTTTTCAACGAGTCAGTCAGCTCAGAATAGCTATGATTATAATAATTACAACAACTATGACAATAATTATAACTATAACTACAACAATAATGGTTACAGTTATGACGGCTCAAACCAGAACTTAGAAAACAATAATGATCAGGGCGCAGATTATTCTTACGATAACGGTTCGGGAAACGAGTGGTATGATAATTCCAATACGGATCAGGGCTTGTATGATGTTCAGTAGGATAATGTGTTTTACGATCAGAGATTTTAAAACTGCGGAAATTTTTTCGCAGTTTTTGTTTTAGGTGTCAGTTTTTTTGTATGTGAGGACTATATATATTATGAAACGTTTCAAAAGGCAGGTTTAATAATATGACCGACGAAGAGCTGATAATGCTGTTTTACTCGGATCCCTCTCTGGCTATGAGAACAGTTATAGACCTTTACGGCGACATTGTTTATGCTGTTGTCAGAAAGCGAATGGATCGCACAGCGCGGCGGGAGGATATTGAGGAAGCAGTCAGTGATGTTTTTGTATTATTATATCGATCAATAGGTAACATTGATCTTGAAAAGGGTTCAATAAGGTCTTATCTTTTAACGATAGCAAACAGATATGCTATGAAAAGGTCAAAGAAGCTTTATTCCGAAAGCAAGGCTGCTTCGGAGGTAAATGGGTTTATTAAGACGTCGACAGACGCCACAGAGGAGATTATAAAAAAAGAAGAGAAAAGATTGCTGCTCGACGGAATAAAAGCTCTCGGAAAGCCTGATTCGGATATTATAGTTATGAAATACTTTTATGGGCTTAAGAGTAAAGAGGTCGGAAGGATATTGGGGATAAAAACAAATACGGTCGACAAAAAGACCGGGCGTGCGCTTGAGCGACTGAGAAAAATTCTTGAAAAGGAAGAATGTAAAAATGAACAATAAGCTTTACAGTCTGTTTGACGATATAACGGAAAGTGAACTTGAAGAGCTTGATTTAACAGATATAAGCTTACATAAAAACCTTAGAAGAAGGAAAAGGATAATGTCATCTGTTATGGAAAAGCTTTCAGGTCCGGAAAATTGTGAAAAAAGAAGTCATATTTCTAAAAAAGTATTTGTTGCATTGATCGCCGCCGCTATACTTGCGGCAGGAAGCGTAGGGGTATATTCGGGCTATCAGCTTTCACAGGGCATATATGACGGAATTCAGTACAGTCTGCCGTACTCCACAACAAAGGAGGACGCGGCGGTTTTATCTGCGGTAACGACACCTCTGGACGCGACTGCGATAAGCAACACCTACAACAATATAAGCTTTAAATTTGAAGGTGTTGTGAGCGACACGACTAAAAAGCATATAATACTTACGGCATCAAGAACCGACGGAAAAAAGTTTTCCGATAAAAAGGGAAGCTATATGGCGGTTTTGGAGGTTCGGTATTCGTATAAGCCTGATAAAAGCAACAGCAACGGATATGAAGCGGATGATGTTATAAATTTGTTCAATATATCCGTTACAAAGGACGGAAATCTTGCGATGGATATTACCTGTTACGATGATGTGCTGGAGGGGTACTACTATTCGTATCGCTATAAGATAAAAAATATATATCAGCTTCCGAGAGAGAGTATATCTCAAAAGCTAAGCTTTATATACGGGGATTTGTCCGAAGAGAAAACGACATACGACAAATACGAATCAGCTTTAAAGGATTATGCGCTGAAGACTTATGAGGGAAGCTTTGAGTTTTCGTGCGAGCTACCAGAAGATGACGGAGTGATAAAGCTTTACGATAAAAAAAGCGATCTTAATATTGCTATAAGCAGTCTTTCATTTAAGATGGTCGGCTCAGGTCTTGACCCGTATATCAACAGAGACGGTGTGACATTTAAATTCAAGGATGGAAGCTGTGAAACATATATGGTAGACTCAAGAGATTTGTCAACGATTGGTGCACAGCCAAGAGTTATCGGTAAGTTTAATAAGCCGGTTGATCCGTATCTTATAACCGAGATCACAGTGTGCGGAAATACGATAAAGATACCGTTGTATCAGTCAAATTCTTATTAGATTTCTAAAGCTTTCTGCAAAAATACACCTTTACAGCAAATCAGTACATTGTAAAATATCAATGTGCTGATTTGTGCTTTACAGATTTTTTATGTGAGACACAAGATAAAGTGAGCCGAAGATAACTGTGTTTAAGTATTTTCCGCTGATTGCCCGTTGATACTCTGACGCTATGCTGTCCCCCGTGACTGCATTTGCACCGAGAGAGATAAGTATATCTTTAAGCTCCTGAGAAGTGTAGGAATTCGGGTGAAATCCGCTTACGGTAATGAAGCTTTTGCAAATTGGGACCATCGGTAAAAGAGCCTTCTGAGCGTTTTTGTCCTTTAACATACCGACTATCGCAATCGGAGCGTCAACCTTTTTCAAAACATCAGAAAGTGCTTTTATGCCGCCTTCATTGTGACAGCCGTCTAAAATCACAAGCGGAGATTTTTTAATTATCTCACATCTTCCTAAAACGGAAGCTTTTTTTATGCCGTCAAATATGTTTTTATCAGATATTGAAAAGTGCTTTTTTAAAACCTCTGCACCCTCTATGACATTTACTGCATTTGTCACCTGGTGGGCGCCCGACATAGACAGTTCATACTTTTTTCCCTTGTACAGGAATTCTCCTCCGAACAGCATATTTGAGGGTATTACTGTGTTATCCTTGTCCGGGATAATCAGATCAGAACCCGAATCAAGGGCTTTCTTTCGTACTGCTTCAAGAGTGGTCGGTTGGTTGTCATAGGCTACGACAACAGGAGCGCCGTCCTTGATGATCCCTGATTTTTGTAAGGAGATCTCTTCAAGAGTGTTTCCAAGCACTGCCATATGGTCGAAGCTTACAGAAGTGATAACACACAAAAGCGGATCTCTTATAATGTTTGTAGAGTCAAGCGTTCCTCCGAGTCCGGTTTCTAAAACAACGACCTCTGCACCAATTTCTTTGTAGAATAAAAAGGCTATTGCCATTGTTATCTCAAACTGAGAATAATCCTTTCCGAAAGCACAGGCTTTTACCCTTTCACAAAGAGGCAAAAGCTCGTCATTAGTTATATTTCTGCCGTTAAACCTGATACGGTCGGTGTAGTCTATCATATAGGGACTTGTAAAAATACCTGTTTTTATACCGGCACAGCAAAGCACCTCATAAAACATCTGAGCCGTAGAACCCTTTCCGTTCGTACCGGCTATATGGATAAATTTAAGATAGTTCTGCGGATTTCCCAAGGCGTTTAATAACGTGCCTATTCTGGAAAGATCTTTTACAGGCTTTCCGCTCTTTGAGAAGGAATTTATAAAGTCGATCATTTGATACACTGTCCTTTAAAACTGTCGGCTGCGCCGATAAAAAGCATTTGATACAGACATTAAATAAATTTACGCACAAAGTGCCATTAAATTATACATCACAATTATTGAGTTGTAAAGGCTTTTATTCACAGTATATTCACAATTATAGTTTATACTAAACCTATACAGCAAAAGTGAGTGAAAAATAAATGAGGTAAAGAAACTGAGCAGTGAGGGAATTATTATGGACGATAAAAAAGAGCTTATACCTGAAGAGGATCGGGAGTACGAGCGTCAGCTCAGAGAGAACAGGCAAAAGGAGCTTGAGGAACAAGAAAGGTCAAAAGAACTAGAAACAGAAAAGCGAAAGGAATATGAAAAACAGCTTCAAAGAGAGCGCCTTGAGCTATTAAAGCTTAAAAACGGAGATATTTCGGAAAGTGATATGATAAAGGAGGAGCACGAAGAGGCAATAAAGCTTCATGGCTTTGCATGGTTAAAGAACTTCTGGTGGCACAACAAGATAGTTATACTTCTCGCCGCATTTTTTATAATCGTTTTCGGATATATAACCTATGACACACTATCAAGGACACAGCCGGATATGCGAGTGATAATGACCTGCAACAACGGTCTTATAAACAGGACCGAAGAGCTTGCCGATATGTTTGAAGAATACTGTGAGGACATAAACGGCGACGGCGAGGTGTATGTACAGATAATTGAAGCGCCTATTGCAAAATATGCGACCGATTATACTTCAACAACAAAATACCAATCGGTCATTCAAGCTAATATGCAGACAGCCGAGGTTATATTCTTTGTGTCCGACACTGATATACTCAATGATGAGTCAGGGGTTTCGGAGGCGTTTGCTGATCTTACAAAGCTTTACCCGGATTCTGAGCTTGTTACAAAAACAGGTCTTAGCTTAAAGGGCGAATATGTTCAGAATAAACTTAAGTGGGAAAACGGTTTTCCCGACGATATGTTTATTGTTATGAGAGAGCCGGTCGCTACAATGAAGGACACAAAAGCTGAGATGGAAGAAAACTTTGAAGCTGCAAAAAAGATAATGGATCATCTTGTAGAGGATTTCACTACACATTATGAGGAGGAATCAAAACAATGAAAAAAGGACTTTTAACAAGGATTATTATTCTGGCAATAGTTGCTGTGATGGTTCTTGGAATAGTAGTGGGTGCGGCATTAAGCGGCGCACTCGGAGTATAGGAGCGGCTGAAATGGTACATATAGGAAACGACTGGGACGACATTTTAAAGGATGAGTTTAAAAAGGAGTATTATCTATCCCTTCGTGAGTTTTTAAAATACGAGTATTCTCATTATCATATTTACCCGAATATGTATGACATATTTAATGCCTTTAAACACACACCGTTTGAAAAGGTAAAGGCTGTTATCTTGGGACAGGACCCTTATCACGGTGCGGGACAGGCACACGGGCTTTGTTTTTCGGTAAAGGATGGAGTACCTCCTCCGCCGAGCCTTAAAAATATTTTTAAGGAGATATATGACGATTTGGGCTATCCTCCGCCCAAAAACGGAACTCTTACAAAATGGGCGGACGAAGGAGTTATGCTTTTAAACACAACTCTTACCGTGCGCGAAGGAAAACCGCTTTCCCATAAAGGTAAGGGTTGGGAGATATTGACCGATGAGGTGATAAGAAAGCTAAATGAAAAGAGCGAACCGATAGCGTTTATACTGTGGGGAGGAAATGCGAGAAGCAAGAAGCCTCTTATTACAAATCCCATTCACGGAGTTTTTGAGACCGTTCATCCATCTCCCCTTTCGGCATTTAACGGGTTTTTCGGTTGCAGGCATTTTTCAAAGGTGAATAATTTCCTTGTTTCAAAAGGTATAGAGCCTATTGACTGGAGATTGTAAAAAAATGTATATGAAAAAATCCGACAGTTAACTGACGGATTTTTTTATGCCGTTTTACTTTGATAACAGCTCGTCGGCAAGAGCTTCGAGCTTTGGCTTGTCAGCCTCTTTCATAGTCGAGCGAATAGTGACTACCGTGTCGCATATCCGTATATCTTTCATTGTTTCTAAGACTGATTTCATAGTCTTTGCGGCTGTCGGTCCCCATGAGCCGTTTTCGATGATTGCCACATCTCTGTTCTGCCATGCCTTTGTTTGCAAGTGGTGCAGAAAATCAGACATAGGAGCAAAAACCCCCGCATCGTAACTGGATGCCGCTAAAACTACCTTTCCGTACTTAAAGGCATCCTCTACACACTCCGCAATATCTTCGCGTGAAAGGTCTGAAATGGCAACCTTCTTTGCACCCTTTTGCTCAAGAACATCCTTAAAATACTTAGCGACCTTAGCGGTATTTCCGTGAATTGACGCATAAGCTATAAACACACCGTCAACCTCGGGCTTATAGCTTGACCAAGTCTCATAAAGTCCGATATAATAGCCGAGATTTTCCTTGAGGATAGGACCGTGAAGCGGACAGATAGTCTTGATATCAAGCCCTGCCGCTTTCTTAAGAAGTGCACCCACCTGTGCTCCGTATTTTCCGACGATGTTAAAGTAATATCTTCTCGCCTCGCAAGCCCAATCCTCATCTGTGTCGAGAGCTCCGAACTTTCCAAATCCGTCCGCCGAGAAGAGTATCTTTTCGCTTGATTCATAAGAAACCATTACTTCCGGCCAGTGTACCATAGGCGCCATTATAAATGTGAGGATGTGCTTGCCGAGCGAAAGGGTATCGCCCTCGGCAACAGTTAGCATTTTGTGGTCAAATTCAAAGTCAAAAAACTGCGGCAACATAGAAAAAGTCTTTGCGTTTCCTACGAGGGTCGACTCCGGGTATTCTTTTACGAAGTCGGCGATGCTTCCTGCGTGATCCGGCTCAAGGTGGTGTATAACAAGATAATCGGGCTTTCTGTCGCCAAGCTCATTTTTAAGATTTTCAAGCCACTCTTTAGTCTTTCTCTTATCTACTGTATCCATAACACATACCTTTTCGTCAAGTATGACATATGCGTTGTAGGAAACTCCGTTAGGAACTATATACTGGCTTTCAAAAAGGTCTATATCCTTATCGTCAACTCCTACATATTTTACGCTGTCTGAAATGTAAATATCTTTCATTTTAAAACCTCCGGTGAAAATTATTTCCAATATATACATTATACCCAATTTTAATTTAAAGTCAAGGCGTCATAATAAAAGTAAGTAAAATAAAGTGATAAGATTAAAAGTCGTAGAGAGTATAAATAATTTGTGTAAGTTAGTTAACTTGTGCGTAATTGCTCATTTTTTTAATAAAAAATACAAAAATCCGTTGAAAAAATTTTATCTTTATGATATACTTATTTTGTGTTATTTTAAGGAGGAGCAAGTATGACAGACATAATCGATTTGTCAGGAGAATGGGATCTGTTTCTTGACAAGGATAAAAACAACAAATTACCGGACAGCTACAACGACATCATATATTTACCTTCTACGACCTCATATTCAAAAAAGGGAAGGAGAAGTCCTAAGCATTCAAAGGGCTTCCTTACAGATGAATATGAGTTTTCAGGCTATGCGTGGTTTTCAAAAAAGATAAAGCTTTCGGGTCTTTTTGGAAAAAAAGTTATGCTTTATCTTGAGAGAACAAGGATAACAACACTTTATTTTGACGGAAAGAAAATAGGTGAAAATGACAGTCTGGTAGCTCCTCATGTTTACGATATAAGCGAGTTTTCAACTGATGGTGAGCATACAATCACTATATGCGTGTCCAATGTCGGATACAAAACCGACGGAGGGCATCTTACAAGTCCGGACACACAGTCAAACTGGAACGGTATAGTCGGAAGAATTGAGCTTCAGATTTATAACGATACATACCTTGAAAATATATTTATAGAATCAGATATAATTAACAAAGCGTTTCATATAAAGGCTGAGGTAAAGGGAAAAGACACGGGTGAAATAACAGTATGCGCTGAAAGCTTTAACGGACCGTACACATCAAATACCGATACATTTGCACCTGTTGTTTTTCCTTTCAGCGGAGGCATTGTCGATATAACATATACGCTTGGAGACCGCGCAAAGCTATGGAGTGAATTTGAACCGAATCTTTATATGTTAAAGACTGATATTTGCGGAGATGTTACCGAAAATATCGTCGGGCTCAGAGATTTTGCCACTGACGGCGGAAAGTTTACGATAAACGGTAAAAAGACATTTTTGCGCGGAAAGCACGACGGTATGGTTTTTCCGAAAACCGGCTATGCTCCTTGTGATATTGACGAATGGCTGAGAGTGATGGAAATCTCAAAAAGGTACGGTATGAATCATTACCGTTTTCATACCTGTTGTCCGCCGGAAGCGGCTTTTATCGCGGCGGATATGCTGGGTATATATATGGAGCCGGAGCTTCCGTTTTGGGGAACTATTGCCGCTCCGGGCGAGGAGGGCTTTAACGAAACCGAACAGGAGTTTTTGATAGACGAGGGCAGAAAAATGTTAAGTGCTTTCGGAAATCACCCGTCTTACTGTATGATGAGCCTTGGAAATGAGCTTTGGGGAAGCACGAAAAGGCTTAATGATATAATAGGTATCTATAAATCAGAGGATAAACGGCATCTTTACACACAGGGGAGCAATAACTTTCAGTTTTTCCCGTCTGTGCTTGAAAACGATGACTTTTTCTGCGGAGTAAGGCTTTCGGGCGACAGATTGATACGAGGCTCTTATGCTATGTGCGATGCACCCCTCGGACATATTCAGACGGATAAGCCGAGTACGATGAAAAGCTATGACGCAATAATAGACCCCGCTTGGGAGGTTTCTGAAAGCAGTAGCGCAGATGAGAACGGTATGGTAAAAATTCAGTACGGAACTACAATGAAACTTGTAAAAGCGAGCGAAGCCGATGCCGGATTTGTCCCGAAGGTCCCGATAGTCACTCACGAGATAGGACAGTACGAAACCTATCCGAATTATGATGAGATAAAAAAATATACAGGTCCTCTTAAGGCGAGAAATCTTATGCTGTTTAAAAACCGCCTTGAAAAAAAGGGGCTTGGTGAGTACGCAAAAGCGTATCATTATGCGAGCGGAAAGCTTTCAGCGGCCTGCTATAAGGAGGAGCTTGAAGCGGTGTTCCGTTCAAGAAAGCTCGGCGGATTTCAGATCCTTGATATTCAGGATTTTCCCGGACAGGGAACTGCGCTTGTAGGAATGCTTGACGCATTTATGGACTCAAAGGGAATAGTTACCGAAAAAGAGTGGAGAGCCTTTTGCTCAGAAACGGTGTTGCTTGCCGAATTTGACTCTTATGTTTATGAAAGCAAAGATACTTTCAGGGCGCATTTGATGATAACCCACTTCGGAGAAAAGCCGCTTGATGGGAAAAAGCTTGAGTGGTCGGTGTCCGCAGAAAGCGGCGAGCTTTATCACGGAGAAAAGGAAATACCAAAAACAGATGAAAACTACATAGATATAGACGATATTTATGTAACGCTGCCGGAAATAAAGACTCCCGAAACGGTAACTTTAAGGCTTTCACTGAGTGATACCG
>X301_European_Hare__coassemble_1559_pt1 | contig 10306 bp, 10 predicted proteins | sample X301_European_Hare__metabat2_high_PE_011 | metagenome-assembled genome bin X301_European_Hare
TTCTTACACCTACGGTATACAGCAAGGTGTTTGATGAAATGATTGAGAGCTACAAGGATGAGGAGCTAAAGAATATAGCATTCGGCGGATATTCCTCAAAGCTTGTTTCCGACTACTCGTCAAACAACTATTCAAACAGGCAGACAACTCTTGAGACAATCGTAGAGGGCTATAAGAAAGCAAAAGAAGAGGTCGGCTCGGTACTTGCGGATCAGGCAAACACATATGTATTGCCGTATGTTGATCACATAACGAATGTTCCAGTTTACTCAAGCGGATTTAACATTGTAGATTATGATATACCGCTTTACCAGATGATAGTTCACGGATATGTTCCGTATTCGACAAAGGCAATAAACGCAAGCTCTAATTCGGATGAAACATTCCTGCTTGCACTTGCGTACGGCTCGGCGATACACTACGATATGATCTATGCAGACGCATCGGTTTTAAATGATACTGATTATAACAATCTGTATTATGCAAACTATGAGGGCTGGGTAGATTTAGCGGCGAATCAGTCTGTTGCGGCAGATAAGGTTTTGTCAGAACTTAATGAGTATGTAATCACAAATTACGAGTACGATGTTGAAAACAGAGTTGCAAAGACGACCTACGGAACTGAGGACGGTGAGGATAAGGTGACCGTTGAGGTAGACCTTAACAACTCGACCGTCAAGGTAGACGGAACACAGATAGATGTAAGCAACTGTTTAGAGGAAGGAGGCGATGAAGAATAATGAGTACAGCAGTAAAGACCGAAAAGGCGGTTAAGCCGCCTAAGGAAAAAAGGCAAAAGGGAATGAGAATACCCTACGAGAGAAGAAAGGCGCTGTACGGATACGCATTTATTGCAATATGGCTTATAGGTGCGATATACTTCTTCCTGATGCCGCTTATCGAATCGCTTATTTATTCTTTCAACCTCACACAGCCGACAAAGGGTTCTATGAACCTTGAGTGGAACGGCATACAGCATTATTACGATGCTTTCAGAAAAGACCAGCACTATTCACAGTACCTTGTGTCTGTTCTTGGCGATACGGCTCTAAAAACGCCGCTCATACTTATCTTCTCAATATTCGTGGCGGTAATACTTAATCAGAAGTTCAGAGGAAGAGTTTTTGCTCGTGCGGTATTCTTCCTTCCGGTAATTATTGCGACAGGACCTGTTATGGAGATCATCAACGGTAATATGTCGACAGGAGGCTATCAGGGAGGTTCGGAACAGTTCAGCACGCTGTTTGAAACTGACCTGGTCGATCAGCTTCTGGAGTTTCTTGGAATCTACGGAATAAGTGAATCGCTTACAAATACGATAACAAGCGTTACATCGGATATTTTCAATCTGGTGTGGAGCTCGGGAATACAGATACTGATATTCCTGTCAGCGCTTCAGAATATTCCGTTTACCGCAAAAGAGGCGGCTCAGATGGAGGGAGCTACCGCATGGGAGTACTTCTGGAAGATAACGATTCCCTACATAAGCCCTATGATACTTGCAGCATTGGTTTACACGGTAGTTGATTCGTTCGTCGATCCGTCTAACCAGGTAATGAAGCTTATTATGACGCAGGAAAGCTCTTGGAACTACGGATATATGGCGGCTATGGCTTGGGCATATTTCGCCATTGTAGGACTGGCGCTAGGACTGATTGCGGCGCTGATAAGCAAGCATGTTTACTACGAAGTATAAGGGGGGATAGACTTGGCAACTAAAAAAGAAGAAAAGCTCTTTGCAAAGGAAATGAAGGCTGCAAAGAAGGCAAAGAAAAAGGAAATGAAAAAGCTTGGCATAAAGCCAAATCTAACCCCGGAGCAGATAAGATATAATAGAAATAAGGCTATAATGGCTACTGTTTGGCCGATATTCAGATTTCTTATACTGTTCGGACTGTGCTTTATCATTTTGTATCCGCTGATATTTATGATCTCGACATCTTTCAGACCTGATGAACAGATGAACGATCCTTCAATAATCTGGATACCTAAGTCCTTGACGCTTGATAACATCAAGGAAACATGGACCACGATGAAGTTCGGTTCGACAGCGCTTAACACTATAAAGCTCAATCTTATAGCTTCGATAATTCAGGTAGGAACCTGTGCTTTGACCGGATATGGCTTTGCAAGGTTTAAGTTCAAGGGTAAGGGACTATTGTTTGTAATAGTAATCCTTATGATCATTGTACCGCCGCAGATAACTACTATCCCGATGTATCTTAAGTTTACATACTTTAATCCTCTTGGAATATTCAGTATGTTTAACGGCGGCGAGGGCTTACACCTAATAGATACAGGCTGGACGCTATATCTTCCGGCGCTGTTTGCAAACGGAATCAAGGCTGGACTGTTTATCTTCCTGTTCAGGCAGTTCTTTAAGGGACTTCCAAAGGAGCTTGAGGACGCTGCTTATCTTGACGGCTGCGGACCATTCAAGACATTCCTTATCGTAATGGTTCCGAATGCGGCGTCATCATTCCTTACAGTATTCTTGTTCTCAATAGTATGGTATTGGAATGACTACTATATGACATCGTCATTCTTGAATGACAGTGCAACGGTAGGACTTCAGCTTCAGAATCTTAGTTCGACACTTGCGGCAGACCTATTTAACAATCAGGCTGTCGGTCCGAGACAGCTTATCGTATGGCTTGAATCAGGATGTATACTTGCGATATCACCGATACTTATTATGTATATCTTCTTACAGAAATACTTTACAGAAGGTATTGAGCGTTCAGGTCTTACAGGTTAATAGAAAATTAGATACCCTCGTCTCTTGGCGAAGGGTATCTTTTTATGCCTGATTGACGACTTTTCTATTTTGTATAGACGGCTAATAAAATTTAATAGATATTGTGTTGCAAAAGCTCTTGCATTTTGATATAATAAAAACAATGAACTGTTAAGGGGTTTTATATATGAATGATTCAACTACACTTTGGTATACAAAGCCGGCTGAGAATTGGGACGAGGCGCTTCCGATAGGAAACGGAAGGCTAGGAGCTATGATCTTCGGAGGAATATATAACGAGAGGTATCAGCTCAATGAGGATTCTGTATGGTCGGGCGGACCTAGAGATTGCAACAACAGAAGTGCGCTTAATAACCTTGAAAGATTGCGTTTCCTTATCAGAGAGGAGAAAATATCTGAGGCAGAAGACCTTGTATTAAATGCATTTTGCGGGACTCCTGTAAATCAGCGTCACTATATGCCTCTCGGTGATTTAAAAATTGAGCAGTCGTTTGATTCATCTGCCGATGTTAAGGATTATGTCAGAATGCTTGATATTTCAGACGCTGTTATGAGCGTAGCATTTAAAGTTGGAGAGGTTGTGTACAAACGGGAATGTATAGCTTCTTATCCCGACGAGGTAATAGCAATAAGGTATTTTGCCGACAAAAACAAATCTATAAATCTTAAAATAAATATTGACGGAAGAGACGATTATTTTGATGACAATTCACCTATATCCGACGATACGATTTTGTTTTACGGAGGATGCGGCGGAGAGGACGGTATAAACTTTGCGAGCGTAATAAGAGTTGTGTCTGTCGGAGGAAGTTTAACAAGCTTTGGAAGCAGTCTTGTGGCATCGGAGTGTGATGAGGTCATAGTTTATATAAGCGCGCAGACAAGCTATAGGTACAATGATTATAAGGATAAGGCGTTTTATGATGTAGATAAGCTTAGAGGAAAAAGCTTTGATGAAATAAAAAAAGATCATATTTGTGATTATAAAAAATATTATGATAGAATGAGCCTTACGCTTTTCGGCGAAAGTGATGAGAGCTTACCTACAGATAAGCGCTTAGAAAAGGTGAGACAAGAGGGAAAAGCCGATAACAAGCTTTTTGAGCTTTATCTTAATTTTGGGCGCTACCTGATGATCTCAGGAAGCAGAAAGGGAACTCTTCCTCTTAATTTGCAGGGCATTTGGAATAAGTATATGTGGCCGGCATGGGGTTGTCGGTTCACAATAAACATAAATACTCAAATGAACTATTGGCCTGCTGAAATCTGTAATCTGTCGGAGCTTCATACTCCGTTGTTTGACCTCATAGAAAAAATGCGTAAGAACGGAAGAATTACAGCAAAAGAAATGTACGGCTGCGGAGGATTTGTGGCCCACCACAACACTGACTTATGGGGTGGTACGGCACCGCAGGATCTGTGGCTTCCCGCAACTCCATGGCCTATGGGAGCGGCATGGTTATGTCTTCATATATGGGAGCATTATAGGTTTACACAGGACAGAGAGTTTCTGGAAAATAAATATGACACCCTAAAAGAAGCAGCAGAGTTTTTTGTTGATTTTCTGATAGAAAATAGTGAGGGAAAGCTTGTTACCTGTCCGTCCACATCTCCTGAAAATACATATATTACTAAATCCGGTTCAAAGGGTTCGGTATGTATAGGCCCGTCAATGGACAGTCAGATTTTGTACGAGCTTTTCACAGCGGTTATAGAATCGTCGGAAATTCTTGACAGAGATAAGGCATTTACTAAAAAACTTGCGGAAATGCGGTCAAGACTACCTGTTCCCGAGATAGGAAAATACGGACAGATAAAAGAGTGGGCAGAGGACTATGATGAGGTAGAACCCGGTCACAGACATATTTCTCAGCTTTTTGCGCTTTATCCTGCAGATATGATATCGGTAAGAAAAACGCCGAAGCTTGCCGATGCGGCAAGAGCAACTATTGAACGCCGACTTTCACACGGCGGAGGACATACCGGATGGAGCAGAGCATGGATAACAAATATGTGGGCAAGGCTTTTTGACGGTGAAAAGGTGTATGAGAATCTGATAGCACTGTTAAGCTATTCTACAAACCCTAATATGTTTGACAGTCACCCGCCATTTCAGATAGACGGAAACTTCGGCGGAACGGCTGCAATAATTGAGGCATTGCTCCAGAGCGAAAACGAAGAGATTGTTTTCCTTCCTGCAAGACCTGCTCAGTGGAACGAGGGAGAGGTAAAGGGCGTGTTAGCGCGGGGAGGCTTTGAGGTAAGCTTTAAGTTTTGCGGAGACAGCATAGACGCCGAAATTATTTCAAGAGCGGGAAACACGCTCAGGATCGTTGCGCCGGAAAGCGCAAAAATCAATACATCACTCGGGGCTGATGTTGAAGGATATAGAGACGGAGCGTTTATAATAAATACAGAAAAGGACTCGAGTGTAAAGATAACATATTAAACTTTAAGTAATAAAGGGGCAGTTTTAAATTACTGCCCCTTTAACATTTTATGTAAAAAGATCATATATTATATAAGGTCGATGTGCTTTATGCTTATATCCTCATCGTTTATTGAAAGTAAAGCGTATGAAGGCGGATCACTGTCACGAGGTATAGCAGCACTTCCGGGATTTACAAAGTGAATGTTTTCATATATTTGGTGGTAGCGGGTATGTGTGTGTCCAAAAAGCATAATATCTGCTTTACGCTCCTTTGCGAGATAGTAAAGGGCGTCAAGTGAGTAGCGCACATTGTAACGATGCCCGTGAGTAAAAACGATTTTCTTTCCCATAGCACTGAATTCACCGACCTCCGGAAGACGGGAGTAATAATCGCAGTTTCCGGAAACAGCGACAAAGCTTTTGTCATAGTACTGTGTTTTCACGGAATTTAAATCATTTTCTCCGTCGCCTAAAAAAACGAACAGATCGGCTGAAAGATTTCTTTTAATTATATCCTCTGCAGCAGATGTAAGATTGTGTGTGTCAGAAAAAACGATGATTTTCAATGTTTATTGCCCCCAACATATTTATAGATTGTGATATTTATTTATATTGTATCATATGATTAGAATAAATACAAGTACAGTTTAGGAGGAATGTGTATGAATTTAAATGAAAAACAATTATCTGCACTATTGAGCATAGCTTCAAAAAAGTTTAATACTACGCCTGAAGTACTAAAAGCTCAGATGCAAAGCGGAGTTTTTGATAAGGCTCTCGGTAATTTAAATAAAACGGATGCACAACGGCTTACACAAGCGCTTTCAAATCCCAAAATAGCGGAAAAGATCCTTTCAACTCCGCAGGCGCAGGAAATATATAAAAGTATCTCAAAATAGTAAAAAACTGGCGAGGGGCGGTGAGTGATACGGACGATCTGATGGCAAAGCTTAATGATGTTTTAAACGATGAGGAAAGCATGAAACAGATAAAGGAGCTTGCCGGCGCACTCTCTGCGGAATCAGGAAGCGGAAACGCCGACGGCTCTCTTGATATATCAAGGCTTCTGGGAATGAACGACAACGGCAACGAAGCTAAAGAACAAAATACAAACGATAACAGTAACCCTCTTGGAAATCTGGATATTTCAAAGCTTATGCAGATTAAAAGCATAATGGAACAAAGTACGAAGGACGACAAAAATATTGCTCTTTTGCTTGCGTTAAAGCCTCATTTAAAGGATGAAAAACAGGCTAAGGTAGATAGCCTGATAAAGATTTTTAAGCTTTTAAAGCTGCTTCCGTTACTAAGAGAAAGCGGCATATTAGGGGGTGATCTGCTTGGCATCATCTGAGGAGTTTTCATCGCTGAGGGAACAGGCGCTTCGCCGAATGCGTCAGATGCACTCATCTGCGCAAAGCTCTGAGCCACAGGTCAATTCAAGCCCCGCGAGTGAACATATTTCACATTCCGATCCTCCGGGTATACATAAAGAACATAATAACGAGTCCAGGCGCAAGCAGGCGTCACCTTTCAGCGAATTTCTCGGCTCTCTTGCGGGAATCGGAAATCAAAATAATCAAAAGTCACTTTTTGACGAGCTTAACATAGACGAGGAAAAGGCGGTTATCGGAATACTTATATATGTGCTCTATAAAAATGGAGCGGACATAAAGCTTATGCTGGCGCTTGGATATTTACTTATTTAATAAAGCCAAAGTCCCTTAAATCACAGGGGCTTTGGCTTTATGCTTTAAACTTATAATAACAGATTATCTTTTTGAAATTGGAATATATTTCTTTGCCTTTTGAATACTTTTATACGCCGGGCGAATTATCCTGTTTCCGGTGACAATTTCCTCAAATCTGTGAGCGCACCAACCGGGCATTCTTGAAGCAGCAAAAATCGGTGTAAACAACTCGGGAGGAATTTTAAGCATAGTGTTTACAAGTCCGGAATACATATCAACATTTGCGCATATAGATTTATCCTTTCCGGCTTCCTTTAGAAGCTCGGGTGTCAGTCTTTCGATAGTTTCCAGAAGATTAAACTGTGCCTCGTACTCTGTTCCCTTAGCTATTTTCTCTGCGCTTTGCTTTAAAATTACAGCTCTTGGGTCGGAGAGAGTATAAACTGCGTGTCCCATACCGTAAATAAGTCCTGAGCCGTCGTTAGCTTCTTTTCTGATTATTTTTCTTAAAAAGTCAGCTACTTCTCCTTCGTCGTTCCAGTTTTTTACATTTGCTTTTATGCACTCCTGCATCTGCAAAACCTTTGCGTTAGCACCGCCGTGCTTTGGACCTTTAAGCGATCCGATAGCAGCGGCATAAGCTGAATAGGGGTCTGTGCCTGAAGAAGTGAGAACTCTACAACTAAATGTCGAGTTGTTTCCTCCGCCGTGCTCGGCGTGTAAGATCATCAAAAGGTCTAAAAGCTTTGCCTCCTCATCTGTAAACTGCCTGTCGGGGCGCAGTGTTGACAGTATCATCTCGGATGTGCTTTGTCCCTTGATGAGCGGATGCATATACATACTTTTTCCGTAAAAGCTTCTCTGCTGAACCTGAAAAGCATCTACCATTATTCTCGGAAGCTTTGAAATTATAGAAATGGCTGTGTTAAGCTCGTGGTCGGGAGTCTGACTGTCGGGGTTATCGTCATATGAGTAAAGAGCCAGAATAGATCTTGCCATTTTATTCATAATGTTTCTGGACGGAGCTTTTAATATCATATCCTCAAAGAAGTCGTTGGGAAGCTCTCTTTGTGCATCTATTATCGCACGGAATGTTTTAAGCTCTGATTTATTAGGAAGAGTTCCAAACAACAGTAAAAATACTACCTCTTCAAAACCAAATCTGTTTTCCGCCTGTGCATTTGAAACTATATCAACGACATTATAGCCACGGTAAAAAAGCTTTCCCTCGACAGGTTCTTTTTCTCCTTCGTTCACTATGTAGCCGTGAACATTACATATATTTGTCACCCCAGCCATAACACCTGTGCCGTCGGGGTTTCTTAATCCCCTTTTTACACCGTATTTATCGTAATATGTCTTGTCGATAAGATTATTCTGAATAAATTGTTCCTTAAGCTTTTCTTGTGCAGTTTTCGGCATAGTACAAAACCTTCCTTTCGTTTTTCTTGACCAATCACACTAAAATCATTTTAATTATAGCAAAATTACAAATCTGTGTCAAGAATAACCCTTGTCTTAAGCGAATACACTTTTAATATAGACCCGATACTGAAAGGACTGACAAAAATGAAACAGACCGTAAAAACGCTTTTGATTCTTGCACTCGGAATAATGCTTATACCGTGTATTGCCTTTTTTAAGGACAGCCTGTTCAAGGTGAAAGACAAGCCGCTTCCGGATAAGGTAAAGATATATCTTACCGAAGATAAGACGGTTAAAACAATTTCGAGAATGGATTACCTTTTGTACTCTACGCTTGCGTCAATACCAATGGATATGAGCGACGAGACTATAAAAGCACAGATGATTCTTCAAAATACATATATTGCAAGAGAAGCCGAAAGTCCCGATCCATCACTAGACGGCGCACATATAAGTGACGACGAAACAGTTTACCAGAAGGTTTTTACAAAAGAAGAGGCAAGCGGTGTGTATGATAACCTTGATGAGATTTTAAAGCGCTTAAAGCCGTTGGCTGAAGAGGTGTATGATACGGTTTTGACATACGGCGGTGACCCCGTAGCCGTTGCATATTTTGAGCGATCGTTTGGAAGCACCGAAAGCGCGGAGGATATATGGGGTGAAGATATAAGCTATCTCACATCTGTAGACTGTGATACCGATAAAGAAGAGGAAGCTTCAGAGACCGAAATATCTAAGGACGACTTGAAAAAGACTTTTGAAAATCAGTTGGACATATCGTTGTCTGATGATTATGACAGCTGGATAAAGGTAATAAAAGAAAGTAAAAACGACACGCCGCTTAAGGTGCTGATAGATGGACAAAAAGAGATGTCAGCAAGTGAGCTTTATATGCTTTTGTCGCTACCCTCACAGCACTTTACCTTTAAGGTAACTGACGAAGCATTTGTGTTTTCAACAAAGGGTTCGGGACACCTTGTCGGATTTTGTCAGTCTTACGCTGAACAGCTTTCGTCAGAAGGTAAGAGCTTTGAGGAAATACTAAACTATTTTTATAAAGGCTGTGAGATAAAAAGTATAAAGTGAAGTTATATAAAAAATGCCTTCTGTTATTATACAGCAAGGCATTTTTGTTGTTCATTTGTGTTTACAGAAATTGTTATTTCTGTCCGTAGTAGGCATTTTTTCCGTGCTTTCTCAGATAGTGCTTGTCCTGAAGCTCTTTAGGAGCGCGGCTCACTTTATTGTTTATAAGCTCTGTACGGTATGCCATTTTAGCTATCTCCTCAAGAACGACCGCGCATTCAACAGCTTTATTTGCGGTCTTTCCCCATACGAAAGGACCGTGATTTTTACAAAGTACGGCAGGCGTTGCCATAGGGTCTATTCCGAGCCGATCAAATTCGGTTGCGATCAAAATCCCTGTATTTTTCTCATAATTTTCGTCTATTTCAGCCTTTGTGAGACATCTTACACAGGGTACATCGCCGTATATATAGTCGGCGTGGGTAGTTCCGTAACAGGGAATATTCCGTCCCGACTGAGCCCATGAGGTGGCATATGATGAGTGGGTGTGGACCACAGAACCTATGTCGGGAAAAGCTTTGTAAAGCTCAAGGTGAGTAGGTGTATCAGATGAAGGATTAAGCCTGCCCTCGACCTTGTTTCCGTCAAGATCCATTACCACCATATCATCGGGTGTCATCACTTCATAGTCGACTCCGCTCGGTTTTATTACAAAAAGCCCGGATGCTTTATCAATAGCGCTTACATTTCCCCATGTAAAGGTTACAAGCTTGTATTTAGGTAAAAGCATATTTGCTTCATATACTTCTTTTTTTAATGCTTCAAGCATAGTCATTCCTCCGTAAAATGAGTTCAGATAATAGCTGCTGCTCTCTCTGCGTCAAGTCCCGCACGGTAGCTTTCCATAAATTTTTCAAACCCTCTGACATCTTCTTTGTCAGGAATGATTTCCTTAATTTCACAGTCACAGAACAC
>X301_European_Hare__coassemble_1566_pt1 | contig 10226 bp, 6 predicted proteins | sample X301_European_Hare__metabat2_high_PE_011 | metagenome-assembled genome bin X301_European_Hare
TGTTGATACACAGCCGCGTATGTCTAGGCGCCTTTGATTTTGTACACGGCAGTTTATGTAGTCTGTTCTCGGACGAAGATGTATCTCAGGATTTTGAACATCTCCGTTTATGTCGAGTGTTTTTGTAAAGACCTGTTTTTGTTCAACGCAGTTTACCTTCTTGTTTTCCGCGGAGCAGTAAAGTATCTTGATGTTTACGGTAAGCTCAAAAGAGATTCGGCTCCCGTTTATGCTCCTCGATGTAACGGCAGGTGTAAAGCTGCATTTAAGTATTCTGAAAATATCAGGATAATAGTCGGGCAGAATAAGATCCCACTCTGCCGACTGCTCACAAGTCGTATCAAGCAAAACCTTTGTACTTGTGATCTTTTCATGGTTTACGAAAAAGTCCATAAGTGTCCTCCCTTGTATTAGCATTTTCTATGAAAGTATATGTAAAGTGAAAAGCCTGTATTCCGAAAAAGATAACAATTTTTTTTGCAAATATTGTGGTGCGGTGTTTACAAAGCCATATATTTTGTGGTATACTATATAATAGTGTGAAAATGACAAGGAGAGACAATATGGCGGAAAATAAGGCATATACTAACGAATCGATCGAGGTATTGGAGGGAGCAGACAGAGTAAGACTCAGACCCGGTGTTATTTTCGGTTCGGACGGACTTGAGGGCTGTAAGCATTCTGTTTTTGAGATACTGTCAAATTCAATAGATGAAGCAAGAGACGGCAGAGGGGATAAAATAATTCTGACTAAATATAACGATAATTCGATAGAGATAGAGGACTTCGGTGCGGGCTGTCCTGTGGATTATAATAAGGTCCAGAAAAGATATAACTGGGAGCTTGTCTACTGTGAGCTGTATGCCGGAGGAAAGTATAAGCAGGACAGTTCTAATTATGAGTTTTCGCTTGGACTTAACGGCCTCGGCGCTTGCGCTACGCAGTATGCCTCGGAGTATATGGATGTTGAGGTTTACAGAGACGGATACAGATATGAGCTTCATTTCGAGAAGGGAAAAAATATAGGCGGACTTAAAAGGGAGCCTTATCAGAGAAGAAGAACGGGAACAAAGACAAAATGGCGTCCTGATCTCGAGGTGTTTACAGACATAAATATAGAGGACGAGTATTTTTGTGAAACGCTTAAGCGGCAGGCGGTAGTTAATCCTAATGTGAAATTTGTTTTCAGGCGTCAGAATCACAAGGGAACCTTTGACGAACAGACATTTGTATATGAAAACGGGATAGAGGACTATGTAAAAGAGGTGGCGGGAAATAATGCCATCACTACGATACAGGCGATTTATGCCGACAGAAAAGGAAAGGACAGGGCTGATAAGGACGAATACAAGGTGAAGCTTGGGGTGGCGTTTGTGTTTACAAAGTCCTTTAGCTTCGCGGAGTATTATCACAATTCAAGCTTTCTCGAACACGGAGGTTCACCGGCTAATGCTGTAAGACAGGCGTTTACCTCTCAGATTGATTCGTATTTAAAGCAAAACGGCAAGTATACAAAAAATGAAAAGAGCATTAAATTTGATGATGTAAAAGACTCGCTCGTGCTGGTTTCAAATTCGTTTTCAACTCAGACATCTTATGAGAATCAGACTAAAAAAAGCATAACAAATAAGTTTATATATGAGTGTATGACGGATTTTCTAAAGCGCTCATTAGAAGTGTATTTTATCGAAAATCCTGATGAGGCGATAAAAATATGCGAGCAGATACTCATTAACAAGAGAAGCCGTGAGAGAGCCGAGCAGACAAGAGTAAGCGTTTCAAAGGCGCTGACTGCAAAAATTGATCTTGCCAATATGGTGCAGAAATTTGTTGACTGCCGAACTAAGGATGTTTCACGTCGAGAGCTTTATATAGTTGAGGGAGATTCTGCGCTTGGTTCGGTAAAGCTCGCAAGAGACGCGGAGTTTCAGGCGGTTATCCCGGTAAGAGGAAAGATACTTAACTGTCTTAAGGCGGACTATTCAAAGATTTTTAAAAGTGAAATAATAACCGATCTTCTGAAGGTACTTGGCTGTGGAGTTGAGGTCAATGTTAAACAGAACAAGGAGCTTTCTTCGTTTAACATTGACAATTTAAGGTGGAACAAGATAGTTATCTGTACCGATGCCGATGAGGACGGATTCCAGATAAGGACGCTGATACTTGCTATGCTTTATCGGCTGACACCGACACTTATAGAAAAGGGATATATTTATATTGCCGAATCTCCGCTTTTTGAGATAACGACTAAGGATAAAACATATTTTGCATATGACGAACGCGAAAAGTCTCAGATACTTCAGATGATAGGAGATACAAAGTACACTTTACAGCGTTCGAAAGGACTCGGTGAAAACGAGCCGGATATGATGTCGCTCACAACGATGAATCCCGATACGAGACGCCTTATTCAGGTGCTTCCGCACGAGGAAAAGGAGCATATGGAATTTATGTTTGAAATGCTTCTTGGAAACGATCTTCAGGGAAGAAAAGAGTTTATCTCGGTAAACGGTCACGACTACATCGAAATGGCTGATATATCTTAATCAAATCGTATGTGATGTTAATTTAAAAGCACCAGTTAAGGAGAAAAACAGATGCCAAAAAAGAAAAGGACACAAGAGAGGATCAAAACCGATCCTATGAAGAATGCTTTTATTGAGGGAGCAGGCGAGGTCGTTGAGGAAAGAATAACAGAAACACTTGAAAAAAACTATATGCCATACGCTATGAGCGTGATAGTTTCAAGAGCCTTTCCGGAGATTGACGGCTTTAAGCCATCCCATAGAAAGCTTTTGTATACTATGTATAAGATGGGTCTTTTGAGCGGGGCGAGAACAAAGTCTGCTAACGTTGTTGGACAGACGATGCGTCTTAACCCGCACGGGGATCAGGCAATCTATGAAACTATGGTGAGAATGTCAAGGGGAAACGGGGCGCTTTTACATCCTTATGTGGATTCTAAGGGTAACTTCGGAAAATCTTATTCGAGAGATATGGCTTTCGCAGCTTCGCGTTACACAGAAGTAAAGCTCGAGCCTATATGTGCGGAGCTGTTTTCCGATATTGACAAGGAAACGGTGGATTTTCAGCCGAATTACGACAATACTATGTTAGAGCCTACCCTGCTTCCGGCTTCATTTCCTTCGATATTGGTAAACTCAAACATAGGAATAGGCGTTTCTATGGCAAGTAATGTGTGCTCGTTCAATCTAAAAGAGCTTTGTGAATCAACGATTATGTATATGAAAAATCCGTCCTATAATCTTCTCGAAACTCTAAAGGGACCAGACTTTTCGACCGGGGCTTTGATGCTTTATAACGAAGAGGAGCTTGAAAAGATTTACAGAACGGGAAAGGGCTCGGTCAAGATCAGGGCAAGGTACTCTTATGACAAAAAGGACAATGTTATAGAGATTACTGAGATACCACCTACAACAACTGTGGAAGCGATAATCGAAAAGATAATTTCACTTATAAAGCTCGGCAAGATAAAGGAGATTCAGTATATCCGTGATGAAACCGACTTAAACGGTCTTAAAATCGCGATAGACCTCAAGCGTGGGATAGACCCCGATAAGCTTATGCAGAAGCTATACAAAACGACCCCGCTTATGGATACTTTTTCCTGTAACTTCAATATACTTGTACACGGTTATCCGAGAGTAATTGGAGTATACGATATTCTCGATGAGTGGATCGCTTTTAGAAAGGACTGTGTAAAGCGCCGGGTAGCTTTCGACCTTAAAAAGAAAAAGGACAAGCTTCATCTTTTAAAGGGACTTGAAAAAATACTCTTAGATATAGACAAAGCTATTAAAATCGTAAGAGAGACGGAAGAGGAGTCAGAGGTTGTTCCGAATCTTATGATAGGCTTTTCAATAGATGAGATTCAGGCGGAATATGTCGCTGAGATAAAGCTTCGCCATTTAAACAGGGAGTATATTTTAAAGCGCACAAAAGAGATCTCAGAGCTTGTTGCGGATATTGCCGATATGGAGGCAATACTCGAAAGCGAGAGAAGAGTTAAGAGCATTATAATCAAAGAGCTTGGCGATGTGTCTAAAAAATACGGTCAGCCGAGAAAAACTGAGCTTTATTTTTCCGGCGACGAGGGTGAGACTGTTGATATACAGGAGGTCGAGGATTATAAATGCACCTTCTTTATGTCGAGAAGCGGATATTTTAAAAAGATAACACCTCAGTCACTCAGAATGGCTAACACACAAAAGCTTAAGGACGGAGATGTTATCACTCAGGAGATAGAGTCGTCAAACAAAGCTGAGCTTTTGTTTTTTACAGATAACGCTACCGTTTACAAGTCAAAGGCTGATGATTTTTCGGATACAAAAGCGTCGGCAATGGGAGATTTTGTTGCGGCTAAGCTTTCGTTTGAACAGGGCGAAAACTGTAAGTATATGGTAGAAACTACCGATTACAGCGGATATATGATATTCGTTTTTGAAAACGGAAAGGTCGCTAAGGTAAGCCTTAATGCTTACAAAACAAAGACGAACCGAAAAAAGCTTGCTAACGCATACGGTTCAAAGTCAAAGCTTGTAGAGGCTTTTCACATTAAGGAAGATACATTTTTAATGCTTAAATCCACAAATGAGCGGATGATTATTTTTAATACAGGAATGATACTTCCAAAGGCTACAAGAGATACAATAGGAGTAAATGCCTTGACACTCAAAGGGAAAAACCTTCTTGAAAAGGCATTCATAATAGATGAGGAAAAGGCTCAGGAGCTAGGGAAATACAAGGTCAGAAATATTCCTGCCGCAGGCTCGTTTGCAAAAGACCTTGAGGATCCCGATCAGCTTACATTTTAATTTAGGGAGGCTTAAGCTATGATTTGTCCTAAGTGCAAAACAAACAATTCATCAGATGAAAAGTTCTGCATAAACTGCGGAGCTGAGCTTGTGGTGACTAACAGTGTAAAAAAAGAGGATAATGATCCACAGAATATATGGTTTAAGTCTAAAAATAAAAAGGCAATGATCATAGGGGTGTGCATTATTGCCATAATAGTTATAGTGCTTATAGCGGTTTTGATTATTGAGTTTTCAAAAAGTGAAAGCGAACAAAAGGCTCAGATATTGTCTAAGACCATTGGACATTCTACCGATGAGGTCTTAAAGCTAAGCGATCTTAACCTTTCTGATAAATCGACATATTCCGGTGTAAGCGATTATATCAAGTTTTCTTATATATGTGAGTCAGCAGATACCGTAAAGGCGGACGGGGTGGTTATGCCAAAGTGGCTCATAACCGTTATGGCGGATAATGATAAGGTCTCATCGGTAGTGCATTATGACTTTACCGTTATGGAGGAAAGCTACAAGGGAATTGAAACGGACGGTGAGATAAAGCTTTCTAAGTTTTCAAAGGGAGATAAGTTTTCAAGAGTTAAAAATGAAATTGATATTGATCCTTATACTGTCGAGTATAAGGGAGATGATACCGAGGTTTATACATATAAATACTACTTCCTCGATACAGCCGAAAATGAACAGGCAAGAGCTCTTACCGTTGAGGTAAAGGACGGAGAATATATTTCTTCAAAGGTCAAAACAGTGTATCCTGCGGGACTTTAAAATACAGGACAAATTATGTATCATATGGCAAGGTTTTGCATAAGCATTTATAACAGCGGCATATGTACATAGACAAATGTAATTTGTTTTCGGGAGAGTCCCGTTATCTAAAGTCTCATATTTTGCTGCTTGTAAAATTATTAACATTTTAGTCGCAAAACATCAAAGTATGTAATATATCACAAAAACCGTGTGTTTAATTATTACAGAAATAAAACAAATTATTGCTAAAAGTCTACAATTAACCCGAAAATATTGACTAAATAAGCCTTAGTTGATAAAATACATATAATAGAAAAGCTGTGGATACTTTGGTATTATGTTGCCCTTCGTCTGTCAGGCGATGGGTATGATTTTGCTTTTAGCTTATAATCTTTTGATGTTATATCACATAAGATCATACTGTGATTTGCTGTGATCAAAGATGGGTAACGACCCTGATCGAATGGAGGACTTTATGGATTATTCAAAGGAGCTTTGTATGGGCTGTATGAATAAGCTTAATGAAGACGGAAGCTGTGACTATTGCAGCTATTCTTCTGATTCACCATATATAAAGATATATCTTCCGCCAAAAACCACGCTTGACGACAGGTATCTTGTCGGAAAGGTGCTGTCTTACAATGGCGAGGGAGCTTCTTATATCGGATATGATATGATGAATGACGAAAAAGTCGTGATTCACGAATATATGCCTGAAAGCCTTTGTACAAGAAACAGCGGCAGCAATAAGGTGATCGTATCTTCTCAAAGCATTGATAAATACAAGACATATATGGCGGAGTTTGCTGAGCTTAACAAGATCCTTTCAAGAATGAGAAATCTCTCAAATATAGTTCCTGCAACGGATATGTTTGCCGCAAATAATACGATGTATGCGGTATCTCCTTATATAGAGGGTATTACTCTTAAAAAGTTTTTAAAGTCGGGAAACAAGCTTACATGGGCACAGGTCAAAAGACTGTTTCCTCCGATTTTCACAACTCTCGGGCTTATACACAATGCCGGAATAATCCACGGTGGGATCTCGCCCGAAAATACGCTTTTAACTACTAAGGGAGAGATAAAGCTCATCGGCTTCAGTATAACTTCGGCAAGGATTGCTGACGGCGACCTTACGGCGGACCTTAATCCCGGATATGCTGCGCCTGAGCAGTATCGGGGAACAGACTGGCTTGGTACATACACAGATGTTTACGGTATGTGTGCCGTGATTTACAAGATACTCTCTCTATCTGCTCCGCCCAGCGCGATAAGACGCCAGAATGTTGATAACATTTCACCGCTGTGGCAGATAAACCCCGATGTGCCAAGGCATATCTCTGATGTTATAATGCAGGGACTCTGTCTTGATTATAAAGAGCGTATACAGACGATAACCGAGCTTGTTACAAAGCTTTTTGAACAGACTACGCTTGTTGAGCATGAAAAGGGCTCAACACAGCTTATCACTAAGCAGGAGAGTGAAAATCCCCCGGTAAAAAAGCGTCAGGAGATAAATTTTGACGAATCGGAAGATGAGGAGGACGGCGACGAGAACAAGACTAATCTTTTAAAGACTATCACAACAGCAGTCGTGTTGGCTGTTATAGTTGGAATAGGACTTTATCTTCTTGCAAGTATGTTTACTCCGGAGTCATCTAATAATGAAAGCTCAGCCATAGTACAGACTGAAACCATTGCTCCTTCTTCACAGGCAACTACACAGCCGTTATCACACGATGTGACCGATCAGACGAATAATGAGGAAGATACCGAAGCAACGAGCGAGATGGATTACGGACAGGGAGCGATTATGCCTAATCTTGTGGGACTCAGCTATCAGGGAGTTAAGGAATCTATCGAAAACGATTTTTATGTTGAGACGGTTGATGTAACAAGCGATGAGTATGATGAGGGTGTTATCGTAAGTCAGAGCATTCCTGCCGATGTTGAGTATAATCCTACGGGAGGACTAACTCTTAAGCTTGAGATAAGTGTCGGAAGCGGAAAGGTTTCATTGCCGAGCTACGAGGGAATCACATCAAACGATTACTTTGCTATGCTCAATGAAAGTAAGATCTCTTATATATACGAATATGAGTACAGCGATTCTGTTGAGTACGGCTTTATAACAAGAGTTGTTTCAGGAGATAAAACTCTTAAACCCGGTGATGATGTGAACATTGTTGAAAATGAGCAGGTCACAGTTTATATTTCGTCAGGTATAAGTCAATAACGACAAAAGTTTTAGACAATGTATAAAATGATTTTGTATTGACTTTTTAGAAAAATGTGTTAATATGATATTTAGAGGGTATTACCTTTTTTGAGTTTTCAATGTATCAGGAGGATGAAAGAATGTCAAAGACAATAGGAATTTTGACAAGCGGTGGAGATGCACCCGGAATGAATGCTGCTGTAAGGGCAGTCACAAGAGCGGCTCTTACAAAGGGTATGAAGGTTTTGGGAATATTAAGAGGATATAACGGACTTATAAACGGCGATATTATTGAGATGAACGCTAGAAGCGTTTCTGGTATAATCCAAAGAGGAGGAACTATTCTCTATACTGCGAGATGTCTTGAGTTTAAAACTCAGGAGGGAGTTAAAAAGGCAGTAGATAAATGTAAGGAGTTAGGACTTGACGGAATTGTTGTCATAGGCGGGGACGGCTCGTTTCGAGGAGCTGCCGATCTTTCTGCCCACGGAGTACCTTGTATAGGACTTCCGGGAACAATAGATAATGACATCGCCTGTACAGAGTATACTATCGGTTATGATACCGCAATGAATACTGCTATGGAGATGGTAGATAAGCTTAAGGATACGACACAGTCTCATGACAGATGTTCGGTTGTAGAAGTTATGGGAAGAAACGCAGGTTACATAGCGGTGAATGTCGCTGTTGCTGTTGGAGCAGAGGCGGCTATTGTAGTTGAAAAAGGATTTGACATTGACGCAATTATAAAGAATATTCTTGACAATCGTTCCAGCGGAAAGACTCACTCCGTTTTAATAGTTGCTGAGGGAATAGGAAATGCTGGACAGATAGCAAAGGATATTGAGGAAAAGACGGGAATCGAATCAAGGGCGACGATTTTGGGTCATGTTCAGAGAGGCGGTTCGCCGACGGTTCGTGACAGAGTTGTTGCAACGCAGATGGGATACCATGCTGTTGAACTGCTGGAAAAGGGTATTGGCAACAGAGTAGTAGGTCTTAAGGATAATAAGGTTTACGATGTTGATATACAAGAAGCTCTTTCGATGAAGAAACCTTTTGAGGACGAGCTTTATAAAATCTTAAACGACACGGCTTATTAAAAAAATATATCGCATTACAGAGTAGAAAACCAAGCGTTAAGTGTTAACAGACGGGGAGTTGCTGTTTAAACGAAAAGCTTTTGCTTGCGGTTTGGTTTTCGCATCCCGCTGAATGCATACTGAAGCTTTTCATTTTGCTCCAATATGCACAAGGCATATTTTTAGGAGGTATTAAAATGAAAGGCTTTTTTAATTTGTTTAAAGACTCGGCTGCGGAGCTTAGAAAGGTAAGCACTCTTACGGTGTGCGGCGTTTTGATGGCACTTTCAATAGTGCTTAGAAATATGGCGATAAATATCACCGCCGATCTAAGAATAACAGTTTCGTTTATTGGAATTATGGCTATCGCAATGCTGTACGGTCCTGTTGTCTGTATAATCTCAAATATCGGAGTTGACATAATAGGATATATTTTGGACGGATATAAGGCCAGAGATTATAACTTCGGACTTCTTTTAGTAAAAATTATAATCGCACTTATTTACGGAATATTCCTTTACAAAAAGACAACGGGAAAGTCTATTGTTATTTCGGGTATTATATCAAGAGTGATAGTTGTTCTGCTTTGTAATCTTGTGCTAAATTCGGCGGTGCTTTATTATTGTTATACCAACAGGAATTTTCCGTTTATGTCAGCTTCGGAATGGACGGCTTTTCGGATATGGTTTACGCCGAGGCTTATTAAAAACTGTGTAATGCTTCCGATAGAGATAGTTATGATCTCGTTTTTCCTTCCTGTAATTTCTCAGGCATATAAGAGGATATTTAAAAAAGCAACAGTTTAAAATGTGACCAAGATAATTTCTAAGAAAGGATTTTTAATATGACAGACATAGGATTTATAGGCGCCGGCAATATGGGCTTTGCTATAATAAAAGGAATTTCTAAGAGTGAGCTTTGTAAAGGTACTGAAAATAATGTTTCTCTTTACGCTTTTGACAAGGATCCTCAAAAGCTTGCAAGGCTAAATAAATATAATGTTTGCTTATGCGCTTCCGCTGCGGAATTGGCAAAAAAATGTAAGTATGTAGTGCTTGCGGTAAAGCCTCAGCAATTAGACGAGGTGTTAGATGAAATAGCTGAGTGCATAACAGAAAACAGCGTTATAGTGTCAATATGTGCCGGAATAACGGATGAGTATATATCATCAAAAACAATGCCCGGGGCTAAGGTGATTCTTGTTATGCCAAATACTCCTCTGTTGTTAGGGGAGGGAGCTACCGCACTTTCAAGGTCAGAAAATGTAAGCGATGATGAATTTTCTCTTGTATGTAAAATTTTTGGTTCAAGCGGTGAGTACGCAGTTATTTCAAAGGACAAAAT
>X301_European_Hare__coassemble_1591_pt1 | contig 9994 bp, 8 predicted proteins | sample X301_European_Hare__metabat2_high_PE_011 | metagenome-assembled genome bin X301_European_Hare
GAAGAATGTACGTTTGCGTACATTTTTTCCTGATTTTGCGCTGTTAGTAGAGGGACATAAAAATCCAAAAAAACAAAGTTAACTAAACAGCTGAAACAAGTAGTTACTTATCTTCATATTTTATAAGATTTAACCCCGGCTTAATATCTGAATGGTACCTCCCTTTTACCGGGCAGCATATGTTGCAGTTAAAAGATCTGATTTAAAGATTGATTAAGTTTTGCTTAAAAGTCAAGATCAAACCAATCAGACAAAACAATAAAACGCCTTATTAGCTTACAAGTCTTTAGATATATTTGTTAATCATTTTTAACAATTTACAGAAAATTTATTGATTTTTTACAATAGTTAATGACAATAAACAAAATATGTGATATAATTAAAATAGATAATTAAATCCGAATACTTAAAAACTTATTATTAAGAGGGGAATAATTATGAAGAGATTGTGCTTTGCGGTTTTAGCGAGAAGCATAGACGAATCCTACCCTACCGATGTTTTGGAGGGAATTATTACTCAGGCATATTCTCTCGGCTGTGATATTGCTGTTTTCAGTATGTTTGATGAGAATAATTATCTTCCTGAAAACTTTGACGGAGAAAAAAATATTTATAAGCTGATAAACCCTGAAAAATTTGATGGGTTTATGATCCCCGGCGCACTGTTTAACGATTCCGATCTGAGAAGTGAGCTGTTTGAAATGCTTAAAAACACTGGAAAACCTGTTGTAAGTGTTGACTATTCAACAGATTTGTTTCCTTGTGTTTTAAAGGACGAAAAGACTCCGTTTAAGGATATTATCTCACATCTTACCGTTGTTCATGGCTTTACCGACATAATGTGCCTTACAGGCCTTAAGGACACCTTTCAGGCGGAAGAAAGACTTACGGCATATAAGGAATTTATGGCAGAGCGCGGGCTGAAGATAAGAGAAGACCGCTGTATATACGGTGATTACTGGGCAGATGCAGCTTATAAGCTTGCGGAAAATATACACATTGGAAAAATTAAAAAGCCGGAGGCGCTTGTCTGTGCCAACGACAGAATGGCTATGTTTTTCATTGAAAGATTTACACAGCTTGGACATAAGGTCCCTGAAGAGATAGCTGTTGTCGGATATGACGGTATACCCGAGTCAAGAGACAATGTCCCTACTATTTGCACATATAAAGTCCCGGATGCTCAGGTAGGAGCGGAAGGGTGCGCCAAGCTTTACGAGATAGTGACCGGAAAAAAGTGTGAAACAATAAATCTTCACAGCGGCTTTGTAATTGAGGGAGAAAGCTGCGGCTGTCTTGAGGACAATTCGGAAAATGTCCGTGAGATGCGAAAGCGCATAAGACACGAGCAGATATGCAGAGAGTTTTTCCGCACGGCAAATATGTTCGAGTGCCTTGCTAACGCCGCAACTATGAACGACTTTATAGATCATCTTCAGAAAACACCGTATATCTTCGGTGCGGGAGATAATGAATACGCTTACGATCTTTGCCTTTGTAAGGACTGGGACTCTCTTGATTCACAGAACAACTATATAAAGGTAGGCTATTCAAACCAAATGCTTGCCTCCTGCAGAGATGTTGATAAGCGCTTTACTTTTGATGCAAAAGAGGTTTTCCCGCCGATGTGGGAACAAAGAGATGTACCTAACACATTTTTCTTTTTCCCTGTTCATTTCAACAACAGATGTCTCGGATTTTCTGTCGTATGGCAAAGCGCATCAAATGTAGTCTGCGGAAAGACCTTCTGGGATTGGCACAAGGCACTTACTAACGGTCTTGAGTTTCAACGCACAAAGATATGCCTTGAAAGCCTTAACCACATAACCTATTTAAACTCGATAAAGGATAAGCTTACCGGGATCTACAATCGAAGAGGATATGACAAGTACGCCGATGAGTTTATGCAAAGCGCAAAACAACAGGGCAAAAAGTTTATGCTTATTTCCTGTGATATGGACGGCTTAAAATACATAAACGATACCTTCGGACACCTCGAAGGTGATGTTTCACTAAGAATAATCGCAAACGGATTAAGCTATGTATGTTTAAACAACGAGATCTGTGCAAGAGTCGGAGGCGATGAGTTTGTAGTTATCGGATACGGAGATTACACAGAAAAGTCGGCTCTCGCTATGATAGATCAATTTGAAAAGTATCTGAAGCGTTATAATGACGCAAATGACAACAAGTATACGGTAGAAGCTTCAACAGGCTTTGTCATCTGCGATATAAACGATGATACCGAGCTTGAAGATGTTTTAAAGAAAGCTGACAAGCTTATGTATGAAAACAAATTTTCAAAGCCTAACAGGCACAAAAGATAAAATCTACATATATCAGCCGGCTATTCGGTCGGCTGATATTTTTAGCCTTTAGCCCTTTACAGCATAATTAAAGCGACCGAAAGTTATCACGGTCGCTTATCATTACGAATTTAAGTTTTATAAATATCAAAATACCCTATTCATATAAATTTTACTTGTTAAGTCTTGCCTCAAGACCTTCAAGCTGAGCTGACATTTCCTTTGGAAGTCTGTCGCCGAACTGCTTGTAAAACTCCTTTATATCCTCGACCTCAGCCTTCCAGAGATCCTTATCCACATCAAGAAGAGTATCAAGCACCTCAGGAGTTACCTCGTCCTCGATTCCTTCAAGATTGAGGTCCTCAGGCTTTGGAAGATAACCGATAGCAGTCTCTTCAGCACCAACTGTGCCCTCACATCTTCTTATGATCCAGTCGAGAACTCTCATATTGTCTCCGAAGCCCGGCCAGATGAAGTTGCCCTCATCATCCTGCTTAAACCAGTTTACATTGAAGATCTTAGGAGCCTTATCACCGAGCTTTTCGCCCATTTCTACCCAGTGTGCCCAGTAATCAGCCATATGGTATCCGCAGAAAGGCTTCATAGCCATCGGGTCGTGACGAAGCACACCGACAGCTCCTGTTGCCGCTGCTGTCGTTTCAGAAGAAACTACCGAGCCCACAAAGGTTCCGTGATTCCAGTCAAACGATTGATATACAAGCGGAGTGGTCTTTGCTCTTCTTCCTCCGAAGATTATCGCTGAGATCGGCACACCCTGAGGATTGTTAAACTCAGGTGAAATACAAGGACAATTTACAGCAGGTGCGGTAAAGCGTGAGTTTGGATGTGCAAGCGTATTGCCTTGTGCAACATACTCCGGACCGTTTACCTTAGCGCCCTTCCACTCGGTAGCGTTAACAGGAGGATTCTTGTCAAGCTTCTCCCACCAAACCGTCATATCGTCGTTGTTAATTGCAACATTTGTGAAAATCGTATTCTTCTTAGTTGATTCAAGGGCATTGTGATTTGACTTATCATTTGTTCCCGGAGCTACTCCGAAAAATCCGTTTTCAGGATTTATGGCGTAGAGTCGTCCGTCCTCACCCTGCTTCATCCAAGCTATATCATCTCCGACAGTCCATACCTTATATCCCTTTTCAGTATATGTCTTAGGCGGAATAAGCATAGCAAGATTTGTCTTTCCGCAGGCAGACGGGAAAGCCGCAGTAATGTACTTTACCTCACCGTCCGGCTTTTCAACACCGAGTATCAGCATATGCTCTGCCATCCAGCCCTCGTTCTTTCCCTGGAATGACGCAATTCTTAAAGCAAAGCATTTTTTACCGAGAAGCACATTTCCGCCGTATGCGGAATTTATCGACCATATAGTGTTGTCCTCAGGGAACTGTACTATATATCTGTTCTCAGGGTCAACCTGAGCTTTTGAATGAAGACCTCTTACAAAGTCATTTGACTCATCTCCGAGATTTTCAAAAGCCTTTGCTCCCATTCTTGTCATTATATCCATATTCAAAACTACATAGATAGAATCTGTTATCTCTACTCCGACCTTAGCAAGCGGCGAGCCGATAGGTCCCATTGAATAAGGAATAACATACATAGTTCTTCCCTTCATAACACCGTCATACATAGGAGTGAGCTTTGCATACATCTCCTTTGGATCACACCAGTTATTTGTCGGACCCGCGTCCTCCTTGTTTCTCGTACAGATAAAGGTTCTGTCCTCTACTCTTGCAACATCATTAGGAAGAGTTCTGTGATAAAGACATCCCGGAAGCTTTTCCTGATTAAGTCTTATCATCTCTCCGCTTTCACAAGCCTCATCTCTTAAAGCTTCAAGCTGTTCATCGCTTCCGTCGATCCATACGACCTTATCCGGCTTTGTAAGAGCGATCATCTCTTCTACCCATGAGTTTACATTTGGGTTTTTTGTCAAACCAGCCATTACTATTTCTCCTCTCATAACAATAAATTGAATATCGAGCACCAAAACAATGCTTGATTTTTCCTTTTACATTATACTTTGTTTTCCGCTTGTTGTCAACCGTTAATTCGTTAAAAAAATAACAATTATCCCGTGAGTTTCAATAATATCAGGCAATCCGATAATGAAAATATTTCCGTCATTCCACGAGTGAGTTTATCTCTTCAAGTGTAAGAGACGGGAACAGCGCTAGATTGATGCCCGAGGAAATGAGCTTTGAAGCTCTTGAAATAATCCGATCAATATCTTTTGGAGCAACGCTTAATGAACGATAGCTTTTATCCGCCTTTTGCTTAAAAATATGTTCGGCTATCGTTTGCATATCTACGACCGTCGGCACGCCGATAGCTATTGTAGGAACTCCGAGAGTGCTTTTTGAAAGCTCAGCGCGTGAATTCTGTACACCGCTTCCGGGCGATATTCCCGTATCTGTAAGCTGTATCGTTTTAGCAAGATTATCAAGCTCCGCACAAGCAAGAGAATCCACTACAATAACTGCGTCCGGTAAGACAGACTTTACTATTGCGCCTACCGCCTCGGCTGTTTCGATTCCTGTTTCTCCCATCACACCGGGTGATAGTACACTTACCTTTGACATATTCTCTGTAACTAGGTCGGGCGCCAGATTATGGATGTGGCGTGTTGCAAATATATGCTCTGATGTGTCAACGCCCAAACGGTCAGGAGTTATTTCCCTGTTACCGAGCCCCACAACAAGTATATTTTCAGCGCCGTTTATGAGTTCAATTATCACCTCAGACAAAACTCTCGCGCGCTCATAGAACTGATTGGAATGGGTATTAAGCGTTGTATCAGAGGTAAGTGTAATGTACTTCCCTTTTGGCTTACCTATCTGATGAGCGGCTTCTTCGGAGATTATTTCGGTTTCGGTAACGGTAAGGTCACTTTTTGTTGACTTTTTTGATGTTACACCTTTATAATTGTTATTTTCGGTGATTTCCACAGCTAAATCAGTGCGTATAGACATATAATTCCTTCCTTTGAAAAAAATTTGAAAAAAGACTTGCAATTTTCTGTCTTTTATGTTATTATACCAGTTGAGACTTGTTTTATGAATCAGCCGCATTTCCTCTCAGTCTGCGGCGATATTCACTGAATAAGTGATATTAAGGTGTATGAGGAGGGAAACGGTATGCCAAATATTAAGTCTGCTAAGAAGAGAGTTAAGGTTATTGAAACTAAAACTCTAAGAAACAAGATGATAAAGTCTGACCTTAAGACCGCTCTTAAAAAGGCTGAGTCAGGCGATGCAAACGATGTTAAGGCTGCTATCAAAAAGGTTGATATGGCTTGCTCTAAGGGCGTTATGCACAAGAACAAGGCTGCCAGAAAGAAGTCGCAGCTTATGAAGCTTGCTAAATAAGATCAGAAATTAAATCGTAGCTTAAAACCCCGGAATGTTTTATCTCGGGGTTTTGTGTTTTTAAATGCAAGCTTTTGTTAAAATAAAAATTGCACACCCTGAAATAATCAAGGTGTGCAGGCGTTCATGGTAACTTATCGGGAAGCCGAAGCTGTTGTGGAACGGTACAACCGTACCCTTGCCGAGTGGGAGCGCAAGGCAAAAGAAAGCCGCAGACCCGCTGCAAAAAAACGGTATTCCCCGCCTGAACGAGAGAGCGCCCGAAACAGGCTCAGACATTTGCAAGGGCAAGGCAGACGGCAGAAACCACGAGAAAAATCCTTTGACAGAGAAAGGTAACTTCCAAACAGAAACCAACACCGCCGAGCGGTTAAGCTGGCGGTACTTACATAGAGAGAAATCGAGCCGATGAGTTGTGAAAAATGTCACAAGTTAATCGGCTCTGCGTCTAATGCGTCTGGCTCTTTGATGACGGTTACCAGCAAATTCTTTACTTTAATCACTTTTTCCTGTTTACATTTTGGACAGTATAGAGGGTAGTTCTTGAGAATGGTATCTTTTCTCATTCTGTCACGGGTTTTGCTCCTAAAACAGGGCAACTTATCCATTCTGTTTTAGACATTAACACCACCTTATTATTTCAAAAGTTGTATTTTAAAATATAATAGTAGTTCCTCGTTACATCGACTTTATCTCCGCTTATCATGGTCAAAATAAATTTCATTGAAAGTGTCGGCGTAATTTTTACTACTTTATTTTTGCTTTTGCTACTTGCCTATTAGATTGTAATTGATTGCTGTTTTCAAATTACTGCCATATGTGGCATTAGCATAAATGACTTCCTCTTTATAAATTTATAACTTTTTTACTTCGTCTCTACACCTTCCCAATCCTTTAAGAATCTTTCGATTCCTATATCGGTTAGAGGATGCTTTATCATCTGCTTGATAACAGAGAATGGGATAGTAGCTATGTCACATCCAAGACGTGCTGCCTGTGTAACATGGATAGGATTGCGGATAGAAGCGGCAATTATCTCTGTCTCAATTCCCTGAGCGTCAAATATGTCTACGATTTCCTCAATGAGATTCATACCCTCCATACCGATGTCATCAAGTCTTCCCAAAAACGGTGAAACATATGTAGCTCCTGCTTTTGCTGCTAGAAGCGCCTGCGCAGCAGAGAAAATCAGGGTAACATTTGTCTTGATACCCATTTCTGTAAGTCTTTTACAAGCCTTTAGTCCCTCTGCACACATAGGGAGCTTGATTACAATGTTCGGGTGGATCTTTGATAACGGGATAGCCTCTTCTACCATCTTGTCCGCTTCAAGTGAAATAACCTCTGCGGAAATAGGTCCGTCAACTATTTCTGTGATCTCCTTTACTACCTCTTCAAAAACCCTTCCCTCTTTTGCGATAAGCGATGGGTTTGTGGTAACACCACAGATAACTCCGAGATCATTAGCCTCTCTGATTTCGGCAACATTAGCCGTGTCAATAAACAGTTTCATATTATTTTGTCCTTTCTGTATTATTATTTGATACGCCTTTTTCAAAGCGCTAATATATTAAATTAAAGTGTCGAAAGCTTTTCAAACTTATCCTTAAGAACAGGGTAAATCTCTCTGTAAAGCTGATAGTATTTCTCGTATTTAGGAACTCTCTCTGCATCCGGCTGCTGAGTTTTATTTATCTTTATTACCGCTTTGCAAGCCTCAGGAACTGTTGAGTAAATTCCTGCTCCGACAGAAGCCAGGAGCGCAACTCCTAAAGCAGGTCCTTCTTTTGATTCAAGCGTTTTTACCGGACAATCATAAAGATCCGCAAGCATAGAACGCCAGAGTGGCGATGAGCCACCGCCTCCACAAGCCATCATATCGCTGATATTTATTTTCATTTCCCTGAAAACTTCAACACAGTCTCTCAGAGAGTACGAAACTCCCTCCATTACCGCACGAAGCATATCCTTCTTTGTGTGCATTGCCGAAAGTCCGAAAAATACTCCTCTTGCATTAGGGTCGAGATGCGGCGTTCTCTCTCCCATAAGATATGGAAGGTACAAAAGTCTGTTAGATCCTACTTCAACAGTTTCCGCTTCCTTATCCATAAGATAATATTCGTCTACACCCATAAGCTTTGCTACATCCTTTTCACTCTGACAGAAGTTGTCTCTAAACCACTTGAGCGAAAGTCCAGCACCTTGTGTAACACCCATAACATGCCATGTATTAGGAACTGCTGCACAGCAGGTATGCACTCTTCCCAGCGCATCTATCGAAATATTAGAGGTGTGAGCAAATACGACTCCTGATGTGCCTATTGTTGTAAATGCCTTTCCGTCCTCGACAACTCCCGTTCCGACAGCGGCGGCAGCATTGTCTCCTGCACCACCTACTACGATAGTTCCCTCATTGAGCCCTGTAAGCTCAGCAGCTTTTTTTGTTAGCGTTCCAGTAACCTCACAGCTTTCATAAACTCTTCCAAGCAAGCTCTTATCTATTTCAAGAGTATCAAGTATCTCATCAGACCAACAGCGATTTGGAACATCTAAAAGCTGCATACCTGACGCATCAGATACCTCGGTAGCATACTCACCTGTCAATATAAACCTTATGTAGTCCTTAGGAAGGAGAATATGGCGGCATCTTTCAAAATTCTGCGGCTCATTATTTTTTACCCACAGAATTTTAGCTGCCGTCCAACCGGTAAGAGCAGGGTTAGCTGTAATCTCAATAAGCTTCCTCTCACCAAGCTTTGCATTCATCTCGCCGACCTCTTTAGCAGTTCGTTGGTCGCACCAGATAATAGAATATCTAATAACCTCATTATCCTTATCAAGCATAACAAGACCATGCATTTGTCCCGAAAGACCTATTCCTTTTATATCGTCTTTTGATACACCGCTTTCAGTAACTACCGCCTTTATGGTATTAACAGAAGCGTCCGCCCAATCCTTAGGGTTCTGTTCTGCGTATCCGTTTTTCGGCTGATACATAGGATATTCGATAGTTTTTGAAGCAATTACCTTACCTGACTCATCGAATAAAACGGTTTTTGTTCCGCTTGTACCTATATCTACACCGATAATATATGCCATCTAAACGCACCTCCGCTTATAAAATTTGTCAATTATATTTTACACCATAAAACATAGTTTTGTCAATGGATTTTAGATTCATAAAATATGCTTTATAAGCTTTTAATCAGTATTACATAAAACATCTATTTGTAACCTTATGTAGTTTTATGCCATATATTAGGATAAGAAGTAGAAATTTCTTTTAAAGACAAGACGGACAAAATTATAACGACCGGCAAACAGATAAAATCAAAGACATATACACTATGAAAGGAGAAACAATGGAAATATTTGAAAAAGGTATCTTTGACAGATTCGGCAAAGAGATCACAGATGCAAAAAAGCCCTTTTGCAAAGGAGAATGTCCTCAGCCAAAGGGTGAATTTCCCACCTACACGCCATTGGCGATAGCATATGTTCCGTTTCAGGAATGGGAAAAAACATACGATGAACAGGCGGCTTTATGCAGAGGTACGATTTTTCCGTCGCTTGATAAGCCGTTTATAGGAGAGGAGGCTGTTAAAGGTGGATGCAAAGAATAAGCTTTTAAACAAAATAAGGCAGTATTATTTTTCTTTGGTAGAAGCAAACCTTTATCTTGACAGTCATCCTACCTGCAAGGATGGGCTTGCATACTTTAAAAAGTACAAGACCCTTTACGAAGAAGCAAAGGAAGAATATGAGAAAAAGTACGCTCCGCTTGATTTACTCAGCGGCATAAAAGATGACATGTGGGCTTGGGCATCCGAGCCATGGCCTTGGGAAGGGAGTGAAAACTAATGTGGGAATATAAGAAGAGACTTGAATATCCTGTAAAAATTAAAAATCCAAACCCGGCTCTTGCTAAGGTTATCATCAGCCAGTTAGGCGGACCTGACGGCGAGTTGGGTGCAGCTATGAGGTATCTTAATCAGCGGTATGTTGCGCCTTGTAATCAGGTCAAAGCAATACTGAGCGATATAGGTACCGAAGAACTTGCACATATGGAGATAGTTTCGGCGATTTTGTACCAGCTTACAAAAGGACTATCTATCAAGGAAATCAAAGAATCAGGATTTGATACCTATTTTGTAGATCACACTACCGGCATATATCCACAGGCTGCTTCCGGAACACCGTTTTCAGCCCTTACCTTCCAGTCAACCGGTGATCCAATTACAGATTTAACGGAAGATCTTGCTGCTGAACAAAAAGCCAGATTGACCTATGATAATATCC
>X301_European_Hare__coassemble_1594_pt1 | contig 9958 bp, 6 predicted proteins | sample X301_European_Hare__metabat2_high_PE_011 | metagenome-assembled genome bin X301_European_Hare
TCCATAGACGGATAAATAGTTACTCCGTTGTCATTACCGTATTTTATGAGATCCTCAAGGTCACCGTTTCCTCCGACTGTCGATGATGCCGAAGCTGATGTTGAAATCTTTCTGTCAATGGACTTTGATGTCCAGTCGTTGTATGCGGCGATAATATCCGTAGCGCCTGCATCCTTCAATTTTTTAAGGATCTTCTGAGCTTGTTCAAAGGTAGTTATTTCCGTCTGAAGATCAAATGGGATTCCCAAAATTGATTTTGCTTTTATAACTCCGCCAAAGAAGTCAACATAAAGATTTGTACCGTCAGACACATTAGGCTCCATCTTAGTTTTATCCACAAAGTAGTCGCGGTAAACCTTAGCAACATCAGCGTAGTTTACCTCTTCCTTACTTGCCAACGGATAGTAAGTGACCGCCAGCGTTCCGGCTTTGATTTTTCCCTTTTCAAAAACCTTCAGAGCCGCATTTTCACCGCTCAGCTCAAAGTCGTCAGAGCCTCTTACTTCAAAGTCATAGTAAAGTGAGTTGTATGTCTGATTTCCCTGTCCGTTGATCTGAGCGTTTATCGAACAGTCTGCATCTCCTTGAGTTGCGATAGCCACAAGAGCCTTATTTCCTGAAACATGTGCGCCTAGCGGCATATATGCCTGTTCCATAGTTCTTGGAGCCTGAAGCGGAACATTTGTGTAATTTCTTCCGTAAATCTTCTGTGAATAAACGGTAGCGTAATTACCTTTTCCGTTGTTGTAATTTATAACAGCGCCGGTTCCGTCGGGGATTATCATATATCCCTCAACAGGCTTTTCATTTTCATCTGTTGCCGGAACAGCTCCGAAGTAAGGTGTAAGCTGAATATCCGTTATAACAAGACCGCCGCCTTCTTCCTCAGCCTTTTTCTCCTCAATTTTTGAGGTGTCACAGGATACCGTCAGCTTTCCATCCTCAAGAGTGTAATCGACCGGTATAACAAATCCCTCTTTACTGAAGCTGTATAAAATCGACAGTCCGTTGTCATTTACGGTTATCGTTGTGTCTGCCGTATGACTTCTCTTGGAGTGTGTTCCAGAATAAACGGTAGATGTTGTTCTGCTTTCACGGTTTCCGTAAGAAACTACCAATCCCGACTGAAGCTGTTGTCTCTGAGCCGTTTTCATAAACGGATTTCTTGCTGAAGGATCTAACACCGTATTATCCGCTTCTGTATTTATCGGTGTGCTCCACCAGTAATTTTTCTGTCCGTTTCTCTCGTCTAAAAGACAAATCCTTGCGTTTTCCTCGTCATAGTAAAGCGAGATGTCTCCGTCCTTTACCGCAAGCTTGCAGGCCTTAAATGCCTCCTCATCGGAAACCTTATCAGGAAGCTCATCTTCAGCCTCTTTTTGTTCCTCCTTGCTTGCCGATTCATTACTGCTGCCCTGCTCAGAAGTTGTGCTTTCCTTAGCAGCGTCATCTTCAGCAAACGCGTTCATAAGCGTACCGACCGGTAAAAGCATAGTAACTACTATTGCACACGCTATCAGTCTTTTGATTTTATCCTTATGCATAATAATTACCTCCTTAACCCCTGATACGATATGTTATTTCCGTGTAGATCTGATAGAAGAATGCGTATACCTGCTGGAACAGGCTTATAAGAAGCACCGCCAAAAACAGGATTATGAGCATCGCTACCAGTGTCAGAACTATTGATAACAGAGTTTTTGAAAACGAGTACTGATGAACAGCTTTCATTCCCTGTATCATCAGTACGACCGACCAGCCAAGTCCTATGTACTCGACTGTGTTGATCCACACAGATTCATCAAGCGTCATAAAGTTCGACAGGAATACGCCTATGTAAGTTCCGACTATGTACGGCACAAGTGCGTAAGCCGAGTTAATACAAACTCTCTTCATTGTACCCTCTCCGTCGAGAAGCGTACATATTGACCAGTTTCCGATTACCCATGTCGCAAAGTAAACGACTGACTGAACTATAAGCGGTACAACATTGAATATCTCCTGATTTCCTTTTGTGTACTGAAATCCTCTAAGTCTTGCGCTCACCACCATTGCAACAAACAACAGCCCGACAATTATAAAGGCGTATTTTAACGAACCTTTTTTCTTCCAACGAAGATCCTCAAAGCCTTCGACCGGATGGAAAACAACATGCTTGATCCAGCCCAATTCTGAAAATTCATACATTGTTATTTTCCTCCTTTCGTTTTAGCTTTTTTGCCTAAAATACCTTTCTTAAAAAGAATCCTTAGCACGATTATTGCGATGATTATAACCACAAGCACTATTATCGCCGGTGTAAAATACTTTGCTATAACCTCTTCTCTGTAATACTGATAAGCGTTATCGTAGCTCTCATCCGCCTCAGCATACTCAAAATAATCCATAGCCTCTTTGTAGTTTCCGGCATTGAGTTCAGCCTTTCCGAGTCCCATATACGCCAGCCAGTATCCTCCGTCCCGGCTAAGTACCTCTTCCCAAGGGCCTTTGGCTTCCTCATACCGACCGTCGGCATAAAGCCCTGCTGCCTTATGTACCATTTGTCCGAACTGAGTTTCTACAAAAACGGTAATATCGTTTTTCTTACCGTCTATGACATATATTTTATCGCCTCTTGACTCTACCGCATTAGGAGCGATAAATGTTCCCTTCTGGTCAGATGTTGAGTTCTTTGAGCCAAACACGAACAGGAGGTTATTTTCCTGGTCGTACTGAAAAATTCTTCCCGACTCATAATCCAGAACATTTATGTTCATATTGTCGCTTACGACAAGGTCTGTAAGTCTTATCGCAAAGTGAGGATCTACCTCCGCCGTTGTAAACTCTACGAGGTCACCGAACTTATAAGAATTTCCCGCATTTGTATTCCATATATTGTAGCCAGCAGGATTAAGCTTTTTAACCGCGTCCTGAGAAGCGTTAGCCGCTTCTGTTACAGTGTAGATAAAGCCCTCGTTGTCAACATCAAAGTTTGCAAACTCTACATTTACATTTCTCTCCATAGATGCGAGCTGCTCATTTGATGCGAATGTTCTCCATATCTGCTGTGCGATAACCGCGGCTGTTACCTCAACACGGTTTGCACCGTAAAAGCCGGTGAACACACCGTTCGGATCGAATTGTACCGCACCCTGCTGAACCGATGATTCAACAGCATATACATTTCCGCCGCTGTCGGCTAATATCTTAGTAGGATTAAAAGTCTTTGATTTATAAAGCTCCGATTCAGGCTTTACAAACTCCTGATCTGACTTCATAACAGTCGCCGACTCGACAATAGCCCTTACAGCTCTTGCATTTGCAGTATCGGCAATATACACCACCGGCTTGCCGTCTGAAACCGTAACATACAATCCGGACGGATCGTTAAAGCTCGGTATCTCACTGTCGGAAAGCTTATTGTAAGCTCCGACAAGCTTTAAGTCTTTATCAAGCCTTAAGATTCTGTTGTTTCCTGAATCCGCAATCCAGAATTCATCAAGCTCCGGCTCATAGAACATATCCTTTGCGTTTGAGATACTGGCTGATGCGTTATCCGCCAAAAACAGCTCATCTCCGGCAGTTGAAAGCTTCATAAGATCCATTCCGCTTCCCGAAACCACCTGATCAACTCTGTAACCGCTTTGGCTGGGAATAGCGTCATACCAAGCATCGTAGTTGTACGATACATACGGCTCATCGGCAAAAGCCGAAAGCGATGTAAGCGTAAGCGCTGACCCAACTGCAAGAACGATCGACAATGTTTTCTTTAATTTATTCATTCTTGACACTACTTATCACCATTCCTTTACATATATTCGTTAAAACCTATTAGTCTTTAATACCCGAATTAGCCATTGTCTCCATTACGTTGCCCTGTGCAACCATAAATACGACCAATGGTGGAATCATAAGTAGTACCGCCGTTGCAAAGGTTACGCCCTGTCGAGCGATACCTGATGCTGAGATCTGCTGCATAATAGTAGGAAGCGTCTTGAGTTCCTCTGAATATACAAGCACGCCGCCCTGTACTGCCCAGGCTGCCTGGAACGCAAATATAAGAAGCGTCATCATAGCCGGTTTTGAGTTTGGAATAACGATCCCCCAACAGATCCTGAAAATTCCTGCTCCGTCAACTCTCGCCGCCTCTATCATAGAGTCGTGTATAGTTGATATGCTCTGTCTCATCAAAAACAGGTTCATAGGCATAGCTACGCTCGGAAGGATAAGCGCCCAGTAGGTGTCTATCATACCGAGGGTCGCCATTACCAAAAACTGCATAATCCAAAGTGCATTGGATGTAAACAGAAGTGCCGTTACGATTATCTTGTTTATCGCGGCGCTTCCGGGGAATCTGTACTTTGCGAGTACAAATGCCGCACAGCAGCATACGAACATATTTGAAATCGTTATTACAACAGTTACGAATACACTGTTAAATATGTACCTCGAAAGCGGAACCCATAGGCTTGATGCTATCGTAAACATACTTTCGTAGTTTACTAATGTAGGCTCCAATACATAAAGCTTAGGCGGGAATACAAACAACTCGTGTATAGGCTTAAACGACTGTAATATTGCGTAGTACAGAGGGAATACCATAAAGATTCCCAAAAGTATCAAGAAGATGAAGATAACTACTGTACCCGCTGTTGAACCGTTGGTTCTTTTCTTTCTCTTCTTTACATGAAGCTTATCAATGTTGATTTTAGCCTGTCTTTTACGAAGCTTGGCTAACGCTTTTTCTTGCTTCTTTTTCTCTTTTTCACTGAGTCCCATATTGTATCCTCACCTCCTAATCCAAATACTTGGCGAGCAGCCAGTTTATAAACTTATTTGCAAGCAGCATCGCCGCGAACAGTACGAAACATATCGCACAGGAATAACCCATCTCGTATCTTATAGTACCGTAGTCAGTTGCGTGGTTCATAATCGTGTGAGCCACATAGTCTGTTGACGGAAGTCCTACAAGCGACTGTCCTACAACTCCGACTGTAAAAGCAGCCGAGATCTGAAGAACAGCTGCGAACAGAAGCTGTGGTCCCATAGACGGGATCGTGATTGAGAAAAGCTCCTGCCAACGATTTTTGATTCCTTCAATAGCTCCTGCCTCATACATTGACTTGTCGATGTTCTGAAAACCTGCACGCAGTGCGAGGAATCCGGCGCCCATTGATATCCACATCTGAACAATAAGAACTACGACAAAGATGTAGCCTGTATCTGTCAGCCACTGGATAGGCGCATTGATTATTCCGAGATCCATAAGTATTGCGTTGAAGTATCCGTATGTATCTCCCGAGAAGAGCAGCTGCCAGATAACATATACTGACGGTGTCATCGAAGGAGCGTAGAACACGAAAGTAAATATCGTTTTAAGCACAGGGTGCATCTCGTTTATAAGCCATGCCAGGAAAAACGATAGAATATATCCGATAGGTCCCGTGAATATCGCCATAACAAGTGTGTTCTTAACAGCGATCATAAACACATCGTCGTTTAGGAAGAGTGTTGTAAAGTTTGAAAGACCTATAAACTTCGGAAGCTGTACCATATTAAAGTTTGTAAATCCCATAGGAAGCGACATTATTACCGGTACTATGGTAAATATGGTAAACAGTATAAGAAACGGAGCCATCATTCCGTAGCAGCCGGCATTTACACGCATCATATGAAGAGTGTATTTTACCTTGCCCTGATTTTTAATAGGTCCTGCAACAGTTGCTTTTGCCATATCTGCTCACTCCCCCTTTACTTATTACTTCCGACCGATAATCCAAGGTCGTTCAGCTTACGCTCAATCTCATCGTTTATGTCCTTATTGTACCACATAAGCGTATCTCTCGGATTTTCGGCGTTATTAACAGTTTCTCTGAAAGCATTCATTATGTTACGGGTTACCGCATACGAAGCCGGGATTACTGGTATCTCTATCTGCTCGGCAAACTGAGCCTGAATCTTTTCCATATCGACGGTAGACCACGAAAGCTCCTTAAGGGCTTCAACATTAGCTGAATCAAATCTACCCATTGTTCCCATCAAAGCCTCAATATCGTTTCCGTAAGTAACCTGTGTTTCCTTATCTGTAAACCACTTTAAGAAGTCCCATGCTGCCTGCTGATCTTCAGCCTTCTTGAATATTACGGCTCCTGTTCCCTGTGAGTTAGCGGAACGGTTTATCGTTCCGTCAGCCTGACGCGTTCCTGGAACCTGAGTCATTCCCCAACAGCCCTTTATCTCAGGCGCCGAAACAGTAACCTGATTGTAGAAGGTGTACGGCTGTATAAGGAGCGGCATATCACCGGTTCTGAATCTTGTAAATCCGTCATACTGCTGTGAGAAGCTGTATGTCGTATAGAATTTTGTCCACTTACCGAAAGCGTCTATCGCTCTCTGATCATCAAAAGTAGTTTTTGTCTGTTCATCATTGTAATAGTTAAGTCCCTGCTGAAGCATAAGCATAGCGAATGTATTTCCTGCCTCAACAGTTGTCGAAACGACAGCGGTACCGTTTGCGGAGGTGTTCTGAGTAATAGGAAGTACAAGTCCTACCTCCATATAGTTCCTCTGAAGCACCGGCAGTACCTCAATAAGGTCATCCCATGTCTGGACATCTCTCTCAGCATCTATTCCGTATTCTGCCAAAATATCCTCACGGTAGAACATCATCGGAATAGTCTGGCTTATCGGAAGACCGTATACACCGTCGTTATAGGTGTAAAGCACAGGTGCGTTCTTCTGGAACCTTTTTACTACCTCGTCATAATCATCAAAGGTGGTAAGGTCTGTAAGAACATCACGGGCTGCAAGCTGTATCGGGAAGTCTCCTCCGATAAACAGCGCAATATCCGGTCCTTTTCCTGCAAGGGTCGCTTCTACGATACCTCCGACAACAAGATTTACCGTTATCTTTGTATCACTTGTGTTGTTGAATTCGTTTTCAACGAGCTGGTTTACTATCTGAGCCTGATCTCGTCCGAGCTGTACCCAGCAAACAAGCGAATCCTCGCTCTCATTTGAAAGAGAGTTGTAATCCTCAAAGAACGAGCCTATAAACGATTTGAAACCAAAGCTAAGGCTGTCAAAGAAGCCCTCATCCGTTGAGGTAAAGCTTCTGCCTGTCGGAACGAGTTCCATCATATCCACTTCAAGCGGCTGTCCTCTGTACTCTCTCATCCATGATGAAACGGAGGTGATATTATCCTTTATCTGGCTGAGGTTGCCCGGAATGTTTACAGGTCTGTTCACACAGTTATCTAAAACAAGCGCCATCTTTTCAAGCGTTACCGCTTCGGAACCTCCCGTACCCGAAAGATCCTCGATCTCTTTTTTGGTATCCTTAAGCGCCTGACTTAAGCGCTTAAACTCAGATATAATCTCGGGAATAGCCTTGTCTATCTGATAGTCATTATACTCATCCGGATCAGGACCTGTAATCTGACGGATTCTTCTGTAATAGCCCGTTATCTCGTATACGACATCGTCAAGATCCGCCATTATTCCTCCTATCTCTCCAGGAATAGCCTCAAGCATAAGCGTATGCTTTCCCGCTTCGAGATAGTAGTAGATATCGTTTCCGTCCGCATCCTTAGGAGTTGTTACCTCCCAGTCAGTAGCGTAATAAAACTTTATCTGTCCGCTTTCTGTATTAGGCACCTTACCGTCTATGTAAAGTCTTCTGTTCGAGTAAAGACCTCTCATCTGATCCTGTCTTCCTCTGATGCCGAGCTTGTAATATCCTGCCGTCTCAACATCAAATTCCCAGGTTATCGACTGTGTAGATTTTGACCAGTTGCCCGAACCAATGGTGTTATATCTTGTCTTTGTAGGATGTGAAGGCTGAGTTATTGAAGAATTTCTGTCACTTGTCGGGTAGAGTGTTCTGTCCGATTTGTAAATTGCATTCTCGCCTTGGATCGTTATTGTCTTGGCATCCTTGTTCTTGTCGAGCTCCGACTGTTCGGGCGCCGAATAAGACTCGGTAGAATCCTCCTGTGAAAGCTTTATGCTTTCAATAGCAAACTGAGCTTTTACAGACTCCAAAGTAACTGTATACTTGCCGGCTTCAAAGTAAAACCAGAGCGCGTCCCCGTAAAGACCGTCTCCGTCCTTTAAAAACTCCTCCTGCCAGCATACATCTTCGACCTGTCCGGGTCTGATGTCGTTTCCGTGTACATCCTGCTTTTTGCTCTCCTTGTTTACCCATCTTTTCGCAAGAGTTATTCTCGAAGCGGTGTCATAAGGAGTTTCACCGTTTATTTTCAAATCGAATTCAACTCCGTCGGTTCCTCCCGCAAGAGCCTCATACGACATTCTTATTGCATAAACTCCTGTCTTTTCAACTGTAAGCGGAAAAGTAATGCTTCCTACCTGATTAGACCATTTCAAAGCGTCCTTTCCGTCTACACTTTCAACTTTTACATCCGCTTCTTCGCTGGCAGTGTACTTAGGCTGATATTCCTTAGAATAGATATAGCCATCTTTGTCACCGATCTCGGGACGCTCATCGTCCTTGTGAGCTTCACGATAGTCGGTATAAGACATTATGTCGCCGGTAGTTGCTTGAACTATCTCTTCAGTAGTGTCCGCTGTATTAGAAGCGGGCTCTGTTTTCTCATCCGCTGCATAAGCTGCGGCTGACGAGGTAGCAACCAGCGCCATTGCCAGTGAAAAAGCTAAAACTCTTTTTAAAAGCTTGTGTTTCACAGTATATCCACCTTTCTTATAAAATGTAGTAGTTTAAGTTATATTATCTCCCTGACGGGCAATAGAGTTGATCATTCGCTTGACTTGAATATATGTATCCTTCCCGATTCCTCATCAAGCTCTGCCTTTACCTTATCTCCGCCCTTTATACCGAGCGCCTCAAGGTAATCCTTCGGGATCTGAAGCCGTCCCGCTCTGTCCAGCACAATAAGCTCCTCGTGCTGAGCATCTTCCTCTTCTTCAGCCGCCTGTTCGGCTGTTATATCATTTATGTTGCCGAGGTTATTAAGCTCTTCCGCATATGACCTCTTTCTGACTATCTCCGAGCTTATCCGCCCGTCCCGTATAGCAACGACTCTGTCAATATGCTTTGAAAGCTTTACATCGTGGGTAACTATTACGATCGTAAGCCCCTCGGTCCTGTTAAGCTCCTTAAATATATCGAGTATAGCTCTTGAAGTCTTGGTATCGACCGCTCCCGTAGGCTCATCCGCCAAAAGCAGCTTTGGTGAGTTTGCAAGAGCTATCGCTATCGCGACCCTCTGCTGCTCTCCACCCGACATCTGATCAAGTCTTGAGTTTGCTCTGTTTAACAGTCCTACCTTATTTAAAAGATCAAGCGCTCGCTCCCTGCGCTGTTTAGAACCCTTTAATATCATCGGCATCTCAACATTCTGGACCGCCGTAAGGTACGGGATGAGATTTCGCGCGTTGTTCTGCCATACAAAACCAACAGTATTGCGCTTATACTCCATATAATCGTTGTCGGAAAATTTAAGCAGGTTCTTTCCGTCGACAAAAAGGCTTCCCGCGCTCGGCTTGTCAAGACCTCCTAGCATATTAAGCAGCGTACTTTTTCCGCTTCCGGAATTTCCGACTATCGCCATAAGCTCGCCACGCTTCACCTCGAAATCAAGTCCTTGAAGCGCTACGACCTCGACCTCTGATGTCTTGTAAATTTTTACAAGGTTTTCACAGCTTATCATACAGTCATCACTGATGGCTGCTACGCTGTTGTCATCGACCAATACATCACTCAACGATCTCACCGTCCTCAAGGGTGTAGACCACATCCGCCACATCCATCATACTGGGATCATGCGTAGTCATCACGATAGACATTCCCTCTTTTTCTACAAGCTCTTTAAAAAGCTTTACAATATAAAGAGATGTCTGTGTGTCAAGCTCCGCCGTCGGCTCATCAGCAAATATTATTTTCGGGGAGTGAGCTATTGCCCTTGCGATAGCCACACGCTGCTGTTCTCCTCCGGAC